>Ga0067045_1028936_pt1 | contig 25728 bp, 21 predicted proteins | sample TerdegcTABiofilm_FD_59184 | JGI IMG/M metagenome (GOLD analysis project Ga0067045, IMG submission 59184) | Combined Assembly of (Gp0054472, Gp0054536) Wastewater bioreactor microbial communities from Singapore -Terephthalate degrading... | reverse complement strand
CGACCCGCCCTACGGTATGCGCAACCAGGGCATGGCAGCACCGTTGAAAACCTATCCCTCCCCGCTGAACTTAACATTGGGTTCCGATTTCAAAGGCGTGTTTTTGAATCAAAATCCAGACCCAGGAAATCCAAACAAACCCTACTACTCCGTGCGCGCCCTGCCGCAGCAAACCATCCCCTTCCACGGGCAGGACATCACCTGGTATTTTCAGGGCTGGAGCGGGGCGGCCAATGAAGTGGCCTTCCAGTATCCCAATCAAACTGAAACGGCGGTGGTCTTTAAACAGGATGGAGCAGTGGCAAAGGCTGTGTATAAAGGACATCTGGTTTCCACATCTATCGTCTCCAGGCAGGTGATTTTGTGCAGTCCAGGAAAATGCTGTTCATGAAATAAACCGGGAATGATTTTAAAAGGAGTTATAGATCAAATGGGAGTCTTTATATTTATTCGAGTTGTAACTTAATATTATTTAAAGGAGTTCGATAAAAAACATAAATACATTTGGACATATTCAGAATCAGCTTAATACTGAAAAGCAAATTATGTTTCAATAATTGAAAAGCTGTTTGTGGGACTGTGTCGCTGTTTAACGCAAATTGAAATTCCTTTCCTGAAAAGAATCTGCCTACGCTTACTGAAACCGGATACGGTTTAATTTTCTCAGCAAAAAATCTAAAATGCTTTTATTTTCATAGAAAGCTGTCTGGTGGCTAAATGAATGAATTTAACCATCTTTAATATTCATTTTCAGGAGGTCAATAGAAGATGACCAGATTTTTAAGATGTGTATTTTTATTATTCCCCTTTCAAGTATTTACCCAGACTTCATTGGAACTTGCCTTGGAGAAAAGGCAGTTGGATAAACATTACCTTATCGAATACCAACCAAACAATATTGTAAAAATCACTCAACGGGAAAGCGGTAGAAGCAAATATTTGAATATATCCGACCAGGGTTATAGATTTGAGAAAACAACCGATGACCAGGTATTTGACCTTACCACTGAAGATACCACGCTGTACAACTGGAAATATCGGCGGAGGAGTTATATTCCCGTAAGCTCGATTTATGGGTATCCCATGGTGATTGGGGATTTTAATCATAATGAAAAAACTGATTTTGCTGGCTCTTACTTTATTAGTGGTGGAGGCCTATTGAAAAGCGCCATAATAGAATTAAATACGGATACCTCATATCATGTTACTATTTATCCTGATTCTGTGGAATTGGCCTTGAGTGAAACGGATGTGGATCAAGATGGATTGAGTGAAATTAATTTCAGACGCCATAAAGTATTCGATAATTACGAATGTACAAATCCTGACTCTTTTCCAGACACTCTAATGTTCTCCCATCCGATGTGGGAGATAAGTTCTTCAGTGAGTGGTGAAACCTTCAAAGATCTCGATAGGGATGGAATAACCGATGTGCTTTATACTGGAGATGATTCCTTACCACCTTTTGGGCAGAAGGTTTATGTGGCTGAATATGACTCCACCCTCAAACATTTTGTTCAGCGATTTAGATATGCTCCTCCTGAATGGAATTTGTATTTATTTTCTACCGGTGATTTTGATGAAGATAGTTTTCAGGAATTTGTCACCGGTACCATCCATGGAGATGTTTATGTCTGGGAAAACACCGGCAATGACAGCTATCAATTTATCTTTGGTGATACAATCTCGGCTCCCAATGCCTATCTGACCTGTGCCACTAATGATATTGACCAGAATGGTAGACCGGAATTCTTTGTGGGAGGATCAGCTTATTATTATGGTATCCCGGCTTCCCGGGTCTACTGGTTTGAAGCAGACGGCAATAATCATTACCGGAAACGCTGGTCCATTTTCCTTTTAGGTACCGATGTTCTGGGTAACACTGTTTTATACAATTATGATGTCGATAACGACAAAAAGGATGAGCTGGTCTTTTGTTTTTCTTATGTGGTGGTTATCTTAAAATGGAACCGGTTCGGTTATTTTGATCTATTCTATCTGGACTGGTGGGAGAACTGGGATCAGGAAATCCAATGTGTAAATGTCTATACCCTGTTTAATGATCAAATCCCCAGCCTTTTTGTTGGTGTAATGGATTGGGGAGCACCTCCATTCACAAAAAGTTACCTTTATTTTCCTGAATTTCATACCCCAATAATCGAGCCACCAGATAATAAAATCCAGGATTTTATTTTGAATCAGAATTATCCCAATCCGTTTAACAGCAGTACAACCATTAAATTTCAAATCAAGAGCTCATCACTTGTAAACATTGTAGTGTATGAAGTTACCGGAAGGGAGGTGATAAGACTGATAAATAACAGAAAGTATAACCAGGGAGAATATTCAATTTCCTGGAATGGCAGAGATCAAACCGGAAAGGAGGTTAGCAGTGGCATTTATATTTATGTTTTAACGGCAGGGAAATATAAACATGCAAGGAAGATGGTAGTTATCAAATAACTAAAATATTCTGTTAAGTATCTGAATCTATAATCAGGTGTGTAACAGAGTGTTTTAGAGTAAGGAGTATTCTATGAATTTATTATCTTTTGGGATAATCTATGTTTGTCTTACCATGAATGTATATACCCAAACTGCAGTTGAAAGTGACATTGCCAAAAGACATTTAAATTTGCGTTACCAAATTGAATACCTTGACGGTAAGACATTAAAACTTACCCACAGAGAAACCGGACTGACCAAATATGTGGATGTATCCGATCAGAACATCGATGTAAGGAATATAAAAAACGAACAGGTGTTTGACCTGATTAACGAAGATACTACTCTTTATAACTGGAAATTTACCCGTAGAAAAATGTTTCCGTTAGGCTGCCTGCAGGGTTACAACATGGTAATCGGTGACTTCAACCACAATGGGTATACTGATTTAGCTGGAACATATCTAATACCACAGACCATTAGAATGGCCGATTGTGCGGTGCTGGAAATATATCTCGACACCAGCTATCAAATTAAAAAGACTTACACAGATTCTAACTTTGCCGTTTTGTCTTATACTGATGTAGATAAGGATGGTTTGTCAGAATTTAATTTTAAGAAAATTCAACACTTCTCAAACTTTGAAAGTATTGATCCAGACTCTTTACCAGATAGTCTTAATTTTATTTACCGTATGTGGCAAATTAGCGATCAAATTGGGGCCGAGGTTTTTGACGATTTTGATAAAGACAATATTACAGATGTTCTGTATGTTGGTGATGATTCTCTACCTCCGTCGAGCCAAAAAATATATGTGGCCGAATATGATTCTAATCTCAATAATTTCAATAAAAGGTATAGTATTCGCCCACAACCCGATTGGTATACCTACTGGTTCAGTGTGGGGGATTTTGACCAGGATGGACTCAAGGAATTTGCTACCGGAAGCATCCACGGCCATGTCTATGTCTTTGAAAACACCGGCAATGACAGTTACAGCTTCATCTTCAGCGATACCATCTCCGCTCCCAATGCCTATCTCACCTGCGCGACCAACGACATTGATCAGAACGGTAGGCCGGAATTCTTTGTGGGAGGATCGGCTTATTATTATGGGATCCCGGCTTCCCGCGTCTACTGGTTTGAGGCAGATGGTAATAATCATTACCGGAAACGCTGGTCCATTTTACTTTTAGGTACCGATGTTCTGGGTAACACCGTTTTATATAACTACGATGTTGATAATGACAAAAAGGATGAACTGGTCTTTTGCTTCTCCTATGTGGTGGTCATATTGAAATGGAACAGGGCCGGTTATTTTGATTTATTCTACCTGGATTGGTGGGAAAACTGGGATCAGGAAATTGAAGGGCTTAACGTCGATTATATTCTGTCTCCTTCGAAAAAAGACTTATTAATTGGTGTCTCAGATATTGATAAAACACCCAGGATAAAATCATATTATTATGTCAATAACACCATAAGTGGGATCCAGAAACCACCAGTGAAAGATCAGGTCACCAATAGTTTTATTTTAGATCAAAACTATCCCAATCCTTTTAACAGCAGGACCATTATAAAATACCAGGTTAGCGAAAGTGTATTGATTAACCTGATCATCTTTGATTTAACTGGAAAGGAAGTGATGCGATTAATCGATGAAAAGAAAGTTAATCCGGGTGAGTATCAGGTCACCTGGAATGGCAATGATCAAACCGGAAAGGAGGTGAGCAGCGGCATTTATGTTTATGTTTTAAAAGCAGGGAAACATAAACAGGCGCGGAAGATGGTAGTTTTAAAATAAACTAAATTAAATGGGAGGATTTAATATGTCTTCCAAGTTATTATGTTTCTTAATTGTTTTATTTATTTTACCATTTTTTCTTTCAGCCCAGACCTGGAAAAACACCGTCGATCTGAACCTTACCGTCGATGACCAGGATCGTATCGATATTTATACCAATGCAGATGGTAATAACATCATTCTCCAGACATCGAGCCAGTTGAAGTACTACCTCTTCAGCTACAGTGGCACACAAGTGAGAACTGTAACTCTTGATAACAACATCAGTGAGTATCCCCGGTTAAGTTGTATCTCGGGTTATCAGGATACAGTCATCGTATTATGGAAGGAGGGTACATATATTCATGCAAAAAGAACTACCGATGCCGGACTGAATTGGACAAATCTTACTTCTAATGAGCTTGATTATGTGTATAGTAATGGTTTGGAGGTCTGGCCGACAGAAGATGAATTGCATGTGGTCTGGTCAGAATCCGATTCCGATGAAGACGGATACTACGAGACCTACCACAGGCCCCTGAAATATAATGGTACTTGGGGAACCAAAAAACAGGTGACTGATTACTCCGGCGAAGAGGGTGGTTTTCCTTCGGTAACCACCTCGGCAAACCGGGTGCATGTGGCTTATACCGAGTGTTACAGCACTGACCCGGTTGGAAACCGTGGCACCTCTAAAAACCGTGACAAGTATAACACCAGCTGGCAGACACCGCTTGAAATTTTTAACGATGCCGGACGCAGCTATGTGGTAGCCACCAGCCAAAAATTACATGCTTTTTATTATGATTTTGCCCCCGGTATGGGACAATTTGGATATAATCTATATCACTGCTATCGCAACTTTACCAGTTCATCCTGGTCCACACCATACTTAATTCTTAGTTACGGCGCAGATCTCGATGTCAATACTGTCGATATGGCCGTAACTTCAAACGACAGCCTTCATATTGTGTATAATGGGGAATATTACAAAGAATATACCGGAAGCTGGCAAAGCACCTATGATTATTCCACTGGCAGTAAAAACTACAACCAGAAGATTTCAGCCAACAGTAATGATATTTATGTCATCTGGATTCAAAATAAAGATCAAGCATATACCTTGATGTTGAAACAACGGGATTATGTTCCGTTAGCTCCACAGAAATTGTACGTGGATTTTTATGTTGGTGATCACCCCACCGTTCATTGGGATGCCAATAGGGAAGCGGATTTGAAAGGATATCATGTCTACCGGGCTATTCCCAAAATATCAGAAAACAAACGATTGACGACTAATACTATTACAGCTACGTATTATGTCGACTATGATTACTTAGAAGGAGAAACCTATCAGGCTTACTACTATGCCAGGGCCGTAGATCAATATGATAATCTATCTCCCAGCTCCAATTCTTATGGAGTGTGGGTTATGCCAACCAAGCAAGGTCAATTGTCCCAAACGGAAACACTCTATCCAGCACGATTTGAGTTAGGGCAGAACTATCCCAATCCATTCAATCCCGCCACCACCATCGCCTTTGACCTACCCAGCGATGTAAAGGTGCGAGTGCAGATTTTTGATATAGCAGGTCGTCTGATTTGCACCCTGGTTGATGAACCTAAAAAAGCCGGCAGCCACCAGGTGATATGGAATGGTCAGGATAATCATGGCAATTCAGTCGCATCCGGAGTGTATGTCTATCGTCTCCAGGCCGGTGATTTTGTGCAGTCCAGGAAAATGCTGTTCATGAAATAATTTGGGAATGATTTCGAAAGAGGAAGCCCCGTTCAAAACGGGGCTTTCTCTTTTTGTAGGTAATACATTTCTATTGATTTACCCATTTTGATGAATCCAAGTCGATTCAGGAGATCCTAATTTGTGTTTTCGTGTACAATTACCGATAGGATGGTATTTTATTTCAAATTGTTAATAGATGTACTTGTGCCATCGTGGCACGTGATATTGAAGAGAATCGATTAATTTGGACAATGCTCGGGTGGGGGACTCGAAGTGGATCTGTTGATCAGCGTTATGGGTCAAATGAACCTGGGTGGAGATGAACGGAAAGCTGAGATTTTAGCCAAGATTGGTACTGTTCTGGAAAAGGAATTGGCTGATTACGAATTGGATTTTCAGGAAATGAAAGACATTACCCCGGAAGAAATTGAACAGGTCAAACAGGCCAAGATGGAAGAAGAATTGTCTAAGTTCGCAATTACAGCTCCTAAGTCAGGAGGATGAAAGATGACTGAGGAACAGGAAAAGACGATTCGAGATATAGTCGGAATGATTAAGAAACTGAACGGTGGGGCATTACCGGAGAACTTTGATTTCCGACTGGAAGTGAGGAGTAAACGGTTCAATCAGATGCGGATCACTGATGTAGGACAATAAAAGAATTTGATCAAGAAATTCAGGTTGAGGATTTAATAGAAGACTGACGATTAAAAATCTGATAAGAATCTTGCAAATTAATCTTGATAAATTCATTTTAATTGATTAATATTAAACAGAAAATAATCATAAAAAATTAAAAAACGATTTCTATAGATATGGAGGGGATTATGGAGCAATATCGTTTTTTCCGATTTTCGTTTGATGACACCAATAAGTCTCATTCTCCCCTATAATTTTTTAGAACGATTTTTAAAAATTTTTAAATTTGGAAGATAGTATGGTGGATATTCTATGTAAATTATTAAAATCTAAATGTTACCTATTTGCCTAATCTTTTATCTCCTTCTCTTCCGGATTTGTGAGAAAAGCACTAAACCGGTCATTTCTGGACAATTTTCGCTGTTGGCCGAATATGAAAAAGTATAAAATAATTTTTAAAATTATTATTATAATTTTTTTACCACAAATTCTGATCTCACAGGAATTCCAAATTACTTATGATTGGGGAGAACAGCCGGTTCTTGATCCAATTACAAGTGAAATATATTATTATACCAATTCCACAAATGTGGTAAAAAAATTGAGTCCAGATTTACAACTTAGTTATATAACTGATTTTCCCTCCTTGCCCTATTTTTCAAATTTTAAACACATGGCCTGTTATCAAGATAGTCCAGAAATCGAGAAATTGTACGTTTATGATTTCAGCACATTAGCTTCTTCCTTATTAACCATTATTGATCCTGAGAGTTTAGTTACCTCTTATCGTGAATTATCTTTTTCTCCAACAAGTCAGAAAGTATTAATTAAAGACATTTTATTGGGTTATTATAATTTTTCTGATTCCTTAATTCATTATTTAACTCTGGATAATAGTGAACTGACAGGACCTATAGTTTGGGGAAAAAACGACTCAAGTGTATATTATTTGCAGAGAGAGTGGGCTACTATTATTCTCAGATATAATTATTATACTGGTATTATTGATACTATAAAAAAAAGCGATAGCCAGGAATTAATCACCTTCGATTATAATATGAACACTAATAAATTGGCTTATTCCCTATTAGAGGGAGGAGCCTGTTATATAGGCGTATTAGATCTTGATAATTTTCATGATACATTGATCTATAATTTCAATCAATGGGGAGCGGGAGGGTTAATAAAAGAAATATCATTTTCGCCATCAGGTAAGAAATTAATTTTTTCGGAAATATGGTTTGAATTGTCGAACGGACCTCTTTATTTATATGATTTTATGGAAGATAGCTTATTTCAATTGGACATTCTCACAGGCCCGGTAGAGGATTTTTTGTGGTTAAATGAGGATACTATAATTTATTCTAAACCTACTAACTACGGTGGTCTTTTTGGATATAATATTAATAAATCAACGTTCTTAAAAGATAAGAAATTAGAAAATACTTTACCAGATTATTTAATTAAAAATTACCCTAATCCTTTTAATGAACAAACAACAATAGAATTAGCCATAAAAAGAAAATCATTTGTGAAACTAGATATTTATTCAATTGATGGCAGACTAATTGATAATTTAATATTAGAAGTTTTAAATGAGGGTTATTATAAATTCTTGTGGAAAGCTCAAAATCAATATAATCAAGATTTATCTTCGGGAATATACTTTTTAAAACTGTACTATAAAAATCAGGTTTTCGAAAATATTTCTCTCCATAAATTAATATTCATGAAATAAAAAATGTTATTAAGGAGAAAATTATAAAGCCATTCATAATTGTTATGTCAATTTTCACATTTTTATTTTCCCAGGAAATGTATAATCAATTTGATTGTCTAGACACTATTTGGTTGATAGTCTGTCTGAAGTTATTGAATCCACTGGTCCCGTCACAATTACTGGAAATTATAAAGTTCTTTCAATAGTTATTGGTTTTCCAGATAGACCTAATGGACCTAATGGGACTTGGGTATTACCATTGTTTTATCCCGCATCGAATGGTGAACCTATATATGGTTCTTTCCCAAATGGAAATCTTTTAAATGATATGCTTCCTTATTCTAAGGTGTCTTGGTATGAACAAGCTGCAGAATATTTTTTTCAAACAATGTCAGGAGGTATGTTCACTATCGATAATGAATACCCAACGCCTCCAGGAGGAAATCCACCTTTTTATCTTACACAGACTCCCATGGATGGTCCTAATGGCTGGAAAGCACGTTTTAATCAGCAAACTAATATAATAGCTGGTCACTACCTAGGTCAGAATAATTGGGAAATAATTGTCAAAGAAGTGACAGATCAAATGTACGTGAACGATCCAGCTATTTTTAATAACGTAAAAAAAATTGAATATATCTTTCTAGGTATAACTAATTCAGAATTCGAATCTGGAAATGCTTATGCATTTACATCAACTACTTTCCATTCCATATACGCTCCAGGCACAGGTCAACTTCTTGCAACAGTGATTTGGAGTTGCGCAAGAGCTTTTGGTGCCATGTGTCATGAATTGTTGCATAGAATTGGTCATTTTGTCAGTAATCCACCGCCTAACGGTTTTATCGGGCTACCAGATAGAGGTTATTCAAGAACTTATGAATTTTATGAAGATTTTCATCATAATATAACACTTCATCACGATGTAATGTATCATGACGGAATAGTTCCAAGTATTAACTCATTATATGGTTTGCCAAATATGTTGGCTCATGATAAGTTATTTATGAATTGGATAAATAGATCTACCGAATTAAAAATATTGCCCTATAACAACAACGGAATTGGAATTAAATTAGCGGACAATATGTATCCACTCACTCCAGATCAAATAAACAATGGTTTTTGTCGTGTACTAAAAGTAATGATACATGAAGACTTTTCTGGCGATATGGATGAATATTTTTTAATTGAATTTAAGAATGGTTCCGAATTTGATAGACAATTTAATAATTTTTATGAAGCGGAAATACACAAGGGATTATCTATTACTCATATTAAGGAATATGTTAATGGACTAAATATTATTTCAGATAATTATATAGACTTAGAATTATCAGTTCCTTATAATGGTAGTGAAGGTAATCCTGTACCGAATGACGAATATCCAAGAGATTTATCTCCACGACATTTACATTTTAATGGTAATGAACATTATCAATATGATTGGTTAGATGATAATTACATAGAATTTCCACCTACATTCACTGTGATGCCAGATGGTGGTTTTCATGTTTGGGAGTTATATAGAGAACCTCCCTTTAGCTGGGATCCTACCGGGGAGGGATGATTCGTTCGGACACAAAGTCTACCCACAGATTTTTACACAAATGAAATTATAAGGAATAATGTACATGATAAATTTACGGTTATAACCACCCCTTCTACTCAAGATATCTCAGGAAACATAACATATATTGCTATAAAGGATATTAAGAAATTAGAAAATTATATGACATGCAATGTTTATTATAATTATTGGGATGGTCAACTAACCAACAATACAACCTGGTCTGGTCAGGTAATCGTTGGTGAAAATTTGGTAATACCGAGTAATGTTTCTTTAACTGTACAGAATGGCACAGAAATTAATTTTGTTAAAGATAGTCATTTAGAAATTTATGGCCCGATTAATATTAATGGAACTATTACAATAAAAGATTACCCAACAGACGGTTACACGATTACAGATGAAATCATGCATATATTTTCTGATCAAATCACTTTGCAAAATAATGCCAAATTGAAAATAGCCCAGGGAGGACCCAGTGTAATTATAGATCCAGGATCTACTTTTTTATGTAGTTCTGGTTCAAAAATTGAAGTATATGGAAAATTCTTTGCTGAAGGTACCAGCGCAAATATGATTAATTTCACTTCCAGTACAAATTGGGCAGGAATTTATTTCGGATCGGGCAGTAGTGGCATTTTAGATTATTGTTTGGTGGAAAAAGTTCAGGGTTATGGTTCTCCTGCAATTTTCATTTATAATGCGAGTCCGGAAATAAAAAACTCAACGATACGTAACCATCAGCCAAATTGTTATGGAATTTATGTAAATGGTTGGAGTGCCATGCCGTTAATATATAAAAATACTTTCCAGAATATTGGTATTGAACCGATTTATGTTTATCAATCGAGTGCTTTTATTATTTGTAATAATATCACAACAGTACCAAATATTGCAGCCATAAAGGCATATAATAATGCTTATTTAAAATTTGGAGATACTAGTAATCCAAATTACATCTATGGCTATAATACCATGACTGGAGGCAAGTATGGAATTTACGCCAACTATTATTGTACAATTTATGCATCGTTTGGAGCGGCATATGGTTCCCGGAACAGATTTTTAGATAACTCTTATACAGATGCTTATGCGAATGATCATACTTACATCTATGCTCAAGAGAACTGGTGGGGTGTTTATCCTCCTGATCCCTCAAAAATAATTGCTCAAAATTATAGTACTATTGACTATAGTTATCCGCTAAGGAGAGATCCGGGACCAGGATTCGAAAAAATTTTTATTAGTAATCCTGAAGTAAATAGGGAAGAGAATGGCATAGACGAAAATGAGTCAAATGAAACTATTTTAGCAACTGAAAATCCAGTATTTCCTCAGCTTTTATATTCAGCTTTGAATAAGAGACAACAAGGGAGATTTAAAGAAGCAATAGAAATATATATGAGTATCATTACTAACTATTCTAGTTCAGAATTTGCTTTAATTTCACTGATTGAATTAGCCAATGTCTATAAAGAATCTAAAGATGAATCTATTATTCCCTTTTTGGAAACATTCATAAATTATTCCAATGAAATCGCAGCCATCTCCATGGAATTGTTGATGAAATTATACTGGTTGAGTAAAGACCAGTCCAGAGCACTTTATTTTAGTCAGAGATTACAGAATGTTTTTCAAAATTCCCAGCATGAAAAGTATGGGGCTATAGGGGAATTTTATATTTATTTTGATTCTGGTGAATTTCCAAATGCATATAACACTTTGCAAGAACTACAGACAAATTATCCAGGAGATGAGGAAGTTAGGTTATTAGAACTTTTATGGAATATTTCTCAGGAAAATATTCAAGTGCCTTTTCCAAAGGAAATGAATATTACTCAAGAACAGAGAAATGTTAAATTGTACAATTATCCCAATCCCTTCAATCCCGCCACCACCATTGCCTTTGACCTGCCCAGGGATGTAAAGGTGCGAGTGGAGATTTTTGATGTATCGGGTCGTCTGATTTGCACCCTGGTTGATGAACCCAAAGAAGCAGGAACACATCATGTCATTTGGAATGGTCAGGATAATCATGGCAATTCAGTCGCATCCGGAGTGTATGTCTATCGTCTCCAGGCCGGTGATTTTGTGCAGGCCAGGAAAATGCTGTTCATGAAATAAACCGGATTGTCAGAATAAATGATAAAACTATCAGTAAAAACGTAAAGTCACACTTTTTCTCAGAATTCTTTCAAAGAAATCACCTGCCTGAAATCTCGAGGCTGGTGAAGAATATCAAATTCTGATAGTGGGGAATTTTGCTATGGTTTAATGCATTAAATTTTCTGAATTATTTGATCTATAGAAAACTTCAAATTTCCAGATTTTTCAAATGTTGATAAAATTTTCCTAAGGGAAATCCCACCACATTGAAATAACAACCTTCTATCTTTTTAATGAACAATGAGGCAAATCCCTGGATGCCATACGCACCGGCTTTATCGAAAGGTTCATCCGAGTTTAAATACATTTTGATTTCGGCCTCTGATATAGGATAAAAGGTCACATGGGTGATTTCATGATCAACAATCTTTTCTTCGGACGTTAGCAAACAGAACGCCGTTATTACCTCATGAGTTTGATTGCTCAGCTCCCGCAGCATGCTCTCCGCTTGATGATGACTCCCGGGTTTCTCGAAAATTTTGTCTTTCAGGGTAACAATAGTATCCGCAGAAATGATTAAATCATAATCCAGCTGGCGTGCCACCCATTCCGCTTTTTCAGTGGCATTGTAGCGCACATACTCCAGCGGTGAAAAATGAGGCTGTACTTTTTCTTCTACCTGAGGCGGGTAAATCTCAAAATCCAATCCCACAGAACGCAATAGCTCAATCCGTCGCGGGGACTGACTGGCAAGAATAATCCGCTTTTCTTCCAGATTGCACAGTAGAGAAATAAATCTCATGTGACGCTACCTCCAGGGTTGTAATGCAAAAATGGACAAACCACGTTTAATGATATACCGGTATACCGATTCAACAGTTTTATCTTACTCTCTCCCTTAACCTATATAAATAGCCAGAAGTCCAATTGGCATATCCGCTTTTAGCAAGGTGCTAATTCTTCCCAGGTTGGTCGGTGACTTATCTTTCCAGATGCTAACGATGGTAAAAATTAAAACCGGCAGGATTCCCAGACTAATCACCAACAGATAGTGTAAGTTATACCATTGAATCAGATAGGGTATGGGCAGAAGCAAGATCAATACAATAAAGTTTATGGTCGTTAACTGCAAGGCGGCTTTTCTTCCATAAACCAGCGGAAAGGTGCGGGCATGGCCGGCTGCATCCCCCTCCATATCCTGTATATCTTTAATAATTTCCCGCCCGAAATGATAAAAGAATGAAAAGATAGCCGGAACGACAGTTTGTTTAATGCGATTCACCGCCACACCACCGTAAATGAAGGCCATGCTGGTGGAAAAGCTGACCACCAGGTTTCCAATCAATGGCATCCGTTTGAATTTATAAGAATAGAAAATAATGAGCGATGATGTGGCCAGGGCAATGATGAAAGCTGTTAGATTAATAAAGAATCCCAGAAGAATTCCCACCACAAACTCCACCTGTGCCAGACGCAAAGCGAAGGAGGGATTGAGTTGACCGCTGACCAGTGGTCGTTTAGGGCGATTAATTCGATCGATATCCAGATCAAAATAATCGTTGATCGTATTGGAGGCCGCCATGATGATGCCTCCCGAGAAGCAGGCCAATAACACCTTATATAGCGGAGAAATAGTGCCGGTGATAAAAGCCGCCACAAAAATGGAGAGCATGCTGATCAGAACATTTACCGGTCGACTGATCGCTACCGATCCGGCCAGAACATTTTTTTTCATCTCAGGCGGGCATTTTTTCTTGAATGACTCTCAATTCACCCGAAGGCATTAATTCATAGATTGATTGGCAGTTCTCACACGTTGCCTGCAATTTATTGGGACTGCTGGAGGGCAACGATAATCGAATCCCGCAATGACACATCCATCCCACCAGGCGAGCCGGAACCCCTACCATCAATGCATATGGCGGTACGTCTTTAACCACCACCGCCCCTGCTCCGATGAAACAAAACTGTCCCAGCGTAATCCCGCACACAATCGTCGCATTGGCACCTATGGACGCCCCACGCTTAACAAAAGTGTCTTTGTACTCATGCTTGCGAATAATGTGACTGCGAGGATTTACCACATTGGTGAAGACCATCGATGGTCCACAAAAAACATCATCCTCCAGATACACATTATCATAGATGGACACGTTGTTCTGAACTTTTACATTGTTACCAATCACCACCCGCGAACCGACAAACACATTCTGCCCAAAAGAACAACGTTCGCCGATTTTGGCACCGGACATCACATGGCAGAAATGCCAGATTTTCGTTCCTTTCCCAATCGATACCGGCTCATCAATCACACTGCTGGGATGCACAAAATATTCTTTATTCGCCATAGTCTTTCCAATTTTTGCAAAATATAATCCAAGAATCGCTTTTTCTCCAATGAATTTATACTATTCTAAAAAAGTACAATCATGAAAATCAAGAAATGACAAAAAACGGATTATGGTTTTAAGATAAAAGACCTTCACCAAACTGAATCCTTGACTTATCTATTTTAAATTCTGCTGCGAAGCTTGAGTGAATCGATTCTTTTTTTTAGTATATGATTGGATAAATAATAAATGAGGGCGAGCTGCATCACCATTCCATTCATTGATAACATGGTAACCAAAATATTTTTAAGATCAAGCATAATCAAACCTGTTATTCTAAGCTGGAGATCAGTTTAGGAGTTAAAATATTTATTCTCCTGTCGGGTTAGAAATAAGTATGAAGCATTAAATAATTTTTGATATCCAATTCATAAACAACCGCAAAAATGCACTTGCACTGGAAAACACAGATGGTTAAAATTGGTAAACAAATAACTTAAAAATGAACATCTATTCCTACCAACATTTAAGCTTTGACGCTGGGAGCTTGTGCCAGGATGAGCCGTTCAGTTAACTATACCCGGATGTATTTTCACCGTCCGATCTGGACGGTCGAAAATCAACGCTTCTGGGCCATTTTAGCCATCGTCGGTTTGCTACTAATGAATCTGGTCTTACTCAGCATGCGATGGTCAGCCAGAATCTCCCCCGAACAGATCAATAAACTTATCAAGACCAGGTACATTTCGTTTCTTTCACAATCTACCTTTCCCATAAAATATGCTTCGCCAGAGCTGAAAAAAGTTGAGCAATCTACTTTACTGGCCAAATCCACCCCCATCGCTATTGCCGCTGAATCAACTCAAGGCTCTGGAATAACCGGCGGGAAAGTTGATTCCGCTGCAAGTCAATCCGCATCTGGATCCGGGAATGATCTGATTTATGCTTATGGAATGGGAGTAATCACCTCGGCAGTGGAGAATGTTCCCGGTTATCCCGAAATAAATTATCGTTCCTCACGCTCTGCCAAACCACTCACTCTGCGAAATGAGATTCAAGTTTTCAAAAGTCATGGCAAGCAGATTCAGATCCCCTTGCCGGAGGCTTTCCATTTTGCTTCTGAGAACGGAAAACGAGATCTGCAGGAAACCTCCGCAGTAATGGAAATGAACGAAATCGATGTCAAGTACTGTTTTGAACGAGTGTATCGCTTCGATCCTTCTTTTAAAGGCTATGTTTTACTGCGCTTTACCATCCATCCGGAGGGATATGTTATCCCTGCCAGCATAAAGTTCATCAAAACCGATATCAGAGATCCGCGGGTTCTGGATTGCATTCGTAAGCAGATCCAGCGCTGGAGAAACTTCATCCCGATTGCATATGAAGATGGGAATTTTACGGTGACCAGGAAGTATGTGTTTTAGAGGAAGAGTAAGAGAGAAGGGAAACGGTATAACGAGAACGGTTTCGATGTGACGGTATACCGTTATGACGTACAAGATGCTCTGGCCTGAATTGTGATCAAAGAAAATAAATCATTACATCTTTGATTGTTTTTGAACGAATCGGATAAAGCAATTCAAAACAACTTTTGCTGCTTCTATTAGGTTCAACCCATTCTCATATTCGAAGTCGCTGATGTAATGGAGATCCAAACAAGTAATGAGATGATCTTTAAGTTCGTAAAGCGACGCTCTTGATATTCGATAAAATTTTATGCCCTCCTTATAATAATACCTTCCATAGCCTTCTGCGACATTCGCAGTTATGCTCACCGCCGCTTTGCGAATCTGGATATCTAAATTAAACCTTTCTCTTTTGGGCAAGCGGGGAAGAATATCACTATAAAAATACAACTTCACCTCACGACATCTTTTCCAGGCATCGAGGGATGTAAAATCCTTTGAACTATTGTATGGACTATGATCTTCTAATGAAAATGATTGGAGGTTGAATTCATCTTTCACTATGTCCTCTCCCTTCTCCTGAGGTTGAAACTTGAAGACTACCGATTATCCGGTGTACCGTTATACCGGTATACCTGTATAACGGTATACCGATGCACCGATATATCGATCAAAAGTTTTTCTATCTTATTTTCTCCTCCTACTCGAAGTCCAGAATCTCCCGATAAAGTCGTTCGACAATCTGATCGGATGGAATTTTTCCCACCACCTCCCCTTTTCGGATGAGCAGGGCGTCATTCTTTCCGCAAGCGACACCCAGATCTGCTTCTCGTGCTTCTCCCGGACCATTCACAGCGCAGCCCATTACCGCGACGGTTAAATCCTTCTCAATGGAGTGAACACGTTGCTCTAATTCCTGCACAATTTTAGTTAATTCGGGGGTATCCAAACGCCCACAGGTAGGACAACTAACCAGAGTAATTCCACCTTTGCGCAATCCCAGAGATTTCAAAATCTCTTTAGCGGCGCGGACTTCTTCCTGCGGCTCGCCGGTCAACGATACTCTGATCGTATCACCAATACCCTCCGCCAGCAGAGTACCAATACCGATGGCAGAGCGGATCGTACCGCCCCACACCGGTCCGGCTTCAGTTACACCCAGATGTAAAGGGTAATCCACCAGCGAGGCTAATCGTCGATAGGCTTCAATCATCATCATCACGTTTGATGACTTCAGCGAAATCACCAGATCATAAAAATGGAAATCCTCACAGATTTTGATATGAGACAGGGCGCTTTCCACCAGTGCAGCCGCGGTGGAATGTCCATAGCGTTTGAGAAGAGCCGGTTCCAGTGAACCCGAATTCACCCCGATGCGAATGGGAACACGGCGATCACGGCAGGCCGCTAAAATGGTCTCCACTCGTTTTCGCTCGCCGATATTGCCGGGATTGAACCGTATTTTATGCGCGCCGCTTTCAATGGCCAGTAAGGCCAGACGGTAATTAAAGTGGATGTCAGCCACGACTGGAATGGATACCTGTGGAATAATTTCCTTTAACGCTACCGCCGCTTTTTCATCCGGAACCGCACAGCGAATAATATCACATCCCGCCACCGTCAATTCACGGATCTGCTCCACGGTGGCTTCAATATCTTCGGTTTTGGTTTTGGTCATGCTTTGTATGGAAATAGGTGCCCCATCCCCGATCTGGATGTTCCCAACTTTTACTGCCCGACTCCTGATGCGCTGATAATTTATTTTTTCCATTTTTTATCTTTCGGTTAACAGAAATATAAGTACAAAGTCCAACAAACGGCAAATCTGATCAGAATTTTTTAATCAATGAATCGATTTCAATTCATCCGTGATTATTTGTCAACAATCATGACTTTACTTACCCGGAAAGGTCAGATTATAATCAAAATCATTTTTGTTTAAAATAAATGAGGTTTACCTTAAACGTCATAGAAATACGAATAGAATCATTATGATTTAAATGAAATTCGATTCATAAAAAAGTAACCATTGTACATAGATTTTTAGGGAAATTTTTAAGGATTGATAAACCAGAAATGATAGGTGTCTTAAAACATAAGATAGGTGATTTATGTAGACATCAATCTGTCGGCCTAATTTTTAGAAAGTTAAAATAAGGTAATAATGTTAATATTATTGGGTTGTGATTTTTCCTACTCAGGTTCGGAAGATAAAAAAAGGTTGCCAGGATTGTTGTTTTTTTCTACTAAGGTGGAAACGATAAAAAATAAGGTTATCATAAGAATTAAAAAACCTTATTATTACAAAGTAACCTTCACCGCATAACTAAGAGTAAAAAATACCGACTTTATGAGCTTATCAGAAAATGGATCATCAAAAAATGGATTTTCAAATAAAATGTTCCGGCAATAAGGATATATCCCTGTTGATTAACAATCCCTCTAGTTTAAATATAGGTAAGGTCTCAGCGCCTCTACGGGCTCCTGCTATTGACTAAAATTTTATATTAGACAAAAACGCCATTGAATATTAGATAGTCCTCTGCCGTCCATGTCGCTCAGCATTCATTGGGGTAAAAGCAATCTATACACCTATCAACGCTCTGCGACCTCGGCTGAAAATACATCGAATATTTTTCGTCATGACCGCTATAATCATGTCAGTAAAGAAACTTATTTTATCAGGAATGAATCAAAATAAAAAGACTATTGTTTTTTCCATTTGAATTCGATAATATATCGGAAAACGATATATCGGAAAACGATAGTTATGTCGAAAACAACCACTCAAAACATTTCCCGGCTGAGTCAGGCCTTTATTCCCATGATGCATATTTTTCATAATCTGGCCGGCGAAGTAGTGAAACTCACCGATTTTTCTCTGGCTCAATATCGGGTAGTGATGCTGGTTTACCACCACGGTTCGATGTCCATTAATGAATTAAAGAATTCCTTAAACATTGCCCAGAGTACGGCCAGCGAGATGATTGACCGATTGGTCCAGCAGAATGTTCTGCAAAAAAAGGTCGATCCAGCCGATCGCAGAATCACTTTATTTACTTTAACACCAACTGCCCGTCGCAAAATTGAACATCATTTTTCTTCGATCAGTAACATTTATCATAAGATATTGAGCCCCCTGAACAACGCTGAACAAAAAAAATTACTGGAATCATTCGAAACCATTCTGGCGCTGCTGCAAAAGGAGGAAAGCTTTCAGAAATTTCAATTGAAAAAAAAGTAAACAAAGATCACTGTATGAAGACCAGAAATTATCATATCCCTGTATTATTTCTCGAGGCTATTCTGTTAAATTTGTTGATTTCTTTCGGGCAATCGGTGTCGGCAGAAGTGCCTCTCACCCTTAAAGATTGTCTAAATTTAGCTTTGCAAAACAGCCGCTCAACTAAAATGGCCGATTTATCCATTGAAGCCGCACGAGAAAAAGTGGCCGAAGTCAATACCCAACGATTACCCTCACTATCACTACTGGGAACGTATACCCATGTTGGCAAAGTCACTTCTTTTACCATTCCGATGGGTACCACGCCGCGGACTTTTCAGTTTGGGACGCCGAACCGGACAAATCTTGACGCTCGTATTCAGTGGCCCCTGTACACAGGCGGACGTCTCAGCGCATCTATGGCAATTTCAAAATTGGGTAAAGATTTATCCATTCACCAACGCCGAGCGGTGGCGGCTCAAACTATCTATCAGGTCCTACAGGCCTATTACAGTGTGCTATTAAATGAAAAGATAATTCAGCTGCAGAGTGAGAATTTACAGCGGGAGGAAAATCTATGGCAAATCACCCAGCGGCGCTACGCGGCAGGTGGCATACCTAAACTGGAAGTGCTGCGGGCTGAGGTTCAGGTGAAAAATGACGCGGCTATCCTGGAAGAAACCCGAGGTAATCTGAAAAAGAGCGAGCTGTTCCTCAGAAAAACCCTGGGAAATCCGGCTTATGAATTCCGTGTTATGGGACAGCTTCAATATGTTCCGGTCTCCATTGTATTGGATAATCTTATTCAGAGAGCTCTGCAAGTACGAACTGATTATCAAAGTATCCAATTACAACAAAACCTTTCACAGCAGCAACTGAAATTGGCCAGCAGTTCCAATAAACCCAATCTCTCATTTTTTTCAGGTTATAATGTGCAGAATGGCTTTGATCCAACCGATCCGGAACGATTTGTTTCCAACTGGAATGCCGGACTCCAGCTGAGCATCCCCCTCTTCGACGGGTTTGCTACTCGTTATAAACGGAACCAGGCTATCATTGAAATTCAGAAAACAAATTTACAGAGAGAAGAACTTCGGGATGCCATTACCTTGCAGATTGAGCAGGCCGTAACCACACTAGATCAAGCGGCCCTGAAAATCGAATCACAGGAAAAAAATATTGAATTGGCCAGAGAAGCCCTGCGGGTGACTACTGAGCAGTTCGAACAGGGGATCGTTTCATCTCTGGATGTGTTGGACGCCCAACAGACCCTGGCCCGAAGTGAAATGATGTATGTTCAGGCACTCTTCAATCACATTATGGCCAAAATTGAAATATCGCGAGCCATTGAGGATTTCTCCTGGTTTGAACCGGATCTTCTATCCTCAACACCCATAAATGAGTAAATCTTTATAAAAATGGTAACCTGAAATATGCTAAATGCAAGGAAAAAATTCATGTCGATGCAAAAATTAATAATTATTAGTCTATTCTTTTTCATTTTCTCCTGCCAGAATCAAAAAAGTGCAGAAAAAAGTGAACAGAAAACAGGCCGTAGCGCTATACCGGTGACGGTTATGCGAGTGCAAGCTGCTGAGATCACCGAGCAGATCAGAATAACAGGAGATATTCGCCCTTACTATCAAGTTGATATTTTTTCTAAAGTAAGTGGAATCATACAAAAAGAATATATAGAGAGAGGTCAATCGGTAAGAAAAGGTATGGTATTAGCAGAGGTGCAACAGGATATTCCCGGTATGGAGTTCACTCCAGTAAAAATTGAGGCTACCCAGGATGGTATGGTGAGTCAGGATCTGATTGATGAAGGAGCACGCATCACCCCCCAGCAGAAACTATATAGCATTCAGAATATTGAAAAGGTCTATATGGTTGGGCGAGTGCTGGAAACCATGATGAGTCATTTAAAAATAGGCCAGATGATTTCTGTAAAAGTGGATGCACTCCCCCAGGAAAATTTCAATGGTAAAATTGTTGAAATCTCTCCGGTTGTGGATCAGCTTACTCGCATGGGCGAAGTAAAAATTTTGTTCCAGAATTCAGGACGGCAATTAAAGCCTGGCATGTTTGCGCGAGCTGATCTGAAAATAAATCCACATACCGGTTTGTTGATACCCATTGATGCCATTATACGCCGCGGAGCCAATCAGTATATATTTAAAGTTGAAGAAGGAATTGCTCACCAAATAAAAATTGAAACCAGGACCATCGTTGGGAACCAGATCGAGGTACACAACCAGCTCCAGCCAGGTGATCAGATTGTGGTGTTGGGACAGAATCTGTTAAGCGATTTAGCAGCGGTTAAAGTAGTTGAGGAAATCCTGCCATGAAGACGGCCGAAGTCAGCATAAAAAATCCAGTGGGCACTATTTTGATAATTTTAACGGTAGTCGTATTAGGATTTTTTTCTATTCCCCGCATCCCGGTATCCTTCTGGCCTGAATTCGTTGCTCCTACTCTGATTGTGATGGTTCCTTATCCTGGAATAGGACCAGAGGAAATTGAAGATCAGATTGCAAAACCATTAGAAGAAAATCTGAGCACTATCGATGGAATGGATGAAATTGAGACCACCTGTATGGAAGGGATGTGTCAGGTGATTGTTCGCTTTGAATGGGGAATCGATTTTGATCAGGCGAAACTAAATGTGCAGGAACAAACCAACAGGGCTCGCAGCCAGTTTCCGCGGGAAATTCTGGAACCACGCATTCTGCAGGTGCAAGATTTTATTCCTCCAGGAATTGAAATTGGCTTCACTTCGGATAAAAAAGATTTATCAGAGATTCGTGATTTTGTGGAAAGCAAAATTAAGAACCGGTTTCTTCGGTTGCCCAATGTCGCCACTGTCCAGATTGGCGGTGGATTAGAAAAATATGTCGCCATCTGGATCGATAAAGATCGACTGGCGGCTTATGGACTGAGCTTGGCCCAAATTAATAATGCTCTCACTGCCGATAATATCAATATCTCGGCCGGTAAATTGACCACACCCTGGAAAAATAATTTCATCCGCCTCCAGGGCAAGTATCAAGAACTATCCGAGATTGAAAACGTGATTGTCGCTTTAAAAGGAGGTACCCCGGTCTATTTAAAGGATGTGGGACGTGTTTCTTTCGAAGATAAAGATCCTGAATCAATCACCCGGCTAAACGGAAAAGAAATCGTCAGTGTTTCCATTCGCGAAAAGAGCGGCGGGAATACGGTGGCAATGGTGAAAGAAGTAAAAGCGGAATTGGAGTCAATTATCCCGATTTTACCAGATGACATTCAGATGAGCATCATTCGGGATCAGGCTGAATTCATTCAATTATCTTTAAACAACGTCATAAAAAATGCCACCATTGGAGCTATCCTGGCCGCATTCATTATCCTTTTATTTCTTGGAAATATACGCAATACCCTCGTCATCGTACTTTCCATTCCAGTTTCTGTGATCGGCACCTTCATCTTAATCAATGCCTTCGATCTATCGATAAATACGATCTCACTGGGCGGACTGGCACTGGGAGTAGGGATGATTGTAGATGCTTCTATTGTTGTTCTGGAAAATATTTTTCGTCATTTGCGCGAAAACTCTGCTCAAAATAGATTAACCGCTGTGGTTGAAGCCACGCGGGAAGTCGGATTGGCCGTTACCTCCTCCACACTTACTTCTATTGTTGTCTTTTTACCTCTGGCTTTCTTGACTGGCCTATTTGCAGTCCTGTTAGGAGAACTGGCGCTCACCGTGGTATTCTCACTTACCCTTTCAGTAATAGTTGCTTTAACTATTGTTCCTCTTCTCAGCTACAAACTCATGCGCACCGAGCTGCGCGTTAAAGGATGGGCCGTTATCGCGTTAACCTGGCAAAACCTCTTTCAACGGTTAATATTTTTCTATCGGAAAGTGATCCGCTGGTGCTTACAGCACCGTATTTTTACGGTCACGTTGGCTATCCTCATACTTATTTTATCGGTCGTTTTCATTCTGCCCCTATTGGAAGTTGAGCTTTTGCCAGCTATTAACCAGGGTGAATTCCGGTTGGAGTTGACCTTACCGGAAGGAACCCGTCTTGAGATTACCGATGAACTCGCTCGGAAGATTGAGAACAAATTAGCCAGTCGCCCGGATTTAGCCCAGATTTATTCACAAGTGGGTGTTTTTTCAGCGCGCGGTGAATTGAAATCTAACTTTGCCACCCTGACTATTGATCTGAAGCCAGAAAAAATCAGCGAAACCACGGCAGTGATGGAAGAATTACGCCAGGAGTTCTCTCATCTTCCAGGTACCAAAGTAGTGATTCGCCAGACCGATGTGACGGAAGGAATGCGGCGTGAACCGATTAATGTAAGGATTTTCGGAGATGACCTGGTGGTTCTGGAAGAGATTGGTCAACGGTTGATACCGGATATCGAAAAAATAGAAGGTGTGGTAAACCTGAACAGTACACTGCAGGAGGGATTATCCGAATTCAGGATTCATATTGATCGCACCAGAGCCAACGATTTGGGATTGAACTTCCGACAGGTGGCGCAGAGCGTACGCTCCGCAGTATTAGGTAATAGTGACACTCGCTTAAGCACTCACGGTAAAGAATATGATATCATCGTAAAATTAGATCATAACCAGTTGCAGAATCTGAATGATTTATTAGATTTGCCATTGCTGAATAATCGGGGAGCGGTCATTCCTTTGCGAGCAGTGGCTGACATCAGCATTGAGAAAAGTCTCAGCGAAATCAAGCGACTGAATCAGCAAAGAATGCTGGAAATCAAAGCCGATGTGGCTGGTCGATCACAGCGAGAGGTAACTGCAGAAGTTAAAAATGCCGTGGGACAAATCAACCTGCCTCCTGATTATTATCTTGGTTTTGGTGGACAGTCTCGCGCAATCAGTGAATCCTTCCGCAGTTTGCTGATGGCTTTGGTTATCGCCATTTTCCTGGTTTATGTGGTAATGGGAGCTCAGTTTAATTCCTTTATTCATCCCTTTACCATTGCGTTTACCATTCCACTGGCAGTGATCGGTGTTTTGCTCGGGCTGCTGATTTTTGGCGCCAGTTTAAGTATGAATGCCTTATTGGGAATGATCCTTCTGGTGGGGATAGTGGTCAATAACGGAATTATCTTAATTGATTATATCAACCAGCTACGTACCCGAGGAATGCAAAAGAACGAGGCAATTATCGAAGCCGGTGCCACTCGCCTGCGACCTATCTTTATTACTTCCCTTACCACTATTTTCGGCATGTTACCCATCGCCCTGGGACTGGGGAAAGGTGGTGAGGCCTTGCAGCCATTGGGAGCAGTGGTTGCCGGTGGACTGGCTACCTCAAGTTTTATGACTTTACTGGTTATTCCCTGCGTGTATTCGGTGCTGGACCAGCTGAGAAAAAATAAATAAGCCTCCCGAAATTGTGTGTATCTCGGGAGGTTTGAATCCAATTATTTCAATAAAATCATTTTCATTATCCTGGTATAGTCACCTGCTTCAAAGCGATAGATATAAATTCCACTGGCGACCATAACTCCAGAATTATTCGTCCCATTCCATACCACCTGATGACGGCCAGCTTTCATCATACCTTGCAGCAAGGTTCGTACTTCCTGCCCCAACAGGTTATAAATCACGAGTCTCACCTCACTGCTTTTAGGTAGTTCATAATTGATGGTGGTTACTGGATTAAAAGGATTGGGATAATTCTGATGAACAGCGAACACTCTGGGCAGCGTTAATTCCTCTTTCACCGCTGTTACGGCTTCACCCACGCCTGTCAAATAAATGCGCAAAGTATCTCGCTGCGGATCATTACTGATGAACCATAACCAACCGCTACGAACACCTGCCTGCGTCGGCCGGAATGAAATAGTGATCTGTTGACTTTTCCCAAAAGCCAGTGAAAAAGAATCAGGCTCACTGACAAATTCACTGCTAGTAGAGATAATTTCGGTTACCTGTAAAGTATCCAAACCGGAATTGCCGATCAATATGCTCAAAACAGATGTACTATCGACAAATGTGGTATCAAAAACCAGAGAATCTACTGAGGCGAAAATAACCGGAGATGGGAGTCCAAGATAGACATCATCCACAAACCAATCATCATTCGGAGTAAACATACTGGGAGAACCAATACTGCGCATCCGCACCTGAAATTGGCTGTGAAAATAATGTCCACCACCGTTGGGAGCAGAAGCCAGATCGATGATCTCCTGTTGAAAAGGTTGTAAAGTGGTACCAGGATATCCCTTCACTTTCACCCAGTTTCCTAAATCATTTTTAAAATAAATCAATAAGCTATCGCCCGGCTCAGGAGCATTCCCCTGCCCCATCGGTTGATAGAAATATGAAAACACCAGACCGCTGTTTTGAAAAGAAGACAAATCGACCGGATACAGTTCAATCATATCTCCACCGTCGGGTTTTCCATTGAGATTCAGGGCATAAACACCAGTGGGTGGATCGAGAGCGCGATCATTGATATCTGCATCATCATTGGACCAGATAGTAGAATCTGGTAGCCCGCTGATATCAAATAAATCAATAATGGGGGCATTCAGTGGTGTGATAACAGCGACCGAGGCGGCGCTTTGATTTTGTGGTAGTTCATTATCAAAAACAGTCAGATGCCAGCGGGAAAAACCTGGACCCGGTGAATCGATGAAAGCCGAATCCAACCGGGCCGTATCTGAACTGCTACGGGTGAAAGTGGCAAATAAATTATTGTTGCGATATAAATAGAGGCCAGCCATATCATCCAATGGAGT
>Ga0067045_1003230_pt1 | contig 25732 bp, 17 predicted proteins | sample TerdegcTABiofilm_FD_59184 | JGI IMG/M metagenome (GOLD analysis project Ga0067045, IMG submission 59184) | Combined Assembly of (Gp0054472, Gp0054536) Wastewater bioreactor microbial communities from Singapore -Terephthalate degrading... | reverse complement strand
GGGGGTGTACACTATATTCATTATGAAATTTTTTAAGGAATTATTGCTGAGTTTAAACAATAAAAAAGGCCGTTTTTTAGACGGCCCCTTTATTAAATATTAAACTAATGAAGGTATAACGTTTTATCGTGATGTGATAAAAGTAGCATGCTTTGTTAGCTGGAATAAGAATCGCTTGTCGGTAGTTTCATAACCGGGAAGTAACCGTGACACGCGTTCCATAACTGTATAGTTGACATCAAAATCCCATGTGCCAAATCTTAGCGTAATGCCACCTACTCCTCCCTGGCCATTGTTTGTTTTTTGCATAATGTCAGTATACATGTAAATATATCCTGCCCTTAGTGAAAGCCAGGTAAATGGCCATACTTCTATTGAAGGGATGGTGCGGCTTGCCCAGCCTTCACGCTTATACTCATTATTCCCGGCGCTTACGCTGCTATAAAAGTCGGTAAGCTGCTTTACTACAATAAATACTCTACGGTTGAAAAGAGCTCCGGTAATGGTTGTTTCCCATATTGAAGGGTAGCGGGCAAGAAGAACTAATCTTTTATCATCAGAAGTAGCAGCTGGATCATAGGGTGGTAAATAATATTCCTGCTCGGTATTGTAGGTATATGAACTATCAATATAGAGCTGCTTGTTTAAAAGTGAAAGCAAAAAACCAATGCCAAATGATGCATCACTCCCTTTGCGCAAATCATATGTTTGATGACTGCTAACCTGACGAACGTATGTTGAATACGCAGCAATAGATCCGCCTATACTTAACCAATCATTAACGCTATAGCCCACACCTATATTTATTCCATAATGATCGGTTAATGGTTGAAAGTTTTGAGTATTATCATAGGGTATTTCTCCAAAATGGAAGGTATACGGAGTCTGGATCTTTGGATCAACTGTTGCAGCCATAGCTTCCACATTTAAGCCCCAGCGCTGGCCAATGGGCAATTCATAGCCAAGCCGGTTCACTACATTTCCTGCTTCATCAAGTTTGTATCCATCACCAACATCAACTGGTTCAACCTTGCCACCTGCAAGATTTTTTTGACTAATAGTAAAAATCCAGTACATTTTATCCTGCTGTATGGTGCCCAGTACTGCGGGGTTTTGTGATGGTACATAAAAATCCAGCTCAACTTTAAACTTTGATGAAGTAACTGATAATTTTTTTAAATATTCTAATATAACCTCGTTTTCCGGGTCATAATCTTTTGCTTTTTGTAGTTGTGTACGGGCTTTTTCGGTTTCATTGTTATCAATTGCGTTAATAGCATTGGATAATGCCACAACTGCATTTTCATTCTTTTCCTGCTTCTTTTCAACTTTTGCAATGGTTGTTGTATCGGTTTTTGTATTGAGTGCCTGTAATATACCTTTTGCAAAATAGGCGCTTATATATTCATACTTTGAAAGTTTCTCAGTAAGTTTATCCTGCCATACTACTTTACCTGTTTGCACATCGGTAACGGTGACAGTTATCAATACGCTTTCCACCATATCAATAATTTTACCACTAACTATATATTGAGCTGAAAGCATTTTGCCCATCTGGATTTGCTCTTCGCCGGTAAGCATTGCAAATTCAACTTCTTTAATTATTTCACTTCTTTTTTCGCGGCTTATGACTGTAACATCTTTAGACTTACTCAATTCTGAAGAAATTAATTCGGCTATACCTTTGCCAATGTATTTATACGATGGATTGGCGCTTTCAACACTTAAATCCGAAATTGCAACTGTTGTTGCATACAGGGGGTACGCTAAAAAAATAAATGATAGAGCAAAAGAAAGTAAAAACACAAAACGCTTCATAATTCTTCCTCCCTATTCTTTATTCATTGTGATCACTAATACCACTTACTACTATGATGTGTTGCAATAACGCAAATGATACAATGATGCAAATAAAGTACAATAATATATTCATTGTTATTCGTAAAAAACAAAAAATCAAGAAATTTTTTTGGGAAAAATAATTCTTGACGTGTTCAAATTTTATTGCATTTCATATGATTAAGTTTTTTTTTCAATGATATCACTGCATAAGGATAAAAATGAATATATTGAGCGATAGTTATCGTTAAATGTCCTCAAGTAAAAAGTGTATGTATACTTTGTAAAAAAATCATGCCAAACATGATACACACTCTGCTATATTGCAAAACAATATTAAGTGCCTGCCATGATTATTGATATACACAGCCATTTAGGAAACATACTTGAATATGATGGTGGCAAACTTATATATAAGGGAGGTATACGAAAGAAAGATGGTATTGATCTGGTAAGCATTAGCCAGGCTGGCCCTAACTGTACGTATGGGCTGGCCGTTTGGATGCAGGCCGCCCGCAATTAAAACTGTGAAATTAGCATGCAGGGGCAATAAAAAACTGGAAGATATGCTGTTTTATAAAAATGCTTCCATGCTTTTATCTATATAAAATCTAAAATAGAGATTACTAAAAAAATTGTATTAACGCAGATGAGAGTAGCATTATTGGATAAGCTTACTAATAATCTGCCTGGTTACGGTATATAGAATGAAGCTCATCTATGCTTACTCACAAGATCATAATTGAGTATTTCAAAAAGGCTAAAGGTTTGGATGGATACATTCTATTGACTCAAGAATAAATAATGGTTTGATTTCAAGCATTATCATTGCAACAAATAAATGAATAATAGTTGACCGTTTACAATGATTCAGTACAATAATTATTGTGATTTTATAACAAGGATACATTAATACAAATTACAGTAAATTTAAAAAATACAGTATGAAAAACAAATATTTCATTACGTCTTTCATTCTCATTTTGTTTGTTTCATCACCGTTGTTTGCTGACACTGCGGTGCTTCCCTATAAGGTGGAAAGTGCCGATAGCTCTTATGATGAAGCTTTAGGTGCTGAATATGCCAGGCTGGTTTCACTGGCAATGTATATTCAGAAAGGTATTGCTATATATTCGCATGACCTTCTTGAGAAAGATTTAAAAGAGTTTTCCATTGACCCGCAGGGAGTTGTGGGAAGTGAAGCGCTGGATTTGTTGGGCAAATCCCGCTATATTGACCGCATACAGATTGGAACACTGACCAAAACAAAAAAAGGATTTGCAGTTAAAAGTATTGTGTATGACGTTGCCACACAAAAAATAGTTTCACGGTGCAGCGAATATGCTGATACATTGTTTGAACTGGCAAACACTGAGATGCGTTCACTGTACCTTACTATTCCTGACAGTACAGTAGCAGCGGGAAAAAGTATATATGATGTTGTCTTTCTTGTAGATAATTCGTACAGTGCACAGCGAGAGTGGAAAGACATAAAGCGCGGCATTATTGCACTGTGCGATAGTATCAGCGATAACTGGTCTGATATGCGTGTCTACATTGTGCCTATGCTTACACAGTCAAAAAAGCTTGGAACGTATGCAATTACCAGTGCTACAACACTGGATGATCACTTACAAGAACTATCGCTCAACAAAGGAATTGTAAAATCCATTACGCCGCAATTGACCTATATTGCAAAGGGAATACCCTGGCGCAAGGATGCAAAAAAGTTGTGTGTTATACTGGCAGCTTCCTCATGCAATTACAATGAAGGGCGTACACTACGCTTTATCCTTAAAAAAAATAATGTCAGCATCTATGCCATTGGCACAGGCACATTAACGCATGCTGACCGTGTTGCGCTTTCACAATTGGGCGATAGTTACTATGATATAACCTACCATCAGCGCATGTATGATGTCAGTGGCAATCCAGTTGATGTCTTCTGCGAAGCGGGGAGGTTGTTTCACGGTGATGCTGGTGTACGCTGGAAAAACGGTGTGACAACAAAAACGAAAGCAGCAAAGCCATTTGTGGCAGAGGTGTTTGGTACAGCTGCTTCTCCGTATGAGTTATCGTCACTATATCCAAAACTATCGTCCATTAAAATTCTTAACACCGATGAACTGGAAAACAATATCATTGATATATGCCAGATGATAGCAGAAGCAAGCGTTGTACAGGGAAAGGAAATAGCACGGGTGCTTTTGTCAGATGGCGGATATTCGCTGTGGCTTCCAGTTGCAGATACAGGTGTACTATCATATCTTACACAGAATCAAAATGTACGAATGTATGTGGGCATTTCACCAAAACAGGATACTGGTGCTCCATATGGGGTGGGGTTGCTGCCGGTTGCTGTGGTGGGTGTGCCGGGAAGCCATATACCTGCCATGCTCAAAATGACGCTTAAAGATATTATTCAAGGTAAAGGTTTTTCAAGAGGCCTTTTCAATCCGCCGGTATGGTTTATACCTGTTACGGTTAAACAGGTTATGATGTATGGCAGCCAGCAGGATATACGAAATAAATAACACTTGACGATTGGAAATAAATTGAGTATATTTATTATACATAGTATTTTTATAAATCTCTGCTTCCTGTGGCGGCAGGGGAATATATATAAATCTCAATTCTTTTCTGTTATAGGTTCCTGCATTAGCACTCTCCATGAAGTGTTTATTTTTTATCTATGGAGGATTAATTTATGCGCATGGACAAGCTGACGTTAAAGTCGCAAAATGCGTTATATGAAGCACAAAATATTGCAACGCAATACAATCACCCTGAAATATATCCTGAGCATTTATTATATGCGCTGGTAAATCAGGAAGATGGCATATTCAGGCCCATTGCTCAGAAATTGGGTGCTGGTGTTGATGATATACAGCATGAGGTAACCATTGCTCTGCAGTCATTGCCAAAGCAGTATGGTGCCGGCCCTGGTGGTGGTACCATGTCTTCCGGTTTGCGTGATGTGTTGAACAATGCCTGGAATGAAGCGGTTGCTCTGAAAGATGAATACCTGAGTACCGAGCACCTTATCTTAGGACTTGCCACAACCGGGAAAAACAAGGCACGCGATATATTAAACTCGCATGGTTTCACAAAGGAAAATATTTTACGTGTGCTTGCTGATATACGTGGCAACAAACGGGTAACCGATGAAAACGCTGAGGACAAGTACAACGCTCTTGAGCGTTATGGCAGGGATTTGACTAAATTGGCACGGATGAACAAGCTTGACCCTGTTATTGGCAGGGATGAGGAAATACGCCGTGTTTTACAGGTGCTATCGCGCAGGACAAAAAATAACCCTGTGCTGATTGGTGAGCCTGGCGTTGGTAAAACTGCCATTGTTGAAGGGCTGGCACAGCGTATTGTTGCCGGTGATGTACCGGAAAGCCTTAAAAACAAGCGTGTGGTTGCCCTTGATATGGGAGCACTCATTGCAGGAGCTAAATACCGTGGTGAGTTTGAAGAGCGCCTGAAAGCTGTTATTCAAGAAGTAGAAGAGTCTGAAGGCGATGTTGTACTTTTTATTGATGAGCTTCATGTGTTAGTTGGTGCAGGTGCAGCTGAAGGTGCAGTGGATGCATCCAATATGCTAAAGCCTGCGTTGGCGCGCGGTGAACTGCGCTGTATTGGTGCAACAACCTTAAATGAATATCAAAAATATATTGAAAAGGACAAAGCATTAGAGCGCCGCTTCCAGCCAGTGTTTGTTGGCGAGCCTACGGTTGAGGATACTATCGCCATATTGCGAGGCTTAAAAGAGCGCTATGAGGTACATCACGGTGTGAGGATTTCGGATTCGGCTGTTGTTGCCGCTGCGGTGCTATCAAACCGCTATATTACCGACCGCTTTTTGCCCGACAAGGCTGTGGACTTAATTGATGAGGCAGCTTCACTTATAAAGATGGAAATTGACTCAATGCCTATTGAGCTTGATGAGATTGAGCGCAAAATACGACAGCTAACTATAGAGCGTGAAGCCGTGAAGAAGGAAAAGGATAAAGCATCCCTTGAACGTCTTGCAAAGATTGAAGAAGACCTTGCTAATCTTAATGAAAAGAAGAAGGAGCTTTCCGTACAGTGGCAAAATGAAAAGAATATTATCTTAGAAATTCGCAAAATAAAAGAAGAGATAGAGAACCTGCGTGCACAGGAACAGAAAGCTGAGCGTGAGGGCAATCTTAATCTGGTGGCCGAAATACGCTATGGCAAAATCATTGAGCAGGAAAAGAAGCTCAAAGCTCTGAATGATAAATTGGCGCAGATTCAAAAAGAGCGCAAACTTTTAAAAGAAGAAGTTACCGAGCAGGAGATAGCTGCTGTTGTTTCACGCTGGACCGGAATACCGGTAAGCAAGATGCTTGAAGGCGAAAAAGAAAAGCTTTTAAAAATGGAAGCAATTATTGAGAAACGTGTGGTGGGCCAACAGCAGGCAATACAGACTATCTCTGATGCAGTGCGCCGTTCACGCTCAGGCTTGCAGGATCCAAACAGGCCAATTGGCTCGTTCATTTTCTTGGGTCCAACGGGTGTTGGTAAAACCGAGACGGCAAAAGCTGTGGCCGAGTTTTTATTCAACGATGAAAAGGCCATAGTGCGCATTGACATGTCCGAATATATGGAAAAGCATGCGGTTGCTCGCCTTATTGGTGCACCACCCGGCTATGTGGGCTATGAAGAAGGCGGGCAGCTAACTGAAGCAATACGGCGAAGACCATACTCAGTGGTGCTTTTTGATGAGATTGAAAAAGCGCACCCCGACGTATTCAATATATTCTTGCAGATACTGGATGAAGGACGCCTTACCGACTCAAAAGGGCGCACGGTTGATTTTAAAAATACGCTTATCATCATGACGTCCAACATTGGTACGGCGTATATCTCGGATACATCCATACCATATGAGCAGCGAGTCAAGGGAGTGCAGCAGGAGTTAAAGCAGCACTTTAAGCCAGAGTTTTTAAACCGTATTGATGATATCATCATATTTAACCCGCTGACACGTGAGCATATCAACAAGATTATTATGATTCAGCTCAATGAAGTGGGCAAACGGTTAAAAGAACGCGGTATAAGTTTAGAGCTTACACCTAAAGCACTGGACTACCTTGTTGAGGTGGGCTTTGATCCGCAGTTTGGTGCGCGTCCGTTGAAGCGTGCATTGCAACGACATTTACTCAATCCACTTTCGGTCAAGATTTTAGGTGGGGAAGTAATGGATGATGATACCGTGGTGGTTGATTATAAGAACGGAGAGATTCAATTTGCAGTAAAGCGAAGTAAGCAGGAAAAGAAGGTTGTGTAAATAAAATTCTTGCGGGGGTGTCCCAAAAGACACCTCTTTGCAATGACTTTTGCCTTCCTGTAATTGCGAGGAACGAAGTGACGAAGCAATCTTGCTTTTGAGGGGCATTGAGATTGCTTCACTTCGTTCGCAATGACATTGCGCTCACGACATTGCATGTCCTACCGTTTCTTTTGAGACGGCCCCCAAGTTGTATTAATTAAAACACAATACCTGCCATTGCGTACCATATGGGAGCCCATGTAACGTCAGAGTCTTCTGTTCCACCTGCGGGCTGAGCTATAAATCCAAAAGTAAGACCTAACACATAGCCGTTATCAAGCATGAACTGAAGTTCAGCTGCAATATTTACTGCTAATCCATCACCATCTGTATCAGTATCTCCAGCGGCAAGCGATTCCCTGCTAAACTTTCTGTATCCAATTTCAAGACCTGGTTTTAAGGCCGCAGTGGGCGAAACCATAAATTTTGGTTTAAATGATAAACCAAATTCATACGTATCAACATCATAACTAGGATCCGTATCTGTAGATGTTGCAGAATATTGTCCATATACACCCACAGCAAACATGGATGAAACAAACTGGTCAAAGTAGGCTTTGAGAGTAAAACCCATTTCAGTATCAACGTCAGCATCTTCAATGCTAATTGTACCTGGTAATAACACCCCACCAAAAAGACCAATATCTCTTGTTCTGTTTTGTAAATCACCCGCTGCAAAGGCAAACGATACCATGGATACACTGACAAGTAAAGCCAATACAATTTTTACCATATGCTTCATAAAAAACCTCCAGAAAAATTTTTTAATATTAATATTCTTTCATAAACATTTTGTGTTATGAAAGTAATATCCTGATACACTATAACTGGGTGCAATAACCTATATTGATTACATAGGTTTTGTATCCCTCGTTATCGCCACTCTGGCTTGCCTGCTGCATAAGGGAGCTCAGTGAAAGCCCTAATGGCACATAAATAATGTCAAAGCCAATATAACGTATTGTGGTAGTTTGTACACTTAATGACGTTGACCCTGAATCAGACCCTATATCATAATCTATGTCTGCTTTACCTGCTTGTCGTGTGAGCATTATAAATGGGCTTATGGCAAAATCCTGTAATTTAAAGCTAACCTGAATTCCTCCTTGTGGGCCTTTCAGTGTGGTGGTCATATCAACGGTTCCTTCATATCCGGGAACCTGTGATTCAATCCCTATATAATTATATGAAAAGCCAAAACCAATAAAGAAAATGGCTGATATCTGATCATTATTTACCAGTAGTATTTCAAGGTCAACTGGCAGTGAAGCAAGCCACATGCTCATATCAACTTCATTGCCAATATCCCCTGCTGCACCAATTAATGTAAGTCCAACATCAAAGGCAAAGATATCTTTAAAGGCATAGCGGTAAATACCACCCGCACCGCCACCCCATACTTCTACGTCACCAGTTATGGCGCCACTTTCATCATTAACATCGCCGGTCATGTACATTCCCGTAGCGGTAACTCGTAAGTCTTTTTGCCCTTCTTTAAATTCAAACCAGGGGATTGGAGGTGGTGAAATCATAAAATTGCTCTGCTGGGCAAAGGCCGGAATGGATATTAGTAAAAGAGTATAAATTAAAACAAACGATACTTTTTTCATAATGATAGCCTCCGAAAATGTGTAAGTTTTGTTATAGATGTTCTTTCTGCCACAATACTGCTTGCATCATCAGTTCAATACACTGTGTCAATACCACTACCACTAACACTAACACACACATAACCACTCGTCATGGTGCATTTGTGAGCATTGTTAAAAACTGCTCAAAACCTTATAGAAGCATAGACAATTAACACAAATAATAAGCAAACGTTATCGTGCACTGTAAATATGTTTTGTATTTATACAGATTCAGAGGATGTAAGTGAGGGTTTCAGTAAGGTAGTTGATAGATACCTGTTATTAGTATCTGTATAAAAGTATACTATTAAAAATTGCCACTCGTAAAAGTAATTTGTAAACCGATATAATCCTTATAATTTTCAACTTAAAATAAAATGTAGTAGCAATAAAAGCTTTTGTCAAGTATAATTTAAAATAATTGACATGCCCGTCTGCTGTACTATATTTTTAATAACGCTGGTTGCTATCACACTATTTAGTCTTGAAGGGTAAGCCTATGGACTACGAAATCTACGATGTCAATAATATATTGCTACCGGTTGAGCACAAGATTGGTGCCTTGAATAGAGCAAAAAACCTGGTTGCCGAGATGACCCATCCCAATATCGACTGGAAGTACATGGTCACCGAACTCAGAGCCTACCTGTATGATTACATGTATGATATTGTTCCTCACAGTGATAAAGTATTGCCAGTTATCTTCCATTACCTTAAAGAAGCAACGGTACGCAAACGTGGTTCAACGCTGCGTGCTGCTGATACCTTTTTGGATCGCTATCTCTTTTTAATTAAAAAAGAAATTGAGGGCGATAGTTCCCTGGAAAATGTCACTGCCATGTTTGACAGTGAATCAATTGAATTCTGTCAGTTACTCATTGCTGATACATTAGATGGCTTTTATCTAGAGGATGTGAATCTAAGGATACTGCAATTGCTGGAACTATCGCTTAAAAGAAAAAAAATTAATGAAAAGCTTTTTGAACTGTGCATTGAGATTATTGCAAACCAATTTAAATTATATGTTGAACGAAGTATAATTGTTGAAGATGAAGATGTGTATACACTGCAAAACCTGTGGAGTATTGAGCATGAACACTTGCGACAGCTTGAGCAGCTTGTTAAATCAGTTACTCAGAAAGCGTATCAGGAAAAATTAAGAAAAGCTAAAGCTTTAAAAAACAGTAAAAAAGACAGGGTGTCACTGCTTGCCGAAATTAAAGAGCTCATTGATTTTCACCACAACACAGTGATTTGGGAAAAAATATGCAATGCGGCAAAAGACTGTATTGCGCAGAATATTATTGAATATGATGATGTGGTGCTGGTACTCCTTACGTTTCTGGTTAAAAAATCGCAGGAGGGCAGGGATGCAAATCTTCAGCTGTACATATCACGAAGTGTTGCTTCGCTATGCGGTGTACTGGTGCAGCAACAACGTTTTGTGCTTCTGCGGCAGGTTGTGCAGATGGTAGTGCCCGTACTTGTAGCTGAGATTGAGCGAGGTGGCAATTACAATGCAGCATTTGCAACTATCCTGAACATTGGCAAAACGGTGGTACAGTCGGATAACCGGCAGATTATTAATCTTTTTGTTGATATTCTGGTGCATGCAAAATTTTGTTTTCCACAGTTTACCGGCATTGCACAGGACTGGTCGGTTATGGTGAATGCAAGTCACCTTGCCAATATTCGTACGTGGCTTGAGCTCATTGAACTTAATCCGGTATATATGAAGCGCTTGGCTGCAAGCCTTATTGCCAATTTAACATTAGGCGGTGTGTTTTTAAAAGACACTGATGTGTTTCAACGTGATATATCTCGGCTTTTAAACAGCAATTACAGGGATGTGTTTTATCTTATTATTTCATTGGCTGCTGTCTTTCCTGCTTTTTACCACGATATTGGCGCCACTGGCAATATCCGTGCGTTTACCGAGCGTGTTGATACCAATCACCAGATGAATGACCTCATACATTTTGTGCGCAAGCAGGTGCATGTTGAATCAAGCAGTCGCACTGTGGTGCTATTGCAGCGCGTGATGGACTTCTGGCTTACCGGTGACAAAGAGCTATTAAAAGGCATGGTACCGCAGGAAGTATATAACAACCTTGAGCATACATTTAGGCTTATCAATTTAGACAATGAGTCAGTGGCACAAAGAATATATACCGAAATACGTCACTATTTCCCTGAACTGGTAGGTGAAAAATTCTGGGATTTCTTCTACAAGGTTGGCAAAAAGCGTTTTATGGATGTAATAGCGCAGCATACATTTCAAGGAATGGATGAAGATGAAAAAAAAGACGCTATTGAGTGTATAGTGGAATATTTTGACAAACAGTTCCCGGCTGAGATGACCAAAATGCTGCATCATATTGCAGGCATGTTTGATATAGATACCTCACGCAGGCAGATATGGCGATTTTTATATGAGATACCGGATGATGAATTCAGGAAGATGTTTGAAAATGTACAGAAGTTAGATGTTTCAAATGTCAATATAGAGAAGTTTATAACGTTCCTTCATGTGTACCGGATGATCTTTGATAAATACAATTTTTCTGATATACGCGCAATAGAAAAGCTTCATCAGTATGCACAGGAAAATCTTTTCAGCCCACCAGAAAACTTTTTTAAACGAATTGAAGGCAATGATAATTTTGACGCACTTGAAGCTATCCTTGAACTGCAACATGCATTAAAAAATGATATTTTGCTATCCCCACAGGTGTTTGAGCCAGTTGATACCATTGAGTTTAAGCGCCATATTGCGTTTGGTATACCTTCCATGTATGGCTCATACAAAGAAAAGAAGTTTGATACACTGAAAGTATTTTTTCACTGCAATATTGTACGCCTGCTCCTTTTTGAAAAGATACTTGAAAACATAAACATTTATCCCCATCAGAAAGTTGACTATGACGCAATCAAACGTGTTATAAAGCTGTTTATACAATCTTTTGAAATAGATGGCCTTGCCAATCATGAGATGAGGGCTGTGACAAGCTTGCTTGATGCACCAAATTTGACATTAACTCAGTTTCGAGATGTTATTTATAGCCTGCTGGTTATTCATGGTGAAATTTCTGATAGGTTTAATGATACCTTTAAATCGGTAAGCCGTATTGCAATTAAAAATATTGGCATTGAAAATATAATCTCTGATTTTATTCCACCGGATCAACCTGCAAGCGTTGAAGTTATTGTGGACAGGTTTTTACGTAACAGGGTGATGCAATCCCCGTTGTTGCAGCTTTTGGACAATCTTTTGCTCAAACTAAAAGACAATCTTATTCATGAATTGTCATATTTGGGCAATGTAATTATTCTCAATAAAGTGGATGCACGTGTACATAAAGGCAGACTTGTCCACATAATTGGGAAATATAGCGGGGCACATGATGAAACGGCACTCTACGCTCCGCTGTGGGAGGTTGGTGCCAAAGCACAAGGGTTAATCATTGCAGCAAATATTGATGGCATAAATGTGCCTGAAGGCCTTGTCATTTCTTCGGAATTATATAAACGTATTAAAGATGGCAACATCAACAATCCACGCTTTAAGCGAAAGCTCATATACATGTTGAAAAAATATATCGATGAGTTTACCGGCTATAGGTTTGGAAATCCTGAAAATCCAATACTTGTTTCAGTTCGCAGCGGTGCAGTTTTTTCAATGCCGGGTGTTATGGATACTATCACCAATGTGGGCATGACTGAAGACATTGTGCCATACTTTGCACAGTATGATGAGTGGTTTGCATGGGATTGTTATCGGCGTGTAATTCATGACTTTGCAATTTCAGCTTTTGGTATGGATAGGCATATCTTTGAAAACCTCATGGCTCAGGCAAAGGATGAAGCGGGCGTTGATCTTAAAGAAAAGCTCAATGGTAAGCAGATGTCATTGCTCACACGTAAATATCGCTTTGCCATTAATAAAGCAGGTTATTCTGTACCAAAAGATCCGTATGAACAGTTGTTCTATGCCATCATCGCAGTGTATCAATCATGGGATTCGGCTATTGCGCAGAACTATCGCCGCTTTATAAATTTATCCGATGACTGGGGTACAGCGGTTATTGTTCAGCGGATGGTTTTTGGTAACCTTTCACCAACATCTATCACCGGTGTTGTGCACAGCCAGTATATTGAGTATGAGGATGTGCAGATATCAGGTGAATATAAAACGCGCGCCCAGGGGCATGATATCGTCAGTGGTGTTGCAAAGGTATTCCCTATAAGCGAGCAGCAGAAATTAAAATTTGCGCGCTTTGCCCTGTATCCATCAATGGAAAAGGCCTATCCTGCGCATTATGCAACATTACGGGATGCAGTTACACGGCTGCGCAAACGCTGGGATAATGACATTGAGGTGGAGTTTACCTTTGAAAACGAAAAGCTGTATATTCTGCAAATCCGTGGTATGGCAAAACACATGTTTGATATTGAAGAACTGGTTGAAACACCACAACAGCTTCAGGAATACCTTCTTGGACAGGGGCTGGCAGCTTCAGGTGGGGCAGTGTCAGGAAGAGCTGTGTTTGATATAAATCGTATAGAGATGATGCGTATGCACTATCCTAAAGATAAAATAATTTTAATACGGCCCGAAACCAACCCTGAAGATGTAATAGGATTACAGAAATCAGATGGAATATTGACATCTGTTGGTGGTATGACGTCACATGCAGTGTTGCAAATGCGCAGGCTTGAAAAATCAGGTGTTAGCGACTTTTCCATAATGAAAATAGTGGAAGATGAACATATAGCAATTATAAACCGTGAACATGGTGGCAAAATAATTATCCGAGAAGGTGATTTTATTACTATTGATGGCAATACCGGCCATGTGTATTTGGGATATCATGCTACCCGTAAAGCTCACCGGTAAAATACTATATATAAAAAAGCTTGAAAAATTTAAACTACCTTTTTCAATTGACTAAAGACGGGTAAATTTTACATTATTTTTATCAGTAATTAATTTAATTTATGGGCACATCTAAAAACTGCTTTCTTCCAAAATTATTAACATAATTGAAAGCAGTTTTATTCTAAATTATATTGTGCCCATAAGGGAACATCCTATGAAACATTTTTTAGAAGTTCCCTTATATATAGAAACACTGGGTATGGGATTAGGTCCTGCTTGATATAATAACACAATACAAGCACATGGAGGATTATTATGGCAGTATCACCTGATGCACCAATTGGTGTAATGGGCATAGGCCGAATTGGAAAGCTATTAGTATGGCTGTATGCTGCAAAAAAGCAGCATAAAGAAATTGTCATTGCCACCGGTAGAAAAACGGGTACATCGTTAGAGGATTTAGCTACCTATTTTGAATATGATTCAACGTATGGCACCTTTGATGCATTCATTGGTGGATTTAACGGAAAAAATGCGGTTGCAGTTAAAGATGGTCATGTATATCTCAATGGTGTGAAGCTTGTCTGGCTCAATGAGTCTGAATTTCGCGTTCCAGGCAATATACCCTGGAATAAATACGGTGTTGACGTGGTTTTTGATACCACCGGGAAGATGCTTGACCCAACGCGAAATGATGACAATTCACTGAGAGGACATCTAAACCATGCAAAGAAGGTTATCCTTACTGCACCATTTAAAATAAAAGATAAAGGCAAACAGATTCCTGAAGATTCAATAACCGTGGTTGGTGGAGTTAACTTTGACAAATATGATGGCAATAAACATGCCATAATTTCCAACGCATCGTGCACCACCAATTGCTGCGCACCACCAATAAAAGCGCTGGTTGACCATTTTGGCGACAAGTTTATCTCATATGCTTTGACCACTGTCCACGCGGTCACCAATTCACAGTCAACGCTTGATGTGTTGCCAAAGGATGGCGATAAGGACACCCGCAAACGCCGCAGCATATTAAACAACATGATACCAACAAGCACCGGTGCTGCCAAAGCGGTGCTGGAAGTTATCCCCGAAGTACAGGCATTGGGTATTGGTTCTCAGGCGTCTTCAATACGTGTTCCGGTGAATACCGGTTCTATCGTTATACTGGATGTATCACTGCTTGGTGATTATGACAATAAATACATCCATAACATTTTCAAGCAATATTCAGAAAAGAATCCTGATATTATGTATTACTCTGAAAAGCAGCTTGTTAGCTCAGATATAATAGGCAGTACCTATTCTACTATCTATGATGCTGAGTTTACCCATCACCGTACAACCAAACGAGGCGATAATTACTACACGATGGTTGACCTCAATTTTTGGTATGACAATGAATTTGGATATGTTTGCTCACTGTCCCGCCTTTATGACCTTATTACAGGTAGGCGATAGTTACTGGAAAAGATATAAATGCTCTATAAGAGGCTGCTGGTAATAGGCAGCCCCTTATAGAGAAATGTTGCAGCTTCATAAAAATAGATTGACAGTAAAATAAAATAAAAGTATATTTATACAATGGGAAAGAGGATTATGAAAAAGTATTATTTAATAATTATAATTATAATGTTGTTTAATATAAGTGCTGCCTATTCAAAGGATGTTCCCTATACTTTGGAAGATAGAGATCGTATAATACGACTGGAAGTTAAGATAAATGAAATGGATAAACGCTTTGAGCAGATAGATAAACGATTTGAGCAGATAGATAAACGATTTGACCAGATGGATAAACGCTTTGAGCAGATTATAACTTTTCTATGGATTTTGACAGCGATATTTATTGCTATTACCTCAGCAACGTTAGGTTTTGCATTTTGGGATAGAAAGACTTTCTTAAAACCTGTAGAAGAAAAGGTTAATGCTAATGAGAAGAAAATTGAGAGTGCACTTGCAGCTTTTAGAAAATTGGCAACAGTAGATAAAAAGGTATATGCAATACTGAAAGAATTTAATTTATTGTGATTTCATTAAGTATCCAGTATATACTCTGCCCCTTTTTTCATTTTTTTTCACACTCATTCAAGTATCATGGGATACTTCGTTTTATAATATTCCTCATACTTCATGAACAAAGCCACCCTTTTGGCAAAGGTTCCCCCCAGCTCTAGAAAATATTCATGATGGTCTATTGGCACCTCTACATCGGCATCTTCATCTAAATATGCCTGTATGCTGCTGTAGTGGTATTTTGTAGTGTCAGAGCCTTGCGAGTGGATCCTGAATCAATCCTGAAATAAATTCAGGACATGGTTCAGGATGACTTGTTGCCTATAGGTCATTCCGGGGTTGACCCGGAATCTTTATCCTCACCATTGTAGATCCTGAGTCAATCCTGAAATAAATTCATGACAAGGTTCATGATGACATGCTGTTATTCACTACAAAACCCACGAAGGGGTGATATTATTGTAAGGTCAGAGCGTTGTGAGTAGATTCTGAATCAGGTTCAGGATGAAATACTGTCATTGACTAAAAACCCCCGTAGGGGGTGACATTATTGTAAGGGGTCAGAGCCTTACCCTCCCCTCTCTGCGGTCTCTGCGTGAGACAAACTGATGCATCACGCAGAGTGCGCTGAGTTATTGGAGAGATAATGGGATTTTGGGGTCAGAGCAATATGATGTAAAATAAAAAATTGTGAAAGATGCCCAACATAATTGCTGAAAGAAAAATCCTGTCCTAAAAAAAATGGGAGACAGAGCATATTTTCATTATTAAAATTGTTGCACTTTTTATGGTAAAAAGTATAATAAGTAACAAAGTAACTATAAATGATAAATAATAAGGAGGGCGCCGTGAAAAAAGTCATTATAATGACAGTAGTGGTTGCTTTATTGTTTGCTGCTATCCAGTACAGTATTGGGATTTCATTAAATCCAAAACGGGCAGCATGTGAACAATCATGTGTAGAAGCAAAAAAGAAATGTTTTGAAGATGCAAAGAAGGATGAGGCTAAAAAAGCTGCATGCAAGGTTGCATTTGATCAATGTATGCAGAAATGTGCAAAAGATTTTCCATGATAAGAAAATAGCTTCAACCTTACCCTTAATCCGTCTCCTTGTCAGGGAGATTATTGCTGATTTTACCTAAGTAGATGCTTGGGAGAGAAAAAATAAAATATATCCTATAGAAAGTTGTCTATGACTCAAAAAGCTCTTGTTTTGAAATTATCGGTAAACGTACTATACGATTATTTTTCAGCAAAGGTTATTCTAAGCCTTGTGAATAATTTATTTCAGAATAAATTGATAATCTGAGGTCATATAAAATATTCAGTATTATGTCCGTAATGACAATCAAAATCATCCCGAATTCCCATAAATTCTGGGCAAACTTGATTTAGGATCATAGTGTGGTAAAAGATTCAGAATATAATTAAGAATGACAATTACGATATATTATTTCCTGAGGAGGTAACTCTTGACTGCTCCAATCATTGATAAGGGAAAATGCACACTGTGTAGAAAATGCGTAGACATATGTCCAAAAGAGATATTATCATTACAAAACAACGAAATTGTGATTGTGCATGATGATTGCATTCTTTGTTCACATTGCTACTGTGTATGTAAATTTAATGCTATACATTTTAACGAGTTAAAACAGCCTGAGTTTTCATTTGGGCATACAGTATTGATCCAAAATGAAATAAAACCATTTGATATAATAAGCTTTATTCACACACGGAGAAGTGTGCGAAGATTCAAAGCAGATCCAATAAGCACAGAAATAATCCATGACTTGATTGAAGCTGCTGTGCTTGCACCATCAGCAAGCAACTGCCAACGCTGGCAATTCGTTGTTATCAATGGAAGGGGAAAGGTATTGATGCTGGCTGAGGAAATAAAAAATTTTTTTATTAAGCTTAATAACATTGCTGGGAATTTCTTACTCAGATATGTATCAATAGTATTTGCAGGTAAAAAAATTCTTCATTACTACAAAAATAATTATGAATCAGTCAAATTGGGTCTGGAAAGGGCAAAGGAGGGCAAAGACCTTTTGTTTCATGATGCTCCCTGCGTAATTATTGTCCACAGTGATATGGAGGGGAGTATGCCTGTAGAGGATGGCCAGTATGCAGCTTATAATATAGCGCTTGTTGCTCACTCAATGGGGATTGGAACATGCTTTATTGGATATGCTTCTGCAACACTTAATAGTGCCCATTCCATAAAAGAAAAATTACATATCCCAAAACGTAACCGCGTTCATGCTGTATTAGCACTTGGATATCCTGATGTAGAATTTGTGAAAAACGCATTGCGCAAGGATTATGAGTTGAAGATTATATAATTTATTTTAATTTCATTGGGATGATGTGATGGATTATTGATCCTCCTGGTGTGAATAAAAAAACCCATCGTTACCGATAGGTTTATGCTCCCCCGGCAGGACTCGAACCTGCGACCTGGTGGTTAACAGCCACTCGCTCTACCGGCTGAGCTACAGGGGAATATTGCTTATTATTTTACTCTATAATTGAGCTTTTTCAAAAAAAATTTTTTTTAACAAAATACACTTCTGACCATAAAAATAACTACCTGTTTCTGTCAATAAAATTTTATTATCTATTAGAATCCACATCCTTCTCATTTTTTAATTTATTTAAGCTGTTCTATCTTTTTTTCTGTTATTTTGGGCTTTTATCTGTTTTTCTCTCCTAACGGCTTCTCCCCTTGTTTCATATATCTTGACATATCCTATCTCCCATTTTTTACCTGCTTTCTTTGATATTCTGATCCATCATATCTATGCGTATTATACTGTTCAATCCTATGTTCAAGATTGCCTTTTGAACCAACATAATATCGTCACGTTGTTTCTGATTGAATGATGCACACATAATACATAAATAAAGATGTTCATTAGTTAGGATTTACAAGTCAAATTATTCTATATTTAAAAGGGGGAAATAATTTAGTATGAAAAGTAAAAAAATTTGCAAGTGGAGGAAAAGAAAAAAATTGGAAACACTTCAACATATCAAACCAGGCACAAATGCTAGGAATAGCAATCAAAACACTACAAAGCAAATGGTATCAGTAAAGCCACATATTGCAGAAAGCATAGTCTAGTGTATCATCAATTTATATGGTGGTAGCGAAAGTTGAGGAAGGGTTCAGCTGATAACAATAGTCAATGTATAGCACTAACAGGTATAGTGGCAATATTGGTGTATAAGTATCTGGTAGATATTGATATCGATATGTGATAAATACTTATAAAGCTGAAACAAAGCGCAGGGAAGGCGACTTTATTTATTGATAATAACTGCACGATAAACGACAGTATGAAGATAGACTTTTAGCCGCGTAAAAGTATACGTATGTTAAGTATGCTATCTATTAGGATAGTTACTTTAGTTTTGACTGCTATTGGGTGGCCAGTTTCACCAATTCTGGGGGTGGTCCCCAATAAAATTGACAACACGGGATGCCTTCTTCAAGATAAAATGAAAATGTGTAGCCACTAAATCGATAGTTATCAGTATTATCATCACTGTCTAAGGCTGATATATAATCAAAAAGATAATTCTCTACACAATAGGCTATAACCTTTGCTAACGACATCTTACAGACTTTCCGCACATCCATCACAAACTCATACTCATTCTCGTACAAATACAGATGTACCCGTTTCCACGTTTGATACCGCTTTCTATATCTCAATCGTGAATAACTTTTTACCGGGATGTTTTTATATGACAGCACATAGTTTATGAAATTAATAATAAACGTATGAAGCGATAGTTTACGGATAGCGGCATTTTCTTGTAAAAGCTCTAAATGTTCATAGGCAATACAGGTGGTAGTTTCTATATTCATGTGTTTCCTCCAAAGTATATGTATAACACAATCATACTCCTATCAGAAAAAATTTCAACTACAAATTATATGGAGGGAAAAAATAAACCAGGCAAATTCAACAATGGAGTATAACACAAAATAAAAAATATAGCCTTATAAAGAGCACATTCAATAAAGTGATTGTTCATACATACAACATGTATGGAGGATTTCATAAAACCGTATAATATATAACAGGTAATGAGCATAGAGCCATTCAAAAAATGCTGTATGCAACAGAAAATTTTTCAACATGAGATATTTTTAACTTGACTTATAATATATTTTATTGTATAAATCCATAAATTTATTAAAAAATACAAATATCTGCTGCCAGCTCAAGATAAAAACGCAGATATTTTTTCAAAAAACAATTAATAAAACAATAAAATCACTTATCAAAAAAGGGGGAGCATATATGCATAACAAAATTTTTGTGATTTTTCTGGCACTTTCTATTATAACGTTATTTGGTTGTAGTACAACTATGAAAATGGATCCAAAGTATTTAGCAGCTAAAGAAAATGTTCTAGTAGTATTAGGTACTGACCCTCAAGTAAATGTTCTGTATGCAAATAGTAGCTATGGTGGGGAGAGTTTATTAGCTGTGGGTTTAGCTTCAGCACTTAATAAATCATTTGAATCTGAAAATAAAGAAATTATTGATAAGATTGTTCCTGAATTTTCACCAAAATTAAATGAATTATACATTCAGTCATTAAAAAAAGAATTTCCAAATTACACAATAATTATGGCAACCAAAGATGATATAGAAAACTTAAATAATAAAAAAATTACTTTAAATGATTTAAAAGCAAAATATAATACAAACATAGTCATAATAAATAAAATTACATTTGGCATTGGCAGAAGACCTCGAGGTGCTTTAATGATTGCCAAATATTATGTTGACATTCAATGTAAATCAACTATGACTGATGTTGAATTGAGCAAAGCTGTATGGGAAACATCATTAAGAGAATTATATGATTTTGATGAATATATGGATGAATTAAAAGAAAATAATGCTCAAAAATTAATGGATGGATATGCCTCATGCGTTAATAATATCGTTCCTAAGCTTATGAAGGAAATGAAATTACAATAACTATTTCAAAACCAATCTCTTCTGAGTAGATTGATAAATAAATGAAGAGATTGGTTTATTTCATTTCATATATACTGTTAATTCCTTAACCGAAAAATTGCAAATCATTTTTAAAATGTTTATTGGGTAATTGTATGGAATTGCAAATGATGCACATATAAGCTTAGAATACGAATATACAAAACCCTCAGCACCCTTACAGTTACGACCTTATTAATTGGTGACATCAATAGCAAAAAAATGAAATAAGCGCTTAATGCAATTATATTAAGACTTTTTGCATCATCAACTTAAGCAATTGTACACTTTATTGTCCAGTTAAATATTTCAATTGCATGGAATTCCATTTTTAAGCTGCAAACCTTTTGAAATGCAACTACCATTTGATGCCGAATGTAGTTTCAATCCATTTGCTTGCTTCTTATGCTTTGTCCATTTCATTGTAACTGTTTTTGTGGCAATGTTGTTGACTTTCTACGTCAAATTCAAGATAATACCTACTAATTTTATATGTTTATCTTCTTATACTTGTGTTTTTAGCCAACATTGTATAGAGAGCTTTTTTTTAAGCTTTTTTCAAATTTTACTGTTTAAAAAATAATAAGTCCATATTTTATTGATTGTTATTCTATCGATTCATTGTTTTATATAAATCTTTAGCAAATATGAGGAAACCCAATGTATACAAAATTTAAACATCTACTCATAGAAAAAGAATCAGAGCTTTTAAATAGGCAAAGAATTAGAAAAATTTTCATACATTATTACTCTGGGCTTTTTGTAGCAATTCTTTTTTGCGCTGTATTTACTGGTCTTTCCGCTATTGTTGGTGGCTGGTTTTTATGGAATATGTGGAATATGAAATCATTTACCAGTAAGGAGCTCTGGATTGGTTTTGGAGTGAGCATATTATTTTTTGTCATTTGTTATGTCATGGTAAAAATGTTTTTAAAAGAAATCATCAATTCTGACATTTTTGGTTATCTGAAACATCCTCAAAGGTATATGATTTCTAAAGGCACAATAGAAAAAGCAGAATACATTCCAGGTGGTGGCGATAGTTCTAAAGGAAGAATGATAATTCATGGAACGTTTAGCGACAATGGCATATTTATAGAAGAATTTAATCCCTCTCTGTGGTCAAAATACTTTGCAGATAGAAATGAAGAACAAAATCTTAAAGAGGGGGATGACTGGTATTCAGAAAAGGGTAAAAGAATACCATTACCTGTGCCGGTGTGGGTACTGCATAATAAGTCCAATGTACAATATGGTTCACTTATTGGCATAGATAAAAATCTATTCAAAGGAAAAAAAGTAAGCTAATGCAATTTGTGTTACGATGTTACGTACACACTCATATAAAATCAGGAGTTAATCATGAAAACCCGCATTAATATCTCATTATTTTTTCTTGGATTGGGCGGACAGATTGCATGGGCAATTGAAAATCAGTTTTTCAACACTTTTCTCTATGACAGAATAATCCCTGATCCACGGTATGTTTCCATTATGGTGGCACTTTCAGCCATTACTGCCACTATTACCGCAATTGTTATGGGAGCTTTCTCTGATTCAATTGGCAAGCGCAAGCCATTCTTACTTTACGGCTATTTAGCGTGGAGCGTTTCTATCTGGGTTATACCTATGGCCGAGTGGATTAAGCCAGTGCTTCTTGCAGCGTGGGTTGTAATATTTTTGGATTCGCTCATGACGTTTTTTGGCTCCACATCGTATGATGCGGTGTACAATGCCTACCTGACTGATGTCACCAGTGACACTAACCGTGGGAAAGCTCAAGGGTTACTATCGCTTGCAACATGGTTTGCACTGTTGCTTGTTTATGGCACATCAGGCCCTATTGTTGAAAAATTTGGCTATTTTATTTTCTTTGGCATTGCGGGTGCGCTGGTGCTTATATCAGGTATAGCTGGTGGCATTGCAGCAATTGAGCCACAAAGGGCGATAGTTCCTGTCAGAGAGCCATTGCTCAAACGTATTCAACAAAGCCTCAATACTCAGGCACTCAGGCAAAATAAAAATTTATTATATGTGTTGCTTGCTATTGGATTCTGGGGAATGGCTTTCAATGTGTTTTTCCCATATTTATTAATTTATCTGAAACATTTTCTAAAAATAGATATTGCAACATCATCGATACTGATTGCCGTTTCAATACTGGTTGGTGGGATATTAGCGTCACTGCCAGCAGGTATTTTAGCTGACAAAATTGGTCGTAAACCCATTGCAGTGTTTGCAGTACTATTAATTTCAGTATCATTAATTGCATTTTCTTTTGCACGGTCACCGATAACTATCGGGATATTAGCTACCATGTGGATAATAGCCCAGACTATATGGATGACCGCAACAGGAGCCTGGAGCAAGGACCTTTTCCCCGAAGAGCGTAGAGGCGAGTTTGCAGGATATTTTACATTGTTCTATGTAGCATTTACCATGATACCCGGTCCTCTTATTGGGGCGATAGTTGCCGATACATGGGGCATCAGGACAACCGTCGATGGTAAACCGGGCATTATCCCAACACCCGAGATATTTACGGTATCGGCTATATTAATATTGATAACGATTGTTCCTTTACTGTTTGCAAAGGACTTGCGTGAAATGGTGAAATAGGGCGAAGGATATTAACTATCAACGATTTCCTTCGCCACTGTGTTTTGCAATATGACCTTTACTTAATATTTTTCATATACTCTTCTATATCCTCAACATCATCACTGGTCAAATTGCAGTTTGTTTTATAATCGGCATTTGTTTGCTTAGCAACTTTGCCAACTATCTTCCAGAATGTGCCAAAGTTGTCAATATTAGCACGAGCCACAAACATAGGACCACGGAAACCTTTCATGATTCCAGGCATCTGCATGTAACCCCAGATTCCTGAAGCAAATTTATACCACTGTACTGTCGTAGGAGCAAATGCCCATTCAGCCTTTTCATAACTTTCGGTTAATGCTCCGCCATAGGTACACACAGCTTTCCCATTTTTATTTTCAATAGTGAGCTGTACCTTAGGCATTGCACTGCAATCCCTACGGGACATTACCAAAACCTGCTTATTTCTTACTTCACCTGTATATTTGTTTTCGGTCAGTATCCAGTTATTGCCCCCAGCTTCTTTAGTCCCCAATTTTTGAGGTAGCTCACTCTGATTCCAGGCATCGCATACCATTTTTGCAAATTCAGGGCTTAAGAAAAGCATTGCATTCTGGGCTGGTGAATAAGAAATAGTAAACACCAGGAGCATGGTAAATGTTAATACTGTCAGTAACACAATAGAAGCAGTTCTCATATTTTCCTCCGATAGTAAAAATATATTAATCCATTACTATTGTATATCCTTATATATGTCAATTATTTTATAATATTATTAAATTGTATAATACTGTGCAATATGAAGCTACTGTATTTATCCATTATGAGGATTGATATACATTGCCAGATTGTGTCTTTTCCCAATACTTTGGTTTTACAATATGAAAATTTTCATCATTTAATCCTGATTTTAATGTACTCTTCAAATTAATTCTCATCTTCATAAAAGAGAAAAAGTGTGTAATAATTTCTTTAAATTTTTAATTATTGACTTTTATTACATTATTTACTATTCATTCAGGTAATAGTTATGTATAGATTAATATTTTCAAATATTGTTATGAAATACCCTGGATACCATAAATATTTTACACAATGGAGATGATATATGAAACGAATTATTACTGTAGGAATCATTAGTGTTATTATTCTCATTTCTGGTTTTATCGCATATCTTTTAATAACTGATTATATACTTATCCGCTACCCTGTTTTGGTACAGACAAACCCAAAAATAACATTTATCATTGGAGATGCATACTTTCGTGAAGACCCCAAAGCGCAGTGGAAAGTGGCAGTTGTGGGACAAACACTGTATAAAGGCTATGAAATAAAAACCGATCCTGATTCACGAATGGACATACGGTTACATGACAATACAGCAATTCAATTATCAGGAAATTCTGAAATGTCAATTGATGCATTAACAGTACGGAAACTGAGCCTGAATGTCCATGCTGGTTCACTATATGGAAAATTTGATAAATTATTTAAAGAACATGATCTGCAGGTTAAAACACCAACTGCTTTTGCTGCTATCAGGGGAACTGATTTAGGTTTTGAAGTTATCCAAACACAGGCTGAAGATGAAACAAAAGTGGGCAAAAAGAAAACTATCAACAAAAAGATAAAAAAAATTCAAAAAGGTGAATCACAGGAAGCTGAAACCACAACGCAAACGGTTGTTTATTCACTTTCGGGGATTACTGAAGTATATAACCCACTATTTGACGATCAGAAGGTGTTGCTTTCATACAGGAATAAGGTTTTAATAGATAAAGATAAAATGCCCAATAACCCTGAGGAATTGACTGAAGATGAAATACGTTCGTTGCAGGAAAAACTCAACTCACTTCACTTTGATGAAGTACTCCTTATAACCGATAAGATAACCTTTGAGTTAGGGAGCGCTGAAATACAACCAAGCTCATATCCTGAACTGGATAAAATTGCCCAGATATTGAAACAGAAAAAAGTGCGTGTTAGAATTGAAGGGCATACCGACGATATTGGCGAAGCAGCTTTTAACCAGTTACTATCTGAAAAAAGAGCAGAATCAATAAAGAATTATCTTGTTTCAAAAGGGCTTGATCCTGAACGGTTTGAATCCGTAGGATACGGCGAATCAAAACCAATTGCCGACAATAAAACCGAAAAAGGAAGAGCTCAGAACAGGCGAGTTGAGTTCCTCATCATAGAAAAATAATTGTACCGTAAAATTTTTATTTGACAACAACCGCCCTTTCAATAGTGTTGCTATCGGAAGGTTGTCCGAGTGGTCTATGGAGGCGGTCTTGAAAACCGTTGGGTGAAAGCCCCGGGGGTTCGAATCCCTCACCTTCCGCATAAAACGGAGAGATGCCCGAGAGGCCG
>Ga0067045_1028934_pt1 | contig 25744 bp, 18 predicted proteins | sample TerdegcTABiofilm_FD_59184 | JGI IMG/M metagenome (GOLD analysis project Ga0067045, IMG submission 59184) | Combined Assembly of (Gp0054472, Gp0054536) Wastewater bioreactor microbial communities from Singapore -Terephthalate degrading... | reverse complement strand
CGAGCCGGAACTCCGTCCGGCTCGCGGCAGCGAAGCCCACGGGCTTCGCCGATTCTTGTCGAATGCGAAATCACCGAAGCTTGCTTCGGCGCCGTCAGGATGGCTTTGCCATCCTGACGTGTACTCCGTGGTAGATTCCTAAAATTTCTCTAGTTCTTTTATTTCAACGAGAAGGTTCCCGACTCCCGGAAGGCCAGGGGCACGGGGTCCTTTCGGATCTCGTCCGGCAGTTTGAGGGAGGCGCTGCCCTTCACCTCGAAACTCCCCTTCCGATCCGAGAATAGGGCCCGGACTCCTTTGGACAGCTTCTTGGAACTGAAGGTGTTCGTCACCTTGACCAGGGTCCGGGCGCCCTCCCGTACAACGCCGGAACTGTCTCCTATCACCAGGGACTCTCCGTTGACGAACAACTCGTACCCCAGCTTCTGGAAGGACAGGGGACCCTTCGCGTCGTTCCGGATCTCCACCGTGAAGCTCACCGACAGGGGCAGGTCGAGCTCCGCCGGGTCGATGACAGGGGCTTCCGGCTTCCGGCCCGCCAGGACGTCCGCGAAGACCTTCTGGGCCTTGGCGGGATCCGCCTTCTTCCCCGCCTTGGCAAGAGCCTGGGCAACCTGGGCGGCCGTCGGAGGCTCCACCGAGAAGCCGACCAAGGCCACGTGGGGCTTGATCGCGGGTATCTTCTTCTCCAGCTTGTAGGTGAACTTCACGTCCTGGGGCAGCCCCGGAAGTTTCGGCAGGGGTATCACCAGGACTCCGTCGATGACCGTGTTCAGCCACTCCTTGGAGGCGTAGTCCTTGACCAGCTTGATGATCGCCTCGTATTCCAGGGTCACCGTGAAGGTGTTGGAATTTTCCTTCCGAGCCGGGACCTTGAAGCCTCCCTTGCTCTGGGCCGAGAAGACCTTGGATCCCTCCACGGAAAAATCCAGGGTCATTCCGGAAAAGGACAATTCCACCGGGTAGGGGTTCTTCACGGCCAGCTCGAACAAGAAGGTCACGTCCCGAAGGGTCAAGGCCTCCACCTGGAACCGCCGGATCTCAGCGGTAGGCTTCTGGATCTGGGCCCAGGCGGGGGCGGACAACAGGATCAGGACGATCACGAGCGCTTTCATGGGGTTCTTCACGGCGTCCTCCCGGTTCTCGTATTCCTACAGACTCTTGGCCTTGACCCTCTCCAGGGCCCACAGCACGTACTTGCGCACCCTGGGATTCGGGTCCGATTCCAGCTCCGCCAGAAGGGACGCACCCTCGGGACCCGCCAGGCGCTCCAGGGCCCGGGTTACCGCCACGCGGACCTCCGGATCCGGATCCCGGGCCGCCAGGACTATGCCCCGGAAGGCGGAGAGGCTGCCCACAGAGGAGAGCGCCGCGGCGGCGTCCCGTCGAACCTTCGGGTCCCGGTGCTTGAGCTCCTGGATCCGAGCCTCCACGTAGCCCTGCGCCTCCAGAACCTGGACGATGTAGGGTTTGAGGGAGGCGATATCCTCCTCCAGGAGGGCCGCCAGGGTGCGCTCCCCGGTCCCGCCCATGCGCCGGAAGCCCTCGGCCAGCAGGGCCTTCAGGTCCCCCGTGGCGTCCTTGAACCGCTCGATAAGGCGTTCCAGATCGCGCTTGGATACGCGAGCCGCCAGGGCCGGGTACACATCCTCCCGGAGCGCCTCCTGTTCGCCCAGGATATCCGCCAAGAGGTCCAGGCTACCGACGTCGGACGCTCGTCCCAGTCCCCGGATCAAGGAACGCTTGACCTCTTCCACCTCGTTGGGATCCTCCAGAACGGACCGCAGGCCCTGAAGGACCGCCGCCCCGCCCTCCATGGCCAAGGCCGAGGCGGCCGCGACCCGGACCCGCTCTACAGGATCCCTCAATAGATCCAGGCCTCCGGAAGCCAGGGCCTTGCCCTCGTGGAAGCCCGCCAGGGCCCGGGCCGCCGCCACCCGAACGTCGGGGTCCGCATCCCGGAGGGCCGCCTTCACGTCCGATAGGAAGGACTTGGAGCCCGTTGCGGGCAGGGCGGCTATGACCGCCGCCCGGGTCGGGGCGTCCACGCCGTCCAGGATATACCGGGCCTTCCGCTCGAAGGCGTCCATGTCGGCTCCGGCCAGCACGGGAGCGAAATCGGAGATCTCCTCCGCATCCAGCAGGGGCAGGGATTCCAGGGCCCGCTGAAGGGCTCCGGTGAGTTTAAGCTCCCCGATCAGGTAGAGAGCGTCCTTCCGGACGACCCGGGGAAGGGACGCCCGATCCGCCCTCACCAGGGACAGGGCCAGGGGAACCACCTGGTCCCGAGGCTGGCCCAACAGGGCGGCCCGGAGCTGGGCCCGCAGTCCGAAGGTCGGGTCCAGAAAGAGTCCCTGCAAAGCCGGGAACACGCAGGGACCCTGGTTGCCTTCCAGGGACATGAGGATGTTGGCCGCCAGCTCCGGCTGATTCCTTCGGGCGTTGAGCTCCGCCACCACCAGCTCGCAGGCGTCCTCTCCTCCCCGGGCACGGGAGGCGGCCAGGATAAGGTCGTAGATGCCCAGGCGCTCCGGCGTATAGGGAGGCGGCCCCATCCGGGGGAACCAGCGCCGGGCCAGGGTCGCGATGTGTTTCCGATCCCCGGCCCGGGCCAGGATCCGGGCGGCCAGGTGGAAAGCCCCGTCGCTCTCCATGGTCTCGACCTTGGAAAGGAAGCCGGTGACCTGGAGTTCCGCCGCCGCGTCCAGGAGCCGGAACCTGCGTTCAAGCTCCTCGGCGTCCCCTAGCTCCGCGGTTTCCAGGATCCTAGCCAGGGCACCGCTCGCCTGAAGGCATTCCGCCGAGGCCAGCCGCTCCTCCGGAACCTCCGACTCGAGGTATTTGAACGCGATCCCCTCGTCCGAAGGATCCCGGGAATCCAAAAGCTCAAGGAAATGCAGGACCTGTTCGGGAGTCATGGAGCCCGGGTCCGGGGAATAGAGATCCGAGAAGTCCTTCCGGATCCGGGCCTTGGCGGAGGAGCGAACCTCCAAGACCGGGTCGGATATCATGATGTCGTACAGACCCTTGAAGAAGTCCTTTCGATCCGGGTCCGTCCAGCCGTCCACGACCAGACGGCGCACCAGGGGGTGGGGGTCCGCCAGGCAGGAACGGAGGCTCCTAGCGGTCCGTTCGTCCCCGTCCCCCAGAAGGATCCGGACCGCGAAAACCCGGACCGCCCACTCGGGGTCGCCCAGGAGCTCCCGAACCTCGTCCAACCGATCCGCCAGCAGGATCCGGGCCTTGGTCCCGTCGAAATCCCGGCCCGGGCCGGACAGAGCTATCCTCCGGAACGCGAAGGCGCCGGCCTCGGTCCCCGCCCATTCCAGGAGCTGCCGGCCCAGGGCTTCGCTGCGCAGGGCGGCCCGGAAACACGCGAACAGGCCGGTGTCCGGCAGGAACTCCAGGACCCGGGAAAGGGTTCGGCGGTTTCCTCCCCGTTCCAGGGTGGAGATCCACCTCTCCCCGTAGCCCAGGGCCGCGGGCAGACCGGGGAAGGGCCCGGGATTGCCCCGGAATCCACCCCGGGCTCGCCGTACCACGTAGCGCTCCCGAAGGGCGAGGGTTCCCGGGGAAAGCTTCCGGCCTCCCAGGGCCGAGGGGTCCAGGGCCGCGGTCCGCACGAAGCGGCGGAACCGGGCCCGGGCGGACAGGGTCAGTACCGCGGCCGCAGCGACAGCCGCCGCGATCCCCGCCGCGATCCAGGTTCCCGTGGGAATCCCGGCCAAGAAACCGACGATAGGTTCCATGATACACCTCCGGTCTTTAGCGGCGTCGCAGGGCCCGGTAAATATGGATAGGCTCAGCCTTACCCTTGACCTTGACGGGTTCCCGCTCCTCCAGCTGGAAGGCTCCCCCCAGGAGCTTTCGGGTGTCCTCGGTGATGATCACCTCTCCCGCCTTGGCCACCCCCTCCAGGCGGGCGGCCACGTTCACGGTATCCCCGATCACCGAGTAGTTCATCCTTCGGGAGGAACCCAGGTTTCCGGCCACCAGGTACCCGGTATGCATGCCGATACCCACTTTCAAATGCTCCGCGTCCCCCCGGAAGAAGCTGCGCTTCGGGTCCTCGATCAGCTTCTGGATTTCCAAGGCGCAGGACACGGCGTTCAGGGCATCCTCGCTTTCGCTGGTCATAGGCACCCCCCAGGCGGCCATGATGCAGTCCCCGATGAACTTGTCGATGAAGCCCCGGTACTTCAGGACCACCTCGACGGCCTGGGAGAAGTACTCGTTCAGGACCTCGACGATGTACTCGGGAGTGCGGCCCTCGGAGAAGGACGTGTAACCCCGGATGTCCGCGAAGAAGACCGTGGCCTTCTTGCCCGACCCCCCGAGGCGTATCTGGTCCGGGGTTTCCATGAGGCTCTGGACGACCTCGCTGGACAGGTAGCGGCTGAACATGTCCTTGATGACCCGGCGCTCCTCGACGACCACGTTCATCTTTTCCTTGAGAGCCCGTTCCCGGCTCTGGTCGGTGAACAGGAGGGTGAGCCCGTCGTGCCGGTCCGACCGCTTCCCGCGGATGGGGGAGAGATTCAGGGAAAAGTCCAGGTCCCCTCGGGCGCCCGCCGCGATCCCCTCGACTCCCAGGATGGTGGAACCCGTGGACAGGGACTCCTCGATGGTCTTCAAGATCCGGGGGTTCACCCGGGGACCCAGGACCTGGGTCAGGGGTCTCCCGATGTCCCCGTCCTCCAGACCGAGGGCGCGGGCCGCCTCCTCGTTGAAGTAGCGGACCGTGCCGTCCCGTTCCGTGGTCAGGAGGAGGTTCGTCATGGAGGAGAAGACGCTCTCCTGGTAGCGCTCCAGGGACTCGATGACCGCGGCGTGCTCCTTGAGCTCCTGGAAGAGCCGGGAGCTCCGGAGCATCCCCGCGGCCAGGGCGCAGAAGGAGCCCAGGAAATTCAACCGGATCCGGTCGTAGTGGTTCTCGGATTTAGAGTTGACGAAGAGGATTCCGACGGAGGCCTTGGGAACCGCCACGGGCAGGGCCATTCCGGAGACCATCTCCGGATTCAGGAGGATTCCCTCCAAGGCGCAGGTCCGGCGGCGGTTCAAGACGGCCGCTTCCCCGCAGTCCTCCAGAAACGAGAGCGCCTCCCCGGATCGGACCAGGGAGGCGGGCACGGACCAGGGACCCCGTTTGTAGGAGAGCCGGAGGGGCGTCTTGGGATCTCGGGAATCCCCGGTGTAAAGGTAGAGAGCCGCCAGATCGGACCGGGTTATGTCGCAGGCCTGTTCCACCAGGATGGATTCGAGATCCCCGAAATCCGTCCCCGCCGAGAGGAGCGCGGAAGCCCGGGAAAGTTCGTCGAAGGCCGTGCGTCCGGAGCCCCGGCTTCCCGCTTCCCCGGGAGCAGGGATCGTCGGATTCTTTCGTGTTCGGGCCGCGGACAGGATACCCATCGGAATCCCTCCCTTACCGAGCCGATGAGGGACGGGATTCCGCACGCCGGCCGAGACCCCGCCCGCACGGCGTAATGGTAGCGCAGGTTCGAAAGAATTTCGAGCCTACTTCCTCCGAATCAGCGCTTGGCTCCCTTCCAGAGCACCCGGACTTGCTTGTACAGGCCCTCTCCCTCGCTCTTGGTTTCCACGTCCACGATATCGTTCAAGGTCGTGTGGATGATCCTCCGCTCGAAGGGGTTCATCGGCTCCAACAGCAGGGAGCCCCGGGTCCTGCGGACCTTTTCCGCGGACTCGTAGGCGAGCTTGACCAGGGCTTCCTCCCGGCGGATCCGATAGTTTTCGGAATCGATGACGATGCGGAGGTCCTCCCGTCCCAGACGGCCGGCGTAGACGTTGACCAGGAGCTGGAGGGCGTCCAGGTTCTTGCCCTTCTTGCCGATCAGGATCGAGGCGTGCTCGCTGTCCAGGCGGACCCCGAGCTTCTTGTCCTCCCGGAAGAGGACGGACACCTCGCAGGCGTACCCCATCTTCTCCACCGTGGTCTTCACGAACTCCAGGATCTTCGCCTCGAACTCGTCCGCCCCCTCGGGACTCGGGGCCGCTTGCCGGGACGCCGCCCCGCGGGGTTCGCCCGCGGAATCCGCGCCGCGTTCCCGGCGGACACCGCGGCCCTCCCGGTCGTACCGGGGTTCCGGGATCGGCCGGCCCGCGGCCTGGGCCGCCGCCGCCTCGGAGATCGGCGCCGGCCGGGCATTGGAGTGCACGTGGACCCGAAGCCGTACCTTGCCCTTCTTGAAGAGTCCGCCGGACTGGGTTTCCAGGATCTCGACGTCGAACTCGTCCCGAGCCAGGCCGAGCTCCGCTGCGGCCACGTCGATGGCTTCCTTTTCGGTTCTCCCTTCGAATTCGTACACCATCGGATTACCTCCCCTTGCCCTTCCGGCCCTTGACCGGGGCGATGACGGGGGCGGCCGGCTTCTTTCTGTTGGAGGACCCTTCCGGTACGAGAACGGGGGCGGACGACGCCGCGGCCTGCTTCTTCTTGTGGATCATCCGGTTGATGACCGCCTGCTGGCCGATGGTAAGGACGTTGGACACGATCCAGTAGACCAGGAGTCCGGAGGGAACGTCGTAGAGGATGAAGAAGAACATGATGGGCATGCCGTACATCATGATCTTCATCTGGCTGGCGCTCTGCCCGCCCGACTGGGGCTGCTGGGTGAACTTCCCGTACAACAGCTGGCTGGCTACGTAGATGATGGGCAGACCCCGGATGGCGCTCATCTTCCAGATCACCAGGTTGATCGGCTCGGCGAACTTGTAGATGGCCTCGGGCTGGGAGAGGTCGGAGATCCAGCCCGCGATGAAGCTGGCCCCTCGAAGGTCGAAATGGTTGTTGAAGAGGTTGTACATGGCGATGAAGATGGGGAACTGGATCAGCAGGGGCAGACAGCCCGACATAGGGTTGTAGCCTTCCCGTTTGTAGAACTCCGCCATCTCCTGGTTCATCTTCTGGGGGTTGTTCTTGTACTTGGCCTGGATCTCCTGGATCTTGGGCTGGAGCTCCTGCATCCGGGCGGTGCCCTGGGATCCCTTGGCCGTGATCGGGTACATCAGCACCTTGGTCAGGATGGTCAGCAGGATGATCGCGATCCCGTAGTTCGGGATGAGGCTGTAGAAGAAGTTCAGGCCCACCTTGAGGATAGCCTCGAGCCAGCCCAGGATGTTTCCTCCCTCCATGACCTCCTCCAGCTTGTCCCCGGTTCGCCCGAAGGTGTTCTTGGAGGAGTCGTCATACCGCACAAGCTCCCGGGAGGATTTAGGACCGAAGTAGATGTGGAAGATGTCCGTCTGGCGGCTGGCCTTGATGACCGGCCGGGAGAAGGCCAGGGAAGAGAGGTCCGACTTTCCGTTCTCCGTATGGGAGCGGTAGGTCGTGGTATAGGGAGTGGCGTCGGGAAGCACGATCAGGGTGAAGTACTTGCCCGCCACGGCGCTCCAGGCGGCCCGGCGGTCCGTGGTCTCCACGCCGCCCTTGGGGTTGATGATCTTCTTCTTCCCGTTTTCCAGGGCTGTGAGCTTGCGGAAATCCGCGTAGCGACCGCCCTCGTGGATGGTCGGACCGATCCGGGGCCCGTAGGTCAGGGTGTACGCGAAGCCCTCCGCCGTCAGGGGCAGGACGTCGTTCACCGAGTTCTCCAGTACGATCTCCAGACGGAACATGTACTCCCCGGGAACGAAGGTGAACCGCTTCCGTAGGGTGAACGCGCTTCCGGCGCCGTCGGCGGGCAGGAAGGTCCGCCAGAACTCCACGGTCCGGTCGTCGATCCGGCGGAAGTTCAGGAGCTCCCGCAGGGGCGGGGCGTTCGGCCCTCCCAGGGACAGGGAGAAGGCCTGGGCCTCTCCCCGGGGGGCGTCGATCAGCTCGACAACCCCGTCCTTGTCCGCGTGCTTGGGCAGGCGAAGGGAGACGAGCTCTCCTCCCCGGTTCGTGAAGACCGCCTCCATCACGTCGGTTTTGACGGTGTACGTCGCCTCCGCGGAGGGAGCCTCGAACTCCGCGGCCGCGATCACGGGAGCGGTCCCCGATGCCGGAAGCCCGGGAACCGCGGCCGTCGCGGACGGCGCGGAAGCTGCGGCCGGCTGGGTCGCCGCGGGCTGGGGAGCGGGAGCGGTCGGGGTGGGCCAGAATTTCTGCTGGATCCAGGTACCGCCCGCCATCACGAGGACGGATAGGACGATCGCCAGGATGGTCTTGGAATCGAACGCCTTGTCGGATTGATTGTCGTTCATCATGGTACTGGGTCAAAGCCTCCGGGGTTCATAGGGTGACAGCGCAGGATCCGGCGTACCGCCAACCCGGTCCCCTTCCAGGGTCCGTGCTTACGAACGGCTTCCAGCGCGTATTCCGAACAGGTGGGATAGAAGCGGCAGGACGGCGGCTTGAGCGGAGAGATAACGGCCCGGTAGAACCGGATGAGGCCGATCAAGACCGCCGAGAGGATCGCTCGCATGTTCCCCCGGGCATGGCGCCCGCCAGGCGAAGCACCCGCTCCACCTGACCCGATCGTTCATCGAAGGAATCGGTGCCGGGGTACAGGACGAAGACCAGATCCCTGCCCGGAGCTATCCTGGATTTTACGAGGCGGTAGGCCTCGGATACCAGGCGCCGGGCACGGTTGCGCAGGACCGCGCACCCGTACTTTCGCACGGGGACGAACAAGGCCCGGACTGCGGCCGTTCCGTTCGGAACGACGTGAAGGCGCATGCCTTTCACCGAGTACCGGATTCCCTGCTTGAAAGCCCTGTCGATATCCGATCGTTCGCGGAGACGTTCGCGCTTCCGGAAGGTACAGCGCTCCGCCTCCCCGGCATCGTTCCCCACGGGATCAGTACTTCTTGCCTTCGTCGGAAATGCTCAGCTTGATCCGCCCCTTGGCTCGGCGGCGCTTGAGGACGAGGCGGCCGCCCACGGTCTTCATCCGGGCCCGAAAGCCGAACTTGCGGACCCGACGGGTCCGGCTGGGCTGGTACGTGCGCTTCATGGCGAGGTGCTCCTTGCTATTGGCAGGCGTTCCGGGGGAGCGACAGCTCCAAACCGGACCGCCTTCGGATTCGTGGTATAAGCTTGGGGATTATACGGTTTCCGGGTCTCTTGGTCAACGGATCGCGGGGCGCCGGTCGGCTCACCGACCCTCGAAGGCGTCCCGAAGCCCGGAAAGAGCCTTCCGCAGGGACTCGTCCTCGACGGCGTCCGGGTCCAGCCGGAGCGGGGCGGAGGAGGGCGGGTTCTCCGGGGCCTCGGGGCGTACGCTCCCGGTCCCCGGGGCCGGCTCCGGAGGGGGGGCCTCCGGGGGCGTCGCGGATCCACCCCTCCGGGCGAGCCGGAACTGGAGGGCCCGGATATCCAGGGCCGGGAACTTCCTTCGCATCTCCTCCAAAAGCCGGGACTGACGAAACTGGAGAAGCTGGACCCACCCGGGATGGTCGACCTCCACGGTCACCACATGGTTTTCGATGTCCGCTATACGGGAGTGGGGAGCCGCCCGATCCCCCGCCAGGGCAGGCCAGGCGCCCGTGACCTTGGCCCAGGTCCCCGCGGCCTCCGCGGCCTTCGGAGAGATCAGGGCGGAAATGAGCTCAGCGGCGGTCCGTATCCGAAAGTCGTCCATCGCTCACCCAGTATACCATCGTGGAATCCGCCGCATAGTCCCCGTAGGGTTCCCCGGGAAGGAAGGTGAAGAAGGCCTGCCCGTGGGGGGGAAGGTTTTCCATAAAGCGCCGCCGCTTTTCCGGGTCCAGCTCCAGCAGGACGTCGTCCAGCAGGAGAAGGGGCTCCCGCCCGGTCCGCTCCGCGCAGAACCCCGCCTGGGCGCTCCGAAGGGTCAGGGCCAGGAGGCGAAGCTGTCCGGTGGAGGCGAAGGCGGAGAAATCGCCCCCCTCCACGGTGAACCGGAACCGGTCCCGGTGCGGACCGGAAAGGGTCATGCCCAGGGCAAGCTCCTCCTGCCGGCGCGCCCGAAGGGCCGCCGCGATCTCCTCCGGGCCGGCCCCCGGCTTCCAGGAGGGACGGTACTCCAGCCCCACCCGAACGCCCAGGCGGGAAACGGATTCATATCGCTCCGCGAACACCGGATCAAAGAGACCCAGGATCTCCGCCCTCCGGTCCCTCAGGACGGCCCCGTGCTCCGCGAGCTGTTCGTCCAGCACCTCGAGGACGTCCAGGCGCCGCTCCTTCAAGGACAGGTTCCGCATCCGCAGGACCTTCCGGTAGGAGCGCAGGCTGTCCAGATAGGCGGGGGAGACGAGGCTGGCGGTCTGATCCAGGAAAAAGCGGCGGCGCTCCGGCTCGCCCTGGGCGAAGTCCATGTCCGAGGGGCAGAAGACCACCGTGGGGTTGCGCTCGATCATCGCCTTGCGGTCCGGCACGGACTTTCCGTCCAGGAGGGCGCCCTTGCGGCCGGAACGATAGCTCACGGATACCCTGGATCGCGGATCCTCCGGGCCGAGCCGGGTATCCGCCGAGAGGGACCATTCCTCCTCGCCGTGCCGGGCCGCCTCCGCGTCGCTCGCCCCCCGGAAGGATGCGCCGTAGCAGAGGCTATAGACCGCGTCCAGGAAATTCGTCTTGCCCTGGCCGTTCTCGCCGACAAGGAACACCCGACGGACCCCGACGTCCGTCGAGGCATCCTCCAGGTTACGGAACCGACGGGTGGTGATGGTTTCGAACATTCTCCCGGGTCACTCGAGCTGCATAGGCATGATGATATGGAAATAGTCCTCCCCAGGTTCGGGCTTGACCGTGATGGCCCGATTCGGCTCGGTGAACTCGATTCGAATCTCGTCGGACTTGATCACCCGGAACGGATCCTCCAGGTACTTGTAGTTCAGGGCCAGCAAGGTGTCCTCCCCGGAGTAGCGACAGGGGATTTCCTCCTTGGCGGTACCCAGTTCGCTTTCCTCGGAGGAGACCGAGAGGCTTCCCGCGGAAAGATTGAAGAAGGTCCGACGGGATTTCTGCTCCACGAAAATGGAAACCCGGCGAAGGGCGTCCAGGGTTTCCGCCCGGTTCAGGATGAAGAATCGGGACTGGTTTTGGGGTATGACCTTCTGGTAATTCGGAAACTGCCCCTCGATCAGGACGGAACTCACCTGGTACGTTCCGAATCGGACGAAGAGATTCTTTTCCGTGACCGCAAGATCCACAGGCCCCTCGTCCGCGGCGTGCTTGAGGATCAAGGTCAGGATCTTGGGCGGAACGATCACCCCCTTGAAGTCGGGGACCGAGGAGCTGATGTCCTTCCGGACGTAGGCCAGCCTCCTGCCGTCCGTAGCGACCATGACCAGACCCTCGGGGGTCCGCTCCAGGAAAACCCCGTTCATGAAATACCGGGTTTCGTCGTCGGAAACCGCGAAGACCGTCTGGGTGATCATCTCCTTCAGGTCCTTGGCGGGAAGGGAGAACCACGCCGCCTCGTCGGCCTGGGGAAGCTCCGGGAACTTTTCGCTGGAGATGGTCTTCAGCTGGAAGCGAACCTTCTTGAACTGGGGCTTCACAACGATCTTCGCGTCATCGTACTCCAATTCGATGTCCCCCTCGGGGATGCTCGAGAGTATGCCGGAAAGCTTGTCGCAAAAGACCGTGACGGATCCCGGAACCGCGACGTCCACGGGGATCCTGGTTTCAAAGCCGACTTTTATGTCCGTGGCGCGTATGGTCAAAGCCCTGTCGGAGGCTTCCAACAGAACGTTGGACATGATGGAAAGGGCGTTTTTCGAGGCGATTATTTCCTGGGCAAAGGATATTTCCTTGGCTAAGGCGTTTTTTTCGCAGGTAACCTTCATGTTTCCACCTCTTCGGGTACTGTACCACGTTTTTCCGGCCTAGAACAACGGAAAAGGAGAGGTTCCAGTATATACCAAGGAATGCACAAAGTGCACAGAGAAGGAAAGGGATTCTGAAACGAAACGTATACGGCTACGGATCGATGCGGTCGGGGAAAAACTTGGGACCGGAGCCGGAACAGGCGTATTTATTGTATCTGTAGATCTATTTAAATTCAGTAGCAATAGTAATAAAGATCCTGGATCTGTGGATAGACGGCACAAGTATCGCAGGCTCTAGTATTTGCCTTGGGGATGATTTTTCCGGAATCACCGGATCGATATCCACAAATCCTCGAAGCCCTCGATCTTTGCACCGAAAGGCAGCCGCTCCCGGGTATGTTCCCGGATGTTTCCCGCCCATTTTGGCGTCCTCCCCGGCGAGTCCGGAAGTCCAAGCCGACTACCCTTTGGCGCTCATCTCCTTCACGGCGGTCACGATCTGATGGATCGTGGTTTCCAGGCCGGGATCCAGCTTGAGACGCTCTTCGATCTTCTGGCAACCGTGCATCACAGTAGTGTGATCCCGGCCTCCGAACTCCAGGCCCAGCTCCGTGGTGGAGTATTCGGTGATCTCACGGGCGATGTACATGGCGACCTGCCGGGGGAAGGCGATGTTCTTGGTGCGCTTTTTCCCCTTGAGATCCCCGTAGGATATCTTGAAGTGGTCGGCTACCACCCGGAGTATATGGTCGATCGTGACGTTGCCGTGCTTGGATTGGCTGAAGACGTCCTTGAGCTGCTGCTGGGCGATCTCCAGGGTGATCTCCTTGCCGACCAGGGCGGCGTAGGCGCTCAGCTTCATCAGGGCCGCCTCCAGATCCCGCACGTTCGTGGAGATGTTCCTGGCTATGATGTCCGTCACTTCCGCCGGCACGGGAAGCCGGGCATCCTCGGCCTTTTTGCGGAGGATGGCGCAACGGGTTTCGTAGTTGGGAGGCTGGAGATCCACGTTCAGGCCCCTCTCGAACCGGCTTCGAAGGCGGTCCGAGAGATTCTTCAGTTCCGACACGGGACGGTCGCAGGTGAAGACCATCTGCTTGTTCGTGTCGTACAGGGCGTTGAAGGTGTGGAAAAGCTCTTCCTGGCTGCCCATCTTCTTTTCCAGAAAGTTGATGTCGTCGATCAGCAGAATGTCCGCCTGACGGTACTTGTTCTTGAAGGCGTGGGTGGTCTTGTCGTGGATGGACTGGATGAACTCGTTCGTGAACTCTTCCGCGGAAAGGCAGATGATCTTGGTCTTTCCGGATTCCTGCCAGACCCGGTTGCCGATGGAATGCATCAGGTGAGTCTTGCCCAGACCCACCCCGCCGTAGATCAAGAAGGGGTTGTACGCGGTTCCGGGGTTCTTGGCTATGGCCAGGGCCGCGTTGGCCGCAAAGGAGTTGTTCTCTCCGATGACGAAATTCTCGAAGGTGAGGTCCGCCCGAAGACTGGGGTGTTTGGACCGCGCGGGGCGGGGGGGCGCCGTGGTCGCCGAGGTCGCCGGAGCGGGGTCCGAGGGTTTCTGCACGGGGATCTTGGCCGGTTCCGGCGACGCCGGTTTCTTCTCCACGATGAATTCCAGGGACAGGTTCTTGCCCGTCAGGTCCGCCAATTTTGCCTCGAGGATTTTCTGGTAGGCCTTGATGAACTGGTCCCGGTAGAAGGAGGAGGGAACCCGGACCCGGATCGTGTCCGGAGTGGCCCCGGCGTACTCGATGTTGAACCAGATGGTGAACTCATGTTCCCCGATCTCCTGCTCCAGCTGTTTGAACGCCTCGTTCCAGAAGGGGGAGTAATCTATTTCATTCATTCCGTCACGCCTCTCATATCCCTGTACGGTACCATACTTTCACAAGTTATCCACAATGAGTCAAGAAAACCATTCGGCCTGTAATGAATCCTGAAGCATACGGCCATAGATCCTGAGCTCCCCGGAAGGGTTCCGAACCGGTTTCCTTCCGTATAATTATTTTACAAACAACAAAATACAATATTCAATCCGAGGGCCGGACAAGGACGGGCGGTGTCGCCGGGTCTGTTATTCCTTTATGAGCAATGGGTTATTGGATTATCAACAAGATATCCACAATGCCATGACTGTCTGTAATTCCTGGCCTCGAAAGGCGGCTTGCCTTGTCTTTCCTCCCGGGAACGAGTATAATGCCCAAACCAGGTTCGGCAAGTCCTTTCTTCCATCGACGGATGCAGAACCGCGCTCGCCTGTTCCGAACCGCGGAACACCGCCGCGACATTCCACGATGATAGGTACCCGTATGGAATCTACATATTCTGCCCAGAACATCCAGGTATTGAAAGGCCTCGAAGCCGTCCGGAAGCGCCCGGGGATGTACATCGGCTCCACGGGCCTGGACGGGCTCCATCACCTGGTCTACGAGGTTGTGGACAACTCCATCGACGAGGCTTTCGCGGGCCACTGCGACCGCATCGATGTCGTCTTGGAGCCCAACGACATCGTGCGGGTTACGGACAACGGCCGGGGCATCCCCGTGGACCAGCACCCTACGGAAAAGGTCTCGGCCCTGGAGATCGTCATGACCAAGCTCCATGCGGGGGGCAAGTTCGACAAGGGTTCCTACAAGGTGTCCGGGGGTTTGCACGGCGTCGGGGTCTCTGTGGTCAACGCCCTGTCCTCGGTCTGCGAGGCCTTCGTCCACCTCAATGGTTCCATCTATTTCCAGCGCTACCGGCTGGGCATTCCCGAAGCGCCCGTCTCCATCCTGGGCACGACGGACAAACGGGGAACGGTGATCCGGTTTCAACCGGATCCCTCGATCTTCGAGTCCACGGTCTTTTCCTTCGACGTCCTGGCGGGCCGCCTGCGGGAACTGGCCTTCCTGAACAAGGGCGTCACGATCACCCTTACGGACGAGCGCCTTTCGACCCCCAAGACCCACGAGTTCCGGTTCGACGGGGGCTTGCGTCAGTTCGTGGAGTACCTGAACAAGAACAAGACGGTCCTGCACAAGGAGCCCATCTACTTTTCCGGCATCCGGGAGGACGTGGAGATCGAGGTCGGACTCCAATACAACGATACCTTCAACGAGACCATGTTCGCCTTCGTGAACGGGATCAACACCCGGGAGGGCGGCACCCACCTGATCGGGTTCAAGAGCTCCCTGACCCGGATCCTCAACGAGTACCTCAAGAAGAGCAAGCTTGCCAAGAAGATAGAGGATACCCTGTCCGGGGACGATGTCCGGGAGGGACTCGCGGCCGTTTTGTCCGTGAAGGTACAGAACCCCCAGTTCGAGGGCCAAACCAAGGGCAAGCTGGGCAACTCCGAAGTTAAGGGGATCGTGGAGTCCTTCTGCAACGACCAGTTCACTCTCTACTTCGAGACCTATCCCGAGGTAATCAACGCCATCCTGGAAAAAACCGTCCTGGCCGCCAAGGCCCGCATCGCGGCCCGACAGGCCCGGGAGCTGACCCGGCGAAAGTCTTTTCTGGACAATTCGGGACTTCCCGGAAAGCTGGCGGACTGCTCGGAGAAGGATCCGGCCAAGTGCGAGATCTTCATCGTGGAGGGGGATTCCGCCGGCGGTTCGGCAAAGATGGGCCGGGACCGGAGCTTCCAGGCTATTCTTCCCCTCTGGGGCAAGATGCTGAACGTGGAGAAGACCCGCATCGACAAGGTTATCGGAAACGACAAGCTCCAGCCCATCATCGCCTCCCTGGGCACGGGGATCGGGGAGGATTACGACATCTCCAAGCTCCGCTACCACAAGGTCATCATCATGGCGGACGCGGACGTGGACGGATCCCACATCCGGACCCTGCTATTGACCTTCTTCTACCGGTACATGACGGAGATGTTGGAGAGGGGCCACGTCTACCTGGCCATGCCGCCCCTGTACAAGATCGCCTTCGACAAGCAGGTCCACTACGCCTACGACGACGCCGAAAAAGACCGGATCCTTGCATCCATCGGAAAGGACCCCGAAAAGATCAACGTCCAGCGGTACAAGGGCTTGGGCGAGATGAACCCCGACCAGCTCTGGGAGACCACCATGGATCCGGCCCGACGCAGCATCATGCAGATCCGCATGGAGGACGCGGTGGAGGCCGAGGAGGTCTTCACCACCCTGATGGGCGAGCAGGTCGAACCCCGGCGGAAGTTCATCGAAGAGAACGCCGTCTACGTCCAGAACCTGGACGTATGATCCCGGAAAGCAGGAGTTGTCTTCCATGGCTGAACTGACCGGCAAGACGATCCCCGTCTCCATTGACGACGAGGTAAAGACCGCCTACCTGAACTACGCGATGAGCGTCATAGTGAGCCGCGCGCTTCCGGACGCCCGGGACGGACTCAAGCCCGTACACCGGCGGCTTCTCTTCGCCATGGACGAGCTGGGCCTCCGTCCGAACGCCCCGACCAAGAAGAGCGCCCGCATCACCGGCGACGCCATGGGAAAGTACCACCCCCACGGCGACCTCTCCCTGTACGACGCCTTGGTCCGCATGGCCCAGGGCTTTTCCCTTCGGTATCCCCTGGTTCAGGGGCAGGGCAACTTCGGCTCCATCGACGGGGATCCGCCCGCCGCATCCCGGTACACCGAAGCCAAGCTCTCCCGGGTGGGCGAGGAGATGCTCGGCGACTTGGGCAAGGAGACCGTGGACTTCGTCCCGAACTACGACGAGTCTTTGAAGGAGCCCTCGGTCCTGCCCTCGGCGCTGCCGAACCTCCTGGTGAACGGTTCCTCCGGCATCGCCGTCGGCATGGCCACGAACATGCCGCCCCACAATCTCCTGGAAGCCGGGGAGGCCATAGCGGCCTACATCGACGATCCGGAGATCTCCGTGGACGGGCTCATGCGCCATATCCAGGGACCGGATTTCCCCACCGGGGGCATCATCTTCGGCCGCCGGGGAATCCGGGAAGCCTACATCACCGGCAAGGGCAAGATCGTGGTTCGGGGGAAATTCCAGATCGAGACCCTGAAGGGCGGCAAGGAACAGATCATCTTCACCGAGATCCCCTACGCGGTGAACAAGGCCAGCCTAGTCTCCAGGATCGCGGAGCTTATCCGGGACAAGGTGATCGAGGGGGTTTCGGACCTTCGGGACGAGTCCGACCGGGAGGGCATCCGGGTGGTCATCGAGCTCAAGAAGGGAGCGATCCCCAAGCTCATCCTGAACCAGCTCTTCACCCATACCGCCCTGCAGTCCACCTTCGGGGTCATCAACTTGGCCCTGGTCAAGGGCCAGCCCAAGCTCCTGGGCCTGGCGGACATCGTCTCCTGCTTCGTCGCACATAGAGTCGAGGTAGTGACGCGCCGGTCCCGGTACGACCTGCGCAAGGCCGAGGAGAAGGCCCACCTCCTGCGGGGGATGATGATCGCCCTGCGGAACATCGACGAGGTGGTCCGGATCATCAAGGCCGCCAAGGACGTGGAGGCCGCCAAGAAAGGGCTCATGGAGCGCTTCGACCTGGACGAGGTACAGTCCCAGGCCATCGTGGACATGCGCCTGGCGAAACTCACCTCCCTGGAGACCGAAAAGCTCGAGGCCGAACTCCGGGAAACCGAGGCGACCATCGCCTACCTCAAGGACCTCCTGTCCAGCGAGGCCAAGATCCGGGCCGTGGTCAAGGACGAGACCCTCGCCCTGGCAAAAAAGTATGGAGATCCTCGTCGTACGGAGATCGTCCCGGACGAGATCGAGGCCATCAACATCGAGGACCTGATCAAGAAGGAGGAGATGGTCATCCTCCTATCCAACAAGGGCTTCATCAAACGGGTGTCCACGGCGGCCTACCGCAGCCAGGGCCGGGGGGGCAAGGGCTCCAATTCCACGGCCCTCCTGGAGGACGACTTCCTGGAACAGATCTTCATCGCCAACACCCACGACTACATACTGTTCGTTTCCTCCACGGGCAAAGCCTACTGGCTCAAGGTCCACGAGATCCCCGAGGCCTCCCGGCAGGCTCGGGGCGCCCACATCAAGAGCCTCCTGGCGATCTCCCAGAACGAGGAGATCACCACCGTCGTGGACCTCAAGGAGTTCTCGGAGACCGAGTTCCTCTTCATGGGGACCCTCCGGGGGGTCGTCAAGAAGGTTGCCACCCGGGACTTCGCCAACGCCAAGACCCGGGGGATCATAGCCATCAACCTGGACGAGGGGGATCGGCTTGTGAGCGCCTGCCGGACCGGAGGCAAGGACGAGGTGGTCCTGATAACCCGGCGCGGCCAGGCCCTGCGGATCACGGAAGAGGATGTGCGCGTCATGGGACGGGCTTCCCGGGGGGTCTGCGGGATCCGGCTCGAAGACGCGGACGAGCTGTGCGCCATGCTGCCCGTGAACCCCGACGAGCGGATGCTCATTCTCTCGGAGTTCGGCTACGGGAAGCGCGTACGCTTCGACGAGTACAACTCCCACGGACGGGCAACCCGGGGACAGCGCATTTACGATCCCGACGACCGGACGGGGGAGCTGGTGGGAGCCATCGCCGTCCGAGCCCGGGACGAGGTCGTGGTGATCACCTCCCAGGGGAAGACCCTGAAACTGCCGGCCGATTCCGTCCCGACCCAGGGTCGACAGGCCCGGGGCGTCCGGATCGTGAATATCGACAAGCCCGACTTCGTGATCGGCTTGGACCGGATCGTGCGGGAGGACGAGGAAGGACCGGAGGAACTGGAATCCACTACCTGATCCGGTGGAAAAGAAGTGTGACAGGATAACAGGATCGATATAGGATCAACAGGATGGAGAGTGGGAATGGATAGGTTCTTCCCCGATTCATCCTCTGTGCCCTCTGTGTCTCTGTGGTAAAGTTTTACGGGTGATTCCTTGGCGTTATCGGAATGCTAGTTTCACGTGAAACACACGGGCCGCCCCCCGCAGGGCGGCCTTTTGTTTCACGTGAAACAAAGAATTGAGCCAATTCCAAAAGTCGGTTACTTTTGAAATTGGCTCCTCATCCTTTCCTTTTCTCCGTGCTTGAGTCCCGCAGATGCCTAACAGGGTGCTGACAAACTCGAAGCTTGTCAGCGCCCTGCTATGCAATTGCTCGAAAAGTTTACGCTTTTCTGCGCAATTGCGACGTTAAGGAAGCTGTTGACAAAGGCGCCCTCGCCTTTGTCAACAGCCTGCTAACTCAACGCGAACCGCGCCTCGGGGGTGTTGATCCGGACAACCCGGACCTTGGCAAGGTCCGGGGACCGCAGGAACTCGTCCGCGTCCCGAACAAAGGCGAAGAGGGGGGAATCGTACCCTTCCGCCAGGTAGCGCGGCCGGAGGCGAAAGCGATTGTCCTCCCACACGAGCACTTCCAGGGATCGGGCGCTCGTACGAAGGGCCTCGAAGGAAGCGAGGTCCCGAGCGGCGGGAGCCTCTTTCCGGATGATTTTCCCCAGCAACCGACGCAGGAGAGTGCGGAATTCTCGGACCTTGTCGAACGCCGCCGCGGCCTCGGCCGGATCCCGGAGCGTGCGGGCTTGGAGGGCGTCCGCCTCGGCGGCGGGAAGGACGGCGGTCCGGACGGCCAGGGCCAGGAGATCTTCGTATTCATGTAAAAGGTCCCGGGAGTCCCCGCTTAGGGCCTGGACGGAGGGAATCGCGGGAAGCAAGGTGTTGAGCAGGTCCAGGCAGGGGCGGCCGCCGTCTAGGCTCATGCTCCGCACGGGCCGGGCCGAATCATCCCAGGAACGAATCATGGGCGCACCTCGGGTCGTATCGGATACGGTAAACCTAGCGCTCTTCGGGAGAAATAGCCAGAGCACGGCCGCTTCGGCCGGCGAAGCGGCATATCCATACTTCACCACAGAGGCACAGGGGACACAGAGGTAGAGGGAGGAAGAGAGAGTAGAGAAGGAAGAAGAGTGGGAAGCGGGTTTTTTGTATGGCGATGTTTTTTCTATCCTCCTTTTACCTCTCCTTTTTCTCTCTGTGCCTCTGTGTCTCTGTGGTTCCTGTCTTTTACTTAATCTGATTTCAGGGTATCGGGAACAAGCCGTAGGGTTCGATAATCCAGGGTCGCTCCCTTTCGGAGCACGGATCGGGCGCCCCGAGGGTCGATCCTCCCGGTAGAGTTCGAGTACGGGGCCGAGGAGCTCCGGTTCGACTTCCTCGAGGGTTCTGAGGAACAGATCCTTCTGTCGGCCCGGCCGCAGGGTGAGGCCCCCGGGCATGACGAAGTCCACACCGACGGCGGCCAGTTCCTTGTACAGGGCGCGGATGCCCGCCTCGTCGTCCGTGAGCCCGGGAAGGAAGGGCATGGCCAGGGCTCCGACCGTGCAGCCGGCATCCTTGAAAGCCTTCATCGCCGCAAGACGATCCTGTACCGGAGAGGCGCCGGGCTCGAAGGCGGCCCGGACATCCTCACGGAGGGTCGTGACGGATACAAGGAGAACGAAGAGGGATTGTTCGTTTACCCGGCGCCAAAGAGCCAGATCCCTCAGGACCAGGTTCGACTTGGTCATCACGGTGACCGGTATGCCCGAATCCGCCAGAAGTTCGGCGCAGCGGCCGACGATTCGTGCCCTCTCTTCGACGGGCTGATAGGGATCCGTGGTGCCCGAACCGATCGCGATCATCCCGGGTTCCCGGAGCTTCCCGAGCTCCGATGCGAGGAGCTCGGGCGTCCGGTCCCTCACGACGATATCCCGCTCGAAGTCGCCTTCCACGAAATACCGCTCCGCCCGGCCGTCGCAGTAGCGGCACCTGTGGGCGCAGCCCCGGTAGGGGGAAAGGCCGTACAGGGATCGGGTGAAGTTGTCCGGAAGGTCCGCGCGCCTCAGGACTCTAGGGGATGCGCCGGGACGGGATGCGCCGACGGACGCGTCGACAACGCCTTCGGGCTCCGGACTCAATACCGTTCTCCCGCCGGCCTGTGCGGCCGGAAGTGGGAGGAAGCCGGTCCCAGGGGAGCCTCGCTCTCGATATGGTCGGCCAGATGAGCGGCGATCCGATCCGCCTGGCCGGGAGCCATGCGCACGAAGCGCATCCGTTCTATCCCTTCCTCCACCCGGATCCGCTTGGCCGGGCCGATCCTAGAAAGCACGAATTCCCGGTCGGCGGGTTCCATCGTGGAGAGGAGAGCGGCCAGGTCCCGATCCGACGCGCACAGGAGGCGCGCCTGCACACGCTCGGGCGGGTATTTCCGTAGGATTTCGAGAAAGCGAGCCAGGGAATAGGATAGTACAGCCATCCCTCCGCCCCCTCAGGACCCCATCCCAAACGATGGGAATAGACGATTCTCGGAATAAACCACGGAGATCACGGAGCACACGGATAGGAGGGAAGACCGGAACCATCGCACCAAAAAGATGGACAAGACAAAAAAAGATGGACAAGAAAAGGAAAGCAAGAATGGATCGGTTCTTCCGCTCTCATCTTGTGCATCCTGTCGGAGCTATGATTCCAGGGTCTCTTTCTCCGTGCTCTCCGTGTGCTCCGTGGTTGACTCCATAAACCTTAAAGCGCCCTCTTGAGCTCCTCGACCTTGTCCGTCTTTTCCCAGGCGAACCCGTCTCTGCCGAAGTGGCCGTAGGAGGCGGTTCTTTTGTAGATCGGCTTCTTGAGATCCAGGGTACGGATGATTCCGGCCGGGGACAGGTCGAAGACCTTTCGGATCGCCGCGGAGATTTCATGCTCCGCCGCCTTACCGGTGTCTAAGGTGTCCACCATGACGGAGACCGGGAAGGGTACCCCGATCGCGTAGGCCAGCTGGACCTCGCAGCGCTCCGCCAGTCCCGCGGCCACCACGTTCTTGGCCACGTACCGGGCCATGTACGCCGCGGATCGGTCGACCTTGGAAGGGTCTTTCCCCGAAAAGGCTCCGCCCCCGTGGCGTCCCATGCCGCCGTAGGTGTCCACGATGATCTTGCGCCCCGTCAGGCCCGTATCCCCCATGGGACCGCCGATCACGAAGCGGCCGGTGGGATTGACGTAATACTTTGTATTACCATCGAGTAATCCCGTGGGATCCAATACAGGTTTCACGATCTCCTCGATCACCGTCTCCCGGATGGTCTTGTAATCGATATCGGGATCGTGCTGGTGGCTGACCACCACGGCGTCCGCCCGCACGGGTCTGTGGCCTTCGTACTGCAGGGTCACCTGGCTTTTTGCGTCGGGTCGGAGCCAGGGGATCTCCTTGGCTTTTCGCAGACGCGCGGCCCGCTCCAGGATGCGGTGGGCGTACATAATCGGGGCGGTCATCAGTTCCGGGGTCTCCCGGCAGGCGAAGCCGAACATCATGCCCTGGTCCCCGGCGCCCTGCTGGCCCTCGTACTCCTTGAGCCCTCGGCCGTCGACACCCTGGTCTATGTCCGGGGACTGGTCATGGATGGTGTTCAGGATGGCCATGGACTCGTAATCGAGCCCGTAGTCCGGATTGGTGTAGCCGATTTCCCTCACCACCTCCCGGACAAGGTCCTGGATGTTCACGTAGGTATCCGTGGTTATCTCGCCTCCCACCAGGACCATTCCGGTCGTCGCGAAGCACTCGCAGGCCACGTGGCTTTCGGGGTCTTCGGCCAGGCAGGCGTCCAGGACGGCGTCCGAGATCTGGTCGCAGAGCTTGTCGGGGTGGCCTTCCCCGACGGATTCGGAGGTGAACAGGTAGGTCTTGTCGCGCATGGATGTCTCCTTCAGGAACCGGAACGCTTGAGGCGGGAGGTGCATCGCGGGTTCGGATGACGGCGGGTCGAAGCCACGGCGGGCCTCCTTTTTAGCGTGGATTTATTGACCGCCCGCAATATGGAGCAAATCGGCGGTGCGCCCCGGGCCCGACGGGCTTGCGGCGCAGGTATGATTATCGCGGAATCGCGGCGGCGCGGCAAGGCCCCGTATGGATCAATACTCAGATTGAACCACAGAGGCACAGAGACACAGAGGAAGAAGGGAAGAAGGGAGGGCGGAATTCGGGGGCAGCTTGGTTTTTACAAACCGGACGGATTCTCGTATACTGACGAGGGACGCGGCGTTTACGGCCGCCCACGCTCGTCGGAGACGCCGCGCCCGCAACAATCCTTCCCGCCGGAGTCGAGTATGAGCCGAAGCGAAACCTACATCCTGGCCCTGGACCAGGGAACGACCAGTTCCCGCGCCATCGTCTTCAACCGGGGCGGGAACATCATCGGAGTCAAGCAGATACCCTTTCCCCAGATCTACCCGAAACCCGGTTGGGTGGAACACGACCCTGCGGCTATCTGGGACACCCAGTACCAGGCCGCCCGGGGAGCCTTGGCGGCGTCCCAGGTGAGCCCGGACCAAATAGAAGCCGTCGGAATCACGAACCAGCGGGAGACCACCCTGGTCTGGGAACGGGCGACGGGCAAACCGGTGTACAACGCCATCGTTTGGCAATGCCGCCGCTCCGCCGAGATCTGCCGGGAGCTTGCCGCCCGGGGCCTGGCCCCGACGGTCCGGGAACGGACGGGCCTGGTCCTGGATCCCTACTTCTCCGGTACCAAGCTGGTCTGGATGTTCGACGAGATCCCCGGGCTTCGGACCCGGGCGGAGCGGGGCGAGCTGGCCTTCGGCACCGTGGATTCCTGGCTCATCTACAACCTGACCGGGCGGCACGCCACGGACGCCACGAACGCCAGCCGAACCCTTCTCTTCAACATCCGGACCGGACGCTGGGACGAAGATCTCATTCGGGAGCTCAAGATCCCGGCTTCCATCCTGCCCGAGGTTCTCCCGAGTTCCGCGGAGTTCGGCCGCACGAAGAGCGGGCTCTTCGGCCGGGAGATACCCGTCATGGGATGCGCGGGGGACCAGCAGGCCGCCCTCTTCGGACACGCCTGCTTCGAGCCTGGTTCAGCCAAGAACACCTACGGAACGGGGTGCTTCACCCTTATGAACACGGGTCCCCAGCCGGTGGCCTCCAAGCACAACCTCCTGACCACCGTGGCCTGGGACCTCGGCAAGGGCTTCACCTACGCTCTGGAGGGCTCGGTCTTCATCGCAGGGGCGGTGATCCAGTGGCTTCGGGACGAACTGGGCCTGATCTCCGACGCCGCCGAGAGCGAGGCCCTGGCCCGGTCGGTTCCGGACACGGGAGGGGTATACATCGTCCCCGCCTTCGTGGGCATGGGCGCGCCCTACTGGGACCCCGAGGTTCGGGGCACCATCGTGGGCATAACCCGGGGGACCAACCGGGCACGCCTGGTCCGTGCGGCCTTGGAATCCGTGGCGTACCAGTCCCGAGATCTCCTCGTGTCCATGGAGAACGATTTCGGTTCGGCACTTCCCTATATCAAGGCCGACGGCGGGGCCGCGGCCAACTCCTTCCTGATGCAGTTCCAGGCGGACATCCTGGACAGACCCGTGATCCTGCCGGAGGTGAACGAGGTGACCGCCCTGGGGGCAGCGTACCTGGCGGGCCTCAAGACGGGATACTGGGCGGACACCAAGGAAGTGGAGCGCAACTGGAGAAAGCGGCGGGAGTTCCGGCCCGAGATGGCCGAGGCAACCCGGAACCGCCTCCTGTCCGGCTGGGACAAGGCCGTGAGTTCGGCCCGATCCTTCCGATAAGACGAGGACGATCGCGACACGCGACGCGGTCGGTGTAACCTTCGAACGATCAAAGGAGTGAAGGGATGAGCGAATCCTATGAAGCGGGGCGAAGACTGCTGAAGTCCAACTGGACCTTGATCGACGATCCCTGGAAATCCGACCAGTCCCTGGGCGTGCCCGCCCCGGCTCAGGAGGAAGGGCCGAAGGAGGGGGAAGCCGTTTTGCCCCTGATCCCGGCCTCGGAGTTCAAGCCCCGGGGGGGGAGTCTCCTGGAGCTCCTGCGGACCCGGAAGAGCCGCCGGAAGTACACCCCGGAAGCCTTGACCCGGGAGGAGTTTTCCTTCCTTTGTTGGGCCGCCGCGGGGATAAAGGACCACAGGCCCAAGTTTTCCTTCCGGACCTACCCCTCCGGAGGAGCCCGGCACCCCTTCGACCTCTTCGCCTTCGTAGCCCGGGTCGAGGGGATCGATCCGGGGCTGTACCGGTACCTTCCGGTGGAGCATGCCCTGGCCCGGGTGCGGGCGGGAGACGATTCCCGCGCCCTGGGGGAGGCCCTCTGCGGCCAGGACTGGAACCCCGCGGCCGTCTTCGTCTGGGCCGCCGTGCCCTACAGGACCGAGTGGCGGTACGGCCCGGTGTCCCACAAGATCGTAGCCCTGGACGCGGGGCACGCCTGCCAGAACCTCTACCTTGCCTGCGAGGCGATCGGGGCGGGCACCTGCGCGATCGGAGCCTACGACCAGGATAAGCTGGACGCCTACCTGGGGGTGGACGGAAAGGACCGCTTCGCCCTATACGCCGCCCCCGTGGGTCGGCCGCCGGCGGAAAGCCTCTAAGGAGACAAGGATGAAATCCATAACCGCGAAGATCATAGCTCTGGCCGCGGGAGCGGCTCTCATCGTCACGATCGGACTCTCGGCCGTGTTCGGGTACCTGTTCGTCTCGGCCTCGAACGCCCAGATTTCGGCCCTGGAAGCGACCCTGCGGGAGGACTACGACCGCCTCATCAAGTCCCAGGTGGAGAGCGCGGTCTCCCTGGTGGAGCGTATCGGCAAGATGCGGACCTCCGGGGAACTCGGTCCCGAGGCCGCGGAACGGCTGGCCCGGGATCTGCTGCGGGATCTCCGATACGGCAAGGACGGGTATTTCTGGGCGGATACGACGGAGGGCGTGAACAAGGTCCTGCTGGGGAACGCCTCGGAGGGCACGAACCGGATGAACCTGAAGGACGCCAAGGGATTCGAGCTGGTGAAAGCTATCATCGGGGCGGCCTTGGCGGGCGGGGGATACACGGACTATTGGTTCCCCCGGCCCGGGGAAACGGAGGCCCACCCCAAGCGGGGCTACAGTAAATTGGCGCCTTCGTTCAACTGGGTCGTGGGCACCGGCAACTATATCGACGACATAGAAAAGGTCGTGGCCCAGAAGCGGACGGAGGCGGACGCCCGGCTCCGGGCCGCCGTGGGAGCCCTGGTGCCCC
>Ga0067045_1028931_pt1 | contig 25773 bp, 18 predicted proteins | sample TerdegcTABiofilm_FD_59184 | JGI IMG/M metagenome (GOLD analysis project Ga0067045, IMG submission 59184) | Combined Assembly of (Gp0054472, Gp0054536) Wastewater bioreactor microbial communities from Singapore -Terephthalate degrading... | reverse complement strand
ATGAAGGACATAGAGATTTTCCTGTGTAGTGTATATATTGTACACTACAATATAAATCACATCCCCTATAAAAGCAAGTATTATTTTAACTTATGCCGTAGTGTATAAAATTTAGGTGAAAGTTAGGTGATTATGAGCGTGTGGATTTTCATCCGGCCTCAATCCAATCCGGCGACCGACAGGATGATTCGTTCTATCGGTGTGCGGAGCGGGATCAGCTGATTCAACAAACGCAACGGTTAAACAAACCTGCTTACGGCTGCTACACCGGCTAGAGTACCGGTATGCCGCGGAATGAAAACAAAGCCGGTACGGGTCGGCCGGAAGAATGTTTTGTAGCCGGTGTTGCGGCCGAATGAAAGCAAGCCGATTTTAATGTCGTAATAGTTTTTACGCGTGGATGCTTGATTTCATGACGGTTTTCGATATAAACCACCCATTTCCGATTCAGAAACAGGCGGTATCCATCAAAAGGGCGGTAGGGTCTTGCGCGGGGGCACTTAGCCCGCCGAAGCGCGGATTTTCTCAAAATTTTCGACCGCGCTGTTCATGCGACGCAGTACGGTTTCTTTGCCCAGCACTTCCATCAATTCAAACAGTCCGGGTCCCAGTGTCATACCGGTCACGGCCAGACGGGTGGGATGAATAAGGTCGCCGCCTTTGACGGCGCGTTCTTCGGAGTAGATTCGGTACACGTTTTCGATTTCCGCGTGGGTAAACGGGTGCAACGGTTTCAGCCGTTTCGCGAGTTCCTCCAGATGGGTTTTGGCCTCAGGTATCCAGCGTTTTTTAATGCCGGCCGGATCGAAAGTATCGGGATCTTTGAAGAAGTATCCGGAGAAGGTCAGAATTTCTTCGATAAAATTAATGCGCTCTTTCATCAGGCTGATGACTTCAAGAATGTACAATCGGGAGAAATTGGCGTACTCGGTGTTTTCCAGTTTGGGTTTGAGGATCTGGTAAATTTCCTCGTTGCTTTTGAGGCGGATATGCTGGGTGTTCAGCCAGTTGAGTTTTTCCAGATTGAATATCGCTCCGGCTTTGTGGATGCGCTCCAGAGAAAATTCGCGGATGAGTTCATCCATCGTGAAAATCTCGCGATCCGTGCCGGGATTCCAGCCGAGCAGGGCGATGAAGTTGATCAGGGCTTCGCGCAAATAGCCTTTAGGCGGATACGCGCGGGCTTCGACGTCGCCCTGGCGCTTGCTCATTTTGCTGCGGTCGGCGTTCAGCAACAGCGGCAGGTGCGCGAATTCCGGCGTTTCCCAGCCGAAGTACTGATACAGCAGGATGTGCTTGGGCGTACTGGACACCCATTCCTCGCCGCGGATGACGTGCGATATTTTCATGTAATGATCGTCAATCACGTTGGCGAGGTGGTACGTCGGAAAGCCGTCGGATTTCATCAGCACCTGATCGTCTATATTTTCGCCGAGGAATTCCACATCGCCGCGGATGTGATCATGGAAGCGCACCACGGCGTCATCCGGTATTTTCATGCGGATGGTGAACGGCAGACCGTCGGCAAGATTCTTCTGTACCTGTTCCTGCGTGAGGCGGTAGCACTGGCGGTCGTATTTCGGAGGCAGTTTGGAGCGTTCCTGAAATTTCCGCATCTGGTCCAGCCGTTCGGGCGTGCAGAAACACCGGTAGGCGTGCCCTTGCTCCAGAAGCTGTTCCGCATGCTTTTTATACAGATCCAGCCTTTCGGACTGATAATAGGGCCCGTAACCGCCGTCTTTGCCGGGGCCTTCGTCATAGTCGATGCCCGCCCATTCGAACATACGGATAAAATCCTCGACGGCGCCTTCGACGTAGCGGGTGCGGTCGGTATCTTCGATGCGAAGGATAAATTGGCCGCCATGGTGACGGGCGAAGAGATAATTGTACAGCGCGGTGCGCAGGCCGCCAATGTGCAAAAAGCCGGTGGGGCTGGGCGCGTATCGAACTCTGACTTCGTTCATGCCATTTCCTTTTCCGTGTGAGTGGCTGACCCGGTTTTTTTATTTCCGGATCATGCCGGCTATCCGTTGCAGTATGATTGCCGCCGCTTCATCTTTAGACATCAGCGGCAGGGATTCCTCTTTTTGAGAATCAATTATAGTTATCCGGTTCGTATCGGTATCGAATCCGGCGCCTTCTTCCCTGGGATTATTCAGTACGATTAAATCGAGTCGTTTTTCGGTTAACTTCCGGCGCGCGTTGGCTATGCCGTTTTCGGTTTCGAGCGCAAAGCCGACGACAATCTGATTATTTTTTTTGCCTGCAATCGCGGAAAGAATATCCGTCGTTCGGATCAAAGAAAGCGCCATGGTAGTTCCTGTGGCTTCTTTCTTGATTTTTTGTTCGGCGACACGTTCCGGACGAAAATCCGCAACGGCGGCGGCCATAATCACGGCCTGATGCGACGGCAGTTCGGCCATTACTGTCTGAGCCATCTCCTCAGCGGTGGTTACAGAAATTACGCGGACATCATAAGGAGCTTGGAGCGTATTCGGGCCGGCGATTAACGTAACTGCCGCTCCCATCAGGGCAGCCTGCCGGGCCAGCGCATAACCCATTTTGCCGGAGGAATGATTGGTAATATACCGTACCGGATCGATGGCCTCCCGCGTAGGGCCGGCGGTAATAAGAACGGTGCGACCTTTCAGCGCATCCGTACCGAACAACCGCTTATCAATGAAACGGATGATTTTTTCCATATCGGCCAGGCGCCCCTGCCCTTCGTAGCCGCAGGCGAGAAAACCCGTGTCCGGTTCGACGATACCGTATCCGTATTCCCGGAGTTTACGGATATTATCCTGAACCACCGGATTGAGGTACATTTTGTCATTCATGGCCGGCGCCAGTATTACCGGCGCGGTGCAGGCCATAACGACGGTAGATAGCGCATCGTCGGCGATGCCGGAGGTAATCTTACCGATGATATTGGCGGTTGCCGGCGCGATGATGAAAATATCGGGCCACTGAGCGATATCAATATGATGGGTCCCGGAGGCTCCCGCGTGAGACGGGTCGCGATGAGGAAAAATATGCGTGGTGACTTTGTTGCCGGTCAGGGTTTCAATAGTCAGCGGCGTGATGAATTCTGTGGCGCCCTGCGTCATGACCGCTTTGACCGCGGCTCCGTTTTTTACCAGATACCGGATGGTTTCACACGTCTTGTATGCGCCTATGCCGCCGGTAATGCCGACAAGGATTTTTTTGCCTTTATATTTTAAATGGTTCACGTTGGTCTCAGGCTGCAAAAGCGCGGCTTTTCGCTGTTATCGGCTGCTATGCGTACGACTATTCTTCCGGTTCAATGAATTCAAACGCGATTTTTTGGTTCAGCAACTCATCCAGGGCGGAAGCCACGGGTTTAGGCAGTTTTTCGAGGTCCACTTCGGGTTCCGGCTCGCTGACGGCTACCGGTTCTTCGGCGGCGGTGTCTTCGGGTTCAAGCGCCGGACGGACAAGCGCCATCTGTTCCTGGTTAATTTGCCGGGCTCGCTTGGCGGCAATCATAACCGCTTCATAAACATTCTTAATATTTTTATCTAATTTTTCAAACGGAAAGGCTTTAACGGCCATATAAACATTCCCTTTACAGATTACTTATAGTGCTAATAAGTTTAACATAAGATATTAATTGTAATATAATTATATTTGTAAGTCAAGTAAAAAATATACCGCTTCTGTCTTTTCTCTTCCCTCCTCTCGAATACTTATGCCGTAACGGGTCCGGTTGTTGGAATCGTTGTGTATTACTGAGCAGGCCGAAGGTGACGGTGTGGGAAATATATTGATTCAGGGCAATGTGTTTACGGATTTAATATCCGTTCTGAAAGGTTCTAGGCGCCGGAAAATAGAAGTTTACGTTTTAATTGAATAAACTCCGCAATCGCGCCGATGCCGTCCTCTTTAAGAGCCGAAACCGCGAATATTTTGATGTTCGGGTTGACCTTAACGGCTTCTTCTTTTACGCGTTCGATGTCAAACGGCAGGTACGGCGCGAGGTCGGTTTTATTGATGATAAGGGCGTCGGCTGCGAGAAAAAGTTTGGGATATTTCAGCACTTTATCGTCGCCTTCGGGCGTGGAAAGCAGGGCAAAGCGCAGATGTTCGCCGAGCTTATAGGAGGCCGGACAGACCATATTGCCGACGTTTTCGATGAACAGATAATCAAGGGGTAGCTTCAGCAAGCCGAGCGCCTGCTTGATCATGACGGCTTCGAGGTGGCAGGCGCCGCTGGTAATGATTTGGAAGGAGGTTACGCCGTGCCGGCGAATGCGCTCGGCGTCGCGTTCAGTTTCAAGATCCCCAACGAGCACGTTGACGCGATCTTTAGGAAGACGCTCAACAAGTTTTTCGAGTAACATGGTCTTGCCGGAACCGGGAGCGGACAGAATGTTAACGCCGAATATATTATTTTGGTTGAAAAACTTCTGAATTTCCTCTGCGACCGCGTCATTGGCTTTGAGCAGGGATACGGAAACGTCCTGGGAGCGGATTTCAGGCATGTTCGGGAACCTCCATTTCAATACGTTTGATGATTAAATCATGACCCCGTATCAGTTCGCCGCCATAGTGACCGCAGGCGGGGCAGTAAAACGGGAACTCCGCCGGCTGAAATATTATACCACAGGTATAACACCGGGCTTCGGCGGTAACGGATTCGACCGTCAATGTTGTTGTTTCGAAAGGCGTGCCGTTTTTCAGGACGTTAAAAGCTTCGCGTAAAAGCAGCGGCTCGATATTGGAATACGTGCCGACTTCAAGCTGGATATTCGTAATCCTTGCGGCATGATTACTTTCCAGATACTGCCGGACCTCTTCAAAAATACTATGAACCAGTGACGCTTCGTGCATGGCCAACCTTTCGGCGTATAAATAAGTCAAACCGCCGTCAAATTCAAGATTTTTATTTCAGCCGGATATAAAAAACAAACCCTGTATCGTTTCAGATACAGGGTTATGGATGAATATAAGTAAGCGTTCACTATTCGGCGGGATGCGTAGCGATGGTGTATAAATACCGTTTGATTTTTTTGGTCGCTGTTTTCTCGAACTCTTCCGGGTATAATTCAATTTTCGTTACATTGATAAACGACGGCATCAGTTGATTAAGGATCTTCCGGTTTTCCTCCATCTTGGTTTCGAGCGCGTGCTGAGTGAGCCCGTCGGCGTCGGCGAGGGCCATGTCCGGATACACCAGCGCGACGAGCTTGCCGTCCCGTTCAATCAGGAGGGATTCGGAGACGTACGGAAGCGAATTGAGCTTGGATTCCACCATTTCGGGATAGATGTTTTCGCCGGCCGGCCCGAGCATCATGTTTTTGCTGCGGCCTTTGATGAAGATGAATCCGTCTTTGTCGATGAGGCCGAGGTCGCCGGTGTGGAGCCAGCCCTGCTCGTCGAGCGCTTCGCGGGTTTCGTCTTCGTTTTTATAATAACCCTGCATCACGTTTTCGCCGCGAACCCAGATTTCTCCGACGATGGTCTCAGGATCCGGCGAGTTGATTTTCACTTCGAGGGTATCGATGGCGCGTCCGGCGGAGAACAGTTTGTGCTCTTTGTAGTACGCGTAACTGATCAATGGGCCGCATTCCGTCATGCCGTAGCCGATGGTGAACGGGAAGTCTATTTTTCGCAGGAATATCTGGACTTCACCATTCAGCGGAGCCCCGCCGATGATGACCTCGCGAAAATTCGCTCCGAACGCGTCCACAAGTTTCTTGCGGATTAACATGCCGATGCCGTTGGACACGAAGGGTACCTTCATAAGCAGTTCGGTGGATTTTTTCTCGAGTAAAGGCTTGATCTGCGCTTTGTATATTTTCTCGATTACCAGCGGCACGGACAGCACTACGCTCGGCCGGTACTGCTGGAACGCTTCCAGAACCACCCGTGGCGAAGGAATTTTGCTCAGGAAAATGATATGCGCGCCGGAAGCAAACGGAAACAGAAATTCAAACGCGGCGCCAAAGGTATGCGCCAGCGGCAGGAACGACACGATGGTCTGCCCGGGCTGCAGATTCATGTTTTTTAAAGCGTAACGGACGTTACATGCCAGACTGTTATGCGTAAGCATGGCGCCCTTGGAAAATCCTGACGTACCGGACGTGTACACGATTGCCGCCAGCTCGTTGTTGGATATTTTGGGAAGGGAAAAGGTTTCGGGCGTCAGTTTGTCCTTGATGGTGTTCAAATATTCCATTTCCACGCGCAGGACGGTATTATCGAAGTCTTCCACGCGCGCGAACAGCAGACGGAAATCGTTCAGGCAGAAAATGGCTTTGAGATGCTTGAGCCGCGCGTCGTCGATTTTATCGTAGATGTCTTCAGCGACAAACAGCAGGACGGCATCGGAGTGATTGACGATGTGATGGAGGTCGTCGGTGTGAAAGTCCGGCAGGCAGGGCACGATGACAGCGCCGTACGACACCGTGGCCACGTAGGTAATAGCCCAGTTGATGCTGTTCTTGCCGATGAGCGCAATCTTGTCGCCTTTACGCACGCCGGATTCCCGGAAAAGCGCATGAAACCAGGCGATCCGCTCGGCCGCGTCGCCGTACTTAAACGTTTCACCCTTGTAATTCGTAAACGCCGGATGCGTCCAGTTTTTTTTCAGGGATTGTTCAAAATACTCGACAAGGTTTTCGGGTATCATAACATACTCCTAATCGGTTATATAGGTAGGGTGTTTTTTTTCTAGGGTTTGGCTTTGCCCTGGTTGGCCACTGCTTGCATCGCCTTGGCCACGGCTTCCTGATCGCCGAGGTAATAATGCTTGATGGGCTTAAGATTCGCATCGAGTTCATACACAAGCGGAACGCCGGTGGGAATATTTAATTCGACGATTTCCTGGTCGGGAATGTTATCGAGATATTTCACCAGCGCGCGAAGACTGTTGCCATGCGCGACAATAATAACCCGTTTACCGGCCAGTACTTCGGGTATGATCTGGTCGTACCAGAACGGCAGAAAGCGCATCACGGTATCCTTTAAACATTCAGTCAGCGGCACGAGGGCCGGGTCCATGAATTTGTACCGCGGATCTTTTCCGGGCCAGCGGGGATCGTTTTTTTCAAGGGCAGGCGGCTGAATGTCGTAACTGCGGCGCCAGATGCGCACCTGCTCCTCGCCGAATTGTTTAGCCGTTTCGGCTTTGTTCAGTCCCTGCAGCGCGCCGTAATGCCGTTCGTTGAGGCGCCAGGAATGCACTACCGGTATCCACATCAGGTCCATCGCGTCCTGCACAAACCACAGCGTGCGAATCGCCCGCTTCAGTACGGAAGTGAATGCGATATCAAAAGTAAAGCCCTCTTCAGCAAGTAGCTTACCGGCGTTTTTGGCTTCGATCACCCCTTTTTCCGAGAGATCGACATCCGTCCAGCCGGTAAAACGGTTTTCCAGATTCCAGGTGCTTTCACCATGCCGCAGAAGAACTATTTTGTACATGATCATCTCCTGATAAAAGTATTCTTGGTTATAAGGCTTATTTGTTAAAATAATAAAATCTCTAAAATTTGACTATCAGTATCAAGTACTTTGTAAAAAATCAGAAATTATTATTTTCACGATAAAATTGCTTTTCAATCATGTTTTTAATAAATTATAGTTGTTCATATCCTATAAAGTTTATTCGAATTTACAGAGCCTTTTTTTATATTCTAAAGAAATGATTGACCGCTGTTGATGAGGTATGTGAGCGGTTTTTGGACATAATTTATTATTGTATCATATTGTATCAGCCAAGAGATTATCCATGTTCCGTTTGCCTGAACGCGTAGCGAGGCGCCTTAAAGACCGATCGATTAAGATTCAGAATAAGATACTGATTGCGCTCCTTATAACAATGATACCGTTTCTTATCGGGTTTGCCGTGATGCATCTTCTCAGCAACCAGCGGAACGCCATGATTCTGGAGAGTCGCCGAAAACAACTGGAGGAAACGGCGGGGGCCATACTCACTTTATACAGCCATAACCTTTCCCGGCATATCAAGGATTACGCATGCTGGAACGATATGGTTCATTTTGTTCAGGGGCGTCCAGTCGCACCGGACTGGCCCCAAAACAACCTCATTTTAATTCAATCGTTGGAGGCCGAAAGGGTCTGGGTTTACGGCCTCGACAAGCAACTGATCTGGTCTGATACGGGTTCGGCTCCGAATCTGAGCGTCGAAATGCCGACAGACGTTATGGACAGTCTTTTTTTGAAGAGAACCGTTTCCTTTTTTCAGATGACAGATGCCGGTTTACTGCAGATAACAGGGAGCACCATTCATCGTTCGGAGGATTTTGAAAAGCGGTTGGCGCCGTACGGTTACTTGCTGGTAGCCAAACTGTGGAACGAGTCCTATCGGAAGGAGCTGGAACTGGTTATTGGCGGAAAAATTCGGGTTTATAGAGACCGGCCGGAAAGCGATGCATCCGATGACGCCGGCCTGTCGGTATTCCTGCCCATGCCCGGCTGGAAAGGCGGCGCGGCGGCTTATCTGGAGATTCAGAAATTTAACCCTTTTGCGTCCCAGTTTAATTTTACCACGTTGTTGACATACAGCCTGTTCGGTTTGTTCTGTGTGATTGTTCTCGGCATCATCATGGTTTCATTTCGTCGAATTGTCAGCCGGCCGATGACGGCCATCATGCAGAGCCTTGAAAAACGCGATGTCGCAAGCCTTCAGACCCTGACACGCCGGCGAGACGAATTTGGAAAAGTCTCCGGCATGCTGGCGGATTATTTCGAGCAGGAAGATAAACTGCTGAGAGCCATCGAGGCGCGCGAGCAGATCCAGAACGCTTTAGAGCAAAGGGACGCCGAACTTCGCAGTATCCTGAAGGCGGCGCCGGTCGGTATCGGGATGATGAAAGAACGGGTATTCCAATCCGTAAACGAGCACCTCTGCTTTATGACCGGTTATGACGCGGCAGAACTGCTCGGCAAGAGCGCGCGCCTGCTGTATCCGACACAGGAAGATTTTGATTATGTCGGCATGCTGCTGTACTCCGGCATCTGGGACCATGGCTCGGCCTCCGTAGAAACCCGCTGGCAACGGAAGGACGGTTCGGTGATCAACGTGTTCCTGAGTTCCGCCGCCGTAACGCCTGCGGATCCAAAAACACCCGTGGTCTTTACGGCTACGGACATTACGCAATATAAAGACACCGTAGAGCGGCTGGAAGAATCAGAAAAGGAATTTCGCACGCTTTATGAGTCCTCCAAAGACGCGGTCATGCTGCTCGATACCGACGGTTTCTTCGACTGCAATCCGGCCACGCTCAAAGTGTTCGGCTGTAAACGCATTGACGAATTTGTAGGCAAACATCCTTCCCAGTTCTCTCCGCCGTATCAACCCAACGGCTGCAATTCCTTCGATATGGCCCGACATTATATCCACAAGGCGCTTGAGGAAGGTTCAGCGTCATTTGAATGGATGCACAGCCGTCTGGACGGCACGGTGTTCCCGGCGGAAGTGCTGCTGAGTTCGATGATAATCCGCGATCAGCCGGTACTGCAGGCCGTGGTCCGTGACATTACGCCGCGCAAGCTGGCCGAGGAAGCGCTGCGCAAAAGCGAGGAAAAAATCCGCCGCATCACCGACAACATGATTGACATGGTCAGCCAGACCGATGCCGATGGTATCTATCAATATATCAGTCCTTCTCATAAAACCGTGCTGGGTTATGCTCCCGAAGATATGATCGGCCGACCGATGGCCGAACTGATTCATCCCGAAGATGCCGACCGCGTGGCTGAAATGATTCGTAATCGCATTTATGCCGGCGACCAGGTGACGATTGAATTCCGTTTCCAGCATGCCGAAGGGTATTACCTTTGGCTGGAAGCCATTGGGAATCCTCTGCGCAACGTTCAGAATCAGGTTGTCGGAGCGGTGTACGGTACCCGCGATATTACCGAACGCAAAATGGCGGAGACGAATCTCCGTGAACTTAAGGAATTCAATGAAAGCATTATTAAAACCATGGCCGACGGCATTCTGATACAGAATGCGCAGGGAACATTTATATTTTATAATCCCGCTGCCTGTATGATGCTTGGCTATAACGAAGGCGAGTTGGTTGGTAAACACTGGTCGGTCATTACGCCGACGGATCAGATCCAACTCGTGGAAGCGGCCGACCGCCGTCGCGCCGAAGGCATTACGGACTTATACGAACTGGAAGTAATCACAAAGAGCGGTAACCGCCGTACCGTAATTGTCCATGGCAAACCAATGTACACAGCGGACAACAGGTTTTCGGGAACGCTGGCCGTCATTACCGATATCACGGAACGAAAAGAAATCGAAACAGCCCTGAAACGGTCCGAAGAGCGCTACCGGTCGTTGGTGGACAACCTGATTGACGGCGTTTACCGGAGTACGCCCGATGGCCGGTTTGTCGAAGTCAATCCGGCAATGGTAAAAATGTTCGGTTACAGCAGCAAGGAAGAGATGCTCGCCATCGACATCAATACGGATATGTACATCCAACCCTCCGATCGGCCGACCGTATATCCGGAAAGGGGCTATGCGATCATGGACACCTATCAGCTTAAACGAAAAGACGGAAGCCCTATATGGGTGGAGGAAAGCGTATTTTACGTTAAGGATACCCAGGGGAAAGTCATTTACCATGAAGGGATAATCCGCGATGTCACGAAACGTCTCGAGGCCGAAGCTGCCTTGAAAATCAGCGAGAAGCGATACCGCGATCTGGTCAATCAGAGCATGGGCTATATCTGCATTCATGACCTGAACGGGATTATTCTTATGGCCAATCCGGCAGGTGCTCATGCCCTCGGTCTCGAACCGGAAGATATGATCGGGCATTCTATGAGCGAATTTCTCATTTCTACCTATGCGCGCCGCTTCAGCGTTTATCTGGATCAGATAAAAAAGGAATCAATTTTTAAAGGGCTGATGCATGTCCGAACCCAGACTAAACAGGTTCAGATCTGGATGTATCATAACGTCAAATTTGAAGATCCCGGAAAAGAGCCTTATGTTTTATGCCACGGGCAGGATATTACGGAAATTGAGCGGGCCCGCAAAGAGCGCGAAAAACTGATTCAGCAACTGCAGAAAGCGCTGGCTAAAGTGAAAACCCTGAGCGGTCTGCTGCCGATCTGCGCGGGATGTAAGAGAATCCGCGATGACGGGGGGTATTGGAACCAGATAGAGAATTACATTTCCGATCATTCCGAAGCGGAGTTCAGCCACGGTATGTGCCCGGAGTGCCAGCGGAAATATTATCCGGAACTGTTCAAGGACGAGGAGAATTAACCGCGTAGCCGTTTGCCGTTAGGGAATCGTATCAAAGTCGTTGCGGTACTTTTTACCCGGCCATTAATTGCATCCGAGCATCCGCGCAATATTTTGTCAGGTTTTTTTCAAGGCGGTTTGCTTTTTTTACTTCAAAAATTGTATATTGCATTTAACCTCAACGGGTGCAATCTATATTGATACAGCGTGAATTCAAAATACTTGCCATCGACGGCGGGGGCATCCGCGGCGTGTGTCCGGCGGCCTATCTGAAATTTTTTCAGGACCGGTTAACGCATCCCCTGCGGGATTATTTTGATCTTTTAGTAGGCGCTTCTACCGGAGGCTTTATTACCGTAAGCCTGGCTTTGGGAAAATCTATCGGCGAGATTTTGCAGTTGTATGAAGCTAAAGGCCGGTATATTTTCAGGCCGGTGTCGCGCGGTTTGCTGAAGCCGAAATACGATCTTCAGGTTATCGCAGGCATTCTCAAAGAATTTTTCGGCGAATCCGTCACGCTGGCAGACGCCCGCTGTCGGGTTTGCGTACCGGCAGTGGACTTGCACCGCGCCCGAACGGTCGTGTTCAAGACCCGTCATTTGAATTCCAATGCCAATATTCCCGATATACCCGCCTGGCAGATTACAGCCGCTGCGTCCGCGGCGCCGTATTATTTTGAACCATTCCGCACCATTACCGGTCTGAAAGCCGACGGCAGTTTGTGGGCCAACAACCCATCCCTGGTCGCGCTGACCGAAGCGCTCTATTTGGGTTATCAGACCGGCGAGATCAAAATTCTTTCCATCGGTACCGGCGCGCGGCGTTTTCATAAAAAACAAACCCGCTACGGATTCGGCATACTCGGCTGGGGGCGCCAGTTAATCGACCTGATTCTTCAGACGCAATCCGACAGCGCCGTCAACATCACCACGATTCTTTGTAAAGATCATTACAAACGGATTCAGATTGATCTGCCGCAGGCCGTCAGTTTTGAACTGGATGAATACCGGAAAATTCCCGAATTAAAATCATACGCCGAAGCGCGGGCCAGGGAAACCTTTGAAGAAGTCAGCGCCGTGTTCTTTCGTAACACCGTGCCGCCTTTTGTCGGTTCTCATCACCGGTAACGGCATCCGGAACCTTGCAAGGTCCATTCCCTGCTTGACTTTGTAATCGGATACCGGTAATTTGATTCCTACATGTACAACAGGACCCATTGATTGATAGACCTTATTGAAAATATAAAATATCGGTTAAAGGAATTAAAATTATCCCATTTTTTAACGGCGCACCCCGTGCATCTGCGTTATCTGTGCGGATTTACGGGATCGACCGGTTTATGCCTCGTCGCCGAAGACCATCAATATTTCATTACCGACGGCCGGTATCAAGAACAGGCACAGAAAGAGATTCTCGGCTATGAATTATTTTTTGCCGAAAACAGCCGGTTGTTATACCCGACCATCTTAAACGCCGGTCTGCTGCCTCCCGGATGCCGTGTTGGATTCGAAGCGGATTATGTAACCATCAGCCTGCATGAATACCTGGTAAACACATTCCCGCAGGCGATATGGATTCCGGCACGGCAGATTGTCGAGCCGCTGAGGATAATTAAACGCGCTGAAGAGCTGGATGCCATAAAAAAAGCCGTGCGGATTACGGAAAACGTATTTCAGGAAATACTGCGTCATATTCGGCCCGGAATAACCGAATCTGAAATTGCCGCGCGGATTGCCTATCTTCTTCGGCTAAAAGGCGGACAGAAAGAAGCGTTCGACGTCATCGTCGCCAGCGGAGCCCGGACGGCGCTGCCGCACGCCAAGCCCACCGGCAAAGCGGTCGAACCGGGCGATGCGGTAATCCTGGATTTCGGAGCCGTTTACAATGGGTACCACGCCGATATGACCCGCACGGTATTTATGGGCAATCCCTCCGAACAGCAGAAAAATCTTTACCATCGTGTTAACGACGCGCTGCAAAAGGCGTCATCGCTCGCGGTGCCGGGAATAATCGCGGCCGACCTTGACGATCACGTGAGGAAATATTTCAACGATCACGGGATGGGTACCCATTTTCTGCATGCGCTGGGCCACGGCATCGGACTGGAAATTCATGAGGCGCCGCTGATCGGTGCCGCTCAATCCGGAACGCTGACGCCCGGGATGGTTTTTACGCTGGAACCCGGTTTATATCTGCCGGGGGCATTCGGCGTGCGGATAGAAAACGATTATTACCTCAGCGCATCCGGAACCGTAAATCTGATGAGCATCCCGGAATCAATGATTATACTACCGGTGTCCTGATGAAAAAAGTACTGATCCTTGCATACTATTTCCCGCCTATGGGCCTTAGCGGCGTTCAGCGAACGCTTAAATTCGTCAAGTACCTGCCCGATTTCGGCTGGGAGCCGACCGTCCTGACCGTAGAGCCGCATGCCTACTTCGCATTCGATTATTCGTTTGAAAAAGAAATCGAAAACCGTCCGGTAAAGGTCTGGCGTTGCTTACCGGGCAAAGCCTTCCGGGCTGTTCGAAACCCCAAAACGGTGTCCATGAAACATGAACATCTGCGTTTCATCTTTAACCGTCTGAGCCAGTTGTTTTTCATACCGGACAATAAAAAAGGATGGATGCACAGCGCGCTTGATTTTCTTTCGGGCAAAGATATGGCATCCTTCGATTTAATCTTTTCGACCGCGCCGCCTTTCACCTCGCATCTCATCGCGGCCCGGCTGAAAGCATTATATGGAAAACCGGCCGTTATCGACTTCCGTGATCCGTGGCTGGAAAATCCTTATCATATCTACTGGTCGCCCTGGCACAAGAAAGCGCATCGGGCGCTGGAACAGACGGCCATACAGGCCGCCGATGCCGTGGTGCTGATTAACGACGGCATAAGGGATCTGTTGAAGGCGCGATATACGGAGCCGGATTTGTCGCATAAAATGCATATCGTGGAACACGGTTATGACGCGGAGGATTTTTCGGTCACTTCTTTGGATGCGTCTGTAACTCTAAATAACGACCGGGTAAATTTTGTGTATTCCGGTGTCTTCTATGATATGAATACGCCGGCTCCTTTGTACCGCGCGCTGGCGCTTATCAAAGAAAAGCATCCTGAAATATATGCCGGTCTTGCTTTTTACATGGTGGGATATGTCCAGATACATTATCGCAAACAAGCCCGAATGCTGGGCGTGGAGGACCGGTTCATTTATACGGGTTACCTGGAACATCCGCAGGCGGTTGCCTGGCTGAAAGCCGCCGATGTCTTATGGTTAACGCTGGGTGTGTCCAGGAAAGGCCATCAGAACCCGTTTGCCGGAAAAGCGTTTGAATACCTGGGAAGTCAAAAACCTATTTTGGCCATTCTGCCCGATAATAGTCTGAAAAAAATGCTTGAGGGGTTTGAACATGTCGTGATGGCGCATCCGGATCACACCGAAGCTATTGCATCGGCAATTATTGATTTGGCTAAACGCAAAGCGTTACATCAATTACCGGTTGGCGATATTGAAAAAATCAGGCTCTATGACAGGAAATTACTGACAGGGAAATTAGCGGCTATTTTTGATTGCGTTGTGAAAAAGTGAGATAACAGATCGTTTATCATCTTCGGGTTGTTAGCGCTCGCGGTGTATCAGCACAAAATAGCGTTTAGTTTTTCCAGGGCAGTGGTCATCTTTTCCGGAGGTTCGCCGGTGAAGCAGATGCGGACATAGTCTCCGAAGTCTTTTCCGAAATCCCGACCCGGCGCCACCGCAACGCCCGCGTCCATGCACGCCCCAATCACGTCCCAGTAATCACGTCCTTTCAGATATTCTTTCACTGAGAAAAAGAAAAAATAACTGCCTTCCGGTTTCTGAATAGTAAACCGGGCCGTCCTCAAACCCTGATCCCGCAGGTTTTGATAGGTGCGCTGGACTTCCGGCATCCACTGATGCCGCGTTCGGACCGGTTCGATCATCATGTACTGGGCGTGCGTGGTTGGTCCATATATTTGATGCACCAGTACTTTATTAAAAGCGGGCATGATATTCTGGTCGGCAACCAGGTAACCGACGCGCAGTCCCGCGAACATGAATATTTTTGAAAAAGTAAATACCGACACCGTTCGTTCGGCCATGCCGGATAAACTGCCGATGGAAATGTGCCGATGGCCGTCGAACGTGAGGCCGTCATACGCTTCATCGGAGATTAACCACAAATTGTGACGCGATACCCACCGGGCGATCTGCTCCAGATGCTCACGGCGGAGTACCTTGCCGCTGGGATTGTTGGGCGTATTCAAATAAAGCGCCGCCGTACGCGGCGTGAGATACGCATCCCAGTTAGCGGTGACATCGCCGGTTGCCGGTTGGTATAAATCCGTATAGAAGGGGAGTTCCGTCACGCGGCCGCCGACCAGCTTAACGATTCCGGGGAAAAAAGGCCAGCAGGGCGTCAGCACCAACACTTCGTCGCCGGGATCTATCAAACTCATCATGGCGATATTCAGCGCATTCACGGCGCCTCCGGTTATCAGAATGTTATCGCGGGTGGCGGTAAGACCGTTGTCTTCGGATACTTTCTCCGCCAAAGCGATTCGCAAACCATGTATGCCGTAGGTGTTGACATAGCGGTTGAAGTCCGGATGGGAATTTTTAAACGAAGCGTCGATGGGCAGCGGATAAAGCGGGTGCTGATAAGTGTCGCCAATATGCAGTTTAATGAGATTTTTACCCTGCGCTTTGAGACGTTTGCCGAAGCGTTCATACACGGAGCCGGGAATGTCTGCCACACGCGCCGCCAATTTCGGAAACTTAGGCACGGGGTACTTCACCTGTATTCTGGTTGACGGGCAGGGTGATTACAAACTCCGTACCCTCGCCAAGGGTGCTTTCAAATTCAATTTTGCCGCTGTGGTTCATCACGATGCTGTAACAAACCGAAAGGCCGAGGCCTTTGCCCTTGCCCAGTTCCTTGGTTGTAAAGAAGGGGTCGAAAATTTTCAGTTTCACGTCGTCGGGCATGCCCGTGCCGGTGTCCTTGATGCGGATGATTACATGATCCTTACCCACCATTTCGGTAGTGATGCGGATATAGCCGCCGGCGGGTATCGCTTCCACCGCGTTCAGAATGATGTTCATGAACAGCTGACTCAACTGGCCCGGATAGCATTCGATCGGCGGGATTTGAGCAAACTCGCGGATAATCTCAATCCGGCCTTTGTAAAGATTCTTAAGAATAACCAGTACGGAGTTGATAATCTGGTGCAGATCGGCGTTGCGGAAATCGGCCAGATCCACGCGGGTAAAGTTGAGCAATCCTTCCACCACTTCGCCGATTCGTTCATTCGCCAGTTTGATCGAGGGCAGAATTTCTTCCACGAGATTTTTGAAGAGCCGACGGAGTGTTTCGGAGTCATTCTGCTGAAGCGCCTCGGTGATACGCCGGTTCATGACAAACACATAATGATCCACCGTTGCCCGCGGGGTATTGATTTCGTGCGCCACGCCGGCGACCATTTGCCCGAGTGAGGACATTTTCTCCGCCTGGATCAGCTGGTCCTGTGTATGCCGGACGGTATCAAGCGCCGATTCGATTTCCGCTTTTTTCTGCTTCAGCTCGGCCGTGCGTTTCTCCACCATGGCTTCCAGCAGTTTGTTTTGCTCCCGAATGTTATTAATGCGCCAGCGGATCCAACCGAGCACGGTCAGCACCAGTCCGGCAACCAAAAAAAGTTTAAACCACCAGGTGCGCCAAAACGGCGGCGTGATGATAATTGTCAGACGCACGCCGGTTTCATTCCACGCGCCGTCGCTGTTGGAACCTTTAACACGGAAAACATACTGTCCTGGGTCGACGTTAGTATAATTGGCCGTGCGCTCGCTCCGGCTGTAAATCCAGTCCTCGTCGAATCCTTCAAGCTGATACGCATAATGATTCTTCTCGGGATTCGTAAAATCGAGCGCCGTAAATTCCAAAGCAAAGAAATTTTCCCTGTAAGACAGGATCAGTTGATCCAAATAGGTAATGCTTTTTGGCAGCCGGAAGGTCTTGCCGAAACGGCGAAAATCCGTCAGTGCGATCACCGGCGGGTTGGGATTGTCGGTAATTTCTTCCGGACGGAATACATTAAATCCGTGGACGCCGCCGAAAAACATTTCCCCGTCGGGATTCTTGAAATACGCGCCCTCGTTAAATTCGTTGCTCTGCAGGCCGTCCAGGACATCGTAATTCCTGAACTGGCGCGTATCGGGATTGAATTTGGCCAGACCGCGATTGGTGCTGATCCACAGGTTGCCGTTCCGGTCTTCGAGAATGCCGCGTACAAGGTTATTTGGCAGTCCGTGGTTTTCGGTAAAACAGGTAAACTGACCGGTGGCGCGGTTCAGCAGATTCAGACCGCCCGCCGTACCGATCCACAGGTTGCCGTGGTGGTCTTCAAAAACGGAAAATACGCGGTTGTTGCTCAAACTGGTCGAGTCGGTCGCGATATGGCTATATTTCTGAAACCGCCATTCCTCCGGCTTCGCGGGCAGAGAAGTTTGCAGCCGGATACCATTCAGCCCGCCTCCGTCGGTACCGATCCACAGGACGTTGTCGCGGTCGATAAACAACGTCAGCACGCGGTTATGGCTGAGTGATCCGGTATCGGATTTATCATGAAAAAATTGAAGCAATTTTTCAGTCCGCGTGTCCAGCAGGCCTAATCCGAGATCGGATCCGATCCACAACCGCTCCTGGGTGTCATACAAAAGACAGGAAATAGCATACTGGCTCAGACCGGCCGGGTTTCGGAATTTAAATTTATAAGAATAAAACGTTTTCTTTTTGGGACTATATTTCGCCAGACCTTCGTTATACAACCCGACCCATATATTGCCCGACTTATCGCCGGTCAAGGCGCGAATGCGGTTTTCCGGAATGCTCTTGCGGTTTTTAGGGTTATATAAGAAATAAGTGAATTGTTCCCGTTTTCGATCCAGCCGGTTCAGGCCGCCGTCGGTACCGATCCATAGAATACCGACAGCATCCTCGTAGAGGGCAAACACGCGGTTGTTGTTCAGCGTATTGCTGATTTTGGGATTGGAGGCATAGGTTCGGAATTTTTTAATGTGCCGGTCCACATAATTCACGCCACCGCCGCGGGTAGCGATCCAGAGATTATCGGAGGCATCGGCATAGATGTACCGCACGCTGCTGTGTGATATGCTTTTCGGATTAAAGGGATTGGGCGAGTGGATCGATAGCCTGGCCGGTTCATACAACCCGGTCGTGCGGGACATCGGCAGTACCATTATGCCGATACCGTCAGTGCCGATCCACACCATTCCTGAGGGTTCCACATACAGACTGTTCACGATATCCGCGCCGGGCGGCGGGTTCTTCCGGTTGTAATAAAATCGGGTTGCTTCCAGGGTCCGTGTATCAATCAGATTAAATCCCTCTTGTGTTCCCGCCCATAACTGCCCGGGAAGGCCTTTCGCCAGCGAGCGGACCCGGTTATGGCTCAGCGTGCTTTTGTTATTACGGCTATGATACAACCGTTGAAAAGATTTATTTCTGAGATCAAAACGGTTGAGCCCGTTTTCCGTACCAATCCATAAATAATCCGGTTCCGTTTGTGCGATCGTCCAAACCCGGTTACTGGACAAACTGTTGCGGTCGGCCGGATTGTGCATAAACCGTATGAACCGATCCGAGGCCGGATCGTAACGGTTGAGTCCTCCGTTATAGGTGCCTACCCAGATGTCGCCCAGAACATCGCGAAAAATATAATGAATCCGGTTATCGCCCAGTGAATTTGGATCTTCCGGATCATGGCGATAATGAATAAACCGCTCGGTCTGGGGATCAAAACGGTCCACGCCGCTTCCCCATGTTCCGATCCACAGGGAACCGCCTGTATCGGCGCAAACGAAACTGAGCGTGTTATCGCAGATCGAATTCGTATCGAGCGGCTGATGGTGGTAATAACGAACGCGATACCCGTCATAGCGCACCAGCCCGTTGTCTGTGGCAAACCAGATAAAACCCAACCGGTCGCTGGTAACGCTGTAAACGCTGGCATTGCCCAGTCCGCCTTCTTCGGCGATAACTTTGAAATAAATATCCCCTTCCGGCCCGGCCCAGACGCTGCACGGACTTATAGCAAACGCAAACGTCAATACAACAAACAACCGTGCGAGCTTCATGGTGTTCTTCCCGCGGTTAGGTTTAACGGATGACTTTCTGGATGCCGTTCATGACGGTTTTATACAGCATTTCTGTGGGACACGATTTGGTAATAAATTCGTTGATCACTTTGGATTGGATCATCTTGAACATGTCTTTTTCCATTTCAGAATAACCGGAATAAATAATCTTATAAATCGGTTTCTCGGGGTAGAGTTCTTTGACCTTCAGATAAAATTCCAGTCCGTTCATTTTGGGCATGCGGTGATCACAGATGATCAGGCGTATGGGTTTGTCCTTAAGGATTTCCAAACCTTCAAACGCGTCGGTGGTGGCGTGTACTTCGTAATCATACTCCAGCAGTTTTTTCAGTGATTTGAGTATCAGCGCGTCATCATCAATGATTAAAATTTCGGTACGTTCGGCCATAATCCCTGTATCCGGATTCAAAGTTGCCGTTTCACAGCTCTGTTTCAGACTGATGTCCCGGCCTCAAAATTATCACAAGAGATTAAAGAAAATCTTTTGTTTATTCAAGTTTATTATAAAAAGGTACATCGTATCAGCAGAATTTATTTGCATATCTACTGTAAGTTAACGAAATTTATTATTATATTCAAACAAAATTACCTTTAAAATAAAGGCATGTTATGAGATTCATTGCAGGTCTAATTTCATTATTTCTGCTTACATCGGTTCACGCCCAGTGGGTTCGTGTAGGCGGTCCGTACGGCGGACATATCCGCGCGCTGGCCGTTCAGGGAAAAGAAGTTCTCGCCGGCGCCGACGGGGGTGATATTTATACATTAGCCCGGCATCAGAACCGATGGGCCATGTACGCCAGTCTGCATGACGGTTATATAACGGCCTTTGAATTTTACCAGTCCGAATGGTATGCCGGCGTTTACGGTCTGGGAATTTATAAAAAAACACGCCACGCGGATGAATGGACCCCGGAGAATGAAGGTTTAAATGACCTGACGGTTATGGCATTGACCGCCCATCAAGGAATGTTATATGCCGCGACGGCCGGCGGGGGCGTTTATGTATATCGAAAGCAACAGCGTTCATGGAAACCGATGAATCAGGGTCTGGAAAGCAATATCGTTCTGGCGCTGGCCTCGAAAGGCCATGTCTTATACGCCGGCACGCTGGGTGAAGGTCTGTACCGTTCCCTTAACAAAGGCCGTTCGTGGACGCTGGTGCCCGATACGCTCCTGCATCAGACCGTTACGGCGATCGGTGTGGAATCCGGAATCCTCTGCGCCGGCACCAACCATGGGGTTTATTTATCTTATGATGACGGCATTTCCTGGATACCGCGAAGCAACGGTCTGCAAGGCCTGAATGTACATACGCTGGAAAAATCAGGGTCCACCCTGATTGCCGCCACCGGATATTCTTTCGTGAGCGTTTCCCATGATTTGGGTAACTCCTGGCATTACGTCTCGCAGGGCTTCGCCGGCGGCGCATATGTTTACACGCTCAGGACGATTCATAACAGGTTCTACGCCGGCACGTCCAACGGCATTTATGTCTCATCGGATCTCGGAGAAAGCTGGACGGAATGTAATGAGGGCCTTCACTCCAATGAAATCCATGACCTGTCTGCGGATGTGCACGGCTTCTATGCCGGCACGTGGGGCAGCGGCGTATTCAGGGAAAGCCCGCCTGCATGGTCGAGAGTCAACAACGGTTTAACCTACTGGGACGTGCTGTCCCTGGCGCAAACGCCGGATAAAATATGGACCGGTACGGCCTACGGCGGTGTTTTCAGCTCCGGGAATCAGGGAGAACAATGGTATCCGATGAATACCGGGCTTAACAATAAAGTCGTCATGACGATTCTGCAGGATGATTCGGCAATGGCTCTTGGCACCTATCTGGGCGGCGTTTACAAAAGCACCAACGGCGGCACCCGCTGGTACGCGGTTAACAGCGGATTGGTCAATAAAAATATATGGACGCTGATTGCACACGGTAACCAATGGTTTGCCGGAACGGACGGCGGCGGTATCTTTCGTTCGTCCAATCAGGGAGAAACGTGGAGCGCCTGCAATCAGGGTTTGACCAATTCCTATGTATATTGTCTCACGTCGGAAGCGGACGGTCTGTATGCCGGTACGGACAACGGGCTTTTCATCTCCAATGACAACGGCTCAAACTGGATTTCCCGAAACTCGGGTCATGAGAATCAAGCCGTTTTGTCCGTTATCAGAAATAACGGTCTGCTGGTCATCGGGACTGAAAAAGACGGCATCATGATTTCTTCCGACGAAGGTCAAACCTGGGCCGCTTTCAATGGCGGCCTTGGCAACTACCGCGTTACCCGGCTGATGGTACGCCAGTCGTATCTCTATGCCGCTACATATAGCGGACTTTTCCGCTGTCCGATTGAGGCGCTGCACGGCGCGTTCCGAGCCGCTTCCGTAAAGAAAGAGGAAACGAACCTTTACGTCAGAAACATTGACCACTATCCCAATCCGTTTAATCCTTCAACCACGATACGGTATGAGCTGGTTGTACCCTCAAGGGTGACGGTAAAAATATATAATACGCTCGGCCAGGAAGTGCGCACGCTTTGTAATCAGCATCTGGAACCCGGCGTACACGCATTAGTCTGGGACGGAAAAAATAATTCCGGTCTGCAGGCGGCAAGCGGTATTTATTACTGCAGGATCGCGACCGGCAGGGAAGTGAGGCATATTAAACTTATAATGATACGATGATGCGTTTATTTAATTACAATCAAAGAGGTATTAAAGTTACCCAATATTTCCTTTTTTTAATATACAGAAAGGTTTAAGGAATAGGCTTTTTTTAAGAGAAAATCCCTACTTGGCGCAACGTGCACTGAGTGATTTGCCATTCTGATATTCCATCTAACATGGAAAAATAAATACCTTATCATGATTCTTAAAAACATCTAAAATTTTTTTATTTTTTTTATCAATAAATAAAGCGTTGCAATGATTATAAACAGGCTGTGGAAACAGCGTTAGATGCTGAAAAACACGCTGCAACCGATGAAGGCCGGCGGGTTTTTCGGGGATGCATCTTTTCATTATTATCACAGCTATAACGATTTGTGTATTATACGGTATGTCCATAAAAAAACCCGCCGTACCTTGCATACAGCGGGTTGACGGATATCGAAAGGAATCATTAATCGCCGAAACAGATGCCGAGATCGCGCGCGGTAATCATCGTGTCGGAGTCTAATGGGACGTTTTTCATACGGTTGGTGGCCTGTTCCAGCGGGACATACAAGACCGTGGGCGGCGCCAGGGCGACCATCACGCCGTTCTTTCCCTCATCCAGGGCGCGCACCGCGGCCGCGCCGAACCGCAGCGCCAGCAGGCGGTCGAAGGTTGTCGGCGTACCGCCGCGCAACAGATGGCCGAGTACCACGCAGCGGGATTCCCGCCCGGTTAGTTTTTCCAATTGATGCGACACCTGTTCTCCGGCGCCTCCGAGACGCTCCAGCTTGCCCAATTCTTTCTCAACGACGCTTACCGAGCCGCCGGCCGGTTTGGCTCCCTCGGCAACCACGACGATGAAATGGTGACGGCCGGTGCGGGTCATGGCTTTAATGTGCGCGGCGACCTTTTCCAAATCGTAGGGTATTTCCGGTATCAGAATGACGTCTGCGTTGCTGGATACGCCCGAATTCAGCGCAATCCATCCGGCATATCGGCCCATCACTTCGACGACCATGATGCGCTGATGCGCCTGCGCCGTTGCGTGCAGACGGTCGATACATTCGGTGGCGAAACCCACGGCCGTGTCGAAACCGAATGTGATAACGGTCTTGTCTAAGTCATTATCAATCGTCTTGGGCACGCCGACGATGCGCACGCCTTTATTGTACAGTACGTTGGCAATACTTAGCGAACCGTCGCCGCCGATGGCTACCACGGCGTCGATATCGTTTTCCTTAAGTCCCTGCACAATCTCATCCGTGCGGTCCACCTCAACCATGTTGCCGTCTTTATCCTTCATCGGATAGCGTAACGGATTGCCGCGGTTGGTGGTGCCGATAATGGTGCCGCCGAGAGCCGTAATGTTACGGACAATCTCCCGGTTGAGCGTAATCAGCCCGCCGTTAGGGTACTGCTCGGGCAGAAAGACGCCGTTATAGCCGTCGCGGATGCCAAAGCATTCCCATCCGCGGTTGCGGGCGCAGTAAACCACCGCCCGGATGACGGCATTCAGTCCGGGCGCGTCGCCGCCGCCGGTATTTATTGCGATTCTTCGTATGGGTTTGTCTGCCATAATGCGTTCCTCCGTATGATGTGGTTAAATGAGTGTGAACATTATTTATGCGCGGTTCGAGACAACTGAATCAAAACGATGCCGATAACAATGGCTATCAGGCCAACAGCTATTTTCCAGTCCATCGGCTGATCACCTCTGAACAATCCGAAAAGCGTCCCGGCGATTGGCGAAAAAGCAAACGCGATGGCCAGGGTTATTCCCAGGTTTTCCGACGCGGCGAGGGCGGAATAGAAGCTCCACATTCCCAGACTGCCGGCAATAATTCCGCCGCCGATGATGATCATCAGCCACGCCTTCCAATCCGCAGGATTCGCGATTTCTTTCCACGCGGGGATGGAAAGCACGCCCAGTAGAATTAATGCGACAAAAGTGCGCAGCGTAATTCCGGCGATCGGCGGTATGCCCATCGCTTTCAGGCCGGCTTTTTCAAAATAGCCGCCTAATCCCCAGGCCACTCCGGCCAGAATCGCAAAAAGTATATAAGGCTTCATTAAGTTTTTCTCCGGTTAAACAATAATGTACCTTTCTGCCGATTCATTTTCAAGTATTTCCCATGAAACTTGAAATTTTGAAATCATATGAATAAATTCATAAAATTATTTTATGAGGTACCCATGAAACCAACCGTTTCCGGCAAACGCCTGCTAAGTCCGATTCTTGAATTCATTCATGCCGAAACCACCGGCGGCCTTTTTTTGCTAAGCTGCGCCATACTGGCCATGGCGCTGGCTAATTCACCGTGGTCCGAAGGTTATTTTGATTTCTGGAAAACGCCGTTAACTTTCGGCATCGGTTCCTGGTCGCTTTCCAAATCCATTTTCCTGTGGATTAACGACGGGCTGATGGCCATATTCTTTTTTGTGGTTGGTCTCGAGATCAAGCGGGAACTGCTGGCCGGCGAGCTTTCCAGTGTCCGAAATGCCATGCTGCCCGTTATGGCGGCGCTGGGCGGAATGGCGGTGCCGGCGATTATTTATATAGTGATCAATTACGGCGGGGAAGGCCGGAACGGCTGGGGCATTCCCATGGCCACGGATATCGCGTTCGCGCTCGGCGTATTGTCGCTGTTCGGTAAACGCATTCCGGTCAGCCTCAAAATTTTTCTTACGGCGCTGGCTATTGTAGACGATCTGGGCGCGGTGCTTGTTATCGCGGTTTTTTACACGACCGGTCTTTCTGTCAACAGTCTTTTGCTGGCGGGCCTCTGTCTGATTGTCCTGCTGAGCATGAACCGGGCGGGTTTTCGCCGGGTGACCTATTACGTGATTCCGGGCATCGTGATGTGGGTCGCGTTTCTCAAATCGGGCATTCATCCAACCATCGCGGGCGTCCTGCTGGCATTTACGATTCCATCGCGGATTCGTATCGATTCAAAGGCTTTTCCGGAGCACTGCCGTAATCTGCTCGGCGAATTTGAAAAAGCCGAGGACTGCGCCAAGCCCATGCTGCTCTGTGAAACCCAGCAAACGATTATCCAGTCGCTGGAAGAAGCCTGCCATCACGCCGAATCGCCGATGCAGCGTCTGGAACACAGCCTCCATCCGTGGGTCAGCTTTGTGATTATGCCCCTCTTTGCCGTTGCCAATGCCGGCATTGTCCTGAACAACGAACTGATTACCAACGCTTTCGATCCGATCAGTCTGGGGGCTTTTTTCGGTCTCGCGCTGGGTAAACCGGTCGGCATCACGGTGTTTTCCTGGGCCGCGGTTAGACTTAAAATAGCCCGCCTCCCGGTTGACCTGAACTGGCGGTTGATTACGGGCGTCAGTTGTATTGCGGGCATCGGATTCACGATGTCGCTGTTTATTGCGGATCTTGCCTTCAGTATGTCGCATCAGCTGGATGTGGCGAAAGTGGGTATTTTTACGGCGTCAATTGTCGCAGGCGCCTCGGGATGGATATTATTAAATCCAGGCGGCCAAACCGAAAAGCAATAAATAAAAACAGGACGTGAAAGATGCCACATTTGTTGATTTTGCGCAGGCGCTCAAAGCGGTCAACGAAGCTATTGATACCTATAACAACTTGAGGCCGCACATGAGTCTGAATTACCGGACGCCGGCTGAAGTGTGTATGGCCGCCTGA
>Ga0067045_1028929_pt1 | contig 25785 bp, 25 predicted proteins | sample TerdegcTABiofilm_FD_59184 | JGI IMG/M metagenome (GOLD analysis project Ga0067045, IMG submission 59184) | Combined Assembly of (Gp0054472, Gp0054536) Wastewater bioreactor microbial communities from Singapore -Terephthalate degrading... | reverse complement strand
GTGCTGAACAATTTTCAGTTTTCGCTGGACCCTGCGTATCTTACGGGGAGTGTATATGATACGAGGTTTGTAAATACAGACGAGGCAAATTCGGTTTCCAAAACGATGATTCAGAAAGAGGCTGTGGATATAATGCATCTTTCAAAGAATATGTGCGGCGAAAACAATGTTCTCTTCTTTGACGGACTTGACTGGATTTGCAGGGAGTATCCTGCTGTAATAGGGACGGTTGTGAGTGTAAATACCGGAGCAGGGCTTACAGGCGGGCCGGTAACCTCAAGTGGCACAATCTCTCTCAGACCCGAATATCAGAATGGAAGTGCGTATGACAGCAGATTCGTGAACACAGACGAGGCAGATTCGGTAAGTACAGCTATGATAAAAGACCGTTCGGTTACATTTTCGAAAATTGCTAATAACAACTGCTCGGCCAATCAGTTTATTAAATGGGATGGAACAAACTGGGTATGTGATTCATTTTCCGGAGGAGGAACAGTGACTCAGATAAATACAGCATCTCCTCTTTCGGGCGGACCTATAACTTCGAGCGGTACGATTTCAATTGCGGCTGCAACGGCCTCGAGTGACGGATATCTGAGGGCTTCGGACTACCAGAGATTCGATGCCAAGATGGACCCGCTCGGATATACACCGGTGAATAAGGCGGGTGATACTATGACCGGTGCACTGAATCTGCCGTCAAACGGACTGAATGTCGGCGGCACACAGTTATCCGTTCAGAGCGGCGGTATTTTGTGGGGAACATATAATATTTTGTCCACAGATCAGGACGGCTCGATAGAAATCGGAAATTCAGGTTCTTCAGGTAAGACCCCCTTTATAGATTTTCACTACGGAGTTGGTTCGAATCAGGACTACAATGTGAGATTGATTAATGATGCAAACGGGAGACTTAGCTGTGAAGGTGCGTTCAGAATTACAGGCAATTTTATCGGTCAGGTTCTGGCAGGAGATAAGGGAAGTGTGGTTTCGGAGCCTTCCGGAACATGGACGACCATAAGGTCCGTAGTGCTAAATAAGGAGTTAAACGATACCCCGGTGGTTATCAATGCCCATTTTATGGGAACAACAATCGACCCCTATGTCGCTCTTGCAATAAGAATAAGAAGAAGTGGCTCGACTGTAAGCTGGAATTCAGGCGGTGCCTATGGAGCAGGATATACGGCAGGAACCGCAATTAATACGTTCGAAACAGGCCTTGCTGCCGGAACATATACCTATACGCTCGAATATAACAGCACAATGTCGAATCATCAGGTCTCCAGTCTCGTAGTATTTGAACTTAAACAATAGAAGACTCTGAATAGTTACTCTACTTTGTAGAATTTTTCCTTCGGGGCGCCGCAGACGGGGCAGTTCTCTTCCGGTATTCCCTCGTTCAGATATCCGCAGACCGGACAGATATAGTAATCGATGTCTCTTTCTTCCATCATATGTTTCAATGCGTTTTCGTATAGTTTTGCGTGAACCGATTCGACGTCTCTTGCCTGCGAAAAGACAACCATGGCTGTCTTTTCTCCGTCCTCTTCTGCCTCTTTGAGCATTTTGGGGTAATAGACTCCGTTTACAAGGTTCTCTGACTGGAAGGCATTTTCCAGATTGGTCTGTGTGTCAGATACCTTTTCGAGCAGTGCAAAGTGCCTCCTTGCGTGAATACCTTCGGACTCGGCAACGGCGCGGAATAGCTTTGCAATCTGGGGAAGTTCTTCACTTTCTGCCTTTCTGGCATACATCAGAAGCCGCTGATAGGCCTTCGCCTCACCTATAAATGCCTCATTGACATTCTTTCTGGTTCTTTCGTTCATATGTGACCCCTGACTGCTATTTGTTGAAGGTTTTATTTATATCTGCAAATGGTCTGTTGGAGAAACCGTCCGATTTTTTATTCTGTTCATCACGTTTTTCGTGGAAGTTCCTGTGGTTGTTATGTCTGAATTCCTTCTTATGGGTGTGTGGCCGTTCTTCCCTTGTTACTGCTGATTCTTTTCTTCTCGAGAGCATATTTTTCAGGATTCCGTACATTTTCAGCCACTCCCATCGCTCCACCGCCGGGTATCCTGCCATCTCCTTCTCGGGTTGTACATCAGAAATTACCCCTGCCTTACCTCCGATGCGCACCTTGTCCCCTATTGTAAGATGTCCGGCAATTCCTGCCTGACCGCCTATCTGAACCCAGCTGCCGATTCTTGTCGAACCAGCAATCCCGCTCTGACCGGCTATAATCGTGTTTTCACCGATTTCCACATTGTGACCGATCTGAATCAGGTTGTCCAGTTTTGTACCTGACTTTATTATTGTGTCTCCGACGGTCGCCCGGTCAATGGTGCAGTTGGCTCCGATTTCCACATTCTCCTCAATTAGTACGCCGCCTATCTGTGAGACCTTTCTGTATCCGTCTTTGCCGAGAATGAATCCGAATCCGTCAGACCCTATTACTGCTCCGGGATGAATTATCACGTTGTTACCGATTACACACCTCTCCCTGATAACAACATTGGGATATATTATGCAGTTGTCACCGATTTTGGAGAGGTAACCGATATATACGTTCGGATATACAATCGTGTTTTTACCGATATAGGCACCTTTTTCCACATAGGCACCGGCCATAATTGTAGCGCCGCTGTGGACAAAGGCCTCTTTACTTACAAAAGCCTTTTCGGAGATTCCTGACGGAAGGTAGTTGTGAGGAATGAACATCTCGATCACGTCGGCAAAGGCCAGATACGGGTCTTCTACCACCAGAAGATTCTTGTTTAATATGCCGGCGGAGAGTTTTTCGCTGGTAATGATTGCAGAAGCCTTTGTCGTTTCAATGAATTTTCTGTATCTCTCTTTTGCAAGAAGCGTGACTTCTCCCTCTTTTGCCTTCTCTATCGATCCGACACCTTCAATCTCTACAGAACTGTCTCCTATAATTTTTGCGGATATTCGCGTTGCAAGTTCGGAGAGTTTCATTTCTTCTTACCGCCTGTGTATTTTTCGTTATACTTTCTGATGACTTCGTTGGTAATGTCCATTGAAGGGAGTGCAAAGAGTATCCTTCCCTCTGCCTTGTCTAGAATCAGGGTAAATCCATCCTTCTGGGCTATCTCGGCTATTACGGACTGTGCCTTGTCAAAGATATCCTTCGTAAGTCCGAGTTCGTTTTCTGAAAGTTCTTTCTGCAGTTTTGCATACAGCTGCTGCAGTTCGATAAAATCCTGCTGCAGTTCCTGCTGTTTCTGCCGTTTGGCATCTTCCTTAAGGACAAGGGCCTGCTTGTCATAGTCTTCCTTCTTCTTCTTCAGGTCTTCCTGTTTCTTGTCCAGCTGTGCCTGTTTTTCATTGAACTCCTTTTTGAGTTTCTCCTTTGCCTTTGCACCGTCCTCCACCTCGTTCAGAATTCTCTGCATATCCACATATCCTATCTTGACCTTGGTCTGTCCGAAGGCAATGGCCGGAAGCAAAAGAAATAATATTATCCCTCCTGCAACAAGATTTCTTGACATTGTTTTTTCTCCTTATTGATTAAAGTTTGGGTTTTACTTTTGATTTCAAAAGGTCTCTGATATCTCTTGAAGGTAGCACCTTACCCTCTGCAATTTCTCTTAAGGCAACTACAACGGGTTTGTTCTTGCTGATTATCATAGGTCTTGCGCCGTTGAATATCTGCCGGGCTCTCTTAGCTGCAACCAGAACGAGTGCAAATCTGTTGTCCATATATGGCAGACAATCTTCAATAGTAACTCTTGCCATCGGAAACCTCCTTTTGCCGGATACCTATTGTCCGGCATCCTTCTGTGCCTCTTCGAGGTAATCATTGATATTAAATGATACCTCTTCGAACTTCTTTGGTTCAATAAAGGATATCTCACTCCTTGCTGTTGAGAGGAGCGGAATACCCTCAGGGTCACCGGGCCCGAACTGAACCTTCCCTGCCTCTCTGGACAGGGAGTCATACATTATAATCAGTTTTTGCGGTTTGTCCAGATTATATTTTTTGATAACAACAGGGTTCGGGGGAATCATCTTTGTGGCCTTTGTATCACTCAGAAAGTACAGAAGCGATGAGATTTTGTAGTATTTAAGTTTCTTTTTTGTGTCGCCGTCTGTGTAATACCAGTCCGCCGATGTGTCTGTCTGCTCCTTTACGAATGTATATTTGTTTTCGCCGTCTGTCAGTTCAATTCTGAAGATGCTGTCTCTCTCAAAGTCGAGAATCTTCTTGAAAGTATAATCAAAGGGCTTTTTATCCAGATCCTTGTAGAAATTCGTGTCAACTTCTATCGGGACAGTTGTATTCTGCCGCATAACGTAGACCTTTTCGTTTCCTGTCTGGTCCTTGATTCTCGAAATGTTAATAAGGGATACGGACATATCCGGTCCTTTGTATATCTTCAGATAATCAGTCGTCTTGTCAAGTCCGAAATCTGCTATGGTCTTTCCTTCCTCAAAGAATGCCTTTGCGCTGAGGTTTTTGATTGTATTTTTAAGCTTGTTGATTTCATCCTCGTCAGCGCGGCCCTTCTGTGGCGAGAGCATCTCCCAGATTTTCTCTTTCTGCTCGAAGATATAAACGAGTTCACCTATTCTGTATTCGATCTTTTTTATCTCACTGGTCTCGGTTTTGAAGACAGATTTGTCCCTGAGATTGTAGAGGTCCTTGTCGAAATTCCCCTTTACGTATCCCTCTATCATAAAAATTTCATCTGACCCTTCGAGCTTCATATAATATTTGCCGTCGAAGTCATTTCTTACCCCGAAGAGGATCTTTCCGGTGTTCCCGTTTGAGAGGCGGTATTCCAGCGTAAGGGACGGAGTTGTAAGTCCGTAACCTGAGAGTTTTTCGTTGTCCCTGAACCTTATTGTCGATTTGAGGCTTTCCAGTGTGTTGAGAATGGTATCTACGACGTTCTTGTCCGTGTCAGAAGAGACTGGTGCTTTGATGACGAACTTTTCACCTTCTCTGGTCAGTTCGACTGTCTTGCCGTCTTTGTGGGTAATCTTCAACTCGCTTATATCCTCTTTCTTTATGCTCATAACTTTCGTCTCTTCCTCTTTTCTGACAGCCTCTTCCTGTGCCTTTTTGTGTTCGACAAAGTAGGCATACAGGGCAAGCAGAACGAGTATGATTATTGCGACAGCGGTTTTCAGAAGTGATTTGTGAAAGTCCTTCATAAACTCTCTCCTTTTATGATCCTGATGAGTCGATTATTTACTTTCTTCTCCTGATAAAGGTCAGAACCACGGCTCCGGCAAAGAAGACGAGTGGTATGGCAATCATTGTGGTATATTTTACGATATTTGCCTCCTGCTGGGTGAGAAAGATTCTGCTTGAGGCCCTCTTCTTGGGTCTTATTGAAATCAGGTCTTCCCTCTGTGTTACCCAGTTGACGGAATTGTTGAACATATCTCCGTTGCCCGAATACGGTCTGAATTTGTTGTTGGCGAATTCCGAATCGCCGAAAACCACAATCCTGATATCGGGTGAATTTTCGGATGCCGATGCGTGCTTTCTGGATACTGCCACTGCGATTGAGAGTGGTCCCTTCGTGTCTGCGCCCTCGGTAAAGGAGACCTCCCCCTTCTTTATCGACTCCAGGTCTGTCTCGGCCCAGCTGGACGGGGTTGTAGATGCAATGGTCTTTACGGATGTACCCGGCGGGACTGTCTGAACCGGTGAGACTGTCCTTGCCGTCGGGTAGAAGGTGGCAACCTCGAACCCTTTCGTTATCTCGTGGTCGCTGTACTGTGCCACCAGCGGAATACTTGCACCCATACCGAACGCCCTTGACATCGGGTCAACTATAAAATCATTTCCGGGGTTGACGCCATAGTCGAGGAGCAGTCCCTCGAGTCCGGTCTTGATCTCAGGCTCGAGCATTACTATCAGTCTCCCCATTCTCTCCTGCAGATAATCACCGATAGCCTTTACCTCTTCCGGCAGAAAGAGCTTTTTCGGACCTGCTATAATCAGCGCAGATGCATCCTGCGGAATCCTGTCTGTCCCGATATTTATCTTTGCGACCTCTATTCCCTCCTTGCGTATAGCATCTGCGGTGATAGCGTATCCGGTCTCTTCTTTGCTGTCTATATCCCATTCGCCGTGTCCGGTAACAAAGTAAATCTTCTTCTTGTCCGCCTTTACGACCGCTATCAGTCCGTTTGTAAGACCTTCTTCCGTCGGGTCCTTGACCCTGCTTTCTCTCTCTGCCGACTTCAGGACGATTCTTGGCCCTGTACTTGTAATGGCAAATGCATTTACCCTCTCGGGATTTTTGACGGGGTCGATGAATTCGTATGAGAAGAGGTTGTTGTGGTATTTGTAGTTTTCGAAGAGGTCCCGCAGTCTTTCTGTCTCGGGGGCATCAGGGGGATAGAAGGCATAGGCTCTGACTTCAGATTTTATGGTCTTTAGGACCTTGAGAGTCTGGTCCGAGAGCGAATAGATCTTGTCCTGATTGAGGTCGAATTTGTATGGGTGTCTGACGGCTATGTAATTGATTACGGCAATTATCGCCAGTGTTACTATGACGAGGAGTAACATATTGGTCCCGTATCTTGTGGACCTCGCCGCAAAGAAACTCTTTACGTCCTGAAAGTTGGCAAACGCATAAAAGATAATCAGCACTAAAGATGCTGCCATTATTACTAGGGGGAGTGCCGTCGTCTCAGGTTGTATCAGGAAGAGAAACAATCCGATTATCAATCCGAAAAGACCAATAATACCCGCTATGTTACCGATCTTTTTCATGGTTTTTACCTCCATCTCTGGGAAGAAACTGACTGCTGGGTCAGAAACAACCCGAAGAAAATTACCGAGAAGTAATATATGACATCCTTAATCTCTATCAGTCCCTTGGTGAACTGGTCAAGGTGTTCAAGTATCGAGAGATATCGTAATACCTCCTTGAGTACTCCCTCTGCGCCTGCCGAAGCCCAGCCAATAACCCAGAAGAGGAGCAGGAGGCCGAAGGCCACTATTGCGGAAATAATCTGTGATTCGGTAAGCGAGGATGCGAATATACCGAGCGCCGCAAATGCCGCACCTGCCAGAAAGAGTCCGAGGCCGGATGTGATGAGTGGCATCCATTCAATGGAACCTGTCGAGAGGCCGCCCTCCGAGCCAAAGAAGGAGAGGAGTATCGGATAGATAAATACTATCAGAACCATAGCCAGAATCACACTGAGCGATGCAAGATATTTTCCGATTACTATCTGCCACGTACTTACAGGTGTTGTCATAAGGAGTTCGTAGGTCTTCAGCCTCTTTTCATCGGCAATGAGCCTCATTGTGATGACAGGTATCATAAGCAGGAAGAAGACGTTGATATTCAGAAAGAGCGGCCGCATTACCATATCGTTCAGATTCATATGTTCGAGCATCTGGGGTGCCTGATACTGGAGAAACTGCAGGGATTGCCTCTGGAAGTAACTGAAGATCTGCAGAAAGAAGTAACCCGATATGAGTGAGAATATTCCGAAGATCACATAGGCAACCGGTGTGTCAAAATATATCTTGAATTCCTTCTTGAAGATAGCAAGAATGTTTCTCATTTTCTCCTCCTTATGCTGTTTTCTCTTCAGTGGTCAGTTCTCTGAACACATCTTCGAGGCTTAGCGTAACAGGTCTGAATTCAAGTAGCCCGAAACCGCTGTCCACAATGTATTTGGCTATCTCTTCTCTCTTGTCCTCGGGACTTTCGAATATGATGTTGAATCCGTTATCCATTTCGGGCGGCTGGTTTACCTTTACGTCGAATCTGTCTTTGATCTGTTTCATCAGCTCGATTGAGAACCTCTTTACCCTGACGGTCATTTCGCTTATTTTGGTTCTCCTTCTGAGCAGGTCCTCGATATGCTCCTTTGCCACTATATGTCCTTTGTGAATCACGATGACCTTTCTGCAGGTCATCTCCACCTCGGGGAGTATGTGAGTTGAAAGGATGATTGTCTTCTCTCTGGCAAGTTCCTTTATCAGGCTCCTGACCTCGAATACCTGGTTCGGGTCCAGACCTATTGTCGGCTCGTCGAAAATGACGATTTCAGGATTTCCCAGAATTGCCTGCGCTATTCCGACCCTTTGCCTGAATCCCTTGGAAAGGTGTGCTATTAGCCGCTTTCTGACTTCCTTTATCCCGCAGCTCTCGGATACCCTGTCGGTCTCCTCGCCTATCTTCTTTGATTCGATTCCTTTTATCTCGGCAACGAATCTGAGATAATCATTGACGGTCATATCGTTGTATAGGGGCGGGTTTTCTGGCAGATAACCTATCCTTCTCTTGACCTCCATTGGATTTTCGAAGACGTCGAAACCTGCTACCTTTGCAGTACCGCTGTCGGGGGGCATAAAACCCGTGATAATCTTCATTGTGGTAGTCTTGCCGGCGCCGTTCGGACCCAGAAAACCGACAATATCTCCCTTTTCGACCGTGAAGCTCACGTCCTCAATTGCACGGATTTGCTTGTAAAACTTGGTAAGTCCTTTTACCTCAATCATTCAGACCTCCTTGAACGCTGCAAAATTAATCATCCCAAAACTACTAAAATTCAACAAAAATTCGGCCTCATTAATGCACAATTCGGTAAACACTGCAAATAATAAACAGGATATCCCTGAAAATATTCCAATAACTTTGTTTAATAATTGTAATCTGGCAGCCGGTCTGAGGTGCCAGATATGTTATTTCAGGAAACTCCAGTAGTTAAAGTAGTAAACCCCGTTGTAACCTATTGATATTATTGGATAAAATCCTTGAAACGAATAAACTGATTTGGTGTATTGCCTGTACTTGGATAGACCTAATTATATTGGTGAAATCCGGGAAATCTGCAAAATTTATTCTCAAGTATTGCCGGCAGGCTGGGATATATCATTAAAATTATTTGAAAAGACGAGAAAAGATCTCCCTGTAATGTTTGACAGGGATAATTCTGAGGTCGCGCAGAACCTCTTTTGGTATCTCTTTTGTATCTTTCAGATTTGAATGTGGGATAAAGACGGTCCTTATTCCGTTCGAACGCGCTGCAACCAGTTTCTCCCTTATTCCGCCTACTGGCAGGACATCTCCGGTGAGTGTGATTTCTCCGGTCATTGCGACCTTGTCTGGGAGCCTCTTCCCCTTGCCGTCGTATAGCAGTGATATCAGTGCAGATGTAATTGTCACTCCGGCAGACGGGCCGTCTTTGGGAACAGCGCCGGCAGGAAAGTGTATGTGGATATCGTTTTTTTCGAATATGTCTGACGGGATTCTGAAAGACTGCTGGTTTGCACGGATATAACTTATTGCAATCTGGGCCGACTCGGAAATTACCTCGCCGAGCTTGCCGGTAAGTTTGAGCATCCCCTTACCTTTGAGTTTTGTCGTTTCTATTGCCATAATATCTCCGCCAAAGGGTGTCCAGGCGAGACCGATGGCAATCCCGGCCTTTTTTGTCCGTAAGATTGTTTCGTCTCTGAATCTTTCGGTACCCAGAAGGTTGACGATGTCCTTCTCTGTAACTTTGGAGGGATATTTTCTCTTTTCGACTATAAGCGTCCCGATTTTTCTGAATACCGAGGATATCTCTCTCTCGAGGTTTCTGACCCCTGCCTCTCTTGTATAGTCCCTTATTATCTTCCGTATGGCTTTATCCGAAATAGTTATTTTGTAATCTGCGAGCCCGTTCTCCTTCTTCTGCTTGGGGATGAGATAACGTTTTGCAATGTTCATCTTTTCTTCCAGAATATAACTTCTGAAGTCGATTACTTCCATTCTGTCCAGAAGCGGGGCGGGGATATCCTGCTTGTAGTTTGCGGTAGCAATAAAAAAGACCCTTGAAAGGTCGAAGGGGATATCCAGATAATGGTCCAGAAAGCTGCTGTTCTGTTCGGGGTCGAGCACCTCGAGCAGCGCCGAAGAGGGGTCTCCCCGGAAGTCGTGTCCTAGTTTGTCGATCTCGTCAAGCATTATGACGGGGTTCTTGATTTTTACCTGCCGTAAGGCCTGAATTATCTTTCCGGGCATTGCCCCGATATATGTCCTGCGATGTCCTTTAATCTCCGCCTCGTCCCTCATACCGCCGAGAGAGAATCTGAAGAATTCTCTCCCCATAGCCTTTGCAATCGACCTCCCGATGGATGTCTTCCCTACCCCCGGCGGTCCGGCAAAACACAGTATGCTCCCTTTTCTCTCCGGATTCAGTTTCTTGATTGCCAGAAATTCCAGAATGCGCTCTTTGACATCTTCTAAACCGTAGTGGTCCTCATCCAGCACCTTTCTGGCGTATCTGACGTCCTCGTTTTCCTTTGTATATTCGTTCCACGGAAGGTCTAGTATTATATCCAGATATGTCTTGATTACATTGAATTCAGCGGCATCGGGCGGCAGGAGCGAGAGTCTCTTGAGCTCTTCCTCGACCTTCTCCCTTGCCTGCTCAGGGAGTCCCTTCTTCTGAATTTTCTCTCTATAGGTCTCGATATTGAGTGATTTTTCGTCCTTCTCTTCCCCGAGTTCCCGTCTGATGAGCTTCAGCTGCTCTCTTAAGAAGAACTCCCTCTGGTGTTTTTCGATCTTGTTCCTTATTTCTTCCTGAATTTTCTGTGAGAGTTTGAGTATCTCGAGTTCTTTTGTTATATGTTCGAGCACAATCCTTATCCGCTGTCTGACATCGGTTGTCTCGAGAATCTTCTGCTTTTCCTGAATCGATATGTTGAGATTTGCAGCTACAAAGTCGGCAAGTCTCGACGGGCCCTCTATATTAAGGGCTATCATTCCGAGTTCGTCTGGGATAGAGGGATTCATCTTTACATATTCCTGAACCTTCGACTGAAGCCCCTTCCAGAGTGCCTCGAGTTCATCCGTGCTCTCGAATGTGTCTATAAGCGGGATTACCTTCGCTATAGGTACAGGCTCTGTTCTGATAAATTTCTCGACCTTTATCCGGCTGATGCACTGAACTACAACAGATACATTGTTATCGGGGAGATTTATGATTTTGAGAATCTTTGCGGCAGTACCTGTGGTATAGATGTTCTCCTGTTCGTATTTATCCCTTTTTTCGTCTTTTCTCAGAAGCAGTGCAATGAATTTGTTCTGGCTGTTCGCGCTCTCGAACGCCGCCCGCGCCCTCTCGTCGGACGGGATAAGCGGGAGGACCATGGCAGGAAAGAGCAGATTGTTCTCGAGAACCACGACAAAGAGAACGTCCGGTATATCCCCCTGTGAAATAACCATTTTCTTTTCGTTTTTTACTGCCGGTTCGGATGCTGTTATGACATCAGGGTTTTTTACCTCTGAGTCACCATTATTCATCCTCTTCCTCCGTTTCTTCTTCTATCTTCTCGTTTGCCCAGTTGTCTGCATCGTGTTCATCAGCCGGACCATAAGGCGGCGGCAGGTCGTCACTTTCGAGTGTAAAGGCTATTCTGAATTTTCTTCTGATATGCTTTACGTTTGCACACACATCATCGAGGGCACCCATCATATCTTCAACGGCATGGACATCCGCCCTTATGTCACAATTGGGGCATTTAAGCTTTTCAGGTTTGTCCAGAAGATCTGTAAATTCCAGTTCAAAGTCAGCGCCGCAGTTTATACATTCAAACTCAAGTGTCATAAACCTACCTCCCTGAAGTAGTAATGGCTTTATTGCTAAAATAAATTGCCTTTGTCAAGAGAAAATATCTCCAAAAGGTGATTTTAATACCGGTCAGGATTGTGAGGAAAGATTTCTTTACTTAAGAAGTTCGGGTTCGAAAATCAGAATATATGCAGCAATATATTTCTCGTCGGCAATACCTGTACCTTCTGCATATCCTACGGTCCTGTAAGATGAATCCTGAATTGTGCCACCCGCTTTGATATAGCCGAGGGTCCTGTAGGACGAATCGAGGATTGTATTGTTCTTGTAGTACCCGATGGTGCGGTAAGATGAGTCTTTGATTGTGCCGTCTGTATAACAATATCCTTTGGTTCTGTAAGATGAGTCCTGATATGTCCCGTCTTTTTTGATATAACCTTTGGTTTTATATGAGGAATCCCTTATCGTCCCGTCTTTCTCGATATAGGTGTGAGTTGCATAGTTGCTGAGTTTTATGGTGATTCTGCCCGAAAAGACGTCTTTGGCCAGAAGGGCGGAATCTGATATCAGAATTAAGACGATAAATATATTGATTAATCTCTTCATATAGTTATTGTCTTATATAACACTAATTATGTCAATTTTTAAAGATTTGCGATTATGAATCTGACTGTCAGCGGGTTTAAGTTATATCTTTGATTTCAGTCTTGCTATGATTTTGTCTTTGGTAGTATTATAACGTGACTCTTTTTCGTATTCGCTGATTATGTTTTTTATGTCCTCAAAGATTCTCTTTTCGATCTCGTCTATCTTTGACCGGACTACGGTGTTCTTCTTTGCCTTTGGTTCGAGTTCGATATCCATATAATCCCCTTCTGTCCTTTTCTCTGTTCTGGTACTTCTGGTTCTTCTCCTGTTCATCTGCTTCCTTCCTGATGGAAAACACTTTCGTAGTATATGCCATTACAGGATTAAGTCAAAAAATCGGCAAAACACGGGACGCCGGATTTATAAAATTCCTGTTACAATCAGTCTGGTTCTGCCTGTGTTTATTCTGAATTTTTACTTTGCAGGGAGTTTTCCGGTTTTTCAGCGGTTCTTCTTCCTGAGCGAAGTAATGATTTTGTTTTTGGCGAGGTTGTCGATATTGCGGTTTTCGTACTCGTTTATGAGTTCCCTTATATCGTCAAAGATTCCTTTCTCTATTTCGGCTATCTTTGCCTGAAGTGCAGGATTGTTTTTGGCCTTGAGTTCCAGCTCCATTTCAATATCTGCTGCAATCCCCTTCTTCATTCTCAATACATTCTCTTCCTTATCTTTAAGCATCTTGAGTACTTCGCTTTTTGTTGTAACCTTCTTTGTAAAACTCATAAAACCTCCGCCTGAAAAAGGAAATTATTTCTCCTTAAGATTGATCTTTATGGTCTTTGTCTCGCCTTCTGACAGATCGACCTTGCGTACCTCATCGTTATATCCGTCAGCAACGACCTTGATAGTATGTGAACCTGCGCTAACCTGTTTTGAGATTGTGGGCATCGTGCCGGCCTGAGCACCGTCGATGAATACTGTTAGGTCGGCATCTGTTGGGGTAATCTGTATAATGAGTTTGCCGGGCTCTGCCGATTGTGCCTCTTTCTTTGCCTTTGCCTTCTCTTCTTCGGCCTTTTCTTTGGCTGCGGCCTTTTCGGCCTTCTCTTCGTTTGCCTTCTTCTCCTTCTCCTCGGTAGCTTTCTTCTCTTTCTCTCTCTCTTTCTTGATTTTGGAGCCGGTGATTATCTTTACAGCCCCTTCGTTTTTCTCTTCTTTTACGGCAAGAGGCTGAATCTCGGGCTCTGCTACCTTTTCGGTCTTCTTTTCCTCCTCTTTCTTCTCCTCGGCCTTCTTCTCTTCGGCTTTCTTTTCTTCAGCCTTTTCCTCCTTCTTCTCCTCCTGCTTTACGGCTTCCTGATTTGGTGCGGGTGATGCAGGCTGCTGGGGTGCCTGAGGCTGAATTTCGGGAGTGAGGTCTCTTTTGGTGATTACATTCGAGACCTCGTGGCTCTTTACGAAGATTTTAGGTGCATACTGCGGAAACAGCATAAAGAACCCTATGGTCCCTCCAAGAATGATAATTATTGCAATAAGGACGAACCATATTCTTGATGTCTTTTTGACGGACGAGATGTCGGTTGAGCGGACAATCTCCCTTATCTTTACAATCCCGGTATTCTCTTCGATAGGTTGTCCGGGCGGAAGATATTCGAATACATACTGTGCCTGTTTTTCGTCGACGCTTTTGACCTCACCGGATTTCGGTTTTTCTATTTCTCTGGACATAATCTCTGCGAGGGTAGAGGGCTTCTGCCCTGTTTCCTGAGGTTTTTCCTCTTTCTTCTGCGCCGTATCGAGTTTTGCCATAATATCGCTTATGGAGGGGACTGTCTGTTCCGGAGATAAAGATGGCTCATTGATCTGGACCTTTGGTTCCGGTATCTCTGTCTTTGGTTCTGTTATTTTAATGGTAGGTTCTGATATCTCGACCTTTGGTTGCTCGGTTTTGGGAGTCTGAACAGGCTCCGGTTCCGCCTTTCTCTCTCCTGACTGAGGCCTTGCAGCTTTCATCTTTTCGAGCAGTTTCTGAATCAGCACCTGTGAGGTCGGGCTGAGTTTCAGAAACTTCACCCTTACTCCCCTTCGCCCTTTTTCGGAGTCAACCTCCGGACCTGTAACTTCGGCTACGGCATCTATTATCTTTACATTTTCTTTCTGGCCGAAACTCTTGAGTCTGTATTCTATTTTCACCCGCGTCCCGACCGGGAGAATCGAGTCTGAAGGTACAAACATCTCCTGTTCAGAGAGAATACCGGTCTGGAGCTGGATAAACTGTGAGATGGAATCATTTACCGGATTAAGATTTAATATGACGGGCTGATTGCTGTTGTTTTCATCTTGCATTTTTGACTCCGATTATATAATACTCAACAGGTGTATAAATTAACCTTATATAATAACATTGTCAAGAAAACATTGATGAATATATAAGGACAGCAAATTTTATGAGATATATAAAATCCGATACGAAAAATATTTTGCTTGAGAATGAAACGGCAGTGGCCATAGGAAATTTCGACGGCGTGCATATCGCCCATCAGAGGCTCATAACGGATATGATCGGTTTTGCAGGAAAATCCGGACTCTCTTCGGCAGTTCTGACATTCAGACCGCATACTGCACATCTGTTCGACAGATTCGGGTCCCCTCACCTGATTATGAGTTATGAAGAGAAGCTCGAGGAGATTGCAAAACTCGGACCGGATATTATTATCGAACAGAGATTCGATTCTGAATTTGCCTCTATGTCGACAGAGGAGTTCCTGTCGGGCTATCTGGGAGGGTTGAAGGCAAAGGCGATATTCGTAGGTTATGATTTCAGTTTTTCGAAGGACAAGACCGCAAATCAGGATGATTTGAGGGAGTTCGGAAGAAGAAGCGGTGCGTATATAAGTATAATGCAGGCTCAGCTATACGGCGGTACCAAAATAAGTTCGACAAAGATCAGGAATCTGCTTCTGGAGGGAAATGTCGAACTCGCTAACCAGCTGCTCGGGCGAAGATATTATATCTCGGGAATAGTGACCAGAGGGAAGATGCTCGGTAAGAGTATCGGTGCAGGGACTGCAAATATAAACATAAGGGAGAGACTCGTTCCGAGGGAGGGGGTATATCTTACGGTAACGGAACTTGACAACAAGAGATTGAAGTCTGTTTCGAATGTCGGCAAAACCTCCGGCGAAAGGGACCTGACCGTACTGGAGACTCATATTCTGGATTTTGAAGCCGAACTCTATGACAGAAAAATCAAGGTAGAGTTTCTGAAGTTTCTGAGGCCCGAGATGAGATTTGGTTCGGTCGACAGACTGAAGGAGAAGATCAGAGAGGATATTCAGATGGCACGAATCCTTTTCGGGGAGTTAAATGAAGATAATTAAGGGAATAATCGAGGCAGTAAGGATACTCTATCGTTCGGTGATGGATTTTATAAAAGACAACGGGATGATTTATGCCGCGGCCACTTCGTTCTACTTCCTTTTGAGTTTCTTCCCCGTTATACTGCTGATTGTATATGTATCGGTTCAGACGCTCGGGTTTGTATACAAGGGAGTCAATATCTCTGAAATCTCCGCCCAGTTATTTAAGTATGTCAAGGAAGTCCTTCCCTTCTTGCCCGACAATATCGTGACCGAGTTGTCCAGAATCATAAAGAGTTCAAGGAGTGTAGGTATTGCCGGTCTCGTTGCCCTTATGTTCTCCTCGACGGCAGTTGCGGAATCGCTCATTCAGGCGGCAAGGACTATCTTCAGTGCCCAGAAGGCACATTTCGTTCTGGCGAAGATACTGACAATAGCTGTCTTTATAGGCGTTGGTATTCTGCTTGCCCTCTTTCTGGCAGTGACGTCGTTTGTTTCGAACCTAATGATGCACAACTTTCCGGTGGTATACAAATTCGTCTCCATATACAAAGGTAATATCCTGTTCAGTACGGTAATTCCTGTTATTGTTATATTCCTTTCCTACGTTGTTATTACATATATGCTGATTCCGGTCAGAAAGAGTCCGGACAAGATAGCAAAGGTAGGTCTGTTCTTTACGTTTTTCTTTATGCTGGCAAAGATTTTTTACGGCTTTTATCTGAAGAACCTCACCAAAATGACCGTCTTTTACGGAAGTATTTCTGCACTTGTCATTCTTGTCCTGTGGGTCTTTTATATTACCACCCTTTACCTTATCTCCCTTGAGATAATAAAAAATATGTCTAACAAAGATAATGGCAGATAGGAGGTATATTATGGATATAAACGAAAAGACTAAAGTTCTCGAATTAATCGGAAGATACCCGTTTCTGGAGGATTTCCTTAAGGGCTATAGTGATAAATTCTCGGTTCTTTCCAATCCGGTTGTACGTAACACAATTGGTAGAGTTGCAACTCTTAAGATGGCTGCTGAGATGGCGGGAATTGATATCATAAAATTTATTGAAGATGTAAGAGAGGAGATTGCACGGCATAAGACAGAGTCTGATTTACAACGGGATGACAAATCCCGACAGGAGCAACTGAAAGATATAATCAAAGACTTGCACAGCGGACTGCCTTTTGATGAAGTGAAGAAGAGGTTCGATGAACTTATTAAGGACCTCGATGCTTCCGAAATTGCTGCAATGGAAGAGAGCCTTATCAGGGAAGGTATGCCGGTATCTGAGGTTCAGAGACTCTGCGACCTGCACGTGAATGTATTCAAGAATATCCTAAATCAGAAGCCCACAGTAACATTGCCGGAGAGCCATCCGTTATATATGTATCAACTTGAAAACAGCGAACTTCAAAAGTTACTGCAGGAAATACAGAATCTTATTCCGGATATCGGAAAAAGGGATGATGAAGTTAAGGAGAAATTGAGAGCATTATTGTTGAAGCTCCGTGAAATTAACTATCATTATCTGAGAAAGGAGAATCAGCTATTCCCTTATCTTGAAAAGTATGATTTTACCGGGCCTTCTCAGGTGATGTGGGGTATTCACGATGAGATAAGAAAAAAGATTAGAGATATAACTGAGTTAACAGAGATTTGGAATACAGAGGAGATTCAGAAATTGCTTCCGGGACTTATTGTTGTACTCGGAGAGATGATATACAAGGAAGAGAATATTTTATTCCCTACAGCATTAAAGCTCCTGTCCGACAAAGACTGGGAGGAGATAAAGAAAGGAGAGAAGGAGATAGGATTCTCGTTCGTCGGTGATATTTTTAAGGATAAAAAAATCGAAGTTTCCGATGTTAAGGGAAATGATGCGGATACACTCAATCTCTCTACCGGAGTGTTAAATATGCAACAACTGGATTCGATTCTCAGGACACTTCCTGTGGATCTGTCCTTTGTAGACGAAAATGATGAGGTGAGATATTATTCCGATACAAAAGAGAGAATTTTTCCGAGAAGTCCCGGTGTAATTGGAAGGAAGGTTCAGAGGTGTCATCCACCAAAATCGGTTCATATAGTGGAGAAAATTCTTGATTCATTCAGGAATGGGGTGAAGAACGTTGCTGAATTTTATATTAAGCTTGGTGGCAGAGATATTCATATCAGGTATTTTGCTGTCAGAAACAAGGATGGGAAATATCTGGGGACACTCGAGGTATCTCAGGATATTACGGAAATACGGAGACTTGATAAAGAGAAAAGGCTGTTAGACTGGGAATAATAAGTATATGAATTTTATTCTTTCATTATCAGCAGGGATAGCGTTGTCGATGGACTGTCTGGCAGTGGCTTCCTGTTACGGTGTTCAGGTCCCTAAAAACAGAAGACTTATGTTCGAACTCGGACTCTGGTTCGCTCTCTTTCAGTTCGGGATGATACTTTTAGGGAGTCTTATGGGTTCACTGATAGTTTCACTCATATATCAGTATGCAAAGATTCTCTCGGCAGTTCTCCTTGCAGGTATTGCTGTCAAGATGTTTATCGAGGGGATAAGGGGGGAAGAGAGTTGCTATGAAACAGACAGGATGAGAATACTCTATCTCGCCTTTGCAACGAGTGTGGATGCGCTCCTCGTGGGACTTGCATATTCCATGCTGAAGGAAAACATACTCTTTACTGCTGCAATAGTCGGAATTGTCTGCTTCCTGATAACTATTGCCGGATTCATAATAGGCAGCATTCTCCACAGATTCGTTGACAGATTTGCACAGTTTTTTGGTGCAGCGATACTGTTAATAATAGCGGTCAAGGCACTCTTTGTGGAATAGTTGGGTCAGATGGACGGAATAAACACAGACATAAAGGACCTGATTCTGAATCAGAGGCTGCATCTTGTTACGGGGAAGGGCGGCGTTGGCAAATCAGTTATATCCATATCGCTGGCGCTCTTTCTCAAAAAGAGAGGAAAGAAGGTGCTCTTCGTCCAGATGAGTCCGGTCGAGGCTGATTCCGGTGCGAAGTCAGAACTCTTCTACAGGATAAAGGATAATCTGTTGCCCCTCGATTATATTTATATCGAACCCAAATCGGCCCTCGAGGAATACGGAATAATGATTCTGAAATTCAAGAGACTCTATAAGCTGATATTCGAAGATAAGATGGTCAAAAGCTCGATAAAGGCAATGCCTTCTCTCTCCTTTCTCCTTCTCATCGGGAAACTCTGGTACTATTGTACACTCAAAGACAGGAAGGGCAGATATGTATATGATTATGTCGTGGTTGATGCCCCTTCGACGGGTATGGCAATATCCATGCTGAATCTCCCTCACATCATCAATGATGCGGCTCCGTCGGGACCTCTGAGGGACCGCGCTCTGGATATCGAGAATATGCTCACTGACAAGAATACGACCTCGGTTCACATTGTCAGTACCTGTGAGGAGACGCCGGTCAACGAGGCACTCGAGATTTACAGGGTCCTGAGCGAGAGGTTGTCTATACGGTTTGGTATCCTTTTTGTGAATCAGTTTGAGAATATACCAGAGGAGGATGCGGAGTATATCAGGTCAAAGACAGGACTGCTGCCGGACTTTATGAAGAACTGCGTCATCAGAAAGATAACGGAGGCGGGTTTCAAGAAAGGGGAATATGAGAGGCTTCTCTCTAATATCTCCGAAAAGGAGAGAAGGGTAGTCTGTCTGCCCTCTTTTACAGACAGTTTCGATACACAGAGCGTTATAAACGGAATTCTCTTATATCTGGAGGAATTTTTTGAACAACGAGATAAGGGAGATCATTGAAAAGAGGAGCCTTGTTCAGACTCTTGGCTCAGGCGGAGTAGGGAAGACGACCCTCTCCGTTGTCCTTGGGATTGCCGCTGCAAAGATCGGCAAGAAGACACTGGTGGTTACCATCGACCCCTCCAAAAGACTTATGGACACGCTGCATATACAGACAGATAAGGATATCAGTTATGTCCGGGAGTTCGGTATAGATGCAATGATGGTCGATGTTGCGAGGTCGTGGGAGACCATACTCAGAAAATATGCACCTCCGAAGGTGTACAGCAAGATAATAAGAAACAGGTTCAACAGTTATCTGAAGGATTATTTTCCCGGCTTCGATGAATATATCGCCTCCGAGATGATTTACTATATGATGAATGTAAAGGACTACGATATTATTATCGTCGATTCGCCTCCGTCAACCTATGCCGTTTCCTATCTTGAGGCCTCCAACAGGATTCTGGATGTCCTTTCGAACGATTTCATTCTTTCTCTCATCCCCTATATCAACATAAGCAGTACACCGATAAAAATCATTCTGAAAAAGGAGATATTCATACTCAACAACATAGCCAGATTTACCGGTATGGAGATGCTGACCGAACTGATAAGGTTTGTAAACGACCTCTCTCCCCTTCTGCAGGGGTTCAGGCAGAGGGCGGATTTTATCAAGCGGTTCTACGGTTCAAAGAGGTGCGGATTTTTCATTGTTGCACTCCCGAACGATATCTCTTTTCACAACACCGGATTACTTGTCAGATATATTTCGGAGCTCGGATATCGTCTGGACGGGATATTTGTCAACAGACTCTGTTCGTCCTGTGGTGGTCCTGCAATCTGCAATATGCAGAATATCTCTGAGGAGTCAGTTGAGAGACAGATAGATGAAACAAGTGACGAGAGGCTCAGAATGCTGCTCAAAAAGCATTTTCTCGGTTCTCTCAGGGCAAAAAGGGAGGTCATTGAAAAGATAAGGGATTTTACAACCACCTATAAGGGAAACACAAATATATTTGCCGTGCCTGAGATGACCGGATATGTCAAGTCCACCGCGGATATTATGGAGCTTTTCAACGGAATCAGGACCCTCGAAAAGGTATGATAAGGCTCTACGAAATCATCTTTTTTATCCTCTTTATTTGTTTCTTTCCGTTTATCTTTCTATTTCCGCGGGTCAGAAATACAGTATTCAGGAGACTTTATCTTTTTGCCAAAGTGCCGGAAGAACGGGAATCTGTATGGTTTCACGGGGCATCGGCCGGAGACATCCTTTCCTTAAAACCTGTAATAGAATATTTTTACGGGAGGTGCCGGGATAAGTACAATATACTGATTACCTCGAATACAGAGAGCGGGAGAGACGTTGTAAAGAGATATTTCCCCGGCGATGTAAGATTTGCCTATCTCCCATTTGATATATTCTTTTCTGTGGAGAATTTTATCAGGACCTACAGACCGGTTATGCTATTTATTGAGGCCGCCGAGTTCTGGCCTGTCCTGATTCACCGGAGTCATAAAAAAAATATAAAAATAGTCCTCATAAACGGCAACATAAAGAAGGAGAAACTCCTCTTCTACAGATTCCTCTCCTGTATCAGCTCGAATCCGTTTGGGAAATACGACCTGATGATACTCCGCAATACCGAATCTTTGGAGTCGGCAAAAACTCTCGGGGTAAAAAGTGACAGAATTTTTGTATCTGCAAGTACAAAATACAAAAATGTTCTCGATATGAAAAATTCCGATATCCCGGGGGACCTGAAAAACAGATTTCAGGGCAGTAAAAGACTCGTTGTCTTTGGCTCGGTCCATTACGAGGAGGAGGATGACATTCTGTATGTGGTGAAAAGACTTCTCGATAATTTTCAGGATATCAGGATTGTGATTGCACCAAGACATATGGAGAGAATCGAGCCCTTTATTAAGAAACTGAAGATGCTGGATTTGAAAAGAAAGGTCTCTCTCTCCCGTTTTACTGAGCAGAGAGACGATTCGGAGATTCTGTTTGTCGACACGATAGGAGACCTCTTCTATATCTATTCGTTTGCCTCAGTATCGTTCGTGGGCGGTTCGCTCGCAGACAGAGGAGGGCATAATGTGCTTGAACCGGCCGTCTGGGGAGTTCCGGTCATAACCGGCAGATATGTCAGAAATTATGAGGATATTGTAAAATCACTTCTGGGCTACGGGCTTCTTGTGGTCGGGGGAGCGGAGGAACTTGCAGATATTATCTCCGAAATCCTTAGAGATGACGAGAGAAGGAATAATCTCTCCTCGATGCTTCTTCTGAGGATTTCGGCACTAAAGAATGACTTTGCAAATATCGAATCTTTACTGAATGAAAGGTTTTCGGTCTGAAATTATGAAGATACTTCTCATAAGGTATAGTTCGCTCGGAGACGTTGTGATATCTACCTCCGTCCTGAAAGCGGTTTACGAACATTTTCCGGGAGCACAGATAGACTTTCTGACAGATAACAGGTATATCCCCGTCCTGAGGCGAAACCCGTATGTCAGCGATATCATCGGGTTTGACCGCACCGGAGACAGGATCTCCGAATATCTCCGTCTGAGGAAGTTATCCGGCAGATATGATATCGTCTTTGACCTTCAGAACAAGCTGTTCTCTTGCCTTCTCTCAGTCACATTTTCGCGCGGCAGATATTTCAGATTCAGCAAAAGGCATTTTTGCGGCGGCTGTTCAGAGCAGCATATTCTGGATATATATGCCGGATTTCTTAAAAGTGCGGGAATCCAGCTTAAGGAAAGAAGGTATTTTATCTCTTATGAGAGGAAGAAGACAGACAGACTTATCGGGATAAACATCGAGGGCGGTCATCTCTCGAAGAGGCTCTCAAAAAGTCAGTTGTTCAGAATATCACAGCATTTTACGGAGAGTGGTTTTCGGGTTCTGCTCATAGGGACAGAGATGAGCAGGACTCTGGCAAGAGATATAATGTGCAGATATAAGAATGTAACAGATACGACCTCTGCGGATGTGGCAGGACTGATTGATATCATTTCCGGACTAAACGTCCTTATCACACCTGATTCCGGACCTCTTCATCTCGCGGCGGCGCTCGGCGTCCCGGCAGTCGCGGTCTTTGGTTCGACCTCGTATAGAAAGTGGCTGCCCGTAAAGGAGAATATCTCCCTGATAAAATCCGATTACGACTGTTCTCCCTGTTCGGAATACGGGGCGTCGATATGCAGAAGTATGAAAAGTTTTGGTTGTATTAGGGATATTTCTCCTGATATAATTGCAGGCGAGGCTTTGAGGCTTTATGAGCAGGATAAGAAAGAAGATTGAAAATATCCATTTCGACAAAAACGGCGAAAGTCTTTTAGTAAAGATGCTTAAACCGGTTTCATATATCTACGACAGTGTCGCAAGATTGAAAAGGGATATCTATTCGAAGAGATTTCTCAAAAAAAGGATAGCCGGCTGTTATACGATAACTGTCGGTAATCTGACATACGGCGGAACCGGCAAGACACCTGTTGTAATCAATCTTGCGGGGATGTTTTCGGAGAGGGGAATAAGGGTCGGGATTGTTCACTCCGGTTACGGGTCGCCGCAGCACAGAAAGAAGAAGGTAAAAAGGGTAATGAGTGAGGATGAAGGGACTCAGGCCGGCGACGAGGCGGCAGAACTCTTTGTAAGAGCAAAGAATGCGCTCGTATATTCTTCGCGCAACAGGGTCGAGGCTATCGAGAGGGCGATACTGGACGGCGGGGTAAACGTATGTATTCTGGATGACGCATTTCAGTATCATAAGATTGCATCCGACCTGAAAATACTCGTTGTGGACTATTATGACCGTTTCGGGAATGAGTACTGCCTCCCTGCCGGACCTATGCGTGAATCGAAAAAGGTGCTTTCCGATGCCGACATAATCTGGTTTGTTTCCCAGAAGGCATATTCGGTCGACAGGAATGCCGAACAGGAATTTCTGAAAATCAACAGTTCACTCAGGTTTATATACTCACGTATCACTGCGGATTCACTTATAAGGCTGAATGATATGCAGAAGAGAGACTTTGAAAAGTTTAAGGGGAATGTGATATCGTTCAGCGGAATCGGACGGGACAGCAGATTTACCGATATGCTTTCTGAGATAGGTATTCTGCCGGTAAAGCATCTCTCGTTCGGAGACCACCACAGATATAATAAAAAGGATGTGGAAACAATAAACAGGACGGCAAATAAGTACAGTGCGGAACTCGTGATTACCACCGAGAAGGATTACCTGAGGGATACCAGTGCACTCAGAGGGGTCGAAAACCTGCACATTCTCAGGGTGAATCTCGAGATTATCGAGGGATTGTCCGAACTGGAGAGACTCTGTGATTCTCTTCTTTAGGCTAAAGGGTCTCTTTCTGAGACTCATGCCCGAAAAGCTCTTCTACTTTCTGGGACGTCTTCTGGGGTATGTCTGGTTTTATATTCTGCGAATCAGAAGGAGAACAGCTGTCGGGAATGTATGTATGGCCCTCAATGTGACTGTAAGAGAGGCCGAGAGGATTGTCCTCGGCTCTATGACAGGTCTTGTGATTTCGTTTCTGGAGTTTATATCCCAGAGAAGGGTGCAGATAGTTTATTCCGGGCTTAATGAGAATCTTGAGACTCTTAAAAACGGGGCAATAATCGTTACTGCACATACAGGGAACTGGGATATTCTTGAGCAGGCGGCATTTGATAAGAATATCAGACTGGGTGTTATTACACGGAGAAGCAGATTCCTGCCTCTGCAGTCCTTTGTGGAATATATACGCCGCCGCCGCCACGAGACGGTCTTCGGGGAGGATGTCGGAATACCGGTTCTGATGGGATTTCTGAGGGATAAAGGAGTTCTGGGTATCGTGATAGACCAGAATATGCCGCCCAGACGCGGACGTCCGGCGCTCTTCTTCGGGAAAGAGGTCAATACGACATTTGCCCCGCAGATACTCTCCGTAAGAAGCGGTCTGCCTATAATCCCTGTCTTTGTCAGGAGGGTGAATGCGGGCAGATATGAGATTCTCTTCCATAAACCGCATTTCGTAAAGAGTTCTGCAGACGAAGATATCAGGGCATCAATGGACACACTTAATGGTCTTCTCGAGGAATTTATAAGAAAGTATCCCGACCAGTGGCTCTGGGTTCACAGAAGATTCAAGCCTTTAGTACGATGATAAGAACGCCGGCGAGTACGATAACGCTTCCGAAGATTCTTTTACTGAAATCCGCCTCCCTGAAGAATAACCTTCCCCAGAGCACAGCAAAGAGTATCGATGTCCTCTTGAGTGCAATTGCGTATGAGACAGGTATCATCTGATACGCCGAGAAGAGTGTGTATGCGGCAAGCCCGACAAAAGTCCCGATTGCGAGATTCAATAAAAAGTTCGACCTCAGAGCGGGGATAATCGGTTCTCTCTTTATGGTAATAAAAATAAAGAGAACGGCCGTAAGTGATGCCAGATACCAGAAACTCATAAATGACGGACCTACGAGGGTGACGATTCTCTTCCCGATTGTGGATGTAACTGTATATATCAGGGCGACAATGATTACATATACGGCGCCGCGGTTTTTAAGGATATTCCGAAACGGTGAGAGCAAACCCTCCCTGAGGTCATTGATGTTCATCAGGTAGATGCCGGCAACGATCAGAGATACTCCGGCTATTCCGAAGAGACTTACCTTCTCCCCGAGAAATATATAACCGCTCAGCAACAGCAGCATTGGTGTCAAAGAGAGAAACGGAATTACCAGCGACATATCGTAGCGGGATATCGCCTTTATATAGAGAATCATTGCCAGAAGTTCGAGGGGAGATACTATTACGAGCCAGAATACCGCCTCGGGGTTTACGGACGGAATTATTATGGAATCGAAATTGAATGCCAGCAGGACCGGAAGGGCAAAGAGCCAGCGTGACATTGAGACGGCATAGACGGATTCGCGTGATGCAAGTTTCTTGGAAAGGGCGTCTGCCCCGCTCGTCAGAAGTGCTGTAAGTATTCCTAAGAGAATTCCGAAGTTCATAATAAATATCCCGCCCCAAAAGGCCAGATGATAATATACCTTAATACACTGGTGTCAAAATAATAACTGTGATTCTGATATCATTATTACTTAAGTAATTTAATCTGAGTTTAGGGTGCCTGAAATCATTATGATAGTCCACGGTCGACAGTCCATAGTTTTTAGTGCTGAAGGCTGAAGAGCTGAAGGTGATAGGACTATTAAGGTGGCTGAGTAATATAGTGTATAGAAGCCACCGCTTAAATTGGATTTTTCGGTATGGCTTAGTTTACTCAATGTCCTTGTGAAATTGAAGTTGGCTGAGTAGCTTTAGCGTATCGAAGCCACCTCCAAGATGGACATTTCGATAAGGCTTCGCCTACTCAATGTCCTTTTAATACTAAGGTCGCTGAGTAATTGAGTGTACCGAAGCGATGTAGAGCTGAAGGCGAGAGGGATGAAGTTTTGATG
>Ga0067045_1028928_pt1 | contig 25785 bp, 18 predicted proteins | sample TerdegcTABiofilm_FD_59184 | JGI IMG/M metagenome (GOLD analysis project Ga0067045, IMG submission 59184) | Combined Assembly of (Gp0054472, Gp0054536) Wastewater bioreactor microbial communities from Singapore -Terephthalate degrading... | reverse complement strand
CCCGCCATAGCGGCCGGAACCAACGGTACGCAAGCGTGGGGAAGGAGTTTAGGGTCCCTTGCAATCCCAGGTCGTTGGCGCGGGTGATCCAATACACCAACAACGCCATGGCCGCCTCGCGGTCGTCTTGATCGAGCAGGGTGTCGACCAGCAGGGCCAGGCTGTCGGCGGATCGGATACGGGAAACATGGCGTCTCCAAAAGGCCGTGTCACCGGCGGCCTTGCGTTCTCCGCGCCACGTATGGATCACGTCGGCGACCTGTTGGGCGGCGTCGCAGACGTCTTGCCCGCGAAAACCGTTGAGGTCGGAGACTTCGGCCGTGGCGAATTGGTCCCACCATTCGGCCAGCTCTCCCATCCGCCGCTTTGCCGCCTCTTCAATTTCGCCGTCGTCCGCCGCGGCGGCGTGGCGCCGTAAGGAAGCGAAGAGCTGAAAGAGCTTATCCATCAGATAGATCAGTAGAGTCAGGCGCGGGTCGATGGGGCCTTCCAAGCTCCACTCGAATATGGGGAAATGGCCGCCCATGCCCAAGACGTTCCACGGATCGCCTAGCGCCCCGCATTCCACGGCGGAACGGATCATGCGCACGGATTCGTTCAATTCGGTCAAGCAATCACGCAGCTGCTTTTGCCGCAACAGCGATTCCGCGGATCCCAACCGTATGATGATGCCGACGCGAAGACCCGCTGTGGAGGACCGCAGCCGGGCGGCGGCGGTCTTGGCTGCTTCAACGGCCCCCAATTGGGCCATGATGCGAGCCACGCTCGAGGCGTGGACTTGTGACGACCGGTATTCCGCCAAGGTGGTATTCAGGAACTGCCGGACGGCTTCGAAGGGGCGCCCTCGCGTCACGTGTGCGTTTGCTGAATTCGATTCGTGCGTTTCCCTGTGGGATGAAGCGAGCCAAAGGTAGAAGTTATCACGTGCCTTGGCGATCCGTCCGAGCAGGTCGGAAATATTGGTCGTTGACATCAACGCTCCCGGGTACGGTCCCCAAACGGCTGCGCCCATCAACATCGTGCCGGCGACCACGGCGGCGGCTTCGAACCAGGGATCGGTACCTTCGGGCGGGTCGGCACGCGTGGCCCATCTTAGTGCGATTTCCAAGGGTAGATCGTGCAGAATGAGCCGTCGGTAACAGCCTCGCCCGTTCAGACTGTGCGGATCCCACAGACCGAACTGGTAGTTGGGACGGTAAGCCGCGGGGTGTTCTTGGTCCAATCCCCGCGGATCGAGCGCGATTTCCTCGAGATTCTCGATCTGAAAGTGGAATTGTTCTCGAAGCGACTCGTCGATCGTGGTAAGGATTCGTACCGCACGTTCCATGAGGGCACGATAGCGACCGCAGGCCGTGCCGGCCTCTTGCACATACAGCGGGATGGGGCAGACGAATTCGTGGGCGTAGGGTTGCGTTGCTCGATTACCCTCGAGGACTGCCGTGGGGCGGTATCCTACGTAGTCGTTAACCTTCGACAGCGCCGCACGGATCGTGACGGGTTGCGAGGCCTCTTCGTTTTCGGCGCGAGCTTGGAGAACCGCTTCACAGAATCGGGCCAGGAGGAAAGGACTGCACAGGGAGGTCGCATGCCCCAATCCCAAGAGGTCCCTATGAAAGTCGAGGTAAGCCGGGATGAGCCCCTCGAAGACCATGGTCAGCACGGTCTGAGCACGGTCCAAATTGGAAAAGGCGCCTCCGCGGGCCTGGAGAACCATAGTGGCGTTTTGCAAGCGTTTGACGATGGGCGTCCAAGGTGCGACGCCGGCGTCCGGTTCACCCGGCCCGGCGGCGGGGGGGCCGCTTTCGCCGAATATGTCGGCAAATAGTCGGTTCATGGCGGCGAAAAATCGCGGGTCTCGCGTTCCGTCCGAAAAGTTCAGGTAGCCCAGCACAACTTCCTCTGCGCGAGGGAGTTCATGGTTCTCTATTCTAGGGGGTGAGGCCCGGTCTGGGGTCATAAGCTTCGACTCTGGCAATCCTTTGAGGCACGATGCGGTGTTGAGTTCGGTTTTCCTTCGCAGTCAAGGCACTTGGCGCGGCCGTGTCTTGGTGGACACGATGGCGTTTCGTCCGCGAAGACGTGGGATGTCCGTTAGTGTACCAAAAATTAATCGGCGGACGAGAAACGAGAAAAGAGTTTCTAGTCGCCGCGATTCTCAATTATCATGATGGTAGGATGTCGGTGATCGTCGCGTGTTTGATCCGGCCGGAAATCATGCCGGGCGGCGATGTTTGCGTCCGGATCATCAACCGTTGTGCATAAGGTGCGAGGATTCGATGACAACTCTTCGGCTCCGCTGGTTCATGCTGATTGCGGCTGTCATTGCATTGGGCGGGCAGGTTCCTCGGACGGCAACCGCCGCGGATTTGATTCCGCAGCCGCGGCTCCAGCCCCACGGCCTGACGACGCCCTGGTTCAACGTCGCAGGCGTCGATGCGGGAGCCGGTCGGTTGGAGTATCTTGTGCTTGATCGGGGCGTTGTGTTCGCTCTCTCCAGCCTTTCCGTATTGACCGCAATCGATGCCGAGACGGGAAAGACTTTATGGCGTGTTCGCGTAGGGGATCCGCGACTGCTGAGTCTGAAACCGACGGCCGGTATTCATCTCGTCGCCGTAATTAACGGCAGCACAATTTACGTCCTTAATCGCCACACGGGCGAGATTCTATGGAAACACACGCTGGAGGGTGCGCCGGGTGCGGGACCGGCCATCAGCCCCAGCCGAGTCTACGCTCCATTGGTGGGCGGAAAAATGGAGTCCTATGCGTTCCAATGGGAAACACCGCAAATGCGGGCCTATGCCTGGAGGACCGTGGCAGCGGCGGCGGGCGCCTCCGAATCGTCCACGCAACCCGCAGCCGCGACCGGTGGTGCGCCGCCGACCGCAACTCCCGAAGCGGATGGCGGCTCAACGGAAGTGGGTGCTGCGCAACCGGCCGCCCAATCCGTTGCTTCCTCCGCGGCCGCCGGCCTGACGGGGGCGAGTCTCCGCCTGGCCCAAACCAAGGAACGCGGTTTGTTTCTCCAGTCGTTCGGCCGTATCAACGTCGAGCCGAAGCTTACCTACTCCGATCAAGGCTCCGAAAGGGTTGCCTGGCCGACGGATCGAGGCTTCTTGTTTGTGGGAGAGATCAATCTGTTTTCGGCAAATCAATTTTCGCTCGTGTATCAGTTGCGCGCTACGGCGGAAATCGTCGCGCCTCCTTGCGTAAGGTTCGGCGATGCCTCCAAAGGCATACCGGGCAAACTCTGGGCCGCCGCCGCGGACGGCTTCGTTTTCTGCCTCAATGAGCGCGACGGAAAATTGCTTTGGCGTAAATCGCTAGGCGAGCCGATCTCCGAGTCGCCCGTGCTCATCGAGGATTCGCTTTACGTGACGACGCGCTTCGGCGGCATGTACCGAGTCAACGCCGACAGTGGAGAAACCTTTTGGCGCCTGAGCGGACCGACGAAATTCATCGCCGCAAGCGCCAAGCGAGTTTACGCACGGGACGCTTTGGGACGATTGTGGTATCTCGACAAGGAAACCGGATCGCCGCTCGGGCAGTTGGACATCGCGGCGTTCGATTTCCAAATCACCAACGGCGAAACGGACAGAATCTATCTCGCCGATAAGTCCGGCTTGATTCAGTGTTTCCGCGAAATCGATTCAGAGCAACCGCTTTACCACGTCCCGATTGTGACGGAAATTGAGAAACCCGAACGGCCGCAAAGGAAGCCGGTAACGCCGGAAGCACCGGCTACGCCGCAAGCGACGCCGCCTGGCGAAGATATCGACAATCCCTTCCGTTGATACGTTCGAGAGCGAATGCTCCCGCCCTACTTCCCCTCCGGCGTCCCACCTCGGTCTGCGAGGTGAGGCGGCGTCGGTGGGTGGACAAGGAAGGATCGCGATCACTTTCCTTCGCGTTCCACGGCCGCGGAAGCGGGCGACTTCGAGGTCGCGGAATCGTCGGGCTTTTCAGCGGAGCCGAGCAATTCGGATAGGCGTTCGCCGAGCTTGGAACCGCGGGCCTCGAACGTCAAGACTTTGCCGTCCTTGTCCACCAGCATCACGGTGGGGATGGCCATGATGCCGTAGTAGTCGGCGGGGTTTGCCGGACCGCTTGCCTCGGGGTCTTGATTGTGCAAGACCGCCCACGGCAGCTTGTTCTCCTCGAGATACGATTCCAGCGCCTGCCGATCTTGATCCAGGCTGACGGCCACCACGTCGAATCCTTTGTCGTGATATAGCTCGTAATTCTTCTTGAGGTTGGGCATCTCCGCGCGGCACGGTCCGCACCATGTGGCGAAGAAATCCACAAGGACCACCTTGCCTCGGTACTGCGACCAATCGAAATCCTTGCCATCCACAGTCTTGCCGACCAATTCCAATTGGTTGCCGACCAGGCTCAAGCGGCGTCCCACTCCTTCGAGTCGCCGGCCGAGACGCGCGATTTGCTCATCGGATGACTTGACCAGGAGCTCGCCGATTTCCTTGTAATGTCGGCCTGCCGCCTCGTCGAATCCCAGGGCTTCCAATTGTCCAAGGAGGGAAGTCACGGCCTGAACGGTCTCCAACTCCGGCGATTCCTTGCTGAGCGCCGTTTTGGCATCGGCAAAGAACTTGTCCAATCGGCCGGCCAATTCCTCTCGCGTATCGGACCGGGCGAGGAGCGGCAAAAGGACGGCTTCTAACTGGAGTGACAGGCCGGCCTTTTGCTTTTCTCGAAGCTTGGCGGAAAAGTCTTGTGCCTTTTCGACTGCGGCCGGTCCCGCGATCCGTACCGCCATCACGGCCCATTGCACGAGCGCGGGCAGCTCATCGTCCGTGGCGGAACCGAGGTTATCCAAGGCGCGAGCGATCAAGGTATCGGCAAGTTGGGGCAACTCCTGCCGCACGCTCGTGTCTCCGGATTGCAGGCCGAAGAGAATCCCACGGAACTTCCACTGAAAAGCCTCGTCGGCTTGGGCCACGGACAATTTCTGAGAAAGCAGTTTCTCGGCGCCGGAACGTATCGCCGCGGCCTGAGCTTTCCGAAACTCGGCGGCTGCTTCCGGATTCGCGGGGGCCGGTTGCTGTGCCAGTTTTTCGAGAAAGGCTGTGATTTGGGCAAAGTCTCCGTCGGGTACCTGAATCGGCTCCTGGGCTGCCGGTTGCTTGGCCTCCGGTTCCGGGGAATCGGCTGGTTCCGCTGCCGAAGCCGGACGATAATGGCCGGAAATCCCCGCCGCCAAGCCGAGAGCGACTGCGATGCTTGCAAGAACGAACCTTTTCACGGGACACCTCTCTTTTTTTGTGTCGGTACTGGGAATAACGATGAGGTCGGCGGCCATGAACTCAGCGTGTCTCACGGTCGCCGCCCTGCTACGTAGCGAGCGGTATTCGCCGTGCCCGGCGGCAAACAGGATTGCCGAGGCGGGCCGAACGTGATCCGGCGAATCGATGTGCCCACGATGAAGCATACGGGAGCGATCCCTCGGGAGCAACGCCCCGACCGATTTCCGAGAGGACTCGCGGTAGTGTGAGGGGACGTTACGCGGCTTCCCACCCGAAATCAGTGCGTGCTCCAACGGTTGTCCTCACCGTTGTCCAGACCATGGGCGGGGCGGACGGTCGGCGGAACCGCCGACTCGTGGAAACGGCAGATCCTGTCCCACGCCTCTTGAGCCGTTTCGGCGTATTCGAAAAGTTCCAGATCCGCATCGTCGATCACGCCCTCATCGGCCAGGTACTGGAAGTCGATAACGCGTTCCCAGTACTCTCTGCCGAAGATGATGATGGGGATCGGTTGCATCCGCCGAGTCTGGCGGAGCGTCAGGGCGTCGGTCAATTCATCGAGCGTGCCGAATCCGCCCGGGAATACCACCAGTGCTTTCGCTCGCAGGAGGAAGTGGAACTTGCGGAGTGCGAAATAGCGAAATTGAAAGCACAACTCCGGCGTGATATACGGGTTGGGCTGCTGCTCCATCGGCAACCGGATGTTCAATCCGATCGACTTGGCGCCGGCGTCGTAGGCACCCCGATTGGCCGCTTCCATGATGCCGGGACCGCCACCCGTGCAAACGACGTAATTGCAACGTCCTTCCGTAGTGCAAGCCTTCGAGACGATATGGGCGAACTCTCTCGCGATGTCGTAATAGTGGCTTTTGGCTAACAGTCTTTTGGCAACCGCTACCTGCCGTTGGAGACTGCGGTTTTGCGGATCCCGCTTCAGGCTTTCTTCCGCCATCCGAAGCTGCTTTTCAGCGGACGCGCGTTCGACGATTCGGGTCCCGCCGAAAACGACGATGGTGGCCGTGATGTTGAGTCTCTCAAATGCCAACTCCGGTTTCAGCAGCTCCAACTCCATTCGTGTCGGCCGGAGTTTGGGGTCCGTCAAGAAGTCCAAATCCTGGTATGCCACCCGGTAGCTGGGTGATTCCAGAATCCGCTTCAGGTTGGCCGCTCGTTCGAGTTCTTCCATCTTCTTCGCGAGTTGAGTTGATGGGGCAAGCTATTGGGGAGGCAACGCACCGACAAAGTCTAGCTCATCCACGAGCAGCGAAAAAAAACTGCTTAGGAGAATCGGATTAGCTCCCCCGCCCCGCGCCGGGATAACCAAGGTTACCGAAAAATAATCCAGCCTAGGAAGAATAGCCAAAGTGCGAACATTGGAATAGACCGAATTCGGAGCGGATCGCCGTCCGGCATGGACGTCGGCTGGGCTGCCGCGGATTCCAAACGTCGTTGCGGAGGTTGAGGCGAACTGCGAAGTCGTTTTTGTATGCAAACCACAATCATGGCGATTGCTGCGAGGAAGGCGATCAGAACGGCTGCCGGCGTCGGCCGACCGAATATCCAGCCGCAAATTGCACAACCAAATGAAAACTCCCAGCCGGAATAGGGGGATGTTTCCCGAACCTCCGATCGCTTGGGTTCGCCCGGGGCGGACCTTTTTTTGCGAAATTGCCTTGCGAATATCGCCTTGATGAAACCCAGCCCGTTCGGCGGGGCTTTTTTCGATGTCGTTCTGGGATGCCAAGGCTGGGTGAGCCAAACGTCCGCCAGCATTCCCCCCGCAAGGGCTAGAATCAGCGAAAGTATGTGCTTTCCGGTTCCAATAACGACACGTTGTGGGCGGGACTCAACCGGTGATTCTCCCGTGACCTGCGGCTGGACAGCCGTCGTGAGGTTTGAAATAGGGCTGGGCGAGGGACTTGCTGCACCCTTGAGGACCGGGAAGCTCGCCAGATGAGCTACTAGTACCAGCAAAATGGAGGTTACCCAAAACGATAGGGGCACACGCGCGCCATCAAAGAGGATAAGCGCGGCAGCCAGCAAGCTGAGACTTACGCCCACCAAGGCCGTGGTCTCCATCACGGCAGGCTGGATGGCCCCTCCCCGTAGCAGGGTCTCTAGAACGGGTACCCAGCGCCATTCCCCGGTCTTCCACGCGACCAGCAACACATCCAGAGCGGAAAGGGCCTCGACAAGGGGGTAACGGACTGCAATCCGCGTGCCGCAGTCGCGACATCGTCCCCGAAGAAGGAACCAGCCGAAAATCGGGACGTTGTCATACCACCGGATGGGGTGTAGGCAGACCGGACAGCGTGACGGCGGATGCACCAGGCTCAGACCTCGGGGAACGCGGTAAATGACCACGTTCAGGAAGCTTCCGAGAACGCTTCCCGTCACGAAGAACCAGGCCAGAATGAATATTTCTCCCAGATTCGCCACAAGCATTCGTCAAGGTTGCCCCCGCATTGGAACGAACGGGACGCGGAAAAAGCTCGCCGTTTTACACGCCTGCCGCAGCTGCGGAACCGCTTCATTGTACTTAAGCGTCGTCGCGGCAGGTATCCGATGGGGGCTGCGGGAATCCCGGTCGTCGGTGGCGCAATCGTGAGAACGTGGAACGTTCGCTCTGATTTTGCCGGCGACGAAGGCAGTAATCCGTGTAAGAGCTACCTCAGCGGGCCGTCATGAGAATTAATTGGAAAACTTGACCGGCTTGGGTTACACAGATTGCAGAGTGTGTTAATCTTGGGAAGAGATTACGGTGGTAACCCGACCGATCAGGCCCTGGAACAAAAGTGCACGCGGGCGCTGAAAGGACGTGTCTTTGCTTAGGACTAGCCGGAGGTAGGCCGTTGATTTGGCAACGAATTTGTGTGACGCACAGCCGGATTCTTGATCGCCGAGGAATCTTTTTTTTCCTTGCCGCGCTTTGCGCTGCTCTCATCACCGGACGGGGCGTACGCGCTGCGGAAGATTGGGACCCTCGAGCAGGATTTCCCGGTTGGGACGAGGTCTGCCGGCGCGTCGAGGCCTTGGGGCAGGCATCGTCCTATTGCCGGGTGATGAGCTTGGGAAAAACGTTAGGTGATCGCCCTATTTGGCTGATCAAGCTGGGAAGCGGTCGAATCGAAAACAAGCCGGCGGTTCTGATCGTTGCCGGTGGGGACGCCGAACAGTTCTCGTCCTCGGCCGTCGCTCTGAGCCTGGTGGATCGACTGATCGCCGATGCCAAGTCCGGAGGTCGATGGAAGAGTCTGTTGAGCCGCTATACCGTCTACGTGGTACCGGTCGCCTCGCCGGATGCCTACGCGGCCATTTGGGAGGATCCCATGTGGGAGCGTAATCGCAACTCACGACCTTGGGACGAGGACGGGGACGGGCTAGTCGATGAGGACGGACCGGAAGACCTCGACGGCGACGGCAGAATCTTGTCGATGCGGATCGTCGATCCCGAAGGCGAATGGGTTGAGCATCCGCAGGATGCGCGTGTGCTTGTACCTTTCGAAGCGGCCGACGTAGGACGGACCCGATATCGGGTTGTTTCAGAAGGCATTGACAACGATCATGACGGGTTGGTCAACGAGGATCCGGCCGGCGGGACGGCCTTCAACCGCAACTTTCCGTTCGAGTACCCATTTTTCGCCGCAGATGCGGGACCGTGGCAGGTCAGCGAACCGGAAACGCAGGCGGCGGCCGATCTCTTGCTGCATCAAGGGAACATTGCCGCCGTGGTGGTGCTCGGGACGTGCGACAACATGCTCAAGCCCTGGACGCCGGATCCATCCGCCGAGAGCGCCGCCGTCAAGAAAAGAATTCTAGCAACGGACGCGACGTACTTTGATCCCATTGCGAAGTTCTACAGAGAGGTTACCGGGTTTTCGGATGAGGTGGAATCCCGACCGGAAGGCGGCTCTTTCCCTGCCTGGGCATATTTTCACGGGGGATGCTGGTCCTTTGCCGCAAGGACGTGGGTTCCTACGCCGTCGCCGAGGCCGGAAGATGGGGGATCCGATGACGATACCGATCGCAAGGCAGACGATTGCGAGGAAATTCAGCCGTTGCAAACACCTCAGTCCGGGGAATCGCAGACAGCCGATTCGCCGCAGCGCAGCGAAGGCGATTCCGCTGAGACTCAGCGGATGGAATCGGCCGACAAGAGAAACGGGGAGGAAGACAAGGACAAGCGGGGCCGATTCCAGCGGACCGCGCTTGCCTTTTGGGAAGCGCGAGGGGTCCGCGCGTTTGTGAACTGGCACCGTTTCGATCACCCCGACTTCCCGGGCCGCCGCGTCGAGATCGGCGGCTTCATTCCCGCCTCCCAGTGGAATCCGCCGCCGGCGCTGGTGGAAGATCTGGCGGAAAAGCACGAGCGCTGGGTCGCCCGAATCCTGGAGGCTCTACCACGGCTTCGCATCGCCAGATCGGATTTGGAAGCATTGGGCGGCGGTCTCTTTCGTCTCACCGTGGAAGTCCAAAACGTAGGGCAATGGCCTACCATGCCGAAAATGGGAGAAATCAATCGGCAACCGTATCCCGTGCGAGTGGAATTGGGGGGCGAAGGTTGGGAATTAGTACAGGGGTTTCGCAAAACCCTCTTGAAGCCTCTGCCCGGCAACGGTGGTCGGGAGGAGCTGCGTTGGATTCTGCGGCGCCGGGAGGAGGTTGGTCGGCTTCGCGTACAAGTGACGGCCGCGGCGCCCCAGGTTGGGAAGGCGACGAAGACGCTCGAACTGCCTGCTGAATGACGGTGTCGTTCCGCCGAGGGATGTAGGTTCGATCCTTTTTCTCGTGCCATACGGAGCGATTGGAATGCGAAGGCCGCAGCCGGGGAGTTCCGTTCGAAGAATGCGCCGCTTGGGGGAACTGGTTCTGCTCGCGGTGTTGGCGACCCCACTCCCGTGCTCTGCTGAGGAGTTGTCCTATCCCGTGATGGGTGCCCCGATGTCACCTCGGGTTCCCGTCGTATGGAATCGCTATCACGACTACGACGGCGCGACGGAATTGCTCCGGCAATTGGCGGCCGCCTATCCGGGGCTGTGCCGCCTGGAGTCCTTGGGGCGATCCTACCAGGGACGCGAGTTATGGCTCCTGACGATAACCGAACAAGGCGATGTGCCCGACGACCGGAAACCCGGCTTCTGGCTGGATGCGGGCATTCACGCCAACGAGATTCAAGGAACGGAGGTCGCGCTTTATACCGCCTGGTTCTTGTTGGAGTCTTTCGGCCGCAATGAGAAGATCACGGAGCTGTTGCGGGATCGCGTATTCTACATCATGCCGATGCTGAGTCCGGATAGTCGCGACGCCCACATGCACACCCCGCAATCCACGCACACCCCTCGGGGCGGTCAGGTCCCGTTCGATGACGACCGCGACGGCGAGGCGGATGAGGACGGCTGGGATGATCTGGACGGAGACGGGAACATCACGCTGATGCGGGTCGCCGATCCGAACGGTCGCTACGTACCGCACCCGCGTTTCCCGGAGTGGATGGTTCCGGCGGAACCGGATGAGCCGGGGCGGTATCGCATTCTCGGCCCGGAAGGCTACGACAACGACGGGGACGGAAAGATCAACGAGGATCCGCCGGGCAACTACGATCCCAATCGAAATTGGCCCTGGCAGTGGCAGCCGCAGTACGTGCAAGGCGGCGCCATCTTGTATCCCTTGGCCTTGCCGGAGAATCGCGCGGCGGCGGATTTCATTTTGCGACATCCGAACATCGCGGGCGCGCAGTCCTTTCACAATTTCGGAGGGATGATCCTGCGGGGGCCCGGATCGGCAGACGATTCCTATGCGGCAGACGACCTCGCCGTATTCGATGCCTTGGCGAGCAAAGGCGAGAAGATGCTGCCGGGCTATCGCTACATGGTTATTCACAAGGACCTGTACGCCGTCTTCGGCGGGGAATTGGATTGGCTCTATCAGATGCGGGGCATTTTCTGCTTTACGACGGAACTCTTCACCCCTCGCAATTACTTCGGTCAAGCGGTGGATCGAACGATCAGCCTGCGGGAGGAGCAAATGCGGGAGTTCGATCGCTATCTCCTATTGGGGCAAGGTTACGTGCCCTGGAAAGAGGTGAATCACCCGCAATACGGCAAGATCGAGGTCGGTGGTGCGGTGAAGTCTTGGGGACGCCAACCGCCGTCGTTCATGCTGGAGGAGGAGTGCCATCGCAATATGGCCTTCGTCCTGTATCATGCCGATCAGATGCCGCTCGTACGGTTGGGAGATGTGGAAGTTCGGCGGGAAGTGAACGGTGTGTTGCGGATCTCTGCGACCGTCGAGAATCGGAGGTTGTCGCCGACCCGTTCGGCCGTTGATCGGCAGCGGCGGATCACGCCGCCGGATCGCGTGACGTTGGAGGGGGCCGACAAGGTCCTCCTCGGACTGATCAGCGACTCGCCTTTTTTTGAGAATCCGCGCGAGCAGAAAGAGAATCCCGCCGAACTGCGAGTGGAGTTCGTGCCGGGGATGTCGGCCGTCTACGTTCGCTGGTACGTTCAAGGCCGCGGTTCGGCCGCGGTGAGCGTGCACTCGCAAAAAGGCGGATGCGACCGCCGAGAACTGGACTTGTCGCGCTAGCCGCTTTATGAAGACGTGGCCTGGAATCGAAGTCGGTTTACCGCTCCGGCCATTGCGTGACAATACGGCTTGCCGTCTATCGGCCGCCGGGGGATGGCAAGTTGCTTGCGCGACTGGGCGGCCCGGAAACACCGTCGATTCGATTCCGTGAGTCGCCGCCCGACAACGTGCCCGGGAATACTTGCCACGAGGAAACGGAAGATGCCGAGCAATGTCATTTCGTTGGCGGGGCGGAAATTGCGAGATTCTGAGGTTGCATCGTCGGCTGTGCCGCGGTTCCTACGAATCGGACCGGGCGTCGTGTTGCTAGGGTTGGCGCTAGCCGTGGGCGGGAGGGCGGCGGCTGCTGACCGGACCGTCGGGCCGGGGAAGGAATTCACGAGAATCGAGGATGCCTATGCGGCGGCCTCGCCGGGCGATGTGATTCTGGTCTATCCCCGAGACGGTGGAGAGCCGTATGAGCAAACGGCGGTCCTCGTGCGGAAGCCGCGCCTGACATTTCGAGCAGCGGCGGGCGATGTTGCGAAAGCCGCAGGCGGAGGGTCGGCCGAACTGGTTCGCATCTCAGGCAAGGGCTTCGACTACAGCGGTCGCGGGAGCACGCCCCGGGCCGTCTTCCAATTCGATCCCGAGGCGGACGGCTGCGTCCTGGAAGGTTTCGAGATCTTCGGCGCCCACAACCAATCTCATAACGGCGCCGGTGTCCGCATCAATCAGGCCGACGGGGTGGTCATTCGCGGGTGCCGCATTCACGGAAATGACATGGGAATCATGTCCAACGGTAACGGCTCGTTGGAGGCGGGCGTCGATCAGAGGATCGAATACTGCCGCATCTACGAAAACGGCGATCCGGCGGATCCCGGCTACAACCACAATTTGTACCTCGGGGGGACGAGCGTCCGTTTGCGATTCTGCGAAATCTATGGGAGCCTGACCGGCCACAACGTGAAAAGTCGTGCCCATCACACGTGGGTGGAGTGCTGTTACATTCACGATTCCGCCAATCGCGAGCTGGACCTGGTGGACGCGGCGGAGACGTCCCTCCCGGAGAGCCATGCCCTGCTTTGGGGCAACGTGATCGCGAAGAATCCGCGCTGTGCCGGCAATCGGGGCGTGATCCATTTCGGCCAAGACGGCGGCAAGGGGCGAGACGGCACGGCCTTTTTGTATTTCAACACCATCGTGACGCCGTTCATCTCGCCCGTCGTCGAGCTGTCCACGCCCGGTGCCCAGGTCCGGATGATTGGAAATCTGATCAGCGACGGTGGATCGCGACAGGCAGGCCAAAGCTTGATCGGAATGCGGGGCGATGCCAAACCGGTCGTTGGTGTGGTCGCCGACAACTGGCTCGCCGGCAGCTTCGCTTTTCGACCCGGTTCCCAAGCGGGCGAGGACGACAATCTCTTCGCGTGGGCTTGGCCGCTGTTCAGGGACCCCGCGGCGGGCGACTTTCGGCTTGATCGCCGGATCGTACCGCCGAAGCGTCCCACGTTCCCATCGGATCGGATCGTGATTCCGGCCTTTCTTGGAGTGGAATCGCACGCGGAGCCGCCCGCTTGGCGCTATGTCCACCCCGCCGCCGGCGAGACGCGCACGGACCGTGCCGCACCCGTTTTCGGTGGGCAGCCGATCGCGGAATAGGCGGCGAGCCGTCCGTTCCGGCCCGCGTCGCCTATTCAAGACGATTCCGGTTGTCAACGCTCTGAGATTCGCCTATCGAGCTGCGGCTCGCCCGGTTTGAATTCCGCTTGATGCCGCGCGACCAACTCGCGAATCTCCGCGATGACTTCCGGGTGCGCGGAGGCGATGTTCCATCGCTCCCCGGGGTCGATCTCCAGTTGGAATAAGAGCGGCGGCTCGTGGACCTGCCGATTGGTGTCGGCGCCATACGGCTCCTCGGTAATGAAATGTGCCTTGTACGGTCCCAATCGCACGGCGTAAAGTCGCGTGCCGCGGTAGAAGAACATGTGGTTCCGCGGGCTGGGACCTGTGCCGAACATAGCGGGGCTGATATCGCACCCGTCCAGGACGCGATCTTGCGGGAGTTTCGCCCCGGCGAGCCGGGCTGCCGTCGGCAGGATGTCGAGCGTGCTGCCGATCTCGCGGACCACGGAGCCGGCCGGAATGCGCCCCGGCCACCACATCACGCAGGGTACTCGCATTCCCCCTTCCCACGTGCTGCCCTTGCCGCTTCGCAACAATCCCGCCGACCCGCCTTGCTCGTCGAAGCTGAGCCAAGGGCCGTTGTCCGAGGTGAAAACCACCCAAGTCTCTTCCGCCAATCCCGCCTCACGGAGCGACTTCAAGATTTGTCCCACGGACCAATCGATCTCCTCGATCACATCGCCGTAGAGGCCGCGGCGACTGCGACCCGCAAATTCGGGCGACCGAAACAGGGGCACATGCGGCATCGTGTGCGCGAGATAGAGAAAGAAGGGCTTGTCGCGGTTGGCCTGGATGAATCGCACGGCTTCCTCGGTGTAGCGCCGCGTTAACGTCGTCTGGTCGGCGGGCCGTTCGATGATCTCCGAATTCGTCATGAGCGGCACGTTCCAGAAGGAGATTTGGGGATCGAGGAAGGCTTGCCGGCCGGACGGCGCCGAGGCGACTCGATCCATGTCGTTCGAATAGGGGATACCGAAATACTGGTCGAACCCCTGGCGAGTGGGGAGATATTGAGGGAGGTGGCCGAGATGCCATTTGCCGACGCAGGCGGTGGCGTATCCCCGATCGGAAAGGATTTCCGCGATGGTGATTTCATCGGCGGGGAGTCCGCCCGCTGAATCGGGGAACAGGACACGGCGGGTGTCGGAGCACATACCGCTACGGATCGGCAGCCTCCCCGTCATCAGACCCGCCCGGCTTGGGGTGCACACTGAGGCTGCCACATAGAAACTGGTCCATTTTTGTCCCTCCACGGCCATTTGATCCAAATGGGGCGTGTGGATCGTGGGGTGCCCCCAGCTGGCGATGTCCCCGTAGCCCATGTCATCGGCGAAGATGATCACCAGATTTGGGAGTCGACGAGGGGCGGAGCTGCCCGAAGGTGCTTCTATTCCCCAAGCCCGCTCGGTGCAAGGCCAAACAAACGCCGCAGCCAACGACATCGCTAATAACGCGCGTGCAAGAATGGACATAGCTGAGTTTTCCTTTTTGCGATCGGGGAAAGACTGGAGGGCCGGCGTCGCCGCCGGGCGATTCGATCCGCCTAGCGGGTAAAATCTGGAACCCGGCCTTGAACCTCCACAGTATGCGCCTCGGCAATGTGCGATACAAGCAATGTGAACGGCTTCTCTGCCCTTCCCGGAGCCCCAACCATGGCCGACAACGGCACGGTTGATTACCATGCCGGTAACCGATTATGTTGAAGCAGTGTTTTGTGCGGCCTCACCGGGCGTATTGCGCGGCGGACTGCGGTGGGCTGCGAATTCCGCGACTCCTGCCCCGCACTGGTGGCGGAAACCACCCGCCGTACTGTTTTGGGAAGAATCGACGCCGATGCGGCAGATTATTGCGATCGTTCGCCCCTTCGTTGCCGAACGGGTTCTGGAGTCGCTCAGAAACGCTCCGGTCGAGGCCTTTACGGTTTGCGAAGTGAAGGGGTTTGGGCGACAAAAGCATTACCTCGAGGAGTACCGGGGAGGAGACTACGCATTTGCCTTTCTACCCAAGGTGGAGATTACACTGTGGGTCGATGATCTCCGAGCGGAAGAGGTGATGCGGTTGGTAGTGCAACAAGCCCGCAGCGGACGGATGGGGGACGGAAAGGTCTTCGTCGTGGCTGCCGAGACGGCGGTGATCGATCTTGCGGTTCCGCGGGGTCGCACCACGGGCAAAGCGGATGCAGCACCTCCCGATTCGGCGCAAGACGTCTGAGTGCCGATCCCGCAGAACGGAGAAACCGCGTCGATTGAGGTCGGCATGTTTCTGATATGAGGGGGAGCCTCGCGGAATCGACTTAGCGTGTTGCCGCGGGATCCGGTGATCTTGGATTGATGAGAAAGGCGGAACGGCATGTTGGGCGGCCATTGCAGCCTGCGGGAGTATATGGACCGGTTGGCGAGCGAGTTGCAAAGGCTCGATGAACGAGCCTTGGACGACTTGGCCGGGGAGGTTTTCTCGGCTTGGGAGAAGGGAACTAAGATCTTCGTTTGCGGCAACGGCGGGTCCGCGGCGACGGGGTCGCATCTGGCGCAAGACTTGGCGAAAGGGGTGATCCGCGAGAGTGATCTCCTCAGCGGTTCCGTACGAAGAATCCGCTCGATCAGCCTTACGGCTAACATGGCGTGGTTGACGGCCCTGGCCAACGATCTCGGCTACGAAAACATCTTTGTCCAACAATTGGCGAATTATGCGGAAGCCGGCGACCTCGTGATCGCGATCAGCGGTTCCGGGAACAGCCCCAACATCGTTCGTGCCGTGGAATGGGCCAACGCCCACGGCCTGATCACCTACGGAATGACCGGTTTTGACGGCGGGGCCTTGAAACGGTTGCAGCAAAAGGGCCTCCATGTGGCCCTTGGCGACATGGAAATGGTGGAGAGCATTCACTCCTGCGTCTGCCACTGGGTTGTAGACGATGTTCGCGCACGCATTTATCGGCAAGGACGCTATGCGTCCGGCGCAGGCTCGCAATAGACTGTAAGGCCGACGCCGTGGTTCACCCCTCCGTTATCGCTCCGGACGATCCGCGGATTTTACCGCCCAGCACCCCAAGGACGACCAAGTCATGACCCACCCCCGCCTGTTCTTCGCGGCTGCCATGCTGATCTTGAGCGGCGTCTGTCGGCCGAGCCTCGCTCAAAGTGCTGCTAGCGACGGCGGTATCGCAGGGCGGTGGGAAGTGGACCGCGTTTGGGCGGGCCATCCCGTCGGCTTTTTTCTGCTGACTGCCGGAGATCGTCAATATGTAGCCTATTATGATGCCGATCGGGTGATGACGGTGGCCTCGCGCCAGCTTTCGCAAGACGTTTGGACCAAGCAGAGGTTGGATTCGAAGTTGGCTTGGGACAGCCATAACGGGATCGTCATGGCACGGGATGCCGCCGGGCGATTGCATTTGGCCGGTAACATGCACGTGCATCCGTTGGTCTATTTTCGCACCGCCCAACCGGACGATATCACGACTTTCCAGGCGATTCACCGCATGGTGGGCCGAGACGAGGAACGCTGCACCTATCCGCAATTCATTGCTCGCCCCGACGGGGCCTTGGTCTTCTTTTACCGCGATGGGGCCAGCGGGCGGGGGCGGCAGTTCTTCAACCTTTACGATGTCGATTCGCAAACTTGGCAGCGTCTGTTCGATGCGCCCATGTGGGACGGCGGCGAAGAAATGAGTGCCTATCCTTCGGGACCGATTCTCGGCCCGGACGGTTGGTGGCACGTGTGTTGGATGTGGCGGGACACCCCAGATTGTGCCACGAACCACACCCTGTGCTACGCGCGATCCCGCGATTTGGAACACTGGGAAACCATCTCCGGTCGCCCCCTATCCTTGCCGATAACCCCCGATAACGCGGAAGTAATCGTCGACGCAACTCCGGTAGGCGGAGGGATGATCAATATCGGGCATCGCGTCGGATTTGATCACGAGCGGCGGCCGATTCTTACTTACCATCGATATGACGACGCCGGCCGCAGTCAAATCTTTGCAGCCCGCTGGGAGCAAGAGGCTTGGAGTATCCGGCCCATCAGCGATTGGGAGTACCGCTGGGAGTTCGGAGGCGGCGGAACGATCGTTGGGGAGATCAGCGCCGGTCCCATACGGCCGGACGGTGCCGGATTGCTGCAACAGGAATATCACCACAGCCGCTATGGGAGCGGAACTTGGATCTTGGATGAAACGACCTTATCGATTCGGGAAGTCCGACGAATCGCCCCTGCTTTGCCGGTCGCTTTGCAGGCAGTGGAATCCTCGTTCCCCGGCATGCAGGTTCGCACGGCGTCCGACGCCGGCCGAGCCGCGCGCGGACGCTACATTCTGCGCTGGGAGACGCTGCCGCCGAATCGCGATCGGCCGCGCGACCCCCCCTACCCTCCCCCATCACGGCTCGAAGTGATTCTGCTGGAGAGCGGCGGGTGACCAAAGGGGTTCAGGACGACCCGTGAAGCCGGCTTGTCCCGTCGATGGTACCACGGGTTGGTCCGCGGCCCACGGATCGGGCGGGGTCAGTTCGTAGGTCCGGGCCATTCGATCTCGGCCATGACCGGATAGTGATCGGACGGATATCGCCCGTCACGCGAGTCGTGGAGGATTTCGGCGCGTATCACGTTCGTTCGCGATTCGACGAAGACGTAATCGATTTTGCCGCCCGCTGTTCCGCCGAGAAATCCGTGGAACGTGCCGACCTCTTTCGCATCGGGGTGGCGAAGGCGATAAGTGTCGAGGAGCCGGATCGGAGAGCCTGCCGATTCGCCCTTGAGCAGCCGAATCGCGGGATTATCCTCCGCTGCGTTGAAGTCTCCCGTTACGACGACCGGCCGACGAGGTTCGCGTTGGGCAAGACGATCGGCAAGCAGGGCGGCGCTTTTTTCCCGCGAGGGTTGGGATTGGTGGTCGAAATGGGTGTTGAAGACGTAGAGTTCGCCACCGCTTGCCGATTCCGCGAACCTTCCCCAGGTGACGATGCGAGGGATATTGTTGCCCCAACTCTTGGAACCCGGTACCGTCGGCGTGTCGGAGAGCCAGAACGTATCCTGCTCGACGACGCGCCAGCGGCGACCATCGTAAAGAATGGCCGAGTATTCTCCGGCTTGCTTGCCGTCCTCGCGACCCACGCCGATCTCCTGAAGATGCGGCAGGGCCTGCCGGATCTCATCGATTTGGAAGCGGAGTGCCTCTTGCAGACCGACGAAGTCGTAATCCCCTCGCTTGATAAGGTCGATGACCGAATCCTTTCGGTGCGACCAGTGATTCGGCCCGTCCGGCGCGGTGCCGTATCGGATGTTGAAGGTCAGCACTTTGGCGCGGAGCGGCGACTCTGCTCCCTGCACGGTGGAAAGACCACAAATGAGCAGCACTGCAATGGCAGCCGGTCCGAGCCGAAACTTCCGCTCTGATGCGAACGTCATGGCGTCATCGCCTCTCATGCAAGTCGATCCGAACGTGATCGGATTCTTGTAAGCCGAAATCAGCTCTCATATTATGTTAGGTGCTTGTAAACAGCAACAAGTCATGCGGAAACCTACGGCTGCGGAAAAAACGGGCGGATTTCGAAGGGAGGATCGTCGAATGCGATCGCGGCAATTTCTCATAACCTTTCTGGTGGTGGGATCGATCCTGGCGAGCTCATGGGGAATGATCGCCACCCTCGCCGCGGCATCCGACAAGGATGACGGTTACCGCGGCATTTGGTTCACGCTCGGTCAGTTTTCGGAGTACGGGGACAAATACTCGGGCGGCTTGGGGACCTACACGGCCAATCACGTGCCGATCGCCTATTATTGTCCGGCCGTCCAGAAGACCTTTTTCGTTTACGGGGGGGCGAAAGAGGGGAAACGGCACCTCTTGAATATGGTTTCGTATTACGATCACGTGCGGAAGACCGTGCCGCGACCTACGATCGTTCATGACAAGCAAGGCGTCGATGATCCGCACGACAACCCTGCGCTTTGGGTGGACGGCGACGGTTATCTGTGGGTGTTTGTCAGCGGACGGATGAGAATCCGGCCCGGCTTCATCTACCGCAGTCGCGAGCCGTATTCGATTGAGGATTTCGAGTTGGTGAGCGAGCGAGAAATCACTTATCCCCAGCCGCACTGGATGGAGGGAGAAGGATTCTTGCACCTCTTCACCAAGTACACCAAGGGGCGGGAGCTTTATTTTAGCACCAGTCCGGACGGTCGCGATTGGTCGCCCGATCAGAAGTTCGCCGGCATGGGCGGGCACTACCAGACGAGCTGGCAAAAGGGCAAGGTCGTGTTCACGGCCTTCAACTACCATCCCGGCGGAAACGTCGATCGCCGTACGAACCTGTATTACATTCAGACGGACGACCTGGGGAAGACCTGGCGGAACGTCCGCGGGGAAGCCCTGGAATTGCCCTTGTCGGACCCGCACAATCCGGCCTTGGTTCGGGATTACGAAGCCGAAAAACGGCTGGTCTATATCCACGATGTTGATTGGGATGATCAGGGGCGGCCCGTTATCCTTTTCATCACCTCCGGTAGCTACAAGCCCGGGCCGGAGGGAGACCCGCGTTGGTGGACCGTCGCCCATTGGCTGGGAGAGGAGTGGGCGTTCTACGAAATCACGCCCGCCAATCACAATTACTCGACGGGCATGCTGGACGTTCGACCGGGAATGTGGCGCGTGATCGGGCCTACGGAGACCGGTCCCCAGCCGATCGGCGCGGGCGGGGAGATCGCCATTTGGGTGAGCACGGACGAGGGGCGGAATTGGCAACGGAATCGCACCGTTACCATGAGCAGTTGGTTCAACCACAACTACGTGCGTCGGCCCGTGAATGCCCACCCCGAATTCTTCGCTCTATGGGCGGATGGGAATCCGGATCGGTTTTCGGAATCCCATCTGTACTTCACCAACGAGTCAGGCGACACCGTGTTTCGGCTGCCTTACGTCATGCAACGGGATGAGGCTCCGCCGGATTGCCTGTCACCGGGATCCGCCGGCGACGACCGGGCAGCGGAGTAAGACGAAATTCGGGCGAGCGTCACCAAGAGAAACGCTGGAGACCATGGGAACCATTGCAAGGAAATCAGTATGAACAATCTGCGCACCACAACGAACCGGTTTCTGCCCGCGGGGATGGTCTTGGTCCTGAGCGTCCTTGGGGGCGGGAGCACGCTCCCTCGCGGTGACGCCGCCGAGACGTCATCCTCTAAGGGGCGATATAACGTCCTCTTTCTCATCGCCGACGACTTAAATAATGCGCTTTCCTGCTATCAACATCCCTTGGTCCGAACGCCGAACATCGATCGTTTGGCTGCGCGCGGCAGGCGATTCGATCGGGCGTACACCCAGTTCCCGTTGTGCAATCCTAGCCGGGCCTCGTTCTTGACCGGTTTGCGCCCGGATCACACGGGCGTCTACGATAATGCCGTTCACTTCCGCGAGAATGTTCCGGACGTGCTGACCCTGCCGCAGTGTTTCCGCAAACACGGCTATTTCGCGGCCAGGGTGGGCAAGCTTTATCATTACGGCGTTCCGGCACAGATCGGCACGAGCGGGCTGGATGACCCGCAATCTTGGGACTTGGTCGTCAACCCGCGAGGTCGTGACAAGGACGAGGAGGACAAGATATTCAGTCTGGTCAAGGGGAAGTTCGGCGGTACGTTGAGTTGGCTTTCCGCCGACGGCACGGACGAGGAGCAGACGGACGGCATTGGCGCGGCGGAAGCCGTACGCTTGCTGGAAGAATGCCGAAGCAAACGCTTCTTCTTGGCGGTAGGCTTTTATCGCCCTCATACGCCGTACGTGGCCCCCCACCGGTACTTCGAAATGTACCCGCCGGATCGCGTGCCGCTGCCCGAGATTCCGCCCGGGTATTTCGATACCGTGCCGGAGGCGGCGATCACACTCTATCCCGAAGAGCGGGAGATGGACGAAAGCCTCAAAAGGCAGGCCGTCCAAGCCTACCTGGCGAGCATCACCTTCATGGATGCTCAGGTCGGGAAGGTTCTCGACGCATTGGATCGACTCGGCCTGGCCGACAATACGGTGATCGTAATGACCAGCGACCACGGCTATCACATGCACGAGCACGGCCTCTGGCAAAAGCGCTCGCTTTTTGAGGAATCGGCCAGGGTTCCGTTGATCGTTGCGGTGCCGGGGATGAAGGACGCCGGCAAAGCGACGGCCGGGATCGTGGAAATGGTGGATATCTATCCCACGCTGGTGGAGTTGTGCGAACTAGACATGCCGTCGCACCTCGACGGTCAAAGCATGGTACCTCTGCTGGAGAATCCGGAACTTCCCGGGAAGCCGTTCGCGGTGACGCAAGTGACGCGACGTGCGGGAAAGAACCTATTTCACGGTTATAGCGTTCGCACCGCACGGTGGCGGTACACGGAATGGGACGCAGGTGCACGCGGCGTCGAGCTGTACGACCACGAAAAGGATCCGGCGGAGATGCACAATTTGGGTGACGATCCCCGGTATGCCGACGTTCGTGCGGAGCTGAAAAAGCTCATCCCCACTCCCCCCACCAATTGATTCGGGCGGCGGATCTCGGCATACGGATGCCGCTTTTCGAAGAGGCTCGCCGAGGGCGATTCGAGGGCCTTGATGGGCCGGACGGTACAATTACGACGCTGCGCATATCGGTTGCCGAGGCATCCCACCGGTCCTCGACAGACACGACGGCCCGCTCTATGATCGTCGAAGCGGGGCATGATTGGGGAGAACATAGCGTGGCGAAGAAGGCTCCGGCATCCGGACAATCACGGACTCGGTATCAACAAGGCGTCATCCGGCGGTATTATGAGCACCGCGACACCTTGATGCTCCAGAAGTTGGGGGATTTGGTCGGCGACTTGTACCTAGCCGAAGGAAAGGCAAGGGCGCGCCTGTGGGAACGCGTGGCGACCGCCCTCAAGAACTTATCGATTCCGCCCGATCGGATTCAGCATCTCGTGGAAAGCGATAATCCCGGCTATCTGGCGAATTTGCTACAGGAGCTGCAAAGCGGTGGCGGGCGGTCGTGACCGGTCCGCTCCGTCCCGTTTGAGCGTTGCCCGGATGAGCGGTTGCAGCGAATTCGGCGAGGGGTCGCGGAATATCGCCCGAGCTTATGCAAAGCATCGTAATGACTACTTTCTCGGAAACATTGGAATCGCTGCGTTGGAAGAAGTTCCCGGTCCTGGACGACGGTTTCGTCTGTCTGGTGGACGTGATGGGAAGCGATGCGGCCGTGGTGCAGGCGGCTCGGGTAAGCTACGGCGAAGGCACCAAACGCGTGTCCGATGACCGCACGTTGATTCGTTACTTGATGCGGCATCGCCACACGACGCCTTTCGAGATGGCGGAGTTGAAATTTTTGGTCCGCGTGCCGATGGACATCTGGCGACAGTGGATCCGACATCGCACGGCCTCGGTGAACGAATACAGCACGCGCTATTCCGTGGCGATCGACGCGGCCCATCGAACGGCGGCCGCTGAGTGGCGAATGCAATCCCAGGGCAATCGTCAAGGGAGCGAGGGGTTCTTACCACCGGACCTGGGGGCGGAGCTTTCCGAGGAGGAAAAGGAAGTCCAGGACCGACTGAGGGAGGTCTATCAGCGCCGACTGTCGCTGGGCGTTGCCCGGGAACAGGCTCGTAAAGACCTGCCGCTATCGACGTACACGGAGGCCTATTGGAAAATCGACTTGCACAACTTGTTGCATTTTCTGGAGTTGCGATTGGATTCCAGTGCTCAGTTGGAGATTCGCCAGTACGCGCGAGTCCTTGGCGAGGAGATTGTGGCCCCCTTGTTTCCGATGACATGGGAGGCGTTCCAGGACTACCGGTTGAGGTCCTTGCTGCTCACACGGCTGGATATCGAGGTGATCCAAAGATTGGCAGCCCAAGGCCGGCTGCCGGCGGACTTGGCCGCGTTTGACGCAGCGCAAGACCTGAGCTGGGTGGAGCTGGAGAGGTGTCGCGAACGAGAGGAGTGTTTGAGCAAACTCCGGGCTTTGGGTTTGGTTCGGGAAAACTTGTGACCGTACGTAGATTGCCGAAAAGGAAAAGTCCATTCTTCTCGCAGGGATTGATTTTCTGTTGGGATCGGTTTATATTTCCGATAGTAAAGGTATGCGGTTCGGTGGACGAACCGCTGTGTAGGTATTCTTGATCGAGACGGTTGTTCATGTTGGGTTTGTGGGCCGCCTATTTCGGGTTTTATTGCCCCCGCGATTGCGGGGCCGGAGGCGGTCTGTAGAATAGTTAGACAGATCGAAACCTTGAAAGCCCTGGCAATCGCGACCGATTGTCAGGGCTTTTTCGTTCTGTCATCACATCGTGTTGGGCGTTGGTTACCGTGAACCTTTAGTATTCCCCAAGTACGCTGCAAGGCGGAGGACTCGGTCATGATTGTGGTGATGAAAAACGGCGCCACGGATGAACAGATTCGCGGGGTGGTGGACCGGGTGCGTGAACTCGGTCTGAAACCCCACGTCATCATGGGAACGGAGCGGACGGTCATCGCGGCGATCGGGAACAAGCGGGACGAACACCGGCAATCGCTGGAGTCGTGTCCGGGCGTGGCGGAGATCATCCCCATCTTAGCCCCCTACAAAGTTGCCAGTCTGGAAGTTCGCCCCGAACGGACGGTGGTCCGCGTGGGGCCCCTGGTTTTGGGCAACTCTCATATCGGCGTCATCGCCGGGCCATGTTCTGTGGAGAATGAGGAGCAGACCTTGGCGACGGCGCGGGCGGTGAAAGCTTCGGGCGCGGCGGCTTTACGGGGTGGAGCTTTCAAACCTCGTACCAGTCCCTATGCTTTTCAGGGCTTGAAAGAGGACGGCTTGAAAATCCTTGCCGCAGCGCGGGCCGAGACGGGTTTGCCCGTCGTCACGGAGGTGATTACGCCGGCGGACGTGGAGGTCGTGGCGGCCTATGCCGACATCCTGCAAATCGGCGCCCGGAACATGCAGAACTACCGTCTGCTCGAAGAGGTGGGGCAGGCAGGCAAGCCTGTGCTGCTCAAAAGAGGGCCCGCCGCTTCTGCGGAGGAATTGCTCTTGGCCGCCGAGTACGTCTTAAATACCGGAAATCACAACGTCATCCTGTGCGAGCGCGGCATCCGTACCTTCGAAACTCACACGAGGTTCACGCTCTCCCTATCCACCGTCGTATGGCTGCACGAACGCACACATTTGCCCGTGGTCGTCGATCCGAGCCACGGCACCGGCCATAGCGTTTTGGTGGGACGCATGGCAGCGGCCGCCGTTGCCGCCGGAGCCGATGGTTTGATCGTGGAAGTCCATCCTACCCCGGAACGGGCCTTGAGCGACGGCTTTCAATCCTTGACGTTCGAGCAATTCGGGGAATTGATGGCATTGTGCGGCAAAATCGCCGACGCGGTCGGACGGACGATCGACCCCGCCTGGCAATCCACCCGGGAACCGTCCTTGACGCAATAGAAGCTGATGGCTGGGGCCGCAGCGAAGGGAGCCGCGGGCCGTGGTCAGATGGCTTCGCCGCCGCGTTCGCCGGTGCGGATTCGGACGCAATCCTCGAGAGGCAGGATGAAGATCTTGCCGTCGCCGATTTGGCCTTCGGCGCCGGAGCGTGCGCCCCGGATGATCGCATCGACGGTCCGATCGACGAATTCGTCGTTCACGCCGATCATGACTTGAACCTTTCGCGCAAGGTTCACCGCGAATTCTTGGGAGCGGTACGTTTCGGACGGAACACGTTCCCGCCCGAAGCCTTGCACGTCCATCACCGTCAGGCGGAAGACTTCCACCTCCGCCAGCGATTGTTTGACGGCCTCCAGACGGTGCGGCTGAATGATGGCGATGATGAGTTTCATCGGCGATTCCCATGTGCCTTTCTTGCGTTGATATTAGCGCACGGCGGCGGGGATCGCAAGTGGGCTGTGAGCGTTGCGCCGAATGGCCGCTCAAGAAAGCGAGCGAGGGCCGCCGCGTGGGTCGACCCTCGCTTTCGATCGTGTCTCTGTTTCCGATTGGCGCCACGGCGGGGTTCATTCCACCGCCGTCAACCTCTCAGAAGGTGAGGATGAAATCGCAACCGAAGAGGAACTGATCGTCGCGGTCTCCGGAGTCATAGGGGAAGGTGGCGACGACGCCTTCGGGTTCGTACCAATCCCATCGGAGTTCGGGGCGGACGAGGATGTTGGCACGGGGCGACCAGTTGAGGCCGACGGAGATTTCGTAGAAGTCTCCCGGGAAGGAGGCTCCGGCGACTTGGTTGCCGACGCCGATGCCGGTGACGCGGGTGCCGTCGGTGTCGCGGAACCATTCCAGTCGGG
>Ga0067045_1028927_pt1 | contig 25786 bp, 19 predicted proteins | sample TerdegcTABiofilm_FD_59184 | JGI IMG/M metagenome (GOLD analysis project Ga0067045, IMG submission 59184) | Combined Assembly of (Gp0054472, Gp0054536) Wastewater bioreactor microbial communities from Singapore -Terephthalate degrading... | reverse complement strand
CTCCGGATTAAATTCGGACTGAATGAATCTGTAACCGAGATATGTATCAATAAGATCATTCGGATAATCGACATAAAAATTTCCGGCCCAGGAGTTTTTATTACTGTTTTGTAAATCCGATTTCGCAGCGGAGGCATGTATAACTAAATTTTTATCACCTAAAAAATCATTAAATGAAAAATGGAAATCTCCGCCAAACGAAGTTTGTGTTTTATTACTTGTAAGTTTATTTGTTACCATAAAACCGGCATAAGAGGAATTTAACAAATCATATTTTGCTCTAACGGTTCCGTAATTTGTTGTAGGCTCACTTCCCTTTTCGGCAGTTTGCATATCAATAAATCCAAGTTCAAAATCTCCAACTCTGCCTACAAGTTTTGCACCACCGATAATCGGAATCTCCTGATTGCGACTTATACCAATTCTTCTACTGTAAAACAGATTATTGTTTCCTCCAAGGTTAAAGTCGAAGGTTTTACGACCTTCCAGAAAGAATTCTCTTTTTTCCGGAAAGAATAATGGAAAGCGGGTTAAGTTTATTCTTGCTCTATCGGATTCAACCTGTGCAAAGTCTGTGTTAAATGTAACATCTAACGAAAGGGTTTCGGTTACACCATATTTAATATCAAGACCAGGTTCGGCAAGATATTTTTTATTCCCTTTTACAAACTGCGCTCCGGTTGAAAAATAAGGCATTAGATAAATAGGATTTCCTCTTTTTATATTTTCTATTCCTGAAAGGTCTCCGGCTTCTGCAATTTTAAGAAAACCAAGATTTTTACCAACTGATGTCCATTGAACTTCCTCATTATTTCTTCTGATTCCTCTTAGTACATTAAATCCCCAAACCTGTTCCGGTCTATCGTGAAATTTAAAAGTTGAAAAAGGAAATCTGAATTCAGCACTCCAGCCGTTTTCTGTTATAGCGCATTCAACTTCCCACACACCGTCCCAGTCTTCGTTAAAATCTTTCATTTCAAATCCGGTAAGCAGAGCATCATTCTGAGAGCCGAGAGGATTTGTTCCGAACCAGTATGCGGATCTATCGTCATTAAAAGTATCGAAGATAATTTTAATGTTATCGTCCGCACTAATGAAACCGTCCCACTTCATCTCACGTGCAATTATTTTATTGGGCTCGTCATCATAACACATAACACCGACATATAAATTTTCATTATCGTAAATAATTCTTAGTTCGGTTCTTAATGAAGGATTATTTCCGGGAACAGGTTCCTGTTGCAAAAAGTCGCTGATAGGAATCCCCTTTTGCCACACAGCATCGTTAAGTAATCCATCAATAACCGGTGTATCGTTTACCTTTACAGCTTTAATTGATTTTTGCTGAGCTGTTATTGATTGAAAGGCAAGAAGAAATATAATTAATAAAAAATAGGAGCGTCTTAAAGGAGAGAAAATCATAAATACCATAATTTTTGTTGTTCAAAATATGAAAGAGAGTTTTGTTAAAAAAGAAGATAAGTGTTTTCAATTGGAAAATTTTTTTAGAAGATTACAGACGCCATAAATAAGAAGCTTTAAAGAAAAATCCCCGTCTCATTTCGTGAAATGAATCGGATGGTATATAGGAATTATTAACCCACTCTGTTTTCTCGTAAAGAGAACCATAACCAAAATGAAGGACGGTTCCGGGAATGTAAGTGAATGATGCAAGAAAATCGGTAATAAGCTGACGTTTATACTTGTTATATTCTGCAATTCCTCTAAGGAAGAGGTATTTATTCATTTGATAAGTTAGGCGTAGGCGAGTAATCGGATATTCATATAAAAGCTTATCATCAGATTTTCGTCTGAAGTCGCTGAATGTAAAATCCAAGCGTGCAGAAATTTTATCAGATGGCTGAACTATAGTAATTGCTTGAACAATATTGCTATAACCTTGAAAGGGAGTATTTGAATAGTATATAGAATTTATATTCCGATATATAAATGCAAAGTTGATTACGTTGGAAATCAATCCGCCTAAAGTTGCACCGAATCCGCCGGTTTTGAATGACTGATTCAAATATATTTCTGTAGCGTAGGAATACTTTAATCTAAGATTAAGACTTCCCCCAAAGAACATCGTAGCGGCTACGTAGTTGTTAGTCTCCCATTTATTATAGAAATTATCTTTTGTCTGCGCAGAAAATAACTCGGCATCAATTCTTTGGATTGCATCAACTTTGGGATAAAATTTTGGCTTTACTAATCCCGATAGCGCAGTTATTCCCGTTCTTTTTATAAATCCCATATCAGCCCTAAAATCTTCCGATACATTTTTAACAGCATAATCCAAATCTAAATCACGAGACCCATAATTATATCTTAAACCAAAGGTATTTCCAAAATTTTTGTCGGAGTTAGCTGGTAGCTTAGATTGTGATAGTATTCCGTTGAACTCTAATTTACTTGATTGGGTTAATCTAACCTGTCCATCTAAACCGGCAATTCTACTGAAATAATTTTCTCTTTCCTTCGAAGCAACAATTGCTCCAACAAATCCATCATCACCCAAACTATGTTTGTATCTTATAACAGGAAAGTGATATTTCTCTTCGGCATTAGTATAGATGTTGGTTTGTTCATCATAGGAATAGATTGTTGCAATAGTATTTTTTTCGTCAAGCTTGCCGACTAACTTTATTCCAGTAATCGGGTTAACAATATTTCTTGTATGAAATATTGAATAGATGGGATCTACTTCATTGATTGCAGTGGCAGCAATTCCAAAATTTTCTCTTCCCTCTAAAAAGAATGAACGCTTTTCAGGATAATACAAGCTATATCTTAAATTAATATCTATTTGACCGGCATCTGCTTCAACTTGACTGAAATCCGGATTGTAGGTTGCATCTAAAATTAGATCCGATGTTATTCCGTATTTTAGTGTAAGACTTAAATCTCTGGAAACATTTTCCGTAACTAATTTACCATTTTTATTTGAAAGCTTTTCTCCATAGGTTATTGCCGGCAGAAGTTCAATAAGCGCATAATGTTCAACATCATAATAAAAAATTGGCTGCATCTGGGTTAGAAATGCATATCCTTTAGCGGGATCCATTGCGGGAAAACTTCCCTGTTCAGAAGTACGGCTAATTCTTCTTTCAAAAAACACCGACATTTGAACCGGGTTCGTATTGGAATAACGCAAACTTTTAAGAGGGATCCTCATTTCAATTGAATAACCATCCGAATCGATTTTGCCGGCACTATACCAAACGAGATCTATACCCACATCTTCGGTGTTACCTGTATATCTACTATCTTCCTGTATTCCTAATGGATTAACATAAAATGCGTAAAGACTTTGCTGGTCGTTAAAGGAATCGAGGTTAATACAAATCCAATCTTCAGATCTAATGTTATCGCGCGTTGTTACATTTGCCCTAATCTTATTTGGCTCCCTGTCGTAACACTTAAATGCGAAATAAATGTTTTCTTTATCATAAGCCATGTAAACAATAGTTTTTTCAGAGAGGTCCTTTCCAAAATCAGGAGAGAAAGTTTTAAAATCAGTTATTGCCGGAGCAGTTTTCCAAATTGCATCTTCCAGATTACCGTCAATTGTTGGAGGAGTAGTTATAAGTATTGGCTTAAGCGGTTCCTTGATTTGAGCACGAATAACAATTACATGTAAAATTGTTATTACAAAAAGAAAGCGGTAGAAATTTTTATATATCATTATCCCCGTTTAATTTTCAACAGCAAATCAGTTTTTAATGAAACTAAAAATATATGGATTGGAATTTCCGAAAGTCAAAATAAGAATTGTTTATTTAGGAAAAAAGTCCGTTTAAAAAAATATTTTTTTATTTACAATTTAATAGAACATTAAATGAAAATTATTTCCTACGGTCCCTTTTGTTTCTGTTAAATTCTTTTTTCCCCTTTTTGTCAAAATCCTTGTTACCGGCTCGGCTGGATTTAGTTTTTTGAAATGAGTGGGATCTTTTTTCTCTTGGTTTGTCTCTATCCTTAAATCGATCCTTTTTTGAAAAAGTTTCGGACTTTCCTTTTGATGTTGCAGCTTCAAGAACAATTTTTCTTTTTTTATAACTTTTATCTTTGAATGCTTTCAAAACAGTCTCGGCAAAATTTGAATCAATTTCGAAGAAAGAAAAATTCTTAAGCAATTCAATTTTGCCAATTTCTATATCGTTAATTCCAGTGAATTCGTTTATAAGTCCCATTAGTGAATTTGGCCTAAGGTCGTCGGTCCTTCCAAGGTTAATAAAAAATCGTGTAAAGCCCGATGCGTTACCTTTCTCTTTTCCGGTCCTTTTGTATTCCTGGGGTGAAAATAAATCGGCAGCTTTTTTGTAATAGTCTAAAAACCTGTTGAACTCTACAGAGACAAATTTTTTGATAAGCTCTTCCCTGTCAAGCCACTCCAGCTTTCTGAAAATATCCGGCAGAAGCGGATCAATTTGTGAATAATCCACTTCAACTTTTTCTACCCGGTCGATTAAATGAAGTAGTTGTCTCTCGCAAATTTCTTTACCCGAAGGAACGGGCATAAACGAAAACTTTTTGTTCAATTGTTTTTCAATTTGAGGAAGTTTACTCTTTTCCTTTAGACCGACAATTGCAATAGAAATACCTTTTCTTCCGGCACGTCCGGTTCTACCGCTACGGTGAGTGTAAATTTCTAACTCCTCGGGAAGGTTATAATTGATTATGTGTGATAGATTCTCTACATCAAGGCCACGTGCGGCAACATCAGTTGCAACAAGTAGTTGAAGATGTTTTATTCGGAATTTATTCATTACTAAATCGCGTTGCGCTTGCGAAAGATCTCCGTGCAAAGCATCGGCATTATAACCATCTTTCATCAGCATATCAGCAACTTCTTGTGTTTCTTTTCTTGTTCTGCAAAATACGATTCCATAAATATCCGGATTGTAATCAACAATTCTTTTAAGAGCCAGGTATCTCTCTTTATGGTTAACCAGATAACAAATATGCTCAACATTTTCCGCACCGGCATTACGTTTTCCAAGAGAAATTTCTACAGGCTTATTCATATATTTTTTTGCAATCGACGCAACCTCGAAAGGCATAGTAGCTGAAAATAGAAGAGTGTTTTTTTGTTTGGGAGTCGTTTGAAGTATAGACTCAAGATCATCGCGGAATCCCATGCTTAACATTTCATCGGCTTCATCCAGAACAAGAATTTTTATTGAATCAAGGTTTACAATTCTTCTGTTAATTAAATCAACTAATCTGCCGGGAGTAGCAGAAATTATATGAACACCGTTTCGGATCTTCTCTATTTGTCGTTCGATGCTTGAACCGCCAAACACGGCAGCGATTTTGATTTGCGGATTGTATTTTGCAAAACTTGCAAGGTCGTCAGAAATCTGAAGACATAATTCGCGCGTTGGACTTAAAATTAAAAATTGAATTTTATTTAGTGATGGATTGGTTCTCTCAATTATCGGTAATCCATAAGCCGCCGTTTTGCCGGTTCCTGTTTGTGCCAGTGCAACAAGGTCTTCAAATTCCGATTTCATTAAGTGTGGAATAACCTTTTCCTGGATTGGCATCGGGCTATCAAAACCAATTTCTTTAATGGCGTCAATAACATTTTGGCTAATTCCCATTTCTTCGAAAGTAAGCATTACAAATCCTTTTATAATAGTTACTCAAAGATATGGTTAATTAATGAAATTCTTAAGAATAATTATTAGTGGATAATAAAATGTTTGATTTCGGTTAGTAGAAAAAGCGGGTATCAAACTTTTAATACCCGCTAATTTTAAGATTGGAGTTACTACTCAGCAGCCCCGCCGGTTGCAGCACCACGGACTTTACTTCTTTCAATAGATTGCAATGCAAGATATCTGTCCCCGAATTTTTCGAGGTTTTCAGATTCAACATCAAATTGATCGAAATGACGCTCTTCGTCTGCAACAAGTGATTCAAATAGTTGTTTTGAAACAGAGTCTGCATTAGCAGAACATTCATTAGCCCAAAGATTATATTCCTTAGCGCTTTCGTGTTCCATCTGGGCGGCTTTTTTTAACATTCCCTTTACATCATGGATCTTTTCGACCGGGTAAGCGGAAACCATTTCAACTTCCCCCTTCAAAAAGAGAATTCTCTCAGCCAGTTTTTCAATGTGAAGCATTTCTTCTATTGCTGTTTTCTTAAATAGATTTGCAAGAAGATCATAACCCTGATCATCGCAATGAAAATGAAAATACATGTACTGATGAACAGCATGTAATTCATCGGCAACGGCTTTGTTTAATAGAACCTGACTTTTTTCGTGCATTTTTATCTCCTTATAACGATTTGATAATTTGCATAACTAAAATATCAAATTAGAAATAATAATTTATCTTTATAATATTCTAAAGTAATAACATCAGTAATTATTTATTAAGCGCGCTTTTCAAATATCAAGCTGCCAGCACCTGGGTATCGAACAACTATAGTATCACCACTTTCATATTTGTTCATTAATAATTCAGCAGAAAGCGGATTAATCAAATATCGCTGAATAGTTCTCTTTAAAGGTCGGGCACCGTAAGTAACATCATAACCATGCTGCATCAGAAATTCTTTTACACCCTCTTCTATTTCTATTTGCAATCCTTTTTCTGCAAGTAGTTTGCCGACACGGTGCAATTGCAAATCAATTATTTTTTCTATTTCATTTCTAAGCAGTGGTTTGAATAGGACTATTTCATCAATCCTGTTTAAGAATTCGGGTCTAATCGTTTTTCTTAATAGATCTGTTAAAACGATTCTTAACTCACCCATTACGTTTTCAAAATTATTTTCATCAATTAATGATAGCTTTTCCTGTATAAGGTGTGAACCAAGATTTGAAGTCATGATAATAATAGTATTCTTGAAATCAACTGTTCTGCCTTGATTATCCGTCAGACGTCCATCGTCCAGAACCTGAAGTAATACGTTGAATACGTCCGGATGAGCTTTTTCAATTTCATCCAACAGAACAACTGAATACGGACGTCTTCTAACTGCTTCTGTTAACTGTCCACCTTCATCATAACCAACATAACCCGGAGGCGCACCTATAAGTCGTGACACAGAAAATTTTTCCATGTATTCGCTCATGTCTATTCTAATCATAGCATGTTCGTCATCGAATAAAAATTCTGCTAAAGCGCGGGCAAGTTCGGTTTTTCCAACACCCGTTGTTCCGATGAAAATGAATGAACCGATGGGACGATTTAAGTCCTGTAATCCGGCGCGCGATCTTCTGATAGCATTTGCAACCGCCGCAACTGCATCATCCTGCCCTACTACCCTTTTGTGGAGTTCTTCTTCCAGTCTTAAAAGTTTACTTCTTTCACCTTCGAGCATTTTACTTACTGGAATTCCCGTCCATTTTGCTACAACTTCTGCAACATCCTCGGCGTCCACTTCCTCTTTAAGCATTTTGTTGCTTTTTTGAATTGCGGATAATTCTTCTGTTTCCTTTTTAAGACTTCTCTCAAGTTCATTTATCAATCCATATCTAATCTCTGCAACTTTTCCCAAATTACCTTCCCGTTCATATCTATCAGCATCTATTTTTGCTTTTTCAATATCGCTTTTCATTGAACGGATCTTTTGAATCTTCTCCTTCTCAAGCAGCCAATGACTTTTTAATCTACTTCTTTCTTCCTGTAATTCTTCTAATTCTTTTTGTAATTCTTCAAGCCGTGTTATTGATTCAGAATCTTTTTCCCGTTTCAATGCTTCTCTTTCAATTTCTAGCTGCTTTACTTTTCTCTCTATTGTATCAAGTTCTTCTGGCATCGAATCGATTTCAATTCTTAATTTTGATGCTGATTCATCGATAAGGTCAATCGCTTTATCAGGAAGAAAACGATCGGTTATGTAGCGGTTAGAAAGTTGAACGGCTGCCACTATTGCGCCGTCAGTAATTCTAACACCATGATGGACCTCGTAACGTTCTTTTAAACCACGTAGTATTGAAATAGAATCTTCTTCATTTGGTTCAGAAACAATAACTGGTTGAAATCTTCTTTCAAGAGCAGCGTCTTTTTCTATATACTTTCTATATTCATCTAATGTAGTTGCACCAATTGCATGAAGTTCGCCGCGCGCAAGTGCCGGCTTTAAAATATTTGCTGCATCCATTGCCCCGTCTGTTTTCCCGGCACCAACCAGAAGATGAAGTTCATCAATGAATAGAATTATTTCGCCATCGGATTGCTGAACTTCCTTAACAACAGCTTTCACTCTCTCTTCAAATTGTCCGCGGAATTGTGTGCCGGCAACAAGTGCGCCCATATCAAGAGCTACTATTCGTTTCGTCTTTAATGTTTCCGGTACATCTCCGGCAACTATTCTGTGAGCAATTCCTTCTGCAATAGCAGTTTTACCAACACCCGGTTCCCCTATTAACACAGGATTGTTTTTCGTTCTTCTCGATAACACCTGAAGCACTCTTCTAATCTCTTCGTCTCTTCCTATAACTGGATCGAGCTTATTACTACGCGCTAATTCATTTAAATCCCTTCCATATTTTTTTAATGCTTGATATGTGTCCTCCGGATTTTGAGATGTTACGCGTTGATTTCCGCGAATATCTTTTAGTGCAGCGAGAATTATATTCTTATTAACACCAGCGTCATTTAAAAGTTTCCCCGCAGCCGTTTTATCTTCAGTTAGAGAAATCAATATGTGTTCATTCGACACATATTCATCTTTTAAATTTTTTGCCTCCTCTGAAGCAACATCAAAAACTTTTGCTGTGTTTAGTGATAGTTGTTGATTCCCTATTCCTGCGCCGGTTACTTTAGGCAACCTTTCCAGCAACTCACCAATTTTTATTTTAAGCTGATTTACATTGCTTCCAGTTTTTTGAATAATTGAATAAGCAACATTCGTTTCATCTTGCAAAATTGCTGCAAGTAAATGTTCTGGTTCTACAATTTGATTGTTATAATTTTGTGCGATCTCTATCGCATTCTGTATAGTCTCTTGTGCCTTTACAGTAAACTTGTTGAAATTATAAGCCATACCACTTCACCTAAATTTTCATGTTATTAAATTAGCACTCATACAAAATATATTCAGAAAAAGTTTCACAACAAATAGAAATAATCATAAATAAAATAATATAAATTAGAACACACAAAACTGATACGAACAGTGAAAACACCTTTCCTTGTTAGTAGAAGTCATTTATCATAATTTTGCATCCTCTATTAAATATTTATATGACACAATTATTATCACAAAACGAAGATACAATAGTTGCACTCGCAACTCCTCCGGGCGTTGGTGCTATTTCGATAATTCGAATAAGCGGACCCGAAAGCATTATTGCAATTAGTAAGATTTTTGTCGGGAAAAAACCGATTACGGAAGCCGCTACTCATACAATTCATTATGGAAAAATATTTGATTCTGATGGTGAATTAATTGACGATGTACTCGTTTCAGTTTTCAGGTCGCCTAATTCATATACCGGCGAAGATTCAATTGAAATAAGCACACACGGAAGTCCGATCGTCGTTCAAAAGATAATTTCTTTGTTATCGGTCAAAAATGTTAGGTTAGCAGAACCCGGTGAGTTTACTAAGCGTGCATTCTTAAATGGCCGGTTGGATCTTGCTCAAGCCGAAGCTGTTGCGGATATTATCAATTCTAATACAGAAGCCTCTTTGCGTGGCGCGCGCAATCAACTTGATGGACTTCTTTCGCAAAAGGTTGATCAATTAAGGGAAATGCTGGTTAATACTTCCTCATTAATTGAACTTGAGCTTGATTTTGCTGAAGAGGATATTCAATTCATGTCTATTAAGGAAATTCTTTCCAATATAGATAGAATTATTTCGGAGATAGACTTACTTCTATCCAGTTATTCATTCGGACGCATTATAAAAGACGGTGTTAATGTTGCTCTGGTTGGCAAACCAAACGTTGGCAAATCATCTCTGCTTAATTATTTGTTAAAAGAAGCTCGTGCTATTGTGAGCGAGATTCCGGGGACAACCAGAGATATTATAAGAGAAGAACTAACCATTGATGGAATTTTGTTTAGATTATTTGATACAGCCGGTATTCGCAAAAGTTATGATATTATAGAAATTGAGGGAGTTAATAGAAGTAGGGAGGTCGTTCATAATGCAGATATCGTGCTTTTTTTGAATGATTCAACAGTTGGATTTAGTGAAGATTTATATACGGAATTAATGGAACTAACAAATAGAGAAAGAATTCTTTCGGTCGTTAATAAAATTGATGTTAAAGGATCAAGCGATCATAGGTTTGATGTGGGAATATCTGCTAAAACGGGAGAAGGGATTAATTCATTATTCGACAAAATGAAACAAAAAGCAATTGGCACAAAAAATTATACCGAGAAATCTGCCATAGTTTCTAATGTAAGACATTATAATTCACTGCAGAAAGCAAAATCACATTTGGAGTCAGCACAAAAGTCGATTTTTGCCAAATTAACCGGTGAATTCATAGCCGTTGACCTCAGAAATGCGGAAAATGCATTAAGTGAAATCATTGGGAAAGTTACTTCGGACGACATATTAAATAATATTTTTTCAAAATTTTGTATTGGAAAATGACCTGTTTCATGTGAAACGGGATGGCTTTCAAAATCAAGAAGTTTGTTGAAGTATAAACTCCCGATTTTTTTCTTAGCATTTTGTTTAATGGTTTCATGTGAAACAGAAAGTATAATATGAAAGAATTTGATATAATCATAGTTGGCGGAGGACATGCCGGTATAGAAGCTGCAATTGCGGCAGCTCGAATGGGGTGTTCTGTTGGCATTGTAACAATGGATAAAGCTGCATTCGGAAGAATGTCCTGTAATCCTGCTATCGGTGGAAGCGCAAAAGGTCATCTGGTTCACGAAATTGATGCCTTGGGTGGAGTAATGGGAATTATTGCTGACCAATCCGGAATACAATTTAGAACACTTAATAAATCTAAAGGTCCGGCTGTCTGGGCTGGAAGAAGCCAAAATGATAGGAAAATCTATTCCGAAGTAGCCGCAAAAGTTGTTAATTCTACTCAGAATATTCTAGTAATCGAAGATTCTATAATTGAAGCTATTGAAGAGAATAAAAAAATTGTTGGAGTTAAAACTAGAAAAGGGCTCGAAATTAAATGTAAAGCTTTAATCGTCTGCTCGGGGACTTTTTTAAATGGTTTGATGCATACGGGACTGAAGTCAACAACAGGTGGTAGATTTGGAGAACCATCCTCGGTTGGATTGACAGAATCATTAGTTAAAATGGGATTTGAATCCGGACGTTTAAAAACCGGAACTCCACCACGTTTAAAAAAGGATTCTATCAATTGGAATATTCTTGAAGAGCAAAAGGGCGATAATCCGCCTCAACCATTCTCAAGTAGAACTCCTATTTCAGAATTTCCTTATTTACCGCAATTAAGCTGTTACATAACTTATACAGATATCTCTGTACATAAAATATTAGAAAAAGGATTTGAACGTTCACCAATGTTTACAGGATTGATAAGTGGCGTTGGCCCAAGATATTGTCCCTCAATCGAAGATAAGATAAACCGTTTCTCAGATAAAGAACGTCACCAACTTTTTCTTGAACCGGAAGGTTTGGATTCTGATCTGATTTATATAAATGGATTTTCAACTTCACTACCGGAAGAGATACAGTTTGAAGCTCTTAGAAAAATTAAAGGATTAGAAGAAGTTGAAATGGTACGTCCGGGATATGCAGTTGAGTATGATTATTTTCCACCTTATCAAGTTGATTTGACATTAGAAACTAAATTGATAGAGGGACTTTATTTTGCCGGTCAAATCAATGGCACTTCAGGATATGAAGAAGCTGCCGGGCAAGGAATGATTGCCGGGATTAATGCTGCATTGAAAATTCAGAAAAGGGGAGAGTTCGTTTTAAAGAGAAGCGAAGCATATATTGGAGTTTTAATTGATGATCTTGTTGGAAAATCTACAAATGAACCTTATAGAATGTTTACCTCGCGAGCAGAGCATCGCCTTGTTCTAAGGCAAGATAATGCCGATAGGCGGCTAATGAAATATGGTGTAGAGTTCGGTTTGGTTCCGAAAGAAATATATAACGATCTTATAAAACGCGAAGCTCTGATTGCAAAGACAAAAGAATATTTAAGCAGAACAAAAATTACTCCATCGGAAATTAATTCTTACTTATCATCCATTGAAACGAATCCGATTGATAATAGTGAAACAATAGAAAAAATTTTGAAACGTCCCGAGGTTTCTTTAAGGGATCTACTTGAAAACTCACGAAATGGAAATACCGATTTGGAAGAGGTATTAAAGAACAATCAAGTTCTTGAACAAGTTGAAATTGAAATAAAATACAGCGGCTACATTCAACGGCAGACAGATCTGATAGACAAAATGAATAAGCTTGAAGACCTGTTAATACCATTAAACTTTAACTACTCTAATTTAAAATCTATTTCCACAGAAGGTAGAGAAAAATTAATCAAGGTAAAACCAAGATCTATTGGACAGGCATCAAGAATCTCTGGGGTAACGCCTTCAGATATTTCGGTTTTATTAGTATATTTGAAAAGCTAATTTTTAGAGGGTTTGTTGGATCTTCAAGAGCAGTATTTACGCGAGCTGAAGATGCTCTTCTGGGAAAATAGTCTGAATCCCGATGAATTTCAGCTGGAAAGACTTGCAAATTTTGCACTTCTTGTTACTCAAAAGAATTCAAAAGTCAATTTAATTTCCCGAAGAGATATACCTAAAATTATTGAAAACCATGTTTTCATTTCTGCATTAGTATCAGAATATCTTCCTCCAAAAGCAACAAAATTTTTAGATGTTGGAACGGGAGGAGGATTTCCCGGAATTCCATTAGCAATTACCCGACCGATGTTAAAAGGCGTATTAGTTGATTCCACGGCCAAGAAAATAGAAGCTGTGAAAGATTTTATAAGTAAACTAAAGCTTAATAATCTTATAGCAGAAAACTATAGAGTAGAAAGTGATGAGTTTTTACAAAAATATTCAAATTCATTTGATCTGGTAATTAGCAGAGCTACTGTGCCATTGATTATTCTTTTCCGATATGCTCTCCCATTGATAAAAGAAAAAGGATTTATTATTTCGATGAAGGGGGGCGACATAGCAGATGAATTTAAAACTGCCGAACTTAAGTATAAAGCCAATCTAAAAAAATCGACTGTGTTTGAGCTTACCTATAAACCTAATAATGTAAGAAACGAAAAAGGTAAGAAATTAATATTAATGGAAATAGTAAAATAAAAGCATTCCTTTTTTAACATCATTCCTAAAAGCAGTTAATAATTACGAATCTCTTAAGTATTTATAGTAGCAAATAAGTATTTTGCACTAAAAGAATAATGAAATTGTGAAAGCGTTTAAATTTCTTCAGTATCCAAACCAGAGAGATATAGTATTTGTGCTTGGAGCCGGCGCATCAAGACCCGATGGTGTTCCGTTGCAAAGGGACACATTACCGATGATAATATCAAATGAACTTCAGGAAATCAGCAAATCTGAAATTGGTAAGATTGTAATTGAATTTATAAAAGAGAATTTTGAGTTTAACTCTGAAACTAATCAATATCCACAGCTCGAAGCCGTTTTTGGATTCCTGGATTATTTTATACAACAGAACGAAAGTCTTAATGTCAAATATTCTAATCAAAGGCTAAGAGAGATAAGGGAGTATTTGATAAAACTAATTCACTATGTTGTTAATCTGCAAACAGACAAAACCAGTCACTATTACCAATTATTCTGGAATTCTATTATTCAAAAGAAGCCAAACACATCAATAATTACTCTTAACTACGATACATTGTTAGAACAAGCGTTTGATCATCTTTACAAGAGGGTTGGTTATATTGATTACTCAATTCCGTTTATGAATTATGAAAAACTTCCACAGCTTAATCAATATAATTTCTGGGTAAATCCAAGAGAGCCGGTACAGGTTGATGAGGATGAAAATCCAATTCCATTTAAGATACTTAAGTTACACGGCAGCTTGAACTGGAAGTATTGTAACTGCTGTAATCAGACCTTACTAACACCGTGGGACAGGAATATTGATTTAAACAAAGGGAAATTTTTGGGCTACACTTATCCTGGAAAAGAGGAATATGAGTATAGCTGTCCAATTGATGGAACAGAATTTCAAACATTGATAATGCCGCCAAGCTATCTAAAGTTTCTAAATCATCCGGTAATTTCTCAGCTAATGACCGAATCCTCCCGAGAGATAAGAAATGCAAAAAAAATTGTTTTTGTAGGATATTCATTATCCAATGCAGATATACATATAAAAGCTCTCTTCAAAAAACATATTACACCCGATAAAGAACTGATTGTAATTAACCCGAAGAAGAGGGAATCGCTTGAGCTGAACTATAAATCGCTTAATAGAAACGCAAAATTTATTGATAGCAACTTCGAAGAATTTGTACAAAGCCCCGAATTGATAGATACAATTTTTTCATAGATTGTTATTGCTTCCTTTCTCCAAGTCCTCTATTTTTATACTACTTTATTTTGATAGTGGAAAAAATTGGAATGCTCTCAAAATTAGCAACCTTGATACTTGGTATTCTTTCGGAACATGAACGAAATCCTTATGAAATAACTAAAATGCTTGAGTATCTTCAAACAAAAAAATGGTTACCATTGGCAGATTCAACCGTTTATGCAACAATCAATAACCTTAAGAAGCGGGGACTTATAAACGGTAGGATAGAAAAAACGGGCAACCTACCCGAAAAGACTATTTACAATATAACACCCGAAGGGGAGTTTGAACTTCAGGAATCGATTACTGCTTTTTTATCCGAAGATAATTATCAGACAACTAATTTTGATATCGGAATTCTGTTGATGCATAATTTAAGTAAGAATGAAATCCTAATAAAGCTTAAGAAAAAGTTAGAGCGACTTGAATCAACGGCATTTGATATCAGGAAGCAGATCTTTGGGTTTGAAAGAGAAACAGGTAAAATTGCATTTTCAAGTCTGGCAATGCTTAAACACCGTCTTCATATTAACGAAGCCGAAATAAAAACCATAAAAGAACTTATTAAAGAACTAAATATTAGAATGGAAGTATCGGAGCTTTCACCGTTTGATATGAGAATGGTCGGCAATTAATTATTTTGGTAACCCGATTAATATTTTTCAATAAATCATTCCGATAATTTTTTTCTTTTCATCAAAACACTTTGTCCCAGATAAATTTATAATTACAACCCCAAAATAAATTCATTATTCATCAGCAAGTTTAATTTTTACAAACTTTCTGTTCTTTTGCGATTTTATGATCATCTTGATATTTTATTTTATGTAATATGAATTAATCAACAGGAATAGGAATATTTAAATAGTTGATCAAATGAAAATAAAATTGAACAACATCCCACTTTTTTTGTTTGCAGTAATCATTTCGTGTACGACGACCAATCAACAGACTGTAACCACCAACCAGCAATCAGATTATCCACACATTGAGAATGTTAATCTTACACTTGGAATACCGGTAGATAATGATTCAACCGACGACTTTTTAATTTTCCGACCGCAATATGTCTTGAGTTACAATCCCAACAGAAATGTTGCAAACTGGGTAAGCTGGAATCTCGATAGCACCTGGTATGGTGACGTGCCGAGATATTCCGGAAATTTTATTACAGACACAGCATTACCGGATTCGTTTTATAAAGTAAAACATTCCGATTACACAAACTCGGGTTACGACCGCGGACATATGGTTAGAAGCGAAGAGAGAACAAGGACTGTTGAGGATAACAAATCAACTTTTTTACTTACAAACATTTTACCGCAACGACCAGATTTAAATAGAGGCGTATGGTTAAATCTGGAAAACTACTGCGAAGAATTGTGTAAGAAAAAGAACAAAGAATTATTTGTAATTGCTGGCGGAATTTTTCATTCCGAAAATAAAATAAAAGATGTGATTGCTGTTCCGGATAGCTTTTTCAAAATAATAGTTGTTCTAAACAGAGATGAATCGCTTGAATCGATAAGCGATAAAACAACCATTATAGCTGTTGCAATGCCCAATAAAAACGGGATGAGAACAGACGTCTGGCAAAATTATGTAACAACTATCAGAAGAATTGAAAACTCTACCGGATATGATTTTTTAACTAATGTAAGCAAACAATTTCAGGATATAATTGAGAACAGAATTTATTCCGATTCCAATACTAAATAAAACGTGTTAGCATCGGAATATAATTTTCATAAAAGAATTATTTAATTAGCGTTACAACATACCATAATTTTACCGGATCGTTGTTCATCTCAAAATTTCTATCGCCTTGCATGCCCTGAGAATGTTTTCCTTGTCCCGCGCCGGGCTGTCTACCTCCATTGGGATTATTTATTCCACTCATACGATTCGAGGGAGTTTCCATCTTAAATACATTTGTTTCAATACCAATTTTAATTTTTTCAGCGGGTGTAGATTCAACAAAATACTTAGCTTGTTTATTGGTAGAGAGTGGCACTTTTAATTCGTAAGCGAACGTTCCGCCGGTCATTTCAATTTTCGCTTGAATATTCTTTTCGTCGTTATTGTTAATTAGGTAGAGCGGATAGTTATCTTCATTAACAATTGATAATTCATTTTGAACGGAAATAAATTTTTTGAAGCGATCATCCGGATTCTCTTTTTCAAAATCAGGTGTTTCGGTTCTGAATGGCATATCGCGCATTCTTTCCAAATCAACCAGCGGATATTTAACTCCAATCTTTTTTCCTTTGCCGTCAGGTTCAAGCCATACAGTTAAACCGAGCCGCATTATTTTCATAATATTAGAGCGGTCGTTGGTTGTAATGCATAGATAAAGATTTTCCGGATCATTTTGAAAACCGACGGCAATTTTTGATTTGCTATCGAAGATCAATTTTCCTTCCCAATCATTTTTTAATCCATCAATTACTACATTATGATTATCTAAGTAGCTCTGAACTTCTTTTACACTTGAGCAGCTATTCAAAACAGACAACAGAAACGTAAGTGCAATTAGTCTTAGTATTAAAGCGGGTTTCATTATGATTTCCTCAAAATTAACTTTTTGACAGTTTTTAACCGATGATAGTTTAATGACCAAGAGATTACTTTTCAATGGACCCAAAATAATCTTTTAGATCGTTGTAATGTTTGGAAAGTGGAACGGATTTTTTTTCTTTACTCAAAGAAGACTGCAACCGTTCGGGAATTTCGATTTCTACATTAAGTGCTTTTTCTACAATGTCCAAAAATTTTGACGGGTGAGCAGTTTCCAGAAGAATTGCAGAATGGTTGTTGGTAGATAATTTCTTTAAAAAATTATTCAGGACAAAATAACCCACAGCACCGTGCGGATCTAAAATGTAATTGTGTTTTGAATAAACGGATTTAATTGCGTTGATAGTATCATTATCCGTTCCGGAATCAGAAAAAATTATTTCTCTGATCTGATTCAGATTATCTGAATAGAGCGAGCTTATACGGGCAAGATTACTTGGATTGCCGACGTCCATCGCATTAGATAATGTTAAAATGGAATCGCGCGGAACAAATTTTCCGCTCTTTACAAATTCGGTAAACGTTCTGTTTGAATTTGTTGCAGCAATAAATTTTGTAATCGGTAATCCCATCTCTTTTGCAATTAATCCCGCGCTAAGATTACCGAGATTGCCGGATGGAACACAGAAATAAATTTCCACGGTTTTGTTTTTTAGCTGCTTAAATGCTTCGAAATAATAAAATGTTTGAGGAAGCAATCGTGCAAAATTAATTGAATTTGCAGAGGAGAGATTCATTTTATTGTTAAGCTCTGTATCAACAAAAGCAGATTTAACAAGGCGCTGGCAATCATCAAACGTTCCATCAATTTCGAGCGCGGTGATGTTCTTATTGAGCGTTGTAAGCTGTTTCTCCTGAATGTAGCTAACTTTTCCTTTCGGGTAGAGTATGAAAACATTTATTCCCGGAGTATCATAAAAACCGTTTGCCACGGCGCTTCCGGTATCGCCTGATGTTGCGACTAAAATATTCAATCGCCGGTTCTCTTTGGAAATGAAATGCGCCATTGATTTTGCCATAAAGCGTGCACCAAAATCTTTGAATGCAAGAGTGGGTCCGTGAAATAATTCGAGAACGGATAATTTTTCATCAAGCCGAATAACAGGAGCGGGGAAGTTGATTGCTTCGTTGATTATTCTCTTAAGATCATCCGCCTCAATTTCACCTTCTATAAATCGTTTTGCAATTTCGAATGCGATTTCCTGAAACGACAGATTCTCTAAATTCTCTAAGAAAGACTTTTCCAACTTTGGAATTGATTCCGGCATATACAATCCGCCGTCCGGCGCAAGACCATTCATCAATGCTTCTTCAAATGTAACGGAAGGACTATTTCTGTTTGTACTGTAATATTTCATTTTAATACTATCGGACCACGGCTATTAATTTTTGAAATATAAGTTACACTATTAAGTCCTTTTGATTGTGCGGCTTCTTTCATCGCGGCGGCAATTCGCTTTGCATCTTCTTCAGAGGTAGAAAAACTGAACATAGATGGACCCGAACCTGAAATGTTGCAGTTAATCGCACCATTGGATAATGCAGCAATGCGGACATGATCGAAACAGGGAATTAACTGAGCTCTCTTCGGCTCTGCAATAAAATCCTTAATCGATCGTGAGATCAAATCGATATCATTTGTAATTAAACCGGCAATTAATGAAGATGCATTTCCGGCTTGTGCAATAGCCAATGTGCGATCAATTTTTTTGTCAAGAATTTTTCGCGCTTCGCTTGTCTTAATTTCAATCTGAGGATAAATAACAGTACAGAACAAATTCTTTGGGTAATCGATTTTAATTACATCGAGCGGGTCATAACTTCTAACAAGGGCAAATCCGCCGAACAAACAAGGTGCAACATTATCTGCGTGCAGAGTTCCGCTCGAAATTAATTCACCATTAAGTGCGTGGGCAAGTAAATCGCTCTTCGAAAGTTTAAGATCGAGAAGTTTATTAACCGCAAAGACTCCAGCGACGGAACTTGCTGCGCTTGAACCGAGCCCGCTTCCGATTCCCATATTTTTTCTGATAATAACATCGAGACCAACTTTTATTTTTTTTGTCTTAAAAAGTGAAATGATCGAAGCAGTTGCTGTGTTCCTTGATGGATTGTAAGGAAGGACTTTGCTTCCATAAATTTTTTTAATTTTAATATCAGATCCTTTTGCAAGGGATACTTCTACCACATCACCGGGTTGATTCAATGCAAATCCCATTATGTCGAATCCCGGACCAACATTAGAAACCGTTGCGGGTGCAAAGACTTTTATTTTATTTGAAGCCATAGTTTTATTCAATTAATCCGCTTAGTAAAGCTAATTAAATAGATTTTAATGTTTAGAGCATTTGTCATATGAATACTGCTGATGTTTCGATTTTCATTCTGATCCCGACTGTTGAAGGCAGTTGACAATCAGACTCTACGCATGAAAATGTTTGATACAATCAGATACCGGTATTCGCCGGGATGACAATCAAACATCATACTACTTATCATAACTGCGGTTTCTTACCCAGCATATCCTCAATCTTATAATGCTTTATCTCGCCAAGATTAAGTTTCTTAATTCCTTCTTCTATTTTACTTCTGTCCCCTACAACTACAACAATCATTTTATCCGGCACTATATATCTCAACGAAACCTTTGAAACATTACCGGCACCCACCTTAAGAACATTACCAATGTAATTATTGAAATAATCACCGGGCAGATTGTAATCGATCATCTCTTCGATGTTTGCAGCAATCTCTGCAACAGTCTGGAAATTATCCGGATAACCGAGCGCAACATAATTCTTTGCTCTCGTCAATTCCTCTTCCGGTATCGGTCTTGTAATTCCGTTAAGCTCTTTGAAAAACTCTGTAAGCGCTTTATCGGTAACTTCTGTTTGAACCGATGAACGTGCAATAAATGGTCCGGCGTATGGACGCATATCAAACGATGATCCGGCGCCATAAGTATATCCATGCTGCTCGCGCAGATTGTTGTTCAATCTTGATGTAAATGAACCGCCAAGAATTGTATTCATCACTGTGATCGGGAAATAATCTTCTGTCAAACGATTAGTTCCGATTCTTCCAATAGAAATAACCGACTGAGCCGAGCCCGGTTTATCAACAAGATAAACAACCCGCTTCTTTACCTGCTCTGCATCTTTCAACTTAACAACCGGAATATCTCCCTTTGCCCACTTGCCGAAGACAGATTCAAGTTTTGGCAAGAGCTGATCTTTTGTAATATCACCAACAACAACCACATAAGCGTTATTCGACTTAAAATATTTTCCGTGGAAATTTTTCATATCATCAACAGAAAAACTTTTTATTGATTCTTCATTACCTAATGTTGGTCTGCCGTATGGATGATTATCGCCGAAGAGTACTTTTTGAAAAGTAACAGAAGCAATCATATTCGCCTGATCGTGCCATTGCAGTAACGTTGTTAACCGTTCTTTCCTTATCCGGTCAAGTTCCTTCTGAGGAAAATCGGGATGGAGTAATATATCCGCAGCAATCTTCAATGCATCATCAAATTTTGAGAGAGGGGAGTGAAGGTTCAATCCCATCTTATGCCATCTTGAAAATGTAGTGATACGAGCGCCAAGAAAATTTATTTCGTCAGCAAGTTCAAGCGATGACTTACCAGCAGCGCCTTCATCAATCATGTCTGCTGTAATACTTGCTAAACCCGATTTGCCCTCGGGATCATTTACAATTCCTGATTTAACAATAACATTCATCTGAACAAGCGGAACTGAATGTTTTTCCATCAGCACAACTTTCAATCCGTTTGATAACTCGAAAGATTGAATTGCTGGCAGACTTAGTTTCTTCGGTTCACCAAGCGGAGGAACTTTACTTCTATCCGCCTTCTGCGCAAATGCAGTGGAACCCAGCAATAAAATAATTGTAACGAATCCAAATACTCTTTTACTAAGGCACTCAGTCACTTTAAAACTCAGATACTCATTTACTCTTCTCATTTCCCACCTCCATTCTTTTGAACAGCAAGCTCGGTTTTCCCTTTCGGAACAACACTTAAAATTACTCTTCCATTATCGGGCAGATATGTTTGCGCCATTGCGCTTATATCTTTTGTGCCGATTCCTTTATAACGGTTCAGATCTTCATTAAAATAATCCGGGTTACCGGTATAAAAATAATATTGATTCAAAAGGTCTGCTTTGCCGCCGAATCCACCAATGTTTTCAAGCTTGTCAAGAAATTCTGCTTCGGTCTGATTAACAACTTTCTGAAGCTCTCTTCCGGTAGGAGGTTCGGCTTTAATTTTATTAATCTCTTCCTGAATAACTTTTTTCAATTCATCAAGAGTGTGACCGCTTTTTGCCGTTGCAATAATGAAGAACTCGCTGCTCAGTTTATTCGAATTCTGAAACGCGATTACATCCTGTGCAATCTGAAGTTCGTAAACAAGACGTTTGTAAAGACGGGAATCTTTTCCGGCAGTAAAAATTCTTGCAAGAAGATCCATCTCTGTATCGCCGGGATGATAGAAAGCCGGCGTAATCCACGACATATATAAACGCGGCAGCTGAACATTATCTTCGTAAACTAAAATTTTTTCTTCAGAAAGTTTTGCTGCGGGTGGATCGATTGGCGGAACAGGTTTGCCGCGCGGAATTTCGCCATACCATTTTTCTACCAATTTAATTGTTTCTTCTGTATTGATATCACCGGCAATTGCAAGTGACGCGTTGTTAGGAGCGTAATAAAGCCTGAAGAATTCCATTACGTCTTCAAGACTTGCAGCATTAAGATCGTCCATAGAGCCGATTGTTGTCCAGTTGTAAGGATGACCTTCGGGATAAAGATTTTTAGAAATAATTTCCCATGAGAGTCCGTATGGCTGATTCTCGTAACTCTGGCGGCGTTCGTTCTTAACAACTGAACGCTGACCATCGAGTTTTTCCTGTGTCATTACATCGGTTAGATAAGCCATTCGATCAGAATCGATGAAGAAGACAAGCTCGAGAGCGTTGCCTGGTGCCGTCTCCCAGTAATTGGTTCTGTCCGTATTTGTAGAGCCGTTGTTGTTTCCGCCGACTGCTTCGAGCCACTCATCAAACTTTCCTTCGGGAACGTTCTTGGATCCTTCGAACATCAGATGCTCGAACAGATGTGCAAATCCGGTGCGTCCCGGTTTTTCGTTACCCGATCCTACATGATACCACATATTAACGCTTACCATGGGGACAGTATGATCTTCGTGAAGAAGAACATTCAATCCGTTAGGAAGCACTACGCGTGTGTAAGGCACACTAATCTGTTTCTCCTGTGCAATTGTAAATCCGCATAGAAGAACCAGTACAACTAAAATTCGCTTCATGCATACTCCTGTTGTTTGTGTGTCATTCTGAAGGAGTCCCGATGGAATCGGGATGACTGAAGAATCTCAATCCCGCCATGGCTCCATTAATTAATTTATTAACAAAAATGAAATTCAATGATCGTCAGACTTCGATACGTCAGAAAAGAACTGACTACTCAGTCTGACCAACATCCTTAATTATTTATACACTCACGACTTCTTCTCTACTCAAACTTTGATACGTCAGAAAAGAACTGACTGCTCAGTCTGACCAACAAATCAAAATATTTCAGAACCTTCAACATTTCGTCAGACCGAGCCTGTCGAGGTCTGACCAACACTCTAAATTACTATTTAACAGACTTATATTTTCTTCTCTACACAAATTAACTATTTCCCATAACGTGTGGAATGGAAAATTTGATTCAGCGTTTAGATGCGGGAAAAGAATGGTGCAAATTAATAATTATTAATACAGTCACTACATTAATTTATACTTGATAATGATAATAAAGATGAAGAATTTTGTTTGCACAATATCGGGGGTATACTTAAATGGCTATACCAGACTATCAAACCATCATGCTGCCTTTATTAAAACTTTGCAATGATAATAAAGAACACGACATTCAAGAGGCTGTAGAAAATTTAGCAAGAGGCTTTAAGTTAAATGATGAAGAGATTAGTGAGTTATTACCAAGTGGTCAACAAACAATTTTTTTAAATCGTGTTGCTTGGGCTAGAACATATTTAAAACATGCTGGTTTAATCTCCTCTCCAAGAAGAGGAGTTTTTATTATAACTGAACGTGGTAAAAAATTGCTTTCATTAAACCCTGATAAGATTGATAATAAAACTTTATCCCAATACGAAGAATTTAGAATTTTCAAATCAAGAAAAAAGAAGGACAGCATTGAAGAAGACAACACTACAATTCAGTCAAATACTCCGGAGGAACAATTTGAATCCGCTTATGAAAATTTGAGAAACGAACTCGCAAACGAATTAATACACCAACTAAAAAATTGTAACCCGTCTCTATTTGAAAAAATTGTCGTTGAAGTATTGGTAAAAATGGGCTATGGTGGTAGCTTAAAAGATGCCGGCAAGGCAATTGGAAAAACTGGTGATGAAGGTATCGATGGTATTATTAAGGAAGATAAGCTTGGATTAGACATTATCTATGTCCAAGCTAAAAGATGGAAAGATAATGTCGGGAGACCCGATGTTCAAAAGTTTGCTGGTGCTTTACAAGGACAACGAGCTAAAAAAGGAATTATGATTACTACTTCTAACTTTTCTAAGGATGCCGTTGAATATGTTTCTAAAATCGATTCTAAAATCATTTTGATTGACGGCGAACAATTAGTCGATTACATGATTGATTTCAATGTAGGTGTAAATTCAACTAATGTTTTTGAAATTAAAAAAGTAGATAACGATTACTTTTTTGAGGATTAGATTTAATGCTTAAAAAATTCTTGAACAATGAAATAAAAATTGACGACATAATTTCCTATGCTGAATTAGTCTTTGCAGAAGGAATCAATCTTCAAAAGGGAATGAACTTCCAAGTAAAGCCCCAATATTGAATCCTTTTGATGTCTGTTAGAAAAAATGCACCGTATGCTGACGAGTGGGACAATGTTACCAATACTCTCATATATGAAGGCCATGACGTACCAAGCAATATTGCTGAAGATCCTAAAAAAGTTGATCAACCATTAACAACTCCTAAGGGTTCGCCCACAGAAAATGGAAAGTTCTTTACGGCGGCTCAAGCATACAAAATGAAATTAGTTGAGCATCCACATAAAGTAAAAGTTTATGAAAAAATCCACGCCGGTGTTTGGTGCTATAAAGGGTTCTTTAATTTAATTGATGCTGAGATTGTTAATAACGGTATTAGAAATGTTTTCAAATTTTATTTACAACCAGTTGAAGTAAAATCATTCAAAAAAGAAATAATATTACCACATACAAGATTTATCCCGACAGATGTTAAGGTTGCTGTTTGGGCAAGAGATAAGGGGAAATGTGTTAACTGTGGAGCTGAAGAAAATTTACATTTCGATCACGATTTACCGTTTTCTAAGGGTGGAACAAGTTTAACCGAAGCAAATGTTAAAATACTTTGCATGAAGTGTAATCTCAGTAAATCAAATAAGATTCTTTGCTTTCCACCGATATTCCTTTCATAGTCGGAGATTCTTCGCTCCGATAAATCGGATCTCAGAATGGCAGCGGATTAACTTCCCACCAAATATTTCCCCGTCACAAATTCTTTCCATCCGGCTTCAAACTGTCCGGTAGTAACACCAAGTGAAGTAGAGATATTGGCATTGGTTTTAATCATAAGTACAAACTTACTCTTGCCCCACGTATTAATAATGTACTCTGAGAGAAGGTAACCTACCTGATAAATCTTCTGATTACCCTGATTAAAATCCGTATTAAGTTCTTCAAGTGTTGGGAAGTTACCCGCAGCTAAATAAGAGATATTACGCGGGTGGACGAAATCGCCGGCTTCGTAGAGAGCGACCGCCTCCCAGAACCAGCGCGGATTATTACCGAACTGACGATTTACCTGAAGAGAAACTACATGCGCAAATTCATGTAGAACAGTCTGAGGTAGATCGTTCCTGTTAAGGACTCTAATATTCGTGCCGTTATAAACGTAACCTGTAGAGCCCCAGTAGTTAACGCCGAGAGCGCTCTTCATATCATTCTGGAAATGCGTCTCGTCGTTCCAGATCTGAACGCTTACTTTTGGTATGGAAGTCAGTTCAAGGTCGGCAAGAATCCTATCGTAATTTTCATTGAGCTTATTAAGGACCGGTGTAGCAAAGGAGTTTGAAAGGTTATCGAATAGCAGAATTGTAAAATGTTCTGTTTGAATTGGTGGAGTGGATTCCGGTTCGGTGGTTCCTGAAGAATTTTTTTTGCACGAAATGCAGATGAGTGCAAGGAAAATTATAAACGGATATGTTTTCATTTTGTCAACCGCTCAAAATTTTCAATTGCAATATCGTTAGTATAGTTGTAATTGTACATACCATTAACACTGCATTAAGTTTTTCATGAACACTGTCATTCTGAGGGAGTCCGACTAGGTTGGGCGACCGAAGAATCTAAAAAGGATCAACTCTTAATTCTCTTTTAAAAGAAGATTCTTCGTCCCGCTTTGCGGGACTCAGAATGACAGACACTTTCTACTCTGTCCTTCTGATGAAAATCAGAATCTACGAATGAAAGGATTGTTGTACGATCAGATTCCGGTATTCACCGGAATGACAGGAGTAATTACTGTGCTGCGGGTAAGAAGTAGTTTGCAATAATATTCAATATGTTGCGTTCCTGTTGATCC
>Ga0067045_1028925_pt1 | contig 25790 bp, 25 predicted proteins | sample TerdegcTABiofilm_FD_59184 | JGI IMG/M metagenome (GOLD analysis project Ga0067045, IMG submission 59184) | Combined Assembly of (Gp0054472, Gp0054536) Wastewater bioreactor microbial communities from Singapore -Terephthalate degrading... | reverse complement strand
TCACGGCCTTGGTCATGGGAATATCGTATCCGTCCTTGGTTCCGTCAGCATCCATGCTGGTGAGAAGAATCTCTCCCGCGCCAAGCTCTTCGGCCTTTCTGGCCCATTCGAGGCAATCTATCCCTGTCATTGTCCGGCCTCCGTGTACGGAGATCTCGAACCCTGAAGGCGTCTTGCCCGTCTTCTTGGCGTCGATGGCCACAACAATACACTGGCTCCCGAACATCCGGGAAGCCTCGCGAACGATATCAGGATTGAAGACCGCAGCAGTGTTCAGAGAGACCTTGTCGGACCCGGCATTCAGCAGATCTCTGATGTCTGCAGTCGTTCGCACCCCTCCCCCCACGGTGAGGGGCATGAAAACCTCCTCTGCCGTGCGGGCTACCACGTCAAGAATGATCTTCCGCTTTTCATGAGACGCGGTGATGTCGAGAAAAACGAGCTCGTCCGCACCTTCTTCGTCATAATATCGCGCATTTTCGACCGGATCTCCTGCGTCCCGAAAATTGACGAAATTGACCCCTTTGACGACTCTCCCGTCTTTAACATCTAAACACGGAATAATTCGTTTAGCCAGCATCTTTACCTGCCACCATGCTCAACGCGGTTTGGAGCTCAACCTTCCCTTCATACAAGGCCCTGCCTATGATTATGCCTACAACCCCGTCAGGGGCAAGAGATGAGGCTCCAGCGATGTCTTGGTAACTTGAGATCCCGCCGGAAAGGATTACGGGCACTGATGTTTCACGTGCAAACTGCCGAGTAGCGTGCAGATTGGGCCCCTGCATCATGCCATCCCGTTCGATATCCGTATAAATATAGCACGTCGGCCCTGCGTCTGCGAAGCGCGCAGCTAGATCTCCTGCCCGCATACCGGAGGATTCAGTCCACCCTTCTACTGCCACGAGGCCGTTGCGCGCGTCAATACCCACTGCGATTTTACCGGGAAATCGCGCGAGGTATTCCAACACGCTCTCGGGATGTTTAACTGCGAGAGTGCCAAGTATGACCGTATCCACTCCCGCATCCAGATAGGCAGCTATAGTGTCAGCATTACGAATGCCGCCCCCAACCTGGACAGGAGCTTGTACGGCTCGGACGATGGCTTGGACATGCGCAAGGTTAACGGGCGCCCCATGGATTGAGCCATTCAAGTCCACGACATGGATACGTCTGGCACCCAGGTTCTCCCAGTGGGAGGCCTGACCGGCTGGGTCGTCGTTGAATATGGAGGACGAGTCCATCCTCCCTTGTCGCAATCTGACGCATTTGCCGTCTTTGAGATCAATAGCGGGAATGATGATCATGGATGGATAACCTGGGGGGAATAAAAAAGCCCCCTGATGGGGGCTCTTTTCGCATCTTGTTCATCCTGGCTGTTAGTCAACAGGCAGGTAATACACGAAGGGCGGCCAAGGCACGATGAATCTCCACATGGGAACCGCCACGGGGATCGGAGCGGGACCGCAACCCACTGGGCCACAGAGGGGCGGTGGGGTGGGAGCAGGATACTTGACATCGACATTGATAGACGTGGTCAATTGCTTGGGTTTCATTTTCACCTTCGGCATAACCGGTGGCGGACAAGCCGGACCCACACAAGCGGGGGGCGCTGCTGCCGGCATCACCGTCGGCGTGGGGGCGGGAATCGCACCCATATTCGTCCCGGCCCATACCATGCCCGCCGCGGTCACGGCGACCAGGATGATTCCGAGAATTCCTAGCTTCTTAACCATACCCTCATCCTCCTTTCGACAAACTCACTATATTGAGTAACCCTAGTAACCTTGTTTCACACAAACGTTTGGCAGCCTACTTCTTCACCTTGCACGGCATTGGCGGAGGCGGAGCCATGGGAACCGGGCCGCAAACCGGCGGGCATTTGACGTAGTTAGCCTTCACATACACGCAGCGCGGGACCTTGTGGGTCTTGCAGCACGGATCCGGGAAGGTGTCATAGTGCTCGTTCTTGATCTCGGTCACTGGCACCAGCCACTCATACCGACCAGTTCCAATGGAATCGGGATACGTCTGGGGGTTGAGCGAGAACACAATCGGGGTGCGGGGCCAAGCCACTCCGGCCAGGTAAGGAGCAACCACCCGGACTCTACGCAGTTGAGCAGGCACCGGAGTGATCACGACCTTCTTGGATTCAAAGGTAGTCTTGGCGGGACCACAAATGGGAGGGAGTCCCGGAGGCGGTGGCATATAAGCCTGCCCAGCACCCGGCCCTCCGGCCATGGATACTGCTGTGCTAGCACCGCACAAGGCGAGAACCAAAAGGCTCAAAAGAAGCAAACGTTTAACCATACCCTCAATCCTCCTTTCAACAGTTCCTCTCGAACACAGCCCGAGAGACCCGTAAAAAACATTCCCGGACAACGATCCGATATATTCCGGAATGTAATTGTGGTATCAAATCACCTGCAGAATGTCAAGCTATTTTTTTCTCGACATTTCTGCTGTTGCCCTCTGGGAGCCGTCTTGCACATCCCATTTCAGCTCCCGTGCACACTGTAACCCTCCAGGACCTCCTCCAGGCCCCGGCTGCGGTTCTCTCAGTTCATTCAACACTTTATCCGTGTGTCTCCTACGTATCAAATGCATCGCCGCGAGTCAAGCTTTTTTTGGACTCGCTTCCCGTCCTTCCCCTCCAGACCGCTTTCGTACATCGAGCCCATTGACCTGGAAAGGCTCGAACCGAGCGCCACTCAAATCATTCCGTAGCCCCCGTCAACACAGAGAACTTGCCCCGTTATGTAATCCGACTCCCTTGAGGCCAGGAACACGAACGCGGGAGTAATATCGTCGGGAGAGGCAAATTTCTTCATCAATATCCGATTCATGTAGATCTCTTTCAATTTCTCGTCCGTCCGGATTTTCTCGGTCATGTCGGTTTCGACGATTCCCAGAGATATGACGTTCGCGGTTACATTGTAACGCGCAAACTCGCGAGCTACGCTCTTGGTGAAGCTCAGGATTCCACCCTTCGCTGCAGAATAGTTGACCTGCCCGACGGTGCCCACCAATCCAGCAACCGAGCTCACATTGATGACCTTCCCGTAGTTCTGCTCCTTGAAATAGGGGAATGCAGCCTGCACGCACAGAAACGGGCCTTTGAGGTGCGCGTCGACCACAGCATCCCATTCACTTTCCGTCATCTTGTGAATCATGGCAGGTCGAGTAAAGCCCGCGTTGTTGACAACGATGTCCAGGCGGCCAAATGCCTCTTTGGCCGTGGCCATCATGTTCTCGACCTCTGCTTTAGAAGCCACGTCCGCTCGAACCGCAACCGATTTGCGCCCCAGGCGCTTAATCTCTTCCACCAGCTCCAGGGCAGGGCCTTCGCTGGCAGAGTAGTTCACAAGCACATCCGCGCCTTCAGCAGCATAGGCCAGAGCTACGCTCCGCCCCACTCCTCTGCTGCTGCCGGTAACAACCGCAGCTCTTCCGGCCAATCTCATGTCGCGTCCTCCCACGATCGTAATCCTGAGCATGAAGAGGAGTGAGTTTACCAGACGGCAGCACAAAAAAAAAGCCCCGAGAGGGGCTCGGGGCGTGAAAGGAGGTATGGATATGGGTTATCGTGCGTTGCTTCGACTTCACGCATCTCACCGCACGGGCTGCCAGGATGCGGTCTATGATCGAGATGGTGAAATCGTCTGTCACATAACCCCTACTACGTGTGACAAAGACCTTGCAAGAAAGGTTCCGAAATTTTCAAATCCCGATATTTATTTTCTAAGGTGCTGTCATTACTATTTTTTTGCCAATTAGTTCCTTGCAGCACCCGGATCCCCCTTCCAAAAGCAAAGAGTGTTTCCCAACACCCGCCTAGGGGGTGTACACTACTACGAGCAACTTCGACGGTTTGGAGCTCAGGTTCTGCAAATTGTGCTTGAGCCCTGAGTTGAAATGGAGGTGCCCGCCTTTCTTGATCGTGTGGGTTTCTGCTCCCACTTGAATCTCTACCCGTCCATCCAAGACGTAAACAAATTCTTCCCCCTCGTGCTGGTACTCTACCATTTCGTGGGCCTTCTTGGGTTCGAGGGTAACGAGATAAGCCCAAATGTGCTTGTCCTGCGCGTCCGGGGTGAGACTTTCATACGCGTATGCCTGCGTCCTCTTGCGATACGATCTGTGTCGCTCTGCCTTCCTCTCGTCCGCCAACAAGGAAGCGGAATCCACGGAAAGAGCCCGGGAGATCTGGATCAACATTCCGACCGGCGGGGAAGCCTTCCCTTCCTCTATCTGTTTTAGCTGCTCCGGAGAGCATCCGGCCTTTTGGGCCACCTCGTCCAGATCCATTTTGAGCTTCTTCCTCATCTTGTGAATCTTGTCCCCGAGGCTCTCGGTTTTCACAGGCTGCTTGGCCATATTCCTTACTCCTGTCCTCCGTGGAAAGCTTACCTACGACGTTCCACGAGATGCGCTGGCGGGATAAGGGCTGATGCAAAATCGATGCCGAGCAGCACGTACCTGCACTGCTCGGGTTTGTCCCGTGAGAAGGAGCTGGGACCTGTCAGTAGGAATCAGGCCTCTTGCCCCCTTTATACTTGGACAATTCCCTCGCGATCACGACGCGCTGAATCTGGTTCGTTCCCTCGAAAATCTGCGCAACTTTGGCGAATCGCATGTACATTTCCACCGGATAGGATTTCATATATCCATATCCTCCGAGGATCTGCACAGCTTCGGTTGTCACATGCATGGCCACGTCCGTTGCATATCGTTTGCCCATGGCAGCTTCCAGGACACAGGGCTCCCCCATATCCATTAATGAAGCCGCGCGGTAAACCAAAAGGCGCGCAGCCTCGATTTCCGTGGCAAGATCAGCGACGAGGAACTGAATCCCCTGAAAAGTGAGGATCGAGCGTCCGAACTGCTGTCTCTTCTGCGCGTAGCCGAGCGCGTAGTCGAGGGCTTGCTGAGCCAATCCCGTAGCACAGGCGCCGATGCTCACTCTTCCGCCGTTGAGCGCGGTCAGGGCCATGTTGAACCCGCGCCCTTCCTCGCCCAAGAGATTCTCCTCCGGCACAAAACAATCCTTGAAATTCAATTCCGTGGTCGGAGACGCATTCAGGCCCATCTTCGGCTCATGCGGCCCAAAGGTAAAACCTGGCGTCCCCTTCTCTACGACCAGCGCGCTTATGCCCCTCTGCTTCTGTGCCTCATCTGTTCGGACCATAACCGCGTAAATGTCGGCCACTCCGCCGCTTGTGACGTAGAGCTTCGTTCCATTGACCACGTATCCGCCGTCAGTCTTGACCGCCCTACAGCTAAGGGCTGCAGCATCCGAGCCAGCCTCTCCTTCGGTCAGCGAGTACGCTCCGAGCTTCTCGCCCCGTGCCAATGGCTTTGCCCAACGCTCCCGTTGTTCTTCGTTGCCAAAATGGTAAATCAGGTGGGCCACCATATTGTGAACGGAAAGGTACACTGCAGTGGCAAAGCACCCCTTGGAGATTTCTTCGAAGATTATGGCCGCGGTCAGTCTTCCCACCCCGGTCCCGTCGTATTCTTCGGGTACGTAAAGGCCTGTAAAATCAAGCCTGCCCATCTTATCGAACACCTGACGAGAAAACGTGTGGGTTTCCTCCCATTCCCGGGCGTTCGGAGCCAACTCCTTGGTCGAGAAGTCTCTCGCTGCCTTACGTATGAGTCGTTGTTCGTCGGTCAACTTGAAGTCCATGCATGATTCTCCCATACCGAGGGGCGCTGGGACTACAGGTCAATCCCGGAGTGCTCGATCGTGCGTTTCAATGAGAACAAAGAGGTTGCGTACTGAAGGCTCGGGTCGCCCAGAAGTCGTTCCGCTCAGTGACAGAATTGTCTGCGCTCCCGTCTCTTTTTCTAAGCTCGACGGGTAAGCCAGTCAATGAAAAATGTGCTCTTTTCTAATTTTTGTAGGGTTCCAGGAAGGCACTTCCGCCGGGGGGCTCGGCCCTACCCGGGAAGCTGGGACAAATCCACCGGCTTGTCCTTCCGAACTGCGCGTACGGATGCACTCTGGGTCCACAGGCCGACAATGAGCTCTACATCGGCCCTCCACCGCTCGATCTTCCGGATGGCTTCAGCCTCCCAGGGCAGCCATGTGGCTCTTCTCCTCACTCGTATGGCTGCTTCCAACTCCTCCGGCACGGGCGGCTCGATGGTATTGTCCTCATCGCGGTTTTCATGACGAAGGAATTGGTTGAGGATCTTGATCTGACGTCTGTTGAGCCTGTCTCTTATTCCACAGAGACTTTGTTTGACGAGGTCTGCCAGCTCCTGTGAGGCCTCGGCGTTTTTCTGCCTACAGCCAATCAACTCGCTGAGGAAGCGGTAATTCTGACTGAACTCCCCAGAAATAGTGGCGTGATGGATATCCTCCGCGGATCTGTCCACATTCATCTCAGCTCCCGATGTTTTCGTGGATGTGAATCGGTCTGGGAGTACCGACAGGACCCCATCTGACATGGGCACCGGGGTGATGGGGTAACACCGCTCGCGGAGTTTGTCAAGTATTGGTTTTAGATTATTTTACAATTTATTGTTATTACTATTTTTAAAACCATCAACCTATTTCTTCCCCCCCCCAGACCCGAACAGTTCCTGATGGCGTTTCAGCACTTCCGGATCGACCTTGATCTTGCCTTTGTGCTCTTCCTTGAAGCGGTCCAAGGCCTTTTTCTCCTGGTAGGAGAATACTACGGTCTCAATGTACCCGACGACGTGCTCTCCGTAGGGCAACTCGCGTACGAAAGCCACTCCGCTCATTACCGTGGTTTGGTTTACTCTACTTGCGTGGATGTAACAGCCCAGCAGAATCCCGAGAGCGGCCAGGAATCCCAGGTAAACTACGAACAGCATGATCTTCTTCATATCTGTTCCTTTGTTCCGGCAGCGCATGGAGAGGCCGGGGTCATGAAATCGGAACACGTCCCTTTGCCCCATCTTTCAAGGGCCCCCCTGTGGTTTGCGTGCCCATGAATCAATAGTAGATAATGGCGATGCAGGCGGTCAACCAGAGAATCGAGCACGCGAGGAGCGGCGGATCGGTCAGCAGGAGCGCGGTTGGAGACCCTCCCTCTTCTTTGTGGTAGATGAGGTAAAGATATCGAAAAATACCATACGTGACCAACGGGATGGTGAACATCATCCATTCCGCGCGCGCGCCTGTTTCCGGGTTGCCTCGGACCGAATATAGACAGTAGAAGATGAACGTGGAGGTGGTGACTACCTGGAGAAGCTGATCAAGAAGAGCGACGCTGTAGTCTTCCAGGACCGGGCGGTGCTGTGCTGCCTGACTGTTGAGAATTACTACTTCGTGTCGTCTCTTGCCCAGAGCAAGGAAGATTGCCACTGAGAATGTGCAGAGCAGGAGCCAACTGGAGAGCGGCAGGTCTACGACCTCGGCGCCTGCAAGAACCCTCAGAAGGAACCCCAAGGAAATGCTCAACACGTCGAGGATCACGAGATTCTTCAGCAGGAAGCAGTATGCCACTTGGAGCCCGAGGTATGCGACGAGCAGAAGGTAGCATGAGCGAGGCGCACCGAAAAATGCTGTAAGTCCGAAGGCTGCAGCGAGAAAGATTGCCATGAGGAGAAACGCGACGGATGGACTGATGGTTCCCGAAGCCAAGGGGCGACTTTTTTTCAGCGGGTGGGCCCTGTCCTGTTCGACGTCTACGTAATCGTTCAAGATGTAGGTGGCCGACGAGGCAAGGCAAAACGTTACGAACATTCCGGCCACGAGGGAGAATTCTTCCCAGTAAAACAACCTCGCGCCGAAGATGAGGGGCATAAAGACGAACGCGTTCTTGATCCACTGCGCGGGTCTCACGAGCTTGATTCCGGCCATGAGACGGGTTTTGAAATCGGTTTCCACGCGTTGTCCGACCTGCAGGTCCATCGAGCTTAGCAGAGAGCCCCCAGCAGAACTATGCAATACCTCGCCCTGCCCCATATGGAGCTCTGGATCGTGTCGGATCCCTTTCCGGCCCAAAGAGTCAACCGGATCATCAATGGGATCGCCACGTCGTGCGACAAGAGACTTTTTCATGTTATTTTAAGACAATATCACAAAACACCAAAGTAATACACGCAAGTATCTCCAAGGGGCCAAAATATACCATAATCACCCGGTGGTGTAAATTGAAAGGTAGGGGTTTGTGTATCCACAATGATCTTGGAGGTGGGCAGGGCCTTGGTTTGACCGTTGAAATCGAGTATCATGGCGAGAATTTTCGTGGGAGAAGAAGAGCATGTATCAGAAGAACGAGCGCGTGGAAGACGAGAATAGGCGGATCCGAACGCTCAGGGTGTCATCCGATCTTCTGATCCAGGTATTGATGACCCAACGACTGAACTTGCCCGAAGCGGAGTCACTCATATCGGGATTTCGGAAGCTGGCGTTGAGGCTTTTTCCGGGGAAGCAGCAGGCTCTGGACCTTATCTACATGCCTCGTTTTCGCCGAGCGCTCCGAGAAGCAGGATTGTTCACCAATGGGCCGATTCTCCGCCTGATACGCGGTGGAAAACGGGATTAGCCTTGCTCGCACGACGTGACGTGGGGCTTTCCGACGAGGGAGCCTCTTGGATTCCGATGGTCTCTGCGCAGGCAAATATGCTGAGGAGGAGGGGCAAAGACCGTGACAGATCTCAACTTGATGCGGACACTCACTCGCGACGGCGATTCAAAGATCGTGTTGCTGGTCATGGACGGTCTCGGAGGACTTCCGAGAGAACCCCATGGTCCCACGGAGCTCGAGGCTGCAAACACGCCGAATATGGATCGCCTTGCCAGGGAAGGAATGGTCGGGCTTATGCACATGGTCAAGGTGGGGATCTCGCCTGGCAGCGGACCCGGCCATCTTGGTCTGTTTGGTTACGATCCGGTGACCTACCTCATTGGTCGGGGTGTTCTGGAGGCGGTGGGAATTGGACTCGATCTGACAGATCGAGACATCGCTGCGCGGGGAAATTTCTGCACGGTGGATCGAGAGGGAGTCATCACCGATCGCCGGGCAGGCCGGATTTCTACGGAAGAATGTGCTCGCATGATAGGACTCATCGAAGACATCACACTTCCTGATGTGGAGATCATTGTCAAGCCCGTGCGAGATTATCGTTTTGCTTTGATCTTCCGGGGCAACGGCTTGTCCGCCGCTCTGAACGAGACCGATCCGCAGAAGGTGGGAGTGAAGCCGCTGCCGGTAAGATCGGAGGACGGGTCTGCGGAAGCCACGCGCACCGCGGATCTTGCCAACCTGTGGGTCGCTGAAGTGCGGAAACGGATCAAGGATGAGCACCCGGCAAATATGGTGACTCTACGCGGATGGTCCAGGGAGCCCGGATTGCCGAAATTTCAGGACGTCTTCAAGCTCAACGCCGCGGCCTTGGCTGTATATCCCATGTACAAGGGGCTTGCCCGTTTGGTCGGTATGCATCTGATCCATGGCTTGGGCAATCTGGACGACCAGCTTCGGGCGCTCAAGGAGGAATGGGGCTCTTATGATTTCTTCTTTGTTCATTATAAATATACTGATTCCCGAGGAGAGGATGGTGATTTCGACTCCAAGGTAGCAGAAATCGAAAAGGTCGATGAAGTAATCCCCCAGATCCTCGATCTCAAGCCTGATGTCTTGGTCGTGACCGGTGATCATTCGACGCCATCAGTGTTGAAATCGCACAGTTGGCATCCCGTCCCTCTGGTACTGTGGGCGCCTGGAGTGACCCGGAGAAATCCCAAGGTGACGGGGTTCGGAGAGAGTGACTGTATTCTCGGGGCGTTGGGACACTTTGAGGCCAAGGATCTCATGAGCATCATTACGGCACACGCTCTGCGACAGGCGAAGTTCGGGGCCTGACAACCACGTGGCCGGCTTCATGAGCTGCCACCCGGCGAGCAATCTTATGGCGCGTTCGGACGTCCATCCTGTTCACCGATTTGAGAGCTGGCAAGTTTGGCCCGGCTCGTACGACAATCCTTCGCCTGACGGCACGTATCCCTTGCCGGCAAATACCGGCGTGCGGATAACGTCTGAGACTCGTATTGCTTCGATGGGCTCCTGTTTCGCACGGGAAATAAAGACCGTTCTGCTGAGGGAAGGGTATTCTTACATTACCGAGGAAACGGGTCACCCGGCATCGAAGCACGCGAGCGCTGCGTGGGAGCGTGTGTATAACACGTTCTCCATGCGACAGATTTTCGAATACACGTTTGGCGAGTGGCAACCTCGCGTGCGATGGTGGAAAGCCCCCCAATCGGGAGTGATACAGGACCCTTTTCGGCGGATTATCCTCTACGAGGACAGGGAGCACGCGGAGGCTGATTTCGAACATCATCGCCGCTGCTCGCGGCGCGCGCTTGAACGCGCGCAGGTGTTGATTCTCACTCTGGGTTTGACCGAAATCTGGGAAGATGTGGAGGACTCGGCCGTCATATGTCTGCCTTCCGGACCGTATGTGAACGAGGGGGGCGACATGTCTCGGTACAGGTTCCGGGTGAGTCGGTACGAGGAGAATCTGGACAATCTCATGAGAATCCGGGAGATCATGAGAGCGCACAATCCTTCCTGCGCAATAATCGTCACCGTATCTCCCGTTCACCTGTGGGCAACATTCAGGACAGACGCAGATGTCATTTCCGCAAGCTGCAACTCTAAATCCACTCTGAGGGCCGCGGCAGACGAGCTTGTCGCCAGGTATGACAACGTCCACTACTTTCCCGCGTACGAAATAGCCACCGTATACAGACCATTGATCGGAGGCTCCATCTTTGCTGAAGGGAGGGAGAATTTCCACGTCAACCAGGAGACCATCGAGCTAATTATGCGAATGTTTTTCAGTCAGTATGCGTGACTCTTCGCGAACTGGAAGTCGTGAGACGGGCAGGCTGCCCCTGACAGGATTACAACAACTTTCTGCTATCATATCAGATCATTATTTCTGGATTCGGGTTGCCTTTATTGACAATCCGGACAATATGCTGTTAGAATTGCATCGCTCGGGGAGGGTGAATCCCGTATGGAGGGATGCTCATCCCCATGCCTCGCGTATCGAAGACTTCTTCATTTCTCTCGCACAGGTCGACCGGATTCGGGCTTCCAGGCCACGGTGTGAGGATCGCGAGCGTAGGGCTCCTTGCTTTTCTGTCCGTCTTCACCTGCTCATGTTCGCTCACAACTCTCTCTCCCTATGTCGTTCGGGAAACAACGATGCCGGTGCTGACCGAGGACACGGCGCTCATTTGCTCCCAGGACGGCCAAGTACCCTATCAGAAGTGGCGGGTGCCTCCCTGGGACGAGGAGATGCGGTATGTGTGGATTGCCGGACATTACAATTTCAAGCGTTTTCGGGATGTGGAGCTCGTCCTGTACTTCCACGGCATGCATTCCAAGGACTATTACCGAACGTTTCAGAAAGAGCTGAGAGAAGCTGCACAAAAGAGACCGCACAGGCCATTCCTGTTTGTCGGATTCGTGGACACGCCGTACGTCGTTCCCGAGTCCAGGAGCCGGAATCGCTGGAAATACCTGATTCCGCCTGACGGCGAGCCTCCTGAACGCCTCTTTCAGACGGTGAATCGCATATTCAAGTCATTTCAGAGACGTTTTCCCCACGTCAGGAAGGAAAGAGCCACGATAACGCTTGCCGGATTTTCCGGAGGAGGCAGGGTCCTAGATTCGGTGGGAAACTGGCTCGCTCAAAGTGAGAAAGACGATCCCTTTGCCACGGTGTTCCGGGCGAGATTGAGAAAGCTGGTTTATTTTGATTGCTGGTTCGACCGGGACATTCTCAAGACAGTTCCAGCTCTCCTGGAGAGCAATCCCGCGATGAAGATCGTAAGCACGGTGCACATGGATACGCCGACCAGGCACGCGAGAATGTTAGCAGAGAAGTTGAAAATGAAGAAGCGCTACCGGAAAGACGAGCTCGTAGGCTTGGGCGGGAGAGTCACCATCTATCGGGACAGTTCTCATTGGAGTGCAATGATCTCGCGGTTGAAAGAAGCGCTTTAGACTCCAGCACGACAATTCTCAATCAATACGGAATGTTACTCCTGCACCACATTGACGGGCTTTCGGTGGTATGGTATAGAAGAGCCACGCTTGGGAAAAGCGTGAAAGGGATCTGCGCAAGGGTGGGGCTCTTGGTTCCGGGTCCACGTGTGATTGCTGTACCAACAGATGAGGCATAGCGTTGAGGATCCGGGCGGGTACCGTGTCGGCTTCGGTCGCGGGGTGTGTGGTGAAAGCCGCCGCGAGGAAGAGGTCCTCGGGCCCGAGACGAAGAGGGAAGATTCAGGGACTATCAGAAGCCCTCGGTTGCACGACCGGGATGATGCCTTGAACGGCCCATTGGCACGAAACAGGGTGCAGTAAGAGCATTCCGTGATGAGCCCGCATTGCGCTACGGATATGGAACAATAGAGGCCTGCGCCATGCATGCACGACCGATCGTCTCAACGGATGAAGCGTACGAAGAGACTATCCGATTCCTTTATAGTCTCGAGCGGTTCGGCATTCTCCTCGGCCTGGAGAATATTTCCACCTTGCTGAAGGAGCTCGGGAATCCTCAATTGAGCTTTCCCGTGATCCATGTGGCCGGGAGCAATGGAAAAGGGTCTACAAGCGCTTTCATATACGGCATTCTCCGCAGCGCAGGTCTGAAGACTGCCCTCTATACCTCACCGCACTTGAATGATTTCAGGGAGCGGATACGGATCAACGGCGCGCTCGTCTCTCGAGACGCGGTGATCTCATCAGCACGAAAGATACGAGAGCTGTACGATCCCGATCGGACCACGTACTTCGAGTTCACCACTGCTATGGCGTTCGACTGCATAGCTCAGGAGCGACCTGATGCGGCGGTTGTGGAGGTGGGGCTCGGTGGACGGCTGGACGCTACCAACACTACGCGACCCACGGTAACGGTAATCACCGATATCTCTCGGGAACATGAGGACTATCTGGGCATAGGGATCGCATCGGTTGCTCGAGAAAAGGCCGGCATTATCAAGAGGGGGACTCCTCTGGTCACCGGCGCGTCGAGACGAGATGCGAGGCAGGTCATTCTCGAGGTGGCCAAGAGACTGGGAGCCCCTGTTGCAGAATTTGGCCGCGATTTCAAAGGGCTGAGGACTGGGCGTGACAGGTTCACGTACACGTCGCGTCGGTTGCAGATCGAGAACATCACTCCACCCGCACCCTGCACGTATCAGATGAAGAATGGGTCGCTTGCCATAGCGGCAGTGGAAGAGCTCATCGGACAGGGATGGAGAGTCGACGAGCAGTGTATCCGGAAAGGTATTGAAGAGACGCGATTTCCCGGAAGGTTCGAGACTGTCAGGAGAGACCCGGATGTGCTCATAGACGGGGCACACACACCTGAAGGAATGCGGTTGCTCAAGAGGGCCGTTGCCAGCGTATATCCGGGGGTCAAGCCTCTCCTGCTTCTCGGGGTTCTGCAGGATAAAAACTATGAGGTCTTGGCAAGGATTATCGCGCCGGTTGCTCGAGAAGTAGTTTGCGTGCCCCCGCTAGGAAATCGTGCCCTGGACCCGAACGTATTGGCTTCTCTGGTCCGGCAGTGTGGAGTACCCGCTCGACCAGCGGGGACCATAGGAGAAGGGCTGGAGATGCTGCTGAAAAGGGCTTCCAAAAGCGACCTCATCCTCGCTGCAGGATCCCTGTATATGATAGGAGTGGTTCGATCCGCTTGCGGACTGGATGACCAATGAGACCAATCCAGTTGCGGAGAAATGAAATACCGGGAGACCTCCGGTGGGGCAGGTGATCCAAGAGAGCATGGATAAGGCTGCCACGGCCGTCAACCTTTGGCGTAAGCAGTTTCGGGCGAGCGCAAGCTCACGGGCTGTGCGTGGAGGCGCATACAGCGTGCTTCGAGAAGCGTACGTCGCTCTGATCCTGGTCGCGTGCGGAACCGTTATCGGCCTCTTCCTTACTGAGGTTCGTGCTCAGCCCCCTTCTCCGCCGAACGAGTCTAAGGCCATAGATCTTCAGGAATCAGGAATACTTCCCGCGAAAATACCCATTCAAGTGAGCGCTGACAGGCTCTCTTACGAGCATGCTACGGGAACGATCGTTGTACGAGGCAACGTCACACTGAGCCAGGGCAACACACGGGTGCGCGCGGACAGCGTGAGCTACAACCTGAAAACGGGAGAGTTGTCTGCCAAGGGCAAGGTGATCGTGCGCATCGGGAGTGATGTCGTTGAGGCCGAGCACTTTACGTTGAACCTCCGGGAAGCCACGGGCGTAATCTATAACGGTAAGGTGCTGCTCACGCGGAACAACGTGTATCTGGAAGGAAAGACGCTCGAGAAGGTCGGGGAATCGACGTACCACATTAAGGAGGGGAGCTTCACTACGTGTGACGGACTCAATCCCGATTGGCGTATCACGGGCAAAGACCTGGACGTGACCCTCGAAGGGTACGGGGTTCTCAAGCACGGATTCTTCTACGTGAAAGATGTTCCCGTATTCTACATGCCATGGCTGGTCTATCCTGCCAAGCGGAAGCGTCAGACGGGTTTCCTGATGCCTACCATGTCGAACAGCAGCCTGAAAGGATTTGACATACGCCTCCCCTTCTTTTTCAGCATATCGCCCTCCATGGACGCCACGATTGTGCCGAGGGTCTGCACCAAACGCGCGGCTCAGGCCTCCCTCGAATTTCGGTATATCCCGTACGAAGATTTTAAGGGTCAACTGTACGGTGAGTACACGTACGACTGGAAGTACGGACCGGAGGAGGCACCGAGAAGTCACCGTTTCTACGCGACGTGGAGGCACGATCAGGGGTTGCTTGGAGGTCTGCGGTTTAAGGCAAATGGCACCTGGGTTTCGGATCGGGACTATTTCGAGGTTTGGGGAGGACCGCTGGATAGAAGGCTCAGGGTAAGGTATTTGGAATCCAATGCCTTCCTGTCCAAGCAGACCAATCATTTCCTCTTCCAGGCGGAGGCCCGGCACTTCGATGATCTCGATCTCCCAAACAATGCGCTGACGATCCAAAATCTGCCTATTGTCACAGGGACACTCTTCGCGAGCAACCTTCCGTACACTCCGTTGTATTTGAGCTCTAATCTTGTGTACGACCACTTCTACGCTCCAATCGTACATAAACAGTGGTTGGGAAGCCGGGTGCAGGCCGACACACGCGTAAGCCTTCCCCTCGCGCTGGGGCGGTATCTCAAGCTGGAGCCGTCCATGACCTATTTCGCCAGGGCTTACGCGGCGGAATATTATGAACGGGACAAGAGCGTCAGCTCAATACAAGCCCTGCGCTCCGATCTGTACCAGGTAAACGCCGACCTGTTTACTGACATTAATTCGGTTTTCGGCGGGACTCTTCTCGGGTTCCAGAAGATTCAACACACGGTCAGACCGCGATTCGCGTGGACGTACAGGCCCGAGGCAAATCACAAGACCTATCCTCAGTTCGACGAGCGAGACCAATGGGATCAAATGAGCCTGGTAACCGCGGAAGTCAGGCATACGCTCACGGGCCGCATAGCGCCTGGCGAGTATCTGGATTTCTTTACTTTAAGCTTGTCGCAGGGATATGATTTCGAGAATCAGCGCATTGCCGAGAACCCGGATCCGTTTGGGAAGCCCATTCAATATGGATGGACCAATACTTTGGCTGAATTGACTCTTAAGCCGCATGCTTTGTTGGATCTATCGGGCCAGGCCGAATACGATCCTGTCAGGAATCGGGCTCGGAAATACAGCGTGAACTTGGGAATCATGGACCATCGAGGGGACACGATCAGAGTGCTCCACCAGTTTCTTGAAGACGAAAAGCGCGAGGACCTCAATCGTCAAACCAACGTCAACATGCAGCTCAAGGTTACGTCATCCCTCGATTGCTTCTTCGAGAATCAGTACACCCACCAGTTCAACTTTTCGTACTTCACTGCAATTGGCATAAACTATCATCCGCAATGCTGGAACGTGGTCTTGCGCTACTCCGAGTCGCGGCAACAGGATCCGGTGACCAAGAAAATAACCGATCCGGACCAGACGGTCTTCATGACGCTTTCCCTGTATGGTCTTGGGCAGATATATCGTTTCAGCAGGGATTGGGCAGACCTCGCGGGGGAAGCGGGTGAACCGTCCAAGATGACAAAGAAGCGGTGAGCAGTTCCCGGACGAGTTTTATCGGGTCCTGAACAGGCTTCGCTTCAGACAATCATCCGCCGCAACACCGAAAGGCAGCTACGTCCTCCGGCAGATTCTCGATTTCGCTGCGGGTCAGGTTCCACGTGGCAATATCGCCGCAGGACCAGCGAACGGACCCGTACCGATAGCGAGCGAACCAGATCAGCCCTGTCCGCTCCTCTTCAAGCATCAGAGCAACCCTTCCCGTGCCAGGGTGGACTTTGGCATCCAGGACTTTTCCCTTAACCTGCTCACCGTGCACATTGGAAAAGATCACTATTGAGCCTTCTGCCACGCTTGCCCTGATTTCTGCCAAACTTGGGCCTCTGTCAATTCTCATCGCGTCCTCCTCGTCGCGAGGTTCAGTGCGGGCGGGAAAGACAAATCTCCCCAGACTTTCCCGCCCTCCAACGAGGAGAGTGACGCCGGATTGTCACAAAAGAATTAGGATCACCCTAGTTTTTGAGCGGATCCGGATGTGAGGAGGAGGTACAGCTCATTGTTGTTCCTCTTCAATGAGCGAAACGGAATTTTCCGTGGCCCGTCCGATGATCTTTCCCCCGGGATCTACGACCGTGAACTGGAATTTCGTCCGTACCCGGAGCATGTCCATTCGAAGGGCATCAAGGTGATCGAGGCGCTGGTCCTCGGAAAGCTCTTCCCAGGCCGGGCCGGTGGTGAAGCCTGTGAAATCGGGGTTAGCGTCGGAAAAGACGTTTGCGTCGATCAACTCCTTGACTACCGAAGCGAGGTGCTCCGGGACGGCAGCCCGCTGACCTGTCGCCTTTTCTCCTCGCAGCACTTCTCGACCTGCACGCTTGCTTTGCTCTGTTGTCTGTGATCGCTTGTCCGCGACGGCGAGCGCCATAGGAATGATGATCTCTGTGAAGACGTATAGAAGGGCAATGGCAAAGGGCAACGCTACAATCGATCCCAGGACCTTGGGAGGAATACGGTCGATGAGTCGTTTTTTCGGTTCGACGTTCTCCCATCGCTCTTCGCCGGGAAGCATGTGGCCGCACTCCGCACACAGCAGCATCTTAGACGTGATGGCTGCACCACACTGGGGGCATTTCGAGGATTCCTCGCGTCGCATTTCCGTGCGTTGCTTATCCCGATCATGCTCCCTGAATGGCTTTTCCGGATGGCTCATTGTTCCCGTCGGACTTGCCGAAGCGAGAGGTTCAAATGCGACAGTCTCCGGATAAGGGGCTGCTCGCATCTCACCAGAATGCAACATGTCACGCTCACGGAGCTTCTGGAGGAGCTTTTCCAGGGTCTGCGGCGTGAGTTTGTAATCGGCCATCAACTCCTGGTCGGATTTTCCGGCCCTATAGTCCTCCAGGAAGCGACTTGCGTTGATCTTGTGACTGGCTTTGCCCATCAGGATGTTTCATCTCCAGAAATACGCGTTGCCGTGAATGCGCAACCCGAGTCTCGCCAGAGAGTACTGCATCAGAATATATCAACTTCCCTGGAGAAAAAGCCAGAACTATTAGCTCTTCTCCTTCGCAGGAATGTGCGGCACCCGCCGCGCTCGTTTCTGGAGCAGCGGACGTCGACAGGCTTTTTCTCGAGAACTAGGGGATTTCTTTCGACAGCCTCAATGAGAGCGTAGTCAACCTCCCACTGGGGTCAGCTCCCACTCCAATCCCCAGAGTCTCACCGAGCCGTTTACACCGGAACTGGCCACCAGAGCCATGTTTGGAAAAAAATGCACACAGCGTATGGGCCTGGAATGGCCCTCGAGCACAGCGATGCACTGCTCTTCCGTAAGGTCCCACACGCTCAAGGAGCAGTCGTCCGCACCGGCAACGAGATGTCTGCCGTCCTTGCTCGCGTCCAGGGACCGCACCGGTGAAAGACTGCTGCGCAGTCCACCCACGTTGATGCCCGAGCTGACCAAGTAAATGATGATCTCCCCATCTTCCATTGCCGCGATGAGGCGATCGCTTCGAGGAGCAGGCTCAAGAGCGGTAATCTTTCGGCCGAGATCGCGGAAGGAGCCTTCATTTCGTCCGGAAGAGACGGACCAGCGCTGAATGCGGGTTTCTCCCCGCAGGCTATACACGGTATCCAACCGAGCGGAAAAGCAGACAAATCCATCGCACTTTATCGGTGCTCCCCGGGAGAGTACGCGATTTCTTTCGAGGTCCACCCGCACCGGCTCACCTGCCTTTGAAATCGCGACGATTTCCGACCCACCCCCGGACAGGGCAATAGGAGCACCGAGATCGGGGATTTCCAAGAGCAGGGCACCCTGGAGATCCCACAGGCGCAGCACGCTATCCTGGCTCGCAGTGACCACGCGGAGGGATCTGGGGAAATGAAGAGCTTGCGTCACTGGACTACCGACCGCAAATCGTTTGACGCCCCGGCCCGAAACCACGTCCCACAGGGCTGCCGTGCCGTCCAGGCTGCCTGTCAGGAGCGTGAGGCTATCCTGAGATGCTTGCAAGCTCACCACCGCATCATCATGTCCGGAGAAGGATCGGATAAATGACCAGGATGCGAGCCTTCCTCGCTTCGAGACTTTTTGGACGAGACTCCGTATAGCGATGGCCTCTCGGGACCAAGAGAATCCGGGTAGGCTACGAATCCTTTCCCATGCCTTGAGTGCTCCCGCCCGATCGCCTCTCTTCCACAGGCCCCTGAATTCCTCCACAACACCATTGAAGAAATCTTGCATGCTGGACATTTCGGCGTATGTTCCGGGCTTGCATATTGCCGGCTCCAAGAGCTCTTGCTCGAACCACCGTGTGTCCAGAGACCAAAGGCGCAGCGATCCCCGTGCTCCTCCACAGAGAATGTGGGCGCCATCTGGGGAGATCGTGCAGGACGTGAGATCTTCATTCTCCATCGAGAGTGTCCGGTAGCATCGAGCGGTGTACCGGTCCCAAATCTTTATGATGCCGCCGGCAGACGCTGAGAGGACGTACCGGCCACCCGGCAAGAGCTCGGCGTGCACCGGATCAGTGCTGTGACCCGTGAATCGCAACAACTCCTTGCCCGAGGATGCTTCCCATAATCGAACGGTCTCGTCGGTCCCGCCGGAGAGAACCGTGGAGCCGTCGGGAGCGACGTCGAGGCAGGTCACTCGTCCGGCATGTGCTTGCACCTCCAAGATCGGCTCTCCGTCACCCGGAAGAATCGCCCGCACCTTCCCGTCCGCCCCTCCCAGCAGCAGTGCCAGACCGTCTCCCATAAAGCCTACGGCAGTTGTAAGCCCGAACGTGTCCGACAAAGCGTCTGATTCCCACACCACGGTTCGCGAAGGCACATCGATTATCCAAGATCGGCCGTCCATGCCAAGAGCTGCAACATATCCGGAATCGGGTGAAAACCGGACAGAGATCACGCCCATTCCTGAGAAACGGTGAGCAAGCTGTCCTGATTCCAGGTCCCACAGGTCCAAAGTCTTAAACGAGTCTCCGTACCCCGTCACTGCCATGCGCCCGTCTGCAGAAAAGTCCCCGGTAACGGGACTGAAGGCGAACGTGCGGATATTCTTCAAACATCTGCCTGTCTCTCCGTCCCAGATCCGAATGGACCGGTCTTCGCCCATGGAGTAGACCTTGAGCGAGTCCTGAGAAAAACCGACAGATCGTACGCCTTTCACATGCCCGGCCAGAGAACCGGCATCTTCAATGGGTAAGAAACCAAGTGAGCTCACAAATCCTCGGGGCCCTCCCGGCAGATCACTCCAACGTTGTCTGTAGTGGTCCCCGACCTTGCACGCTTTCTCCAGGAGCGTCACTCCGCGGCGGGCATCTCCCTTCTGGAGGCATATCAATCCCATGAGGTGATAGAAGCTCGCTGTCTCACGGACTTCAATCTTGAGTGACTCCATCCTCCTTGTCACTTCCCTGTCCGAGATCTCCCCCCGAATCCAGCGTAGCGCATGTAAGTTGTACACGGCTTCAAGATGATCGGTATTGGCCGAATGCGCGTTCTCCAGCAGTCGTATCGCCTCTTCCTGCCTCCCAAGGTCCAGGAGCGAAACAGCCTGGTTATTTAGAGCGTTTGCCTTGAGGCCGACGAGGTTGGGCGGCTTCCTCGGGCTGCTCGAAGGACTTGTTGCCCGGTATGCGTCTTCCATCGCCTCGCATAGGGCCAAAAAAGAGGGATACCGATCTTCGGGCTTCTTTGCGAGGCACGTAAGCATGACGTCAACCAGTTGGGGAGGAAGGTCAGGCCTGACAGAGCGGGGGTCAATGGGATTCTTGGTCAAGTGGCTCCGAAACAGAGAAGTCAGCGAAAAGCCCTTTGGAAAAGAGAACGGTTTGGCACCTGTGGAAAGCTCGTAGAGCATCATTCCGAAGGAATATATGTCCGATCGGATATCATCACGACCCCGGTCCGTTAGGCGTTCCGGTGCCATGTACCAGGGAGAGCCCATCACTCCGTCCTCAAACAGCGTAACCCCGGGGTCTGCGGACTTTATGCCGCTATTGGCAGTCCATCCCTCTGTTTGGTTGTCGCCGGCCCCCTTGTCAACACGCTTGACCAACCCAAAGTCGGTAATCTTGACCGTCTTGTCCCGCGTGACCAGGCAGTTGTGGGGCTTTATGTCCCGATGGACCATTCCCTTCGATTCCGCGTACATCATGCCGTGGCAGAATTGGAGCATGAGATCCGTCAACAGCCGCAGATCTTCCAGACGGCCTTCCTGGCCCCATTTGTTCAGATCTCCCCCGTCCACGTATTCAATAAATAGCCGAGGGACTCCCTTGATGACGCGGGCGTAATAGCATGTGGCAATGTTCGGGTGCAGTCCCAGATCCACCCACAGCTCCGCTTCGCGCAGGAACCTCATTACGCGGGTTTCGCTTCGAACTGCATCGGCGTGCGGAGTCTTGATGGCCAAATTCATTTTCCAAAGGCGGTGGAACACGAAATAAACCTTTCCCATTCCGCCTTCTGCCGAGCCGAGCACCTCGTAGATTCCTTCGATGATTTCCCCTGATTTCCAGTTCAGGTCAATGTCGGAAGAGCTACCTGGAAGACCGAGCCCCGAGGGGGCCCCTTGGTCTGCTGCAGAGAGATTTCGCTCATCATTTCCGCGGCTCTCGAGAGAGCGAGCTTCGACACGAAACCCGCTCTTCTTCAGCTCCAGGATCAGGGCACGAAGGTGCTTGTTGACCAGCACCTTGGGCAGGGTCAGAGATCCGCTCTCCAATTGCCGACGGACCTTTTCTGGAGGTTTGTTTATTGCATGAGCGAGAATCTCCACGATTCCACGAGATGGGTCGACCTCTTCGGCCTCCCGCTCGATAGTAAGGCGGACATAGGGAGAGGAGAGTTTCCGTTCCATATGCTGCGTCCGGGCACCTAAGTGCTCCATTTCCTGAATACGGTCACGTAATCTGCCACGACGATACGGGCACCCCTCGTGGGTGCCCAGGGCGGGCACAAGGCCCGCCCCTGCAGTGCCAACGATGCGCTCACCACGTACCCCGCGGTGCAGATACAGTACCGTATTTGTGCCGTCGACCACTAAGCCGTCCCCGATCGATGACCGGGGAACAGGCACGTGACGTACGGGTGGAAGTGGCGCGTATTCTAGAGCAAGCTCGAGCAAATGGCAAATTGCCAGGAACACGCCAGGGATGCAAGCTCAAGATATAGTGGAGCGCATCAAGCACAGGTCCGACCTTGACACCAGCTTGACCAAGAAGCTCACTCGTAGAGAAGAAACACGCCTCCAACCATGACCAGCGAACCGATGAGACGAAATCGGATGTTCTGCTCGCCGAAGAATATCCATCCCAGCAGCACGCCGAAGACGAGGCTCAGACGTTTCACGGAAATCATGTACGCTACTGGGGCCATGCTCAATGACACGAAGTGGGTAATTTCTGCAGCAGCCATGAGCAGGCCACCCAACAGAAATAAGGCAGCAAGCTCCCCTCTCACCGCAATGTCTCCCAATCCCATGCTGTGCCTGACGATACAAATCAGTACAAAGATCAACACGTCGCCGCAGATAAGGACAAATCCGAAGGGAATCGCCCCGTACAGGAGGATTCCCTTCTTGCCCAGGCTGGATGTGATCGACCAAACGAATGCTACAGCCAGCATCCTCCTTGTCCCAACATTGGACAGCAGCGCCTTTAGAGGAGCCATGATGCCGTGAGCGGCCAGGTCTCCATTGAGCACATACGCTCCGAGCGTGACGAGGCAGATCCCGGTAATACCGGTCCAATGAATCTGCTCGCCCACCAGGACCCAGGCGGTGAGAATTGTCATGACCGGCGTAAAGGCCAACATGGGGACAGTGAGAGACAGAGGAGCTATTCTAATAGCAGTGAGGAACAGATAGTACCCGAGTATCTCCAAGGGAAGCGCGACAGACAGGACACCAACCAGCTCGAGCGTCACGGGGCCGAGCTCCATCCTCGACACTATTGGCAGAAGGAATAGGACCGACAGGCTTAGGAGGATCGCACCGGTAATCCATTCATCGTTCTTGGCCATGATCCGCTTGGAAACAGCATCACAGCTCGCGGTAAAGAATGCACAGCTCAACGCGACGACAAACCAATACGGCACTGTTTGTCTACCTCAAGACCATCCGCTTTATTCGCTGTCCTAGCTGTCCTCATGAGGGAGAGCCACATCCAGGCCCGCTGCACGAAGCCGCTGTTCTATCCGATTTCTGTGGGAGCCCTCCCAGTACACTCTGCCGCACTGGGGACACTCGTTGAAGAGGTAATCCCGATCGAGTATCCCGGCTGGCACTCTCCCTTCCGCATCCCGTGGGCTAATCGCTCTGACTCGTGCATTGCAGACCAGGCATCGTGAAAGAAAGTCCTCCGGATTCGGCCTGACGTCAGCTTCCAGTAGGGTCTGCCTGACTTGCTCCATCAGGTTATCTGACTCGATGAAAATGATTCCGGGCCCCCAACTCCGTTTCCTTGCTGTGAGGAAGATCCTCCCCGGTCTCGGGGCTTTGACCGGGAACTGGGCGTCAAGGCCCAATATACGCAACCACTTCGCGAGGCGTCCCAACATGCCGTCCACGTCGAATCGTCCCTGGGACTGCCGATTGGAGGACGCCTCAATTTCTCGGTTCTCTTTGGACCCTGGGCAGGTCATGGCCTCCAGCTCCCTCGTGGCCTCTCGTGCTTGAGGACACTGAATTTTCTGGCGTTCCAGCCCGAACAGCGTCATCATACGGTCAGGATACACATTTCGCAATGGAGGGTGCACAATGAAGTTAAGGATAACCGTAGGAAGCGTTTCCATGGAGGCGGAGCTCAACGATACGCCGACCGCTGCCAAGATCGCTGCCGCCTTGCCACTTTCCGCAACATTTAACACATGGGGCGACGAGATCTATTTCTCCATTCCTGTGGATGCACCTCTCGATTCCAGTGCTGCGGAGGTCGTAAAGGTGGGCGACCTCGGTTACTGGCCCACGGGTAAAGCTTTCTGCATATTTTTCGGTCCCACGCCGGCCAGCAGCGGTACGGCCCCTGTGCCAGCATCCGCGGTCAATTTGGTTGGCAGGATCCTGGGTGACGCGACCCGTTTCAGAGACGTCATGCACGAGAAGCTGGTGAAGCTGGAGCGGTCATAGGCTGCCGGTCACTTGGCTCCATACTTCTTGAGAAGTGTTATCATGGAACTGTCACCGCCTGGATTTCCCCTTGGCAAGTCCTGGGCGATCTCGTTCATGAACATGGCCAGTTGCAGGGCGGTCTTTCCCGATGCGTTTTGCGCATTCACGTTTGCCCCGTGCTCCAGGAGGATTCTCACAGTTTCGGTGTTGTTCTCATCCAGCACAGCAGCCATGAGAGCGGTGAATCCACGCGCAGTCTTGGCATCTACCTTTGCCCCACGCGAAAGCAGCAATTTCACGGCCTCTCCATTACCGTAATAGGCAGCAACTACGAGGGCGGTTTGGCCGGTGCTCTTTTCTGACGCGTTTACGTTCACACCCGCGTCCAGAAGCGCTCGAATGGCTTCAAGATCGTCACGTTCCGCGGCATCTAAGAGTGCCTGATCCGCAGCCCCTTTCTCCAGGAGAAGCTTGTCGATCTCCTTCATGCGAGGCGACAATGCGGCTGCCATGAGAGCTGTGAGCCCCCGATTCGTCGGGGCGTGCACGTCGGCTCCATTGTCCAAAAGGTATTTCACCACGTCGACTCGCCCGCTCGAGACCGCTGCGATTAGAGGAGTGAGGCCGGTTTCCACGCTGCTGGAGTTGACGTCGACCCCCTGTCCCACGAGGGTCTTTACCTTCGCCAGATCGCCCTTGCCAGCAGCGTCTACCAGCATGTCAGCCGTTCCCGCCGCCATGATGCCCTGGCCGGGTATCACCGACATTACGACAGCGGCTGCCATCACCCATATGCGAACTGATGCACGCATTTGCTACCCCTCCTGACGACCGTTTGAATCGCTGTGGCCGATGTGAGGATTGAGACAAATCCGAAGGCAGTATCCCGCGAGGAGAAATGACACGAACGCCACCGCGACGTTCAGTCCCTCCATTTCGATAAACTGCAGCAATTCTGAAGGCATGTCCCCCATTGCGTACATGAAGTAAAAGAGATCCCAGGCCAAATAGCTGGAGCGAAATCCCAAGATGGCTAGCAAGAGGGTGAAATAGAGATTGGCCCATCGCCGCCCTCGAACACTTCTCTGCGCCCAGGAGAACGCCCGAACAGCCTGTACCACGGCATAGGGTACGAGGAGCTTAAACCAGAGGGACAGAGCCCCCCCCTCGGGGCTCCATTCGCTGGAGGCCAGTTGACGTCGAAGGTAAGACATCCCCACTTCGTAAGAATCGCTGTACAGTAAGAGCAGCCCCACGACTGTCGGAAATACAGCCAAGCATACAAGAAAAACGACAAACTCTCGTGCGATGATCCAAAGCATGCGGGGAATTATACCATCCGCACAGGCTTTCGCGGGCAAAATCTCCATGAACGAGGTACTCTTTTTTCTCACGCGGTCACTCGGCATGGGGCAATTTGCGTGTGGGAGAGCCGTTTCCCGTGGCGGCGGCATCATGCAGGTAATTCTGAACCCTCGCGAAGATACCGGCGGGACGCCGGCGCTACGAAACCACGCCATCGGCGGGATGCGCTACGAAGCCACGCGATCCGCGGCATACTCGGGCTGCGAATCCGTCCGATCAGCCGGTAGGGACTATTCGTGACCCTCTACAGATTCCGACGGTCGTTGTGCATGTTGTCGAGATCGTTCATCCGGTTCTAGAAAGCCTTTCTTTTTTTGTTTTCGGATGAACCGGTATTGGTGTAGACTTGTGGTGTCGAGAGATTCCCGGTCGATGGAGATAGGAAGCCGAACCAACCCTGGCCCCTTTTTGGGCCCGCCGACTGTCGGAGCCCCAACGATTCTGGTTAACGACGTGCCTGTGCCGGAGGGACTGGTCATCGTTCCGCTGCGCAAGATATCTGCGCACAACGGTTGTGGACAGAGCCTTATGAGGCATAGGGACAGACGACGCTGCTGTCGATGAGCGGTGGTTCAAGATCGCAGGGGTGTACTGCTCCCCTAAGTGGTCCGTTTCCTAAATACGGTCACGTAATCTGCCACGACGTAGGGGCACCCCTTGTGGGTGCCCAGGGCGGGCACAAGGCCCGCCCC
>Ga0067045_1000057_pt1 | contig 25793 bp, 29 predicted proteins | sample TerdegcTABiofilm_FD_59184 | JGI IMG/M metagenome (GOLD analysis project Ga0067045, IMG submission 59184) | Combined Assembly of (Gp0054472, Gp0054536) Wastewater bioreactor microbial communities from Singapore -Terephthalate degrading... | reverse complement strand
ATACTACAACTTCCTCACGTCCTTGCACCGTACTTCGAGGGCATGGCGTACGACGAGATCAAGCAGCTCATGCAGATGTTCGTGTACGAGATGACGCAGATGATGGTTGCCCGGGGAGGCCAGCTCGTCTTCTCGTCCGTCCAGCTCAGCCCGGGAGTCCCCTCCCTCTGGAAGGACAAGCCATGCGTGTACCGCGGGATGGTCTGGGACGGGACGAAGGGACCGCGCAGGACGTACGGGGAGTTCGAGAGGGAGGTACGCCTCCTCTTCAAGGCATTAATGGAGGTCATGCTCGAGGGGGACGCATGGGGAAAGCCGTTCTCCTTCCCCAAGCCCGAGATCAGCATCGAGCCGGACTTCATGCAGGAGGACGAGGCATTCAACGATGCGCATCCTGACCTGCCGACCTACCGGGACCTGTACCTCCTCACGTTTGAACTCGCCTCCAAGTTCGGGACGCCCTACTACGATAACCAGATCCCGGCATACCGGGGTGCCGGGAAGGGCATATCGTGTTACCAGTGCTGTGCCTACCAGTTCTCGGCCATTGCCGACCAGGACAGCCAGTTCGAGGACAAGCTCTACTTCCGTGACGGGAAGCACTTCTCCATGGGGTCGTGGCAGGTCGTTTCCCTCAACTGCCCGCGGGCTGCATACCGGGCAGGGGGAGACAACGAGAAGCTCTTTGCCGAGCTCCGGGCACTGATGGACGTCTGCGTGGAGGTCTTCAGGATCAAGAGGCGGTGGCTTGAGACCATCCGGGCACAGGGCAGGATGCCGTTTGCCATGCAGCGCCCGAGGGATCCGCACACGGGTGAGCGGGGAGCCGTTGCCGTGGATCTCGACGGCCTCGTGTACACGATTGGCGTGGTCGGTGTCAACGAGATGGTGCAGCACCACACCGGTGCGCAGATGCACGAGTCACGCGAGGCATTCTCGCTTGCTGTCCTTGCAATGACAAAGATGGAATTCTATGCAAAGGAGCTCTCGGAACGCCACAAAATGACGATTGCCCTTGCCCGTACCCCTGCAGAGACCACGGGCCAGCGGTTTGCAGTCGCAGACCTCCTCAACAGCGAGTTCAGGGACCACGCAAAGAGGGTGATCAAGGGTGACCTGGAGAAAGCACAGAGGGACCTTGGAAAGACCCGCGATCTCCCCATTTACTACACGAACGGGACCCACGTGGCCCCCGGTGCAAACATCACGATGGCCGAGAGGATCGCAATCGAGCACGTCTTCTTCCCGATCGTGGATGGGGGGAATATCTTCCACATCTGGCTCGGTGAATCCCGCCCTGACCCGCGGGGGCTCATGGAGATGGCCCTCAACCTCTGCCGGACAACCCAGATTGGGTACTTTGCGTTCACGCGTGACCTCACGGTCTCGCTCCACCAGTTCCGCGAGCATGAAGGGGAGCGTGGCCGGATATCCGGGTGGGTCGCGACCGGCCCCGGCGTCAGGGCATAGGGCCCTGCCGGGTCCTCCCTGCCGGGGACTCCACGGACTCCTTTTTTGGAAAAAACCGCGCCTGGTATCACGGGTCGATCGGGACGGGTGTATCGAGGATCCGGGGCACTTCCGCGGCCCTGATGATCCGTGTCCCGATGTTTTCCATGTCACGGACGTTTGCGGCATGGACCTCCGCGCTCTGGGCAGCAACTGCATCGGTGACGAGGAAGACCTCGTAGTTGCAGGCCGCTGCATCAAAGACGGTTGTCCGGACGCAGTTGGGGGTCTGGATCCCGGTCACGAAGAGGCGCGTCACCCCGAGGGATCGGAGCAGGAGGTCGAGATCCGTCCCNGTGAACGCNCTCATCCGGGTCTTCTCGATGGTATATTCGCCGGGTGCGGGTGAGAGTTCGTCGATGACCGCCGCCCCCCNCGAACCCCTGACAGCGAATGCCCGCCTGCGGAAGAGTTCCCTGCGGAANACCTCGACGTCGGACCCGTCACTCCGGTGNACCCGCAGGACATGGATCACGGGGAGGTGGCGCTCCCGGAAGGCATCGAGGACCTCCCGGATGCGGGGGATGATCTCCCCGGCACCGGCCACGCGGAGTGGCGATCCTTCTCTCACGAAATCGTTCTGCATGTCGATGATCAGGAGTGCGGAAAGACCCATGGATCTCACGTACCTGTGATATACCTGCCGGTTCAAAATACTGGTAGATCTCATAAAGACCGGGAGAACAAAAGATGGAACCGCTCGTTGCTGCTGCAGTCCTCGTCGGGACAGGGGGAACGGCCGGTTTTGCATCCGGTCTCTTCGGGATTGGCGGGGGCTTTCTGATGACTCCTGTCCTCTACTGGCTCTTTTCAACGGGGGGAATCGGCGACACGGAAGCAACCCGCCTCGCCTTCGGGACGTCTCTTGCTGTCATCATTCCGACGATGGTCAGCGGCACTGCAGGCCACCACAGGAGAGAGGCAGTCGACTGGAAAGCAGCAGTCCCCCTTGCGGCAGGCGCCGTTTTGGGAGGTCTTTTCGGGGGAACGGTCGCATCTTACCTTCCCGGAACCACGTTGCGGACCATCTTTGCAGTTCTCGTCATTACGATGGCAATCAGGATGGCCTGGTCCAGCCAGTCATCCCCGGAAAACCGGAAGAACGGTTCAGGACCAGCATTTGGGGTACTCGGGTTCTTCATCGGGACAGTATCGGGCCTTGCCGGCATCGGCGGCGGTGTCCTGCTCGTCCCGCTGCTCGTCATCCTCTTCGGTTTCCCGGTGCACAGTGCCATCGGGACGTCATCGGCATGCCTCGTCTTCTCCTCGGGTGCAGCGGTGATAGCGTACATTATCCATGGGCTGTCTGCACCCGGCCTGCCGCCCCTGTCCCTGGGTTACGTGTACCTCCCCGCGTGGGCCGCGCTCGTCGTGACAACGGTGCCCCTGTCCCGGATCGGCGTCCGCTTCTCCCACACGTGCACCCCCGGGTTCCTCCAGGGACTGCTTGCCGTCCTCATGGTTGCCATCGGCCTGTCCATGCTGGTGGCGTGACCAGGATCTCTTCAGGCATACAAAAGAACGGTGAAAATCACGTGATTCTCATCGGGACAGACGTCTGCCGGATGAAAAAAGGTGGAGCCGTTTCAAAGCCTGAAAAAAGAGAAGAAAGCCGCCCGGGAGTGCAGGGACCACCCATCCGTCCTATCCCGATTCTGCCGGTGTACTCCGGGGAGGGACCTTCTTCTTCTTGAGGATGATATCGAGAACACCGTGCCTTACCTGGTAGAAGCTGTGGATGACATCGATCCGGCAGGAGACCGGGACGGGGATGCGCCTCTCGTTGACGACGATATGGAGCGATTCTGCCGTAATGTCGGCATAGGGAGCAGTGTGGAGGGTGGAGGGAAGCCTTGCCGTGACAAACAGCATGTCGGGGGAGTCGATGATCTCGATCGGGATATCATTCTCCTCGCTCCGGGAATTCGGGTTCCTCGTGAAGTGAGGCGACCCGCCGTTCGTGATAATCGTGCAGCCGATGATACGGGCGTTCTCTTCCTGGGGCAGGTTCCGCAGGAGCTCCTCTACCATCCTGGCGATTTTCTTAAGCATTTCGTCGTACGGGTTTTCAGAATCCGGCATGGGTATCACGCAGGCGGAATGTCTCACCGGCCTGTTCAATCATATGTTTCTTCCCGAGTATCTCAAGGTTATCGGATACGGCATCCCGCGGTGCCTCTGTCAGCTCGCACAGGTCGTCCAGGGTCAGGTCACAGTGGGCCAGGCTGATGAGTATGTCTGTCTGGAGGGGGTTGTCAAGAGCAGCTTGTGCAAGGTTCGTTATATCCCTGATTTGCCCGTCGATTGCCTGTTCGGTATTTTTCAGCTTTTCTGCGAGTTCCTCGCGCAATTCGATCATCCTGCGCAACTGGAAGAGGGCTGACCGGAGCCTGTTTGATTCGTCCCTTGTTGCGGTTTGGAGTTGTTCACGCTTGAGAAGCCGGATCATCACGTCAATGTCATTGGCCAGGTAGTAGTACTTGCGGCGCCTCTCGTCCATCCGGAACGAGAGGATCTCCTCCCTTTCCATGATCTGGAGATGCTCGATAACGGCTTTCGGAGAGAGCATCAGCCTGTCGGATATCTCCGTGACAAAACAGGGCTTCTGTCGTAAGAGATCGATGATCCGTCTCCGGTTGCGATTACCGAGAATATCAAGGATTCTGGCGATCTCGACCTGGTCAAGCATCAGTTACTTTATGTTAGTAATACTCATAAATAAAATGTAGCGTCGTTTCATGGAGGTCGGAAAAGCATCAGGGGGGCTCCCTGATATTTGTGGCGGGGGAAATTCCTTCTTTCAACCATCAAAAAGGAAAGTGGACAGGTACAGCAGGATGGGGGTGCCCGGTCAATCGAATATAAAAATTTTTCACACATACCGGGAAAACACTCTATCCGGTGCAGAAAGCCTACCAGATCATGATTGGAGCCCTTTTCGCCTTGCTGGGCGGGCTTCTTGTGCTTAACGTCCTCCTCACGACGATTATCCTTCGTCTTGGCGGGTTCGAGATGAACCCTGTCATGGCATGGATTGTCCAGAACCCCTGCCTCCACCTCGGAGTGAAGTGCGCCTTTGCCGGCTTCATCATCTACGTAGCCGGGCGTGCGGAAGAACTGAAGGAATATTCCGGGGCCATCATCCTCATGGCTGTCTGTGCGTTCTTCATGGTGGTCTTTGTTCACAATCTCGCAATCTTCATGGGAATCTTCTTTTCCTGAAAGGGTCCCGGATTACGGGACAGCCGGCGAGTGGGGTTGAACAGGGGTATTATCTCCCGGTTAATGCCCCACAAACCGGCGGCGGGGTGAAAAAAAAGGTATTAATCGGTGAGGCGGTAATTCGGGGCCTCGTCCGTGATCATGATATTGTGGGGGTGACTCTCGGTGTGCCCTGCGGCAGTTATCCTGACGAACCTTGTCTTTTCGTGCATGTCACTGATCGTATGGGACCCGGTGTACCCCATCGCGGCCTTCAGCCCGCCGACAAGCTGGTAGACGACCTCGGATACGCTCCCGACGTATGGGGTCACTCCCTCCACGCCTTCGGGCACGAACTTGGTCTTTCCTATCTCCTTTTTCTGGAAGTACCTGTCGCTGGAGACGCCCCCGCTCATCACGCCGAGGGACCCCATTCCCCTGTACTGCTTGTACCGCCGTCCCTTCATCGTGATGATGCGGCCCGGGGACTCGTCGGTCCCGGCAAAGAGGCTCCCAATCATAACGGAATCGGCACCCGCCGCAATTGCCTTTGCAACATCGCCGCTGAACCTGATGCCACCGTCCGCAATCAGCGGGACCCCGGTCTCCCGGATGACATCCGCAACGCTCGCGATCGCTGTCACCTGGGGTATGCCCACGCCTGCAACGATCCGGGTAGTGCATATGGACCCGGGCCCGATGCCGACCTTGAGGCCGTCGACCGTGTCCACGAGATCTTCTGCTGCAGCTGCTGTCGCGATGTTTCCTGCAATCACGTCAGCCTTCACGCTCCCCTTGATGTCCCGGATGGACTTCACGACGTTCTGGTTGTGCCCGTGGGCACAGTCGACAACGAGTGCATCTGCACCGCACTCGTCGAGCCGCACGGCTCTTTCGAAGTCGAACGGACCGACTGCTGCTGCCACGCGGAGCCGCTTCTGCGAATCCCTGGTGGCATTGGGATACTGTCTTTTCTCGAGGACATCCTGCATCGTGATGATGCCAATCAGGTGACCCTCGGAATCGACAACGGGCAGGCGCTCGACCTTGTTGGTATACATGGTCTCGAGTGCCTGTTCCATGGAAATGTTCTCCCGGGCAGTGATCGGGTCCCTTGTCATGATTGCCCGGACATTCTCGTTCCCCCGCCGCGTGGCGATCGCCCGCACGTCTCTCCGGCTGACGATACCCACGATCTTTCCCGCCTCGACGACCGGGACACCGCCTATCCCGTGCTCGACCATGAGGCGCTCGACCTCGGCAACACTCGTCTCCGGGTCCACCGAGAGTACTTTCCTCTCGATGAGCTGCTCTGACTCCTTCACCCGCCGGACCTCTGCGACCTCCTGTTCTGCGGACATGTTCCTGTGGATGACACCGATTCCCCCTTCCCGGGCAAGCGCAATGGCCATGGCCGACTCCGTGACCGTGTCCATCGCTGCGCTGACGAGGGGGATATTCATCGGGATGTTCCGCGAGAACCGCGTCCTGATATCTGCCTCGTTTGGCTCAACGAGCGATGATGCGGGAACGAGAAGGACATCATCGAATGTCAGTGCGAGGGGAGCATTCAGTTTCTCNGAAAACATGGTTCAATGCACCATCCGGGCCAGTTTTTCCACGAGTTCCTCCCTGATTCCGGAATCACGGTCGCCCCCGCAGACCAGCCCGCGGACGCCGATGATGTCCGGGGAGATCTTCCTGATGACGGGGAGATCATCGAACGTGAGCGATCCTGCAATGGCCGTCCCGATACCATTGTCCCTGTTTAATTTGCAGAAATCACGCAGTTCCTGCTCGCTCATGAACTCGAGGGTGCTCCTCCCGTCCTTTATCCCGGTATCCACCATGGCCACGTCGGCGCCGGCCCGTGCAGCCAGCGGTGCCATATCAGAGGGTGAGATGGAACCAAGCCGTGCCCAGTCCGAATAACTGGCAATCACGACCTTTTTCTCCGGGAATTCGTCCTTGACGGCCCGGACAACGGCCCTGATGAGCTCTTCTGCCCGGGAAGCACCGTCGAACATGAGCCCGACCTTGATGTAATCAGCACCGGCACAGGCGGCCCCGTACGCTGCAAGGGCAGCTCCGCCCGGACGGAAATCAAAGTCCCCTATGGCTGCACTCACCGGTTTTGGAGAGAGTTTCCTGATGCTCCGGATAACCCAGGGAAAATTCGCACCCAGTGACCCCTCGGAGGGTTTCTTCACGTCGATGATATCAGCGGCAAGAGACCGTTTTGCTTCCTCGATGTCCCTCGGGCTGACCAATAATTGCATAGGATTTAATGATCCTGCTATCTAATAGTGATTACGCTCTCGCATGGATTTGATTCTGGCAATGGACTTAAAAGGCGGAGTTGTGGTGCACGGGTCTTCCGGGAACCGCCGGACATACATGCCCCTGACATGGGGNCTTTCCCCGACGGCCGAGCCTGCAGGGTATGTCAGGGCTGTTTCGCCCAGGGCNATCTACGTTGCNGACCTCGACAGNATCATGCGGACAGGCGACAACACCGCGGAGGTTCTCNCGTGCAGCAGGGAGGTCTCGCGGTGCCTGCTCGANCGCGGTGCCGCCGGCCCGTCTGATTTTCTCCACCACCCCCGTATTACGGACATTGCCTCGACCGAATCGTCAGAAGTGGATTTTGCCCTTTACCCCGGGGGTCTCCTCTCGGTCGATATCCGGGACGGGAAAGTCATTTCGTCCGGTCAGGACCCGCTGGATGTCCTCTCCCGGGCAGAGTCATGGAATTTTTCAGGGGCGATCGTTCTGGACGTCGGTGCTGTCGGGACGGGAAAAGGCCCGGATCTCCCCCTCCTTGAGAGATTGCGCGGGGCGTATGGCAGGGAACTGCTCTGCGGCGGTGGAATTTCGGGCGAGGAAGACCTCGATGCCCTCGCAGCACTCGGCTACGACGGCGCAATCGTTTCAACCGCTCTCCACAGGGGCAGAATCCCGCCCGATGCCGTGAGGAGGGGCACATGGTCCTGATCACCCTCGAGGGGATCGATGGCACTGGCAAGAGCACGCTTCTTTCAGCCCTTGAGGACTCGCTCTCCGACCTCTCCCCCGTGTTCACGCGGGAACCCGGAGCCACCTGGATCGGCGGGCAGGTGAGGAGGGCAATTGCCGAAAGGGCAGACCCCGTGACTGAGGCTCTCCTCTTTGCCGCGGACCATGCAAGCCATCTCTCATCGATCGTCCGTCCTGCACTTGCGGAGGGGCGGCTGGTTATCTCCGACCGGTACACCGACAGCCGCTATGCGTACCAGTCGGTCACGCTCGAGGGGATTATCCCCGACCCCCTGGGATGGTTGCGGGCGGTCCACGACGGATGGACGATCCCGCCGGACCGCACCGTCCTCCTCGTCCTCCCGGTTGCAGAAGCCCTCAGGCGCAAGGCGGGGGCTGCAGTTCCCGAGCACTTCGAGGAAGCCACCCTGCTCGAACGCGTCCAGAAGAATTACCTCCGGTTCGCGGAAGAGGAACCGTCACGGTTCCTCATTGTCGATGCGGGTCGTCCGGCACACGAGGTACACTCCCTGGTCGCGGCAGCGATCAGGGACTGGCATGGATCGTTGCGATCACGTCGCCAACGACCCTGACATCGACCCTCTCTCCCCCGAGCCGGTACGTGAACTGGACGGAAAACGAGTCTTTGGGAACAGGGATCTCCTTCCCGCCGATATCGATCTTTTCGGGAGGGTTCAGGAGGAGATCCTGCGGCAGTGCCCTCACCGCTTTCATGAACGCACCCGCATCCTTCCGGAGTGCCGGGCCTATCACCGCCATGTTGAACTGGACGTCTCCCGGGACCTTTTCGAGGCGGGGAGGTTCCGTGTGCCATTCGACCGGTGCGTTCAGGGTCCGGGAGGCATCGTTGGAATCGTCTGAAAAAGGCGCCGAGAATATGGCGACACGTCCCATGGGGGCATTCAGGGCAAGACCCTGTTCGTGCTTGTAGCGCCGGAGCTCGGCAACGACGTTGACGAGGATGTCACCTTTCCTGCGGGCATCAGGGTCGCGGGGGAGGAGAGCGGGCCATTCCTGTGCGTGCACGCTGCCCCTTCCGAGGTACGAGTAGCACTCCTCGGCAAAGAACGGCGTGAAGGGGGCCATCAGCCTGCAGAGTGTATCAATGGCAGTCTCGAGGACCCGGCATGCACCGTCCCGGGAGGGGTCATCCGAATACAGCCTGCCCTTGACGAGCTCGATGTAGTGGTCTGCAAGCACGTCCCAGGCAAATTCCCGTATGAGCTTGAGGGCACGATCGAACTGGTATGCATCCATTGCAGCCGTAACCTCTTCAACGGTCCCGGCCAGGCAGTCGAGGAGCCAGCGATCCGCGAGGGCAACGGGCGGGGCGTCCCGCGAGTAGGGCCTGCGCCGGAGCTGGAGGTGGACGAACCGGGCAATGTTCCACAGTTTCGTCTGGAACCGGGAGGCAGCAATGACATCGTTCCAGTTGAACATGATGTCGGAACCCGTTGCCGCTCCCGATGCTGCCCACTGGCGGAGTGCATCGGCACCGTGCTTCTCGACGATCTCCTCGGGCGTGATCACGTTGCCGCGGCTCTTGCTCATCTTGTACCCGTCTTCCCCGAGCACCATCCCGTTGATGAGTATCGTGTCCCACGGGCGTTTCCCCGTGAGTGCAACGGAGCGGAGTATCGTGTAGAATGCCCATGTCCGGATGATATCGTGCCCCTGGGGTCGCAGTTCCGCCGGGAAGAGGGGAGAGACGTCCTTTCCGTTCCATCCCGTGACGTTCAGGACGGAAATGGACGAGTCCATCCATGTGTCGAGGACATCCTCCTCCCCGGAAAAGTCCGTTGACCCGCAGCGCGGGCACGGCCGGGACGGCTTGTCGACCGTTGGGTCGACGGGCANCTGGTCTTCATCCGGGACGATCATCTCCCCGCACGCGTTGCAGAACCAGACCGGGATAGGGGTTGCAAAAATGCGCTGGCGCGAGATGCACCAGTCCCATTCCATCTGACTGACCCAGTTCTCCATGCGCAGGAGCATGTGTTCCGGGACCCACCTGATCTCCCGGGCGGCCTTCATGATGGCTTCGGGATCGATTTTTACGAACCACTGCCGTTCGCTCATGATCTCGATCGGCGTCTTGCACCGCCAGCACGCCCCCACCCTCTGTTCGAGGGGTTCCTGCCGGGTCAGGATCTGCTGTTTTTTCATGTCCTCGAGGATGGCCTTCCGGCACTCCCCTGACTTCATCCCGGCGTACTTCCCGGCGATTGCAGTCATCCTCCCCTGCCTGTCGATGGCTTTCCGGAGGTCGAGGTTGTGCTGTTTCCACCAGTGCACATCCTGCTTGTCACCGAACGTGCAGATCATGACGGCTCCCGATCCGAAATCGGGGTCAACGGCAGGGTCCGCGATCAGCGGGACGCTGTGACCGAACAGGGGCACGGTCAGGCGTCTGCCTGCCATGTCCCGGTACCGGTCGTCTTCGGGGTGCACCGCGACTGCAACGCAGGCAGCGAGCAGTTCAGGCCGCGTGGTCGCTATCTCCAGCCCGTCGAAGTCAAAATAGTTAAGGGTTGTCTCCCTCGGCTCGTATGCCACTTCGGCAAATGCAATCGCGGTCTCGCACCGGGTGCAGAAATTGACGGGGTGCTCGCTCTGGTAAATGTACCCGGCGGCGAGCATGCGGAGGAAAGAGAGCTGGGTCTTTTTGTAATACTCCGGAAGCATCGTGATGTACTCGTGGCTCCAGTCGACAGAGAACCCCATCCGCCGGAGCGTGCGCCGCATCTTCTCGATGTTGGAGAGGGTGAGTTCCCGGCACATCCTTCGGAACTCTTCCCGGGGTACATCGTTCTTCGTGATGCCGTGGATCTCCTCGACCTTGACCTCGGTGGGCAGGCCATGGCAGTCCCATCCCTGCGGGAACATCACGTTGTCCCCCTTCATCCTGCGGTACCGTGCGATGAAATCGATGTAGCACCAGTTGAAGGCATTGCCAATGTGGAATGTGCCTGTCGGGTACGGGGGTGGCGTATCGATGATGAACTTCGGGCGGTTGGATGCCGGGTCAAAATAGTTGTTCTCATCGCGCCAGGCGCTCTGCCAGCGCCTTTCCACCTCGGAAAACTCGTAATTCTTGGGGAGATCCAGAGACGGCGACATTCTCAAGGTAATGGAACTTTTTAGCAGATATACCTAATCTACTCAAAATTCCTGTATGGCACGGCGCAATCGGGATAAACCGGGCAGATACACGGGAAAAACGGGATGCTTCTTCCAAAACCCGTTCCGGGCAAAACTCTTATCTTCGGGATGCAAACGGAAATGGGATGCTGAACCAGATGGGAGAGAGGCTCGCCACCGTGCTCGTCCTCTCCTTCGTCCTCATTGCACCCTTCATCCAGCCCCCGTGGATACTTGCCGTCATCGTCCTTCTCTCCTCCCTCGTGATGTACCTCATCCAGCGGACGAGGCTGCTTGCGATCGCCCTTGTTCCCATCGCCATCCTGTTCGGGCTCTCCATTCTCCCCCTTTTTGTCTTTTCCTGCACCCTTGCCATCCTCGTCACGGGGGAGGTCATATTCCACGACGCCAAAGACCGGATGCTCTCCTCCATCCTCCAGATCGTCTCCGGGTTTTTTGCCTGCGTCCTCATCATGTTCTACTTCAATACATGGGCCCCGCTCGTCGTCATATTCGGGATCGTGGTCGCCGTTCTCCTCAAGGCTATCCTCCGCAGGAGAGAGGACGCCCTCATGATCGAGGCACTCGGGGTGGCCATGACGATGTTCCTCATCGACGAGCTCAATTACAGCGTTGATCTGGCCCTCATCGCGTTCGCCGTCATCATTGCTTTCAGTTTCGGGTTTTTTTCCTACCGGACACGCACCGCAGACGTGAGCGGGCTTTTTTCGGGTGCGCTGATTGGTATCATCCTCATCGTCTTTGCAGACATCCGGTGGTTCATCGTCATGCTCGCTTTCTTCATCCTCGGGTCAGCCAGCACGCGGTACAGGTATGATTACAAGCAGCAGATGGGAATCGAGCAGGGACGGGGCGGTGCGAGGGGGTATCTCAATGTCTTTGCCAACGGGAGCGTCTCGGCAGCGTCTGCCGTCCTCTGGGGTGTGAGCGGCTCCCCGGTTTTCCTCGCTCTCTTTGTCGGGAGCGTTGCGACTGCTGCTTCTGACACGGTTGCAAGCGAGCTGGGCGTGACGGGAGGGGATCCATACCTCATCACGACGTTCGAGAAGGTCAGGCCGGGGACCAACGGGGGCGTGTCTGTCCGGGGGGAAGCGGTGGCCATGGGAAGTGCCCTTGCAATCTCGCTCCTCGCATGGATCCTTGGGATCGTCGACCTCCCGGTCGCAGTGGCATGTGCGCTGGGCGGGTTCATCGGGACGAATATCGACAGCCTTGTCGGGGCACTGATGGAAAACCCCGGGCTGATCGGCAATGCGGGAACGAACTTCATCGCGACCCTGGGCGGGGGGGTCACGTCGGTCGCAATCATGATACTCTTCCGGAGTGCCATGTGAAGCAGGGGTTATGAGGGGAGAGATATGCAGAGGGAAGGAGACGATGAATATTTCTGCCCGGTCTGTTCTGCCCGGACTGACCACGAGCTTGTTGCACGGGGACGAAATCCCGTGGGCAGGTGCCTCGAATGCGGCGATGTCCATCCCGTCGTTGTCGGGGAAAGGCAGAAAACGGTGAATGTCAGGGCAATCGTGAGCGATGGGCCCTCATCCCGGATTTGCACGGTCGAGATGGACGATGCCGAGGTATGCCGGACGGGGGACACGTTCGTTGCCGCGTGCGGGGACGAGTATACCGGGGTGGAGGTCACGTCCATCGAGTCGGGAGGAGTGCGTGTAAAGAAGGCAATCGCGGGGGAAATCTCGACTCTGTGGACGAGGAAGGTCGAAGAAGTCGCGTTACGGGTTGCAATTCATTCCGGAGGAATCACGACGTCATTCCATGTCATGGTACCGGGGGAAGAGCTGTTCTGTGTCGGGGAGGTGTATACAATCGGAAAAAGGAGGTTCCGAATCTCCCGGATCAAGATCCGCGACGGGGGCATGCTCAGGAAACCGGGGCAGAAGGCAGAAGCCAAAAGGATCAGGCGGGTCTTCGGGTACCCCGGCTGATACCGCGGATGGCTTCCTCGAGTTGTTCCCTGTGGACGAGCCCCTCGAACCTCGCCCCTTCGGGTTGCGTCATCCCGCTCGATGACGATCGTCGGTGTCACGGAGAGCCGGTATTTCGCGATATAAGACCTTTCCCTGGCAGGGTTGATCCGTTCTGCACGGATGCCGAGGGCTGATTCGACTTCTGCGAGGATTGGCTCCTGCTCGTGGCAGGCCATGCACCCNTCCTGGAAAAAATAGAGAACGCGGATTGCCATGAAGGTAAAAAAGAATGGTATCTATAAAAATTCTCTGCTTTCAGACCTTCGTCAGTTCCCTGATGGAGACTTCAGCCGTGGGATAGGCAAAATTGACCCTGANCCCGTCCGCGGTTTTTGACGTTACGTACCCTGTCCTGATAACGATGGAGGGAGTCTCGTTGGTCCCGGCCGTGACGCCCGGTTCCTCGGCAAAACCGAGGATGACCTGGTCACCGGGAACGACAGCCGTGAAGTTACCTCCAATCCCCTCGAACTGTTCGACGCTCATCTCGCGTTCCAGTCCCCCAAGGGACGGAATGGCAATCTTTTTTGTCTCCCCCTGCTTCATCCCGGCAATCCCCTGCACGATTGCATTGTATTCCGCAGAGAAGAGTGCATACCGCGACTCTCCGTACATGTAATTGAAAACCGGGACCGGCACTATCTCCTTCGAGCTCGTCTGGCCCACGTACATCGAGAACGGTCCGCACAGCCAGACAGTATTTCCTGCTTCGTATGTCTGGTTGAATTTTTTCAGGTCACTGGTCAGGACGGGCCGGCCCTGGTCGTCGTACAGCGTGAGAGCGACCGTCGCATGGTCGCCGGCAGCAGCAGGATTGAGAGTGATGAGCCAGCTCATCCCGAGTGAACTCACCACCATGATAACCGCAAAACTCACCCCGATGACGATGATGCCTATCTTCTGGAGGTTCCACCCGGACCCTGCCTTCTTCTCCTTTCCCTTTGGTTTTTTCATTCATTCTTGATTGGTTCAGGTTAAAATAAACATTTCATGATGGTGCGCCGGGAAGAGACCCCCGGTGTACCTCTCTCCATCCCCCCGGGAAGTAAGTCGCACGGAGCGGCTGTAAGGGAGATAAGTAAAATTTATATACTATGAATATTAACATAAGGTTAGTCAGCGGAAAACCGACGCTGAAGAATGAGACAGGAGGTGTTCATATGGTATTCCGAAGGAGATACCCGTTTAGCTGGATGATGAGGGACTTTGAGGACATGCTTACAGAGATGGAGAACCGGTTCTGGGGCACAGGGGGCCGGTTCCTGCCGGCCGCCGGTGTCGCGGACCGGTTCCTCCCTGCGATACGGGGTGAATTCAGGGTAGACGTCCGGGAGCACGACGACGAGATCATGGTGGTTGCCGACCTCCCCGGTGTGGACAAGGAGGATATCTCGATCTCTCTCCTGAACCCGAACACCCTCGAGATTGCCTGCGAGAGGCGTTCGGACAAGGAAGAGAAGGACGAGGGATACTACGTCCGGGAGAGGATGTACGGGTCGATGTCCCGCACCGTCGCGCTCCCCCACGATGTCACGGAGAAAGGGGCATCCGCAACGTTCAAGAACGGCGTCCTCGAGATCCGCCTGAAGAAGTCGAAGGAGGAGAGGGGAAGCCGGATCAAGATAGAGTGACGGATACNCCNTTTTTTCCTGTTCACTTTTTTCCCGATGGTTTTTAGTTACTCCAGCCTGAAATGAGATGGGATGGATAAGAAAAAGGTCCGGGACTACATGACCTACGACGTTATCACCGTCAGTGCAGACGGGACCGTGCAGGAGGTCATGGACAAGATCAGAAANACCGGGCATGACGGGTTTCCCGTCGTGGACGGAAAAGAGGTCGTGGGGTACGTGGCCGCACGGGACCTCCTTTTCAAGCTCCCTGATACCCCGGTCAGGGATGTCATGTCAGACAAGCTGATTGTGGCGGACCCGGACATGAGCATCAACGATGCGGCGAGGGTNATATTCCGGTCAGGCATCCAGAAACTCCCCGTCGTGGACGAGCACAACCACCTGCTCGGCATCATCTCGAACACCGACGTGATCAGGTCACAGATCGAGCATGTCTCTCCTGAAAAGGTCTTCAATTTCATCTCGACCCTGCGGACACTCCATGGCATCAACCCCGAGCTCAGGAGGGAGGTCGTGCCGATCGACAAGCTTGTTCCAACCCAGTCACGGATATACGAGGACGAACTGGAGGGCAGGATATACGAGATCAGGAAAGGCCTAGCCGAGCCCCTCATCGTTGTCAGGAAACCGGGCCGGCTCATCCTCGTGGACGGTCACCACCGTGCGATTGCTGCCCGGAAACTGGGGATAAAGGCCCTCGATGCCTATGTCATCGAGGTGAACGAGGACATCGAGCTCGGGATGGAAAGGACGGCAAAGGCCATGAACCTCCGTTCCCTCGACGACATCCAGATACTCGATTACGCACGCCACCCGCTGGTCGCGATCACGCATCGCCTCGGCCGCAGGGGCTAGGACCCGTCGCACCGGACCTCGTATTCTTCGTTGAGCAGGTGTTCCCGGATCACTGCACCGGCCGGCACGGTGACCTCGGGCCAGACCCGTGTCCGCGAGTGGACGACAACCCCCTTCTCCATGGTCACCCGCGGGCCGATGACCGTATCGTTCTCGAGGCTGCAGTCATCTCCGATGACCGAGTCGTTATCGATGATGCTCCNTGATACCGTCGAATTCTTCCCGACTGTCACCCTGTCGTAAATGGACGACGAGAATACCTTTGCATGGCTCNTGATGCGGCAGTTCCCGCCGATGCACGTGTAAGGCCCGATAAGGACATGGTCCTCGATTTCAGTCCCTGCCCCGATGGATACGGGCCCGATGACCCGGGAGCCGTTCCCCATCNTGAATGAACTGCCAATCTGGACCGGTCCCTGGATCTNGCCGGCCTTCATCGTGAGATCGCCGCTGATACTCGTGAAGGGAATCTCCTGGAGTTTCCACTTCTCCGCCTGGCGCAGGGATGCGGGATTCCCGACATCGGTCCAGTTGCCACGGGCAAGGTAGGCCCGGAGCGTGTGTCCCCCCTCCATCAGGCGGGGAAAGAGGTCACGTGCNAAATCGAACTTCGTTCCCGGTGGAATCTCGTCAAAGATGGCAGGTGTGCAGACGTATATCCCGGTGCTGGCAAGGTTTGAGAAGATCTCGCCGGGTGAGGGCTTTTCCTTGAACCTGCGGATCCGGAAGTCGGCATCGATCTCGGCGATCCCGTAATCACCCGGCTCATCGATGCTGATCAGCCCGATGGACACGGGTGAGCGGTGCCGGGCGTGTTCGCGGTAAAAATCGAGGAGGTTGAGGTCGGTGACGTGGTCTCCCCCGACAACGAGGAAGTTGCCGTCCTCGAGGTGCCGCTGGGCATTCTTGANGCTGCCGGCCGTCCCGAGTTTCGTCTTCTCGCGCACGTATGTGATATCCACACCAAAAAGGGAGCCGTCCCCGAGTGCGTTCTCGATGGCAGAACCCATGTAACCTAGGGTGATCACCACCTCGCGGAACCCGAGGTTGGAGAGGTGGGAGACGAGGTGCTGGATCGAGGGGCGGCCGACGATCGGTATACACGGTTTGGGTCGTTCGAAGGTGAGTGGCCGGAGCCGCGTACCCTCACCGCCGCACATAATGCACACCTTCATGAAGAGAGTGTACCACTCCCTGACGCATAAAGCATCCGAGGCGTATTCCTGCACCCTTTCTTCCCGGGAAGCGGTATTGAAATCTTTTTCTCGTCGCGTCTCCACATTCATGTGGTATTGTGTTTTCGGAAAGTGATCGGGACACCCGGAGGAAGGAACTCGGGCTGGTTCTCTTCATCCTCGTCCCCGTGCTGTCGTTCGGCGGACTGGTGCTGGGAATAGCCCTCGTGAATGCAGGTATCATTTCCGATGCCGCAGACTTTTACTGGGGGAGCGTGGCTGCTTCCCTCGTGCTCGCGTTCCTTGCACTGATCAAGCCAAGGAAGGACATCGTCTCCCTCTGTGCCCCCATGTTCGCCCTCTTTGTCTTCATCGTGCCCCTGGAGACAAAACCATCCCTGCTCCTGCAGGGACTGTATGCCGCAAGCATCACCGCCCTTGCGGTGAGGCTTCACCTCCGCTTCAGCACTCCAAAAATCTCCGANAAGGAGGAAAAATCAATGGAAAAGTACCTCTATGACTATATCCACCGGATCACGCCGTTCTTTTCAAAAGTTTCCCGGGACTGTGCCCACGACATCGCGTCCACTGTCCTGTCGTTCAAGTTCGGGCTCTATGCAAAGGCCGGCACGGATGCAGGCCGGGCTCTCTCCCGCCTGGGGGAGATGGAGAACAGGGCTGTCCTCGAAAGAGCCTTGAAAATTGTAAAGGAAAGGGCGGAGGCTCTTGACCAGTCGTTGCCGGGCGGGTTCTCGGCAGTATCCTTCGAAAAGGAGGATATCCCGTTCCTTGCCCTCAACATACCCCCGGAGCAGGTGGAGGACCGGAATGTCTACACGCTCGACAATGCCCTCCTCCTGCTCTATGCTGTTGCCTATCTCCAGTCTCCCGACGACGGGCAGTCACTGGACGAGCACCAGAACTTCGTCATCCAGATACTGGAAGACTACAGGAACCTCATCNGCCAGAAATAAGGAAAAGGAGAGTTNGGGGATACCCTGCCGGGGATCAAAATCCCCCCNGCCCTGACCATTCCCCGCTTTTTCTGCCCCTAGAGGCTGTCCATGCTGATACCGCGGAAGTCCTGGGCGATTTCACCGATCTCCTTTGCACCAAACGCNGTCTGGACGGCAGTGATATCGAGCTGGGCGGCAACGTCGCACATGTAATCCAGGATGTCCACAGAGAGTTCCTTGTGCATCTTGCTCTTGCGCAGCTGGTCAATCAGGAATGCAAGTTTTTCCGGCGGCTCCATCCGTATCTTCGCCAGGCTGACGACGCACATGAAGATCCGGGTCAGGTTCCTGTCGGTGCCTGTGATGGTATCAAAGAAATTCTTCAGGATCTGTGCCTGGTATATCTCGCCACCCATTGCTGTACAGCGGTTACTGTTCCAACTATATAAACCTATTTGCACCAGAGCCCCGATCCACCGTCTTTTTCCGGAAAAAAAGGTTATTTGGCTGTACTTACGATGCGGATGATGTCACCATCCTTCATCTGGTACGTGTCCTTGACCCGCATGTTTGTCCGGGCATCCACCGCGTACAGGAAACCCTTGCCGATGTCCGTATGGACCTGGTAGGCAAGGTCCCGCGGGGTCGACCCTTCCCGCATCAGGAATGCATCGGGAAGGACCCTTCCCTTCGAGTCAGAGAACCTGTGCTCGTCCTCGACGGGATAGACAACGACCATGTGCAGGAGATCCCTGACCGCCCGGTTGATTGCCTGCTGGACACCCGTTCCCCCGAACTTTTCCATGACCTGAGCGATCGTCCGGAGCCCTGCCTTCTGTGCCGGGGAGAGTGCATCGTCACGGACAACCGAGAAAGCCGGGTCGCCGGGGTGGTACCGGGATGAGACCTGCGGCCACTGCGTTCCGGAGGGCAAGTTCCCCTGCAGCGGTTGCAAAGAGAAGACCCGCNGCCCTGAGCCTTTCGACGAGACCGTCCGGGAGCAAGGTCAACGCGGTTCCCGACGTCCAGCGTGGGCTTGCTGATCCGGACAATCTCTTCGCAGAACCGGACGAGCGCTGCCTGGTCCGCGTGTACAAGGTCGATTCCCGCGGATCTTTCCGCGTCCATGACATCCTCGGGGGCAACTTTGAGACCCGTGAAGATATCCGCTATGCCCCTGTGGACNGAATAGGTCTTTGACTGTGCCTGGCGCTGGATCTTCTGCCAGTGCTTGTCCAGTATCCCGAATATCCACATCGTCATCTCTCTCCTGACGAACTCGACATCCTGGAGGGGATCGTGGCTCCCTGCCTCCACAGGGTTCCCCTCGGAGTCCGAGGATCCGCTCGCGTCCACGATGTGGATGATGGCGTCTGCCTGCCGGAGGTTGTCGAGGAACTGGTTCCCGAGGCCCTTGCCCTTGTGGGCGTCAGGGACGAGCCCTGCCACGTCGATGAGGTTGACCGGGACGTAACGGATACCGTCCGTGCANTGACCGCAGGTGAGCCCCAGGCCCCGGCAGGGACAGTCAGTCCTGTAATAGGCCACGCCGAAGTTGGCATCGATTGTGGTGAAAGGGTATCCTGCGATCTCTGCAGGGGCCATCGTTGCCGCCCGGAAGAACGTGGACTTCCCGCAGTTGGGCTTTCCGGCAAGAGCAAGCGTGATCATAGCAATTCCCTTTACCTTTTACCACCTAAAACATTAGTGCCTTATGTCATACACGAAAAAGTCCGTTTACTACTTCGATGCTCCCGGCCCCCAGAATACACGGGACTGTGCAGAAATCGCCCTCGAAAGGGCGAGGGAACTCTCCATCAGGAAGGTCATCGTTGCAAGCACGTCGGGAAAGACGGCAGAGGAGTTTTTCCGTGTCCTTGAGGGGACAGGGATCAGGCTGATCGTTGTCACCCATGTCGTCGGGTTCTCGAAACCGGGAGAATGGGAGTTTTCCCGCGAAACAGCCGCGAAACTGGAGAAGGCCGGTGTGACCATCGTCACCGGGACCCACGTCCTATCAGGGCTCGAGCGGGCATTCTCCCGGTCTGCAAAGGTCGGGGGCGGGTCCCGGACGGAGGCCGTTGCAGAAGCGTTCCGCAGGGTCATCGCCGTGGGGCTGAAGGTTGCCGTGGAATGCACTCTCATTGCGGCAGACCAGGGCGTTGTCTCGCCGGACGAGGAAGTGATCGCGGTCGGGGGGACGGCAAGCGGCGCTGATACAGTCTGCGTCATCAGGCCTGCCCACACCGCCTCGTTCTTCGACCTGCAGGTCAGGGAGATCGCGGCGATGCCACGGGAACGGTGAAGGGATGGTTACTGCTGCGCTGGCAGATGCAGTATCGACTATCCTCGGAAAGCCCGTGCTCTGGGTCCCCGGCCTTGTCGTAGGCTGTCTTGCCGCAATGGACATCGTCCTGCAGTACTATTTCGGGACTTTTTTCCTGACGAGACTGTGGGTCATCGAGGCACTGGCAGTCCCGTTCCTCGTTGCCGGGGCATATTCAGAAATCCGGAACACCGGGGAGGAGCCACAGACGTTCTGGAGCGGGGGCATCCGGTACTACTTCAGGATCCTCGTCCCGTTGCTGGTCATCGCCTTTTCGATACTTGCAACGATCGTGCTCCTTGCCATACCCCTCTCGTTTCTTGGGAACTCCACCCTCGTCCTCCCGTACATCATCCTTGGAAGTGCGGTCCCGATCGCTTTCTTCACGTTCTTCTTCGACTGTGCCGCGGTCTTCGAGGACTGCCGTGTCTTCGAGAGCATCAGGAGGAGCGTGGAAATCGTCCTGAACCGCCCGGGCCAGGTCATCGTGTTCTTCCTCGTTGCAGCAGGGATCGTCATCCTCGTCTCCCTGCCCCTGATGGTCATCTGGACAGGCCTCCTCTACGAGAACCTCGTTCCTCTTGCATCGATGGACCAGGGGGAACTGCAGGCACTGACCATGGAGACTCTCAACGGGATGCTCGGCCCCGGCGGAATCGGACTTACCGCGCTTTTTTCATGCATCTGGTTCANCCTTGCCGGAAACATCCTCCTCACGTTCAAGGCNGTCTTCTACCGGCACATACTCGGGCAGGTCCCGCAGGCAGGCACAACCGTGCCGCTCCGGGGAGANTACGATGAGAAGGGAAGGTGGTACAAGTACTGAACGGAAAAACCGTTCCTTTTTTCCCGGACCGCAACTTTTCTGGTATTCCGGGACCCATCACTCCAACCATGCCCGGCGTTGCACGTGTCACCATCCGGTGCAAGGGCCACCCGTTCGTCACGGCGCTCCACCCGACCACCCTCGAGATAACGAGGGATACAGAGCTTACCCCGAGGGGTGACTGCATCATCGGGATTGCAGCGGACATGGCGGCACGTGACCTTCCCCGGGAGGTCAGGGAACTCCTCTGCCGCGATGATGCCGTTGTCACGGCAGGATTCTGCTGCGAGGGGCAGGTCGTCACTGTCCGGGGGCGGGGAAGCAGCAGGATGACTCTCTCCCACCCGGATGACATGGTCTTCCGCAGGAGCGGTTTTGTCTGCGACAGGACGGTTGCGATATGTGCCGACGGTGCAGCCCGGACATTTCCCCGCGATTTCGTGGCACAAGTAGCAGCAGGAAAACCGGTCATCGTGACTTTTGAGGTCAGCGTTCCCTGACCGGAAAGGGGGTTTTAATCCCGCCCGAGCATCGTTATCTTCATCTCGGCACCGGCAAGGATCTCTTCTGCCTGCCGGATCAGGACGGCGCCCCTTTCGTAGAGCGCGATTGCTTCGTCGAGGCCGGTCTGGTTGTCCTCGATTTTCTGGAGAATCTCCTTGATCTCCTTCATCAGGTCTTCAAACGTCTGTGTCATGGTACACTTCCTCCACACGTGCTTCTGCGGAACCGTCCGCCATCCGTATCGAAATCCGGTCCCCCGGTGACATTTCCCGGATGGAACGGACGACCTTCTTCTCCCGCGTGATGATGCAGTAACCCCTCGAAAGCAGGTTTACCGGGTTGCCGGCCGCAAGGAGGCGGGAATATCCCGCGAGGCGTTCCTTTTCCCGGGCGATCCGGGACTCCATCTCCCGCACCATCCTGCTTTCGAGGACCGAGAGGTCTTCCCTCCGGACAGTCAGGCGCTGTCCCATCCGGCGGGCTGAGAGCCTCTCCCGGAAGTCGGCAAGATCGGCTGATGCCCTGTCGAGTTTTGCGAGCAGGCGCCCGGCAAGCAGCTTGCGTATCCCGCCCAGTTCCTCGAGGATCTTCACCCTTTCGGGAACGACGAGTTCTGCCGCTGCTGAGGGGGTCGGTGCCCTGACATCAGCGGCATGGTCGGCGAGCGTGACATCCACCTCGTGCCCGATGGCGCTGACCACCGGGACGGGAGAGGAAGCGACAGCCCTCACGACGTCAGGGTGGTTGAAGGGGAAGAGGTCTTCGAAGCTGCCGCCGCCCCGGGCGATGATGATGACTTCGACGAGTCCTGCAAGTCGCCCGATCGCCCGCGATATCTCTATGTGGGCAAGGTCTCCCTGCACGGCAGTCGGCGAGACGACGAGTTCCACGGGGCACCTGCGGGAGATAACGTTCCGGATGTCCTGGAGAACGGCACCCGTCTCCGACGTGACAACCCCGACCCGGGCCGGGAAAGGCGGCAGCGTCCGCTTCCGCGCGATATCAAAGCATCCCTCTGCGGAGAGCTGCGCTTTCCACTGTTCAATGAGGAGGTATTTCTCGCCCCGGCCGGCAGGGCGGATGTCCCGGACATAGAACTGGTACCGCCCCCCGGGGGAGTAGTGGCCGACCGAGCCGAACGCGATGACATCCATCCCGTCGGCGAGCTCACACGCGAGCCGTGCTGCATCCGTCCTCCAGATGACGCAGGAAATGAGTGCGTTCCTCTCACCCGCCTTCTCCCCGAGAGAGAAGTAACGGTGACCAGAGGTGTGGTTCTTGTAATTGGTGACCTCTCCCCTGATCCAGATATCATGGAGACGGNNGTCATCCAGGAGTGACCCTATGAGGGAGGAGACCTCCGAGACGGANAAGANTCCCGGCGGGTGCCCGGGAGAGTCCATGCCGCNGCCAGGGGAATTCCGGGTCATCAACACTTAATTATGGGCAGGTTGTTATGAAATAGGATCATGGTCGTTTTTGCAGTCTCCACCATGTTTTTTCACGAATACACGATCGGGGAGATCATGTCCGCCGTTGGCGCGGCCGGGCTCGATTCTGTCGAATTCTGGGTGGAGACACCGGCTTTCTGGCTTGCAGGCCAGCCNGGGGACGAGATCAAAAAAGCCAGGGATNTGTACCCGGTCATGGAAAGGGCAACCCTGCACGCACCNATCCTCGACTTAAACCCGACCTCCGTGAACCCCGTCATCGCCGAGGTGTCCGTCCGGTTCGTCTGCGATTCTGTCAGGCTCGCGGCAGGAACAGGTTTTCCGCTGGTCACTGTCCACCCCGGCAGGAGGACTGCAAAGAGACCCCCGGGACCCGCGGATTGTGCGAAGTTCGAGCGGTACATCCGTGCACTGGAGGAGGTGTCGCGGGAGTCGGGAGTGAAAGTTGCCATGGAAAACATGGAAAACCGCATCAATGCACTGGTGTGCACCCCGGAAGGCATGCGGGACCTCCTCGACCGCGAGGAATGGCTCTCCTTCACGCTCGACCTTTCCCATGCAATGGCTGACGGACCCGGCGTGGCATCCCGCTACATCGACCTTTGCGGTGACCGGCTCGTCAACGTCCACGTGAGTGCAGGCCGGGAGGGAAGGATGCATCTCCCCCCGTCGGGCGACCCCGGGGTGTCGGGCGTCCTGGACCGCCTTTCCCGTTCGGCGTACCGGGGGCACCTCACGCTCGAGATCGAGGACCTTGCCCTGCCCCGGCCGCTCTCGTACCGGCAGAAGATAGCCCTCCTCTCGCACGAATCAGGATTNATGAAAGGCTTCTTCGGCGAATCGACGAATTTATAAAATGTCAGTGCGATAGATAGAGTGTCACTGGGCACATGAAAATGATGAGAGGAGCCGTTCAGTCGGCGTGGACCTGATGATCGAGGACTTTTTATTCCTTTTGCTGTTCATCATATGCCTCGTGTTGTCTGCTTTTTTTTCTGCATCAGAAGTGGCCTTAATCTCCGTCACACGTGCCAAGGTACGGACTCTTGTCAATGAGAAAAGGCCCGGGGCCGATGTCCTTGCACGCCTCAAGGANGATCCCAACAGGTTCCTGATCACCATCCTGATAGGCAACAACATCGTCAACGTTGCTGCCGCATCGATTGCAACCGCGGTGACGATCAGCATCTTCGGCAATATCGGTGTCGGGATCGCAACCGGTGCAGTGGTCATCCTCCTCCTTGTTTTCGGGGAGATCAGCCCGAAGATGTATGCCNCAAAGAACGCGGAAAAATATGCCCTTGCCGTTGCCCGACCGATATATCTCCTNTCCATCGTCTTCTCGCCGCTGGTATGGGTCATAGGAAGGGTGAAAAGGAAGGACTCCGGGGAGGAGGGGGCAGCAGAGCCCTCCGTTACGGAGGAAGAGATAAAGGAATGGATAGAGGTGGGCAAGGAGGAAGGAGCAATCGAGCAGGAGGAACGCGAGATGCTCTACTCCGTGCTCGAGTTCGGTGACACNACGGCGCGGGAGATCATGACCCCCCCGCGTGGACGTGGCTCCTCATCGATGACGAGAGCACCCTCGAGGAAGCACTCCACCTCTTCAACGAGACCGGGTTTTCCCGTATTCCTGTCTACCACGAGAACATGGACAACATCATCGGGGTCCTCAACGTCAAGGACGTCTTTTCGAGCATGCTCTCAGGAAAGAAGAACGTCAGCATCCGGGACCTGATGTACGACCCCTTCTTCGTGCCGGAGAGCAAGAAGATCGACGAGGTACTCCGCGAACTGCAGCTCCGGAAGGTCCAGATGGCGATCGTGCTCGACGAATACAGCAGTTTCGTCGGGATCGTGACCGTCGAAGACATCCTCGAGGAACTCGTGGGCGACATCCTCGACGAGTTCGACAGGGAAGAACCCCAGATCCAGAAGATAGGGGAGGGGGTTTACCTCGTTGACGCAAAGGTCTGGGTTGAAGAACTCAACGATGAACTCGATCTCTCCCTTCCCGTCTCGGAATCGTACGAGAGCATCGGGGGGCTGGTCATCGAGCGGCTCGGGCACATCCCCCATCCGGGCGAGAGCGTATACATCAGGGAATGCCACGTAACGCTGGTGGTGACCCAGATGCTGTCCAGGCGGGTCGTGAAGGTCAAGATCATCGTGCACCCCCCGGGAGATGAAAAGGGCGGGGAGAAAGGAGAATGAAACGTATTGCAGTCCTTGCATCCGGAAGGGGATCAAACTTCCAGGCCGTGATCGATGCTATCAGGCAGGGCTCCATCCCGGCCGAGTGCGTCGGCCTCGTGTCCGATAACCCCGGAGCGTATGCCATCACGCGTGCGAGGAGTGCCGGTATCCCCGTCTTCATCGTGGATTATTCCCGGTATTCCACGAAGGACGAGTACGAGGCAGACCTGCTCCGGGTCATGAAGTCCCTGCATGCGGACCTGTTCGTCCTTGCCGGGTACATGCGCATCCTCGGTGCAGGTATCGTCAGGGAATTTCCGGGAAAGCTCATCAACATCCACCCCGCTCTCCTCCCGAGTTTTGCAGGGCTGCATGCCCAGCGCCAGGCCATCGAATACGGTGTCAGGGTCTCGGGGTGCACGGTTCACTTCGTTGACGAGGGTGTGGATACAGGCCCCATTATCGTCCAGTCCTGCGTACCGGTGCTCCCCGGCGACGACGAGGAGAGCCTGTCCGAGCGGATCCTCAAAGAAGAGCACCGTTGCCTCCCCCGTGCAATCCGTGCATTCTGCGAAGACCGCATCAGGGTCAGCGGTCGCAGGGTCTCCATCGTCGGCGAGGATTCTGCCCCGCCTGCATAAAGGTATATCTCGTCCCGGCACCAGAGTGATAATTCTCTCTTCCATTTCCATGAGCAGGAGAACAGCACACCCCGAGGCACGGCGCATCGCCCGCGAAAGGATAGCCATCCTCTTTGNACAGGCGAGGAAGGCATTTCCCCTCGATCCGGCCCTTGCAGACAGGTATGTCTCGCTGGCCCGNAAGATATCAATGAAACACCGCGTCCGGCTCGACAGGGAGTTCCGAAGGCAGTTCTGCCATCACTGCCACCGGTTCCTCGCCCCCGGGGCCAACGCGAGAGTCAGGATATACCGCGGCAGGGTTACAGTCACGTGCCTTGCATGCCACCGGCA
>Ga0067045_1028923_pt1 | contig 25797 bp, 15 predicted proteins | sample TerdegcTABiofilm_FD_59184 | JGI IMG/M metagenome (GOLD analysis project Ga0067045, IMG submission 59184) | Combined Assembly of (Gp0054472, Gp0054536) Wastewater bioreactor microbial communities from Singapore -Terephthalate degrading... | reverse complement strand
CCAGCCGCTGCCGCAGCGCGGGACCGGCAGGGTTTGTTGGAGACGAGCCTGTGCCTGGCCGGTCCCGAGGTAGCGGCGATGGCGGCCCGGCGGCGCGTGGTCTGCAGCGCCGCTTGCCAGGAGGTCTGTCCATGCCGTGGGCACTCGAGCAGCTCTCTGCCGCGCTAGCCCAGGCGATCGCCCGCTTCGAGGAGGAAGAGATGGGCGTCCGGCCGGCCGAGGTGAAGGTGCTGGTCCACGACGATCTGGTCATGGTGCACGTCAAGGACGTGCTCTCGCCCTCCGAGCGGGCGCTGGCGCGCACCGAGGCCGGTCAAGCGGTGCTCCAGCGCTTCAACGCGATGCTCTTCGCCGGCGGCTCGTCGCCGTCGATTCGGGAGCAGGTCTCCACCGCCTTGAACCGCGAGGTCGTGGACGTGCAGACCACGCTCAGCGCGCTCACCGGCAGCCTGGTGGCGGTCTTCTCGCTGGGCAGGCCGCTGGACGCTTGACGGGTGTCGAGCAGTGGCCGGGCTCGCTGGCAGCAGGACCTCGCTCCTGACGGCTGACTCGAGGGGCATGAAGGGCATGACACGGGGACAACTGGAAGCCGACATCAGCCGGCGCATGGTGCAGTTCGCTAAGGAGCAGCTCGGGCGGGGGCCGGAGGGCGTGCGCACGCGGGTGATCGAGGACGTCATCCTGGTGCGCCTGGAAGGCGTGCTCACGCGGGGCGAGAAGCGGCTGGCCGCCCAGCCGGACGGCGCGCGCCTCATCAAGGAGATGCGTCTGCGGCTGATCGAGAGCTCGCGGCGTGCTCTGGAGGAGCTGGTGGTCGAACCGATGGGGTTGAAGCTCGTCAGCCTGCACACCGACCTGAGCACGCGGACCGGCGAGGAAATCGTGGTCTTCGTGCTGGATCGAGACCTCGAGGTAGCGCTGGAACTCTAGCCCGCCTGCCGCCGTTGCTGGGGCCTGCAGTCCGCGCGAGGAAAGGCGCCGGCGAGGCGGGTCGCGCGAGCCCCAGGCCACGGCGAGGCGTCTGGCAGTTCGGCCCTGCGCTGGCCCGAGGCGGAGCGCCGGCGGAGGCGCCACGCGGCTGCCGCGACACAGGGGCGGCAGGCGTTCTGCCTGCATGACGGGAGCAGGAATCCATGGCCGTGATCACTGTGGCACGCCAGATCGGCAGCTGGGGCGACCGCATCGCCGAACGCGTAGCGGAAGTCTTGGGCTACGAGTACGTGGACAAGCGCCTGGTCGAGGAGATCGCGGCCATCACTGCCACCACGCCCGAAGAAGTCGAGGCGTACGACGAGAAGGCCGAGGGGCGCGTCCAGTACTTCCTCCGCCGCCTGCTCGTGCCCGAGGTGAGTCCCGGTTCGTTTCCCCTGTCGGCAGCGGCCTATGCCTCCGAGCTCGGCCTGGAATTCGCGTACGTCAGCGATGTCGACTCCGGCCAGCCCACGTACCTGGATCGAGGCACCTACCAGTTGCTCATCACCACGCTGATCCAGGACTTCGGGCAGACCGGCAAGGTGGTCATCGTCGGCCGTGCCAGCCAGGTCATCCTCAGGGATCACCCGGAGGCGTGCCACGTCAAGATCGTCGCCCCGGTGGAAGTGCGCTGCGCGCGCCTGCAGCAGTCGCGGAACCTTAAGCCGGCTGCCGCCCGCAGGCTCATCGAGCAGCACGACCAATGGCGCCAGGACTACCTGCGCAACTACCATCACGCCGACTGGAACGATCCCCTGCTGTACGACCTGACGATCAACACCGGCAGGGTCGGTCCGGACGAGGCGGTCGAGCTCATCGTCGACTGCGCCCGCCACAAAGGCACTCGCTGAGGCGCAGCAGCTTCCTGGCAGCCCAGCCCGTCCCGGCAGCGCAGCGTCCTGACCCGGCTCACGTAGCGGCTGTCGGCATGCCGCCGCAGATGGGCACGTGGATGACCACCGGCGTGCGTTGGGCCATGCCCTGCCGCAGCGCCTCGCAAAGCTGGGCCGCAGTGCCCACCCGCGTCCCCATGGCTTTCAGGCTCTCGGCCAGACCAGCGAAGTCGATGGGGCCCAGGTGGCTGCTCAGGGCAGCCCCGTACCGGGGCACCTGGCCGCTTTCCACGATCCCCCACCGCTGATCATCGGCCACGATCATGACGAATGGCAGCTCTTGGTGGACGGCGCGCTCCAAGTCGCCGATGGTGAACGTGGCGGAGCCATCGCCGCTGAGCAGCACCACTGGCTGGCGCGGGAAGCCGGCACGCGCGGCCATGGCCCCGCCCAGCCCAAAGCCCACCACGCCGCTGGCACCGCAGGTCAGCCACCGTCCCGGGTACCGCCCGCGGCCCAGGGTCTGGTGGAACCACTGGCCGATGTTGCCGCCGTCGACGATCAGCACCGCGTCGTCGGGCACCTCGGCGGCCAGCGCGTCCACGATATCCAGGGCATGGAGCTGCTCGCCGGGGCGTGTGGCGCTGGCCCGCACCGCGGCCACGAACTCGTCTCGGCGCTGCTGGGCTATGGCCAGCCATGGCTCGTATCCCGTCAGCGCCCGCGCCGCTGCGGCCTCGTCGAGCGCGCGCAAGGCCGCGCCCGGATCGGCCAGGATATCCAGATCCGTACGCCCGCGGGCCAGGCGCGCCGGATCCACGTGGATGCGCAAGGTCCGGCAGTGCGGGTTCGGGAGGCCGTAGCCCACTCGGTAGTCCAGCTCCGCGCCGACCAGCAGCAGCAGATCCGCATCCGGCAGCAGCCGCGGGTCGCCACTGGCCGCGCCGGTCACGCCCATGAACTCCGGGCACGGACCGGGCACGCACCCGCGGTCCCAGATCGGGACCATCACCGGCACCGCGTACGCGGCGGCGAACTCGGCCACCGCGGTCTCCGCTCCGGCATAGTACACGCCGCTGCCCGCAATCAACACCGGCCGCTGGGCAGCGGCCAGCAGATCCACCGCCCGCGTCACCAGCGCCGGCGACGGCAGCGGCCCACAAGCGGCGACCGCCTTGGGCATCGGCGCTGCCACTGCCGCCGCCTGCTGCACGTCCATGGGAAAAGTCAGGTGCACCGGCCCCGGGCGGCCGCTGAGCGCTGTAGCGAACGCACGGTGGACCAGCTCGGGGATGCGATCGACGTCGTCCAGCACCTGCGCGAACTTGCATACGGGTGCGGCCAGCGGCACGTGCTCCAGGTCCTGGAAATGCCCCTTGCCGGCGGTGCGGCGGGGTCCGGCCCCGGTGACCAGCAGCATGGGGGCCCCGTCGAAGCAGGCATTGACCACGCCCGCCAACGCGTTCACGTGCGCCACCCCGCTGCTGGCCAGGCACACGCCCACGCGGCCGCTCAGCCGGCCCCAGCTTTCTGCCATGTACCCGGCCGTCTGCTCGTTGCGCGTGTCGATGACGCGGATCCCGGCCGCGTGGCAGGCTGCCAGGACATCGTTGAGGCCGTTGCCGCACAGCGCGCTCACCCACTCCACTCCCTGCGCTGCCAGGCACTGGACGAAAAGCTCGGCACCGGTCATGGCTGGACGCGCTCCTTGGGCAGCCACCACAACTGGGATTGCCTGGCGGGCACCAGCGCCAGCGCGCGCGCCAGCAGTTGGCCTTCCTCCGCTGGCGACAGCGGCGCGTACGCCTCGGCCACGGCCACGTTCTCCTCCACCTGCTCCACGGTATCCATGCCGACGATGGCCACGTCCACGTCGCGACTCATGGCGTACCGCAGGTACAACGCCCGCTCGTCCGGAGGCACTTGCCCGTACGCCATCACCTTCATGCCGATCGTGCCCATCTGCCGAGCGCGGGCCACCGGCAGCACGGTCCGAGTGAAATCGTTCCAGACCGCGTTCACCGGTCCGCACGGATGGAGGATCGTGTCGAAATCGTACTCCTGCAGCAGGCGCACGAACTGAGCCGGCCGCGTATGGCCGCTGACTCCCACGAAGCGGATGCGCCCCGCGCTGCGGTACTCCTCGATGAGACGCAGCATGCCGTCCGGGGCCTGGACCTCCGCCAGCGATTCCTCCTGATCGATGGCGTGGAGCTGCACCAGGTCGATCACCTCGAGGCGCAGACGCGCGAAGCTCTCCTCCAGCTCGCGCCGCGCCTCGTCGCCGCGCCGCTTGATGCACTTGGTGGCCACGAACAGCCGCTTCCGGTCGCGCTCCTGCAGCGCCAAGCCGAGCCGTCGTTCGCTGTCCCTGTAGGTCGAGGCGGTGTCGATGTAGGTGATGCCGCGGTCGATGGCGCGATGGACGACCGCGACCGCGGCCTGATCGGTCTCGGCCAAGCACCAGCAGACACCGCCCAGGCCGAGGGCCGTGACCTCGACGCCGGTCCTGCCGAGCACTCGCTTCGGTATGGCCATGCGCAATCCTCTGTTCGGCGAAGGCCCGCCAGCAACGCCCTCAGGCGGCTGTCGGGCACGCAATGCCAGCTAGGTGTCTGCCGTGTTGCAGCCTCTCGCGAGCGCGAAGCTCGGGCGGCCACTGCAGGGCGCCGGCCCGACCATCGCCGCCGCACGACCGGGCCCCACCGGCCCAGGGCAGCTTGCAGGCCACTGGACCTCAATCCTCGGAGGCGTACCGGAACAGGGGGATGGCCCCCGCCTGCAGACGGCGCAACTGCTGCTCGGCGGCCCGATCCATCGGCGCCACCTCCGCGGCCGCGGCCACGCCCACCCAGAACAGCTCCTCGTTGCCAGGAGGCACACACGCCGTCGCGCCCTGCGACAAGGCGAAACTCAGGGCCAGGCCCGTCTCCGTCGCATCGGTCACCGGCTCGTACCAGCACGGCGGATGCGTGTGCGTCGCGCCCTCCTGCCAGCGCCCCCGACACTGGGCCTTCAGCACCAGAATCCCCATGCCTCGCTCGCGCGCCAGGCCGATGACCTGCGGGCCGAAATTCTCCCGCGTCCACAGCGCGTAGTTGATGGGGAACAAGATCGTGTCGAAGGCGAACCGGTCGATGGCAGCCAGGGCCGCCTCCACGCTGTGGGCCGAGAAACCCAGATACCGGACCATGCCTTCGTCGCGGGCCCGCACGAAGGTCTCCATCGCTCCGCCCGGAGCGAAGGCGCGCTCCACGTCGTCCAGGCTGTGGAGGGCGTGCAACTGGTACAGGTCGAAGTAGTCCGTGCGGAGGCGCTGCAGCGAACGCTCGAGTTCCGCGCGCGCCCCGCCCGCGTCGCGCTGGGTGGTCTTGCAGGCCAGAAACGACCGCCGCCGATACGGCGCCAGGGCGGGGCCCAGCTTCTCTTCCGCCTCGCCATCCCCGTATGTCGGCGCCACGTCGAAGTAGTTGATGCCCCACTCCTCGACGGCGCGCGCGACGCAGCGGTCCGCCTGTGCCTGGGGCGCGCCCGTCAGCACCAGGCCTCCCAAGCCGATGATCGACAGCTCTTCGCCGGTCCGTCCCAGCTTGCGCCGCGGCAACGGGGCGCTGCTCAAGGCCAGAGCCGGGGCTAGGCTGGCCGCCAGGCCCGCCGCCATCGCCGTGCAGATGAACTCGCGCCGGTCCATGCTCGTCACTCCGCCGAAACCAAAGCCCTTGATCCACCGCCGGAACGGGCAGCAATATAGCGGCTTGCGGCCTGCGCGGCGAGTCGCTCGACGCGCGGTTGACCGCCTCGCCGCTGGGCGTCTATCTTCCCTGACCTCACCCCCAGCACGGCACGGGAGACGTCAGCGTGAGACCACTGCGCCACCTGCATGCGGCTCGTCTGCTGCCTGCCATCCATCGCTTCCTGGACCTGTCCGCCGCCAAGATCGCTGACCTGGACCGCGCGTGGAACCCGGCCGACGGGACGCCCGTGTTCACCGTGAAGGGACGGTACACGACCCGCGGTTGGACCGAGTGGACCCAGGGATTCCAATACGGCTGCGCCATCCTGCAGTACGACATGACCGGCGAGCGCCGCTTCCTCAAGATCGGCCGGGAGCGCACCATCGCGCGCATGGCACCGCATCTGTCCCACGTCGGCGTCCACGACCACGGCTTCAACACCCTGTCCACGTACGGCAACTTGCGCCGGCTGATGCTGGAGGGCCGCATTCCCTTCGATCGGCGCGAGTTGGAGCTGTACGAGCTGGCCATCAAGGTTTCGGGCGCAGTGCAGGCGGCCCGCTGGACGCGCACGGCGTCCGGCCGGGGTTTCATCCATTCGTTCAACGGGCCGCATTCGCTCTTCTCCGACACGATCCGGTCGCTGCGGGTCCTCGGCCTGGCCCACGAACTAGGACACGTGCTCATGGCCGAGGGCGATCGGCCCATCAGCCTGTTGGGCCGTCTGGTAGACCACGCGGTGACCACCGCCTTGCACAACGTGTACTACGGTGAAGGCCGGGACGTCTTCGATGTCGTTCCCGGCCGTGTGGCCCACGAGTCGATCTTCAACCCCACGGACGGGCGGTACCGATGCCCCAGCAGTCAGCAGGGATACTCGCCCTTCTCGACGTGGACGCGCGGACTGGCCTGGATTTTGGCCGGCTATGCCGAGCAGCTCGAGTATCTGGCCCAACTGGACGCTGACGCGCTGGCGCCGTTCATGGAGCAGGACGAACTCCTGCACTTGTGCGAGCGAGCTGCCGTTGCTGCCGCGGAATTCTACCTGCAGCACAGCTTCGCTGACGGCATCCCTTTCTGGGACACAGGCGCGCCCGGGGTGCAAGCATTCGGGAAGTACGCGGGCCAAGCCTCCGATCCGGACAACGACCTGGAGCCGGTGGACAGTTCGGCGGCGGCGATCTGCGGCCAGGGCTATCTGCGCCTGGGCAACTACTTGGCAGCGCGGGGCGACAGCGCCCGAGCCAGCCGGTACCGCGCCGCAGCGCTCACCATCGCCCAGACCCTGCTGGCCGAGCCGTACCTCTCCACCAAGCCCCGTCACCAGGGACTGACCCTGCACGTGGTCTACCATCGCCCCAACGGTTGGGACTACGTGCCGCGCGGCCGCAAGATCCCGTGCGGCGAGGCCGCCATGTGGGGCGACTACCACACCATGGAGTTGCTGCTGCTGATCCAGCGGGAGGCCGAGCAGAAGCCGTATCCGCAGTTTTTCCGTTAGCGCGGGCGAGGGGCGGGGTCCGCGCCCGGCGGCACGCGGAGACGTCCGGCCGGCGAGCCGCGGCCGGACCGCACTCGCCCAGCGGGACGCTCGGTCCCCCTACACGGCATCGGCTCCGTGTCGAGCGAGGAGGCGAACGGTGCGCATCACCGCCATCAGGAGCTACATGACGCGCTTCGGGCCGCGTCCCCGCGTGCTGGTGAAGGTGGAGACGGACGCCGGCATCTACGGCTGGGGCGAGGCGTACAACCACGGGCCGGATCGATCCATCCCGCCGATCGTGGACTACATCTTCGAGATGATCCGCGGCGAAGATCCGCGCCGGATCGAGTACATCATGCTGAAGCTGTACCAGCAGTTCCGCTTCCCCCCGGGCGCCATGGGGCTGGCGGCGTTCTCGGCGGTGGATCACGCCCTGTGGGACATCTCCGGCAAGGCCGCCGGTCTGCCGGTGTACATGCTGCTCGGCGGTCACGCACGCGACCGCGTGCAGGTCTACGCCCACCTGGGCGGTGCAGACGGCCAGGCAGCGGCCGACCAGGCGATGCAGCTTCATGCCGAGTGGGGCTTCACCGCGTTCAAGACCGGGCCGTACAGAATCCCGCCCGAAGCGAGCCGGTGGGGCGAGGTCTGCCGCGAGGCGGCCAAGTACTTCGAGGACATCCGCCGCCACACGCACGCCCATTTCGAGATCGCCTTCGACGCGCACGCCAAGATCTTCGAACCGATCCGCGCGGTGCAACTGGCCAATGCGCTGGCGTTGTACGACCCGCTGTTCTACGAGGAGCCGCTGCGGCCGGAGCACATTCCCGCTTGGGCGCGCCTGCGCCAGCAACTGCAGGTGCCCCTGGCCACAGGGGAGTCGCTGTATTCCCGCTACGAGTTCCTCAGCCTGCTGGCTGCCCAGGGCGCCGACATCATCCAGCCGGACATCTGCGCCTGTGGCGGCCTGCTGGAGATGCGCAAGATCGCCGCCATCGCCGAAGCCCACTATGTCACGGTGGCGCCGCACAACCCGATGGGGCCCCTCGCCACCGCGGTCAACGTCCACTTCGCTGCCGCGACGCCGAATTTCCGCATCCTGGAATACCTCCTTCCCGGCGACAACCGCTGGCTCGACGCGCCGTATCTGCCGCAGGATGGATACCTGCACCTGCGCCCAGACCGGCCGGGCCTGGGAGTGGAAGTCGACGAAGAGTACGTGCGGCACGACGCGTACCTCCACTGGCAGCGCACCTGTCCGGTGCGGCCCGACGGCTCCACGGCCTACATTTAGCGGGCGTCTGGTCCGGCGAGGCGATCGCCATGCAACTGCGGGCAAGCCAGCGATGAAGATCACCGGGATTCGCACCTACGTGGCGCGCTACGGCCGACGCTGCCGCGGTCTGCTCAAGGTCGAGACCGACGCGGGTCTGGAAGGCTGGGGAGAAGCGTACTCTGTCGGCCCGGATCTTGCCGTCGAACCCATCGCCGACTACATCGCCGTGCTGCTCCGGGGCGAGGATCCGCGCCGCATCGAGTACCTCGTGCAGAAGCTGCACCAGCAGTTCCGCTTTCCCCCGGGCGGCACAGGCCTGGCGGTCATCTCTGCCGTCGACCAGGCCCTCTGGGATATCTCCGGCAAGGCGGCCGGCCTGCCCGTGTACCGGCTGCTCGGGGGCGCCGCGCGCGACCGCGTGCGCGTGTACCACAGCATCGGCGGCAGGGACGCCCACCAGACCGCCGCGCAGGCCATCCAGCTCCACGAAGAGTGGGGCTTCACCGCTTTCAAGCTGAGTCCCTACCGGCTCGACCCGGACGCCAGCCGCTGGGGGCGCGTCTGCGCTGCGGCCGCCGAGTATCTGGAGCAGCTCCGCCGGCACACGCCGCCTGCCTTCGAGTTCGCCTGCGACGCGCACGCCAAGGTCTTCGAGCCGATCCGCGCGGTGCAACTGGCCCACGCGTTGGCGCCATTCGATCCGCTGTTCCTGGAGGAGCCCCTGCGGCCCGAGCACCTTCCCGCATGGACGCGGCTGCGGCGCCAGATGCCGGTGCCGCTGGCCACCGGCGAATCGCTGTACGGCCGCTTCGAGTTCCTCGCCCTGCTGGCCGCCCAGGCCGTGGACATCATCCAGCCGGACGTGTGCATCTGCGGCGGCCTGCTCGAGATGCGCAAGATCGCCGCCATCGCCGCGGCGCACTATGCGACGGTGGCCCCGCACAATCCCATGAGCCCGATCGCCACGGCGATGAACGTCCACTTCGCTGCCGCGACGCCGAATTTCACCATCCTCGAGTACATCCTGCCGCTGGCCAGCGAGTGGCGGGACTGGGTGGACGAGCCCTATCTCCCCCGCGACGGCTATCTCGAGCTGCGACCCGAACGCCCGGGGCTGGGCTTGCAGGTCGACGAGGAGGCGGTCAGGGACAACGAGTACCATCACTGGCAGCGCACCTGCCCGGTGCGCCCGGATGGCTCGACGGGGTTCATCTAGCCCGGGGGACGCACGGCGGCCATCGAGGCACGTCCGCGGCGGCGACCGGCCAGACGCCATCCGCGGCGTGGCCATCGCCGCGCCGCCACGAACGCCACCACACGCCTGCGGAGGAGAGGCCCATGCTGCGCCCCGACAACACGGTGCTGGTGCTCATCGACATCCAGGGCAAGCTGGCCGGTCTGATGCACGACCGCGAGCAGCTTGTCGCCAACGTGCAGCTTCTGATCAAGGGGGCACGGGTGCTGGGCCTGCCCATTCTGTGGCTGGAGCAGTACCCGCGCGGCCTGGGTCCCACCATCCCCGAAGTCGCCAGCCTGTTGCCGGATCTCGAGCCTCTGCCGAAGACCTCGTTCAGCGCCTGCGGGCTGCCTGCGTTCGTCGCCCGACTCGAGCAGACACACCGCCGGCACGTGCTGCTGGCGGGCATCGAAACGCACGTCTGCGTGTACCAGACTGGCCGCGACCTGCTGGCCGCCGGGTACCGCGTCGAAGTCGTCGCCGATGCGGTCTCGTCGCGCACCGCGGCCAACCGCCAGTTGGGCCTGCAGCGGCTCCAGGCAGCCGGCGCCGCCCTCACCAGCGTCGAGATGGCGCTGTTCGAGCTGCTCGGGCGTGCCGAAGGGCCGCACTTCAAGCAGATCGCGGCGCTGGTGAAGTGAGCGGCAGGGGTCGCGGGAGAGCGGCAGAGCAGCCGGCGCGGCATCTCCGCCACGTCGAGCACCGGCGCTGCTCCCGGTGCCGGATACCATGCCTGCGGGCCGGAACTAGCTCGGCCGCAGCACTTCTCTGGGACCGGTGAGTCCTCCCGTATCGCACCTCATTCGCCGCGCCCGATTCGCCCGTGCCAGCCGTCTGCGGCGCTGCTTGCAGGCTCACGGCCGCACGTACAGCTCCCCGCTGAACCCCACTAGATCCACCTTTCTGTACTTGTTCGCCACGGCGTAGGCACGCAGAGGCCCGTCGAGGTCTCCCTCGAACCCCACCACGACGCCCGCCGGTGGATCCGCAGCCAACAGCTCTCCGACCGTGTTCGGCGACGTGCCCACCACCTGCTCGCGCTCCTCGGCGCTCATCAAGTCGCCGATCCTGTACAGGAACGGCCCCGTGGCCAACTCAGGATAGATGCCGCAATTCGCTTCCACCGCGAACAGTGGCGACAGCGTGGCGATCTTCGCATCGCCATCCACGCAGCCATCTGCGAACTCGGCGCGTATCCTTCGCGAAACATCGTGCACCATGAGCCCCGCCCATCCGTCCCTGTGCACCAGGCCCCCGATGGACCTCACCACAGCCGGTCCATTGCACGCCGCGCAAACCAGCACCAGCACTGGGACCACGCTTCTGAACCGCCTCCGGACTCCGCCCGGCCGCTGATCCCACGCGTACACGACAACGGCGAACACGAAACTCACCGGCATGGCATAGTACTGCCGAAACGACGGCGTTGGGGCCAACGCGGTCCCAACTCCAAGCAAGACCAACAGCACCGCGTAGAGCGCTCCTTCCGGCGTTTTCCGGATCGCTTCCCGAGCCCCTCCCGATCGCAGTCCACCGCCCGCGACCCCCAGCACGATCGCCAGCAGCAGGATCGCATTGTCGACATCGAGACACACCCGCGCTGCGTACACCAGCTTTGGCACCAGCGACATCCTCTTTTCGTATCCCGTGATCTCTCGCCATTCGGTATTCACTACGTGATATCCGATATTGTCGAAAACGAACGAATGCGCATCCCCCACGAAAGCCAACAGCGGCAACAGACCGACCCCCAAACCGCCGATCAGAGGCAACAAGCGGTAGCCACTGTTCGTGGTGTCATCCGACCCAGACCGCCGCAGCGCGAGCGTCCGGAACCCGACCATCGCGGCCAACCCGACTGCGACCGCGGCATACGTGAGCTTGGTGCCCACCGCAAGCCCAAGGCAGACTCCCGCCAGTGCACTCCGCAGCCACTTGCAGCGGGTTCCGTCAGGCGCGCCTTCAACCAGCCACAAGCTCGTCAGCGACAGCGCCACTGGGACGATGTAGTTCGAGACTTCGCCGGCGGCTTTCACCAGAGTCGAATTCAAGAGGAACAGAGCGACGATGTCGAGACACAGAGCGACGTCGCCCACCACTCGCCGTGCCCAGGCGAACACCACGCTCGCCGAGACACCGAGAGCGAGAAAGCTGATCGCCTTGCCGATGAGCAGATAGTGCGAACTAGCACCCAGCAGGCGGTACAGGGCTCCGTACAGCACAGGAAGGTACGGCGTCTGGAGGAACGCAAAGTCGCTGTAGAGCTGCTGCTCCTGCGCCACGAGCACGCTCGCGGCGATGTACATGTGCTCGTTGTGGCTGAAATGCGCCATGATCCTGGCGAACGCGCCCACAATGGCGACCACGACAAGCACGGCCGCCAGCCAGACCGCGCAGCGGTCGTGGCGGCACGGCAAAGAGAGCCACCGAGCGCGCCACTCGCACCAAGGTGCGGACGACCAGGACTGGAACCATTGTCCGAGCATGTGCCAGCGCTTCCCCGTGGACCCGTGAACGCGCGCCCCGAATGACGCGCTCGAGGAGAGCGCGTCTGTCTTGATGACGATACGCTGTCGCAGTCTTGTCAAGAGGCGTGTAGACAAGAATCAGGTGGACGAGTGGATCCGCACCATGGGAGTGCGGTACTTCTCCGAGCTGACCAGCACCGCCATCCTGGCGGAGGAGGTGGGCGAATTGGCCCGGCTGATGGCGCGCCACGGGGACCGGGAGCGCCGCGCCGGCGACCCCAAGCTGCCGTGCACCGGTGGCCCGGGTTCCGCGCCAAGCTGCGTTCAGGCGCCGAAGTGGTCGGCAAAGACGAAGAAGTCCCCCAGACCGATGGCCCCGTCGCCGTCCAGGTCGTACCGAGTATCGAACGCAGAATCGCCCCGCCGCATCCCGAAGTGGTCGGCGAAGAGGAAGAAATCCGCTAGGTTGACTCTGTCATCGCCGTTGAAATCTCCCGGAATCGCCTGAGACTCGAGACGCTCGTACACCGCGGGTATGGCTCCGCCGTTGAGCGATACGCGGGTCAGCCCGATGCGCGGCTCGGGGAGCGAGTCCGGCAGGTCGATCTCGACCAGAGAGCCGGAAACCGCGGCGTCCAGGGGCCGGGCCAGCGCGATCTTGAGGGTATCGCCGACCACGTGATGGGCACCGAAGAACCCGAAGAGGGCCCCGGTCTGGCGCACCTGTGCGAGCCCTGCCTGTCCCTCGATGAGCACGTCCACTTCCGCGGCCAAGACGTCGCGGCAGTCGCTCAGCCACAGGCTGTAGGAGCGGGTCTCGCCCCGGCTCTGCGGCCCTTCGAGCCAGACCTCCCGTGGCGTTGCCTCGGCCCCGGCCACGATGGCCCAACAGAGCAGGGCCGCGGTTACCGCTCTCATGGCTCCCTCCGGTGTTCCGGTGGCAGGGGATGACTTGAAAAATCCGTTTGTTACAACAATCACATTGGGCTTATAGTAATTGCTGAATCGATGCGCAACGATCGGAATACGCCAACTGGCGCGGATAGGCAGCGGTTACGCAGATCGAGGAGAATCCTATGAACACGCCTTGGGGGTGCCCCAGTGTCTCCGCTGTCTCCGCGCGGCGGGCCGGGCTCGCGGTGCTGGCGGCCCTGGCCATCGGATCGGTATGGCCGTCCCCCGGCGCGGCTGCCAACCCGCGGCCTGATCTGATCCTGATGGGGATCGACGATCCCTCAGGCCCGAACCAGTTCTGGTACCGGATGGCGAACGATTTGAACACAACCGGCCAGAGCGGAAGTCTGGGTGCCATGCAGAAGGTCGGCAGCCTCGGTGACAGCAACGCCGGCGGCGGCGCCGCCGTGGGCGATCTCAACGACAACGGAACGCCCGACGTGGTCCTGATGGCGATCGACGCGCCCGACCCCGGTCCGAACGCCTTCTGGTACTGGGTGGGCTGGGACGTGGATGCCAATGGTGCGCCGGCGCGGTGGAGCGACAGGTTTGTCGTCGACGCCATCGGCGACTTCACCCAAGGTGGCGGGGCCGCGCTCGGGTACATCGACGATAACGATATCCCGGACCTGGTGCTCATGGGGATCGACAACCCCGACGGGCCGAACGAGTTCCGGTACCGGGTCGGTTTCAACCTGGGCACGGATGGCCGGGCCGAGAGCTGGAGTTCCATCCGGCGTGTCTCTGGGCTGGGCAACAACAACGGCGGCGGCGGCGTGGCGATCGTCTACCTCAACGACAACCCCCGCCCCGACCTCATCCTGATGGGTATCGACGCGCCCGACGGCGACAACCTCTTCTGGTACCGGGTGGCCTGGGACCTCAAGGTCGATGGCACACCGGACTGGCTGAGCGAGGTGGTCAAGGTGACCGCGATCGGCACGGCTACTGCCGGTGGGGGCGTAGCCGTGGCCCGGGTGAACGACAACGACATTCCCGACCTGATCCTGATGGGGATCGACGATCCCTCCGGCGCGAACGAGTTCCGGTACCGGGTCGGCTTCGATGTGGGAACCAACGGGGTGCTTACCAGCAAGAGCGAAGTGAGGTACGTGAGCGGATTGGGAAACGAGAGCGACGGCGGTGGCATGGCAGTCCTCCAGGACCCGATCGCCAAAGCGCGCCTGTCACGGCCCCAGCTCGGGCCCAACAGCCGTGTCAATGTCGCCCTGGACGAAAACGTGCGCTTCGTGGTCGAGCTGGAGCCGAACGCCGCGGGCAGCATCGTCGAGGCTCACTGGAAGACGGTCCCGGGCAACGCCCGCACCGTGGAGCGCTACCAGGTGACGACCAGCGGGCCGGAGAAGAACCTGAGCTTCACCGACCCGGGGGAATACACCGTCTACTGCGAAGTCGTGGCCCAGATCGGCAACCGGAAAGAGACATTGTCGCCGCTGACCATCCCGGTGCGCGTGTGGAACCGACCCACGGTGGACGAAACGCCTCCCCAGGCCCGGGTGGATTCCGGGGATGTGTCCTGGTTCAAGGGGAAGTACGCCGGCGTGACCGGGCAGCCCGTGCGCCTGATGGGCCGGGGCCAGGTGGCCACTACCGACCAAGGAGAGCGGATCGACAAGGTGCTGTGGGACCTGGACGGCGACTGGAGCACGATAGAGGTGACCCAATCGGCCGATGCGGTGGGGTCCTACACCTGGCACGAACCGACCGAGAACGGTCAGATCCGCTGCAAGGTAGTCACGAACTACGGGGTCAGCAGCCACGCGGACCAGGAGGCGGGCAGGACCTTCGGGCTGACGATCTACAAGGCTGCGGAGGTCGACCCGCGCACGGAGCCGGGTGACGCCTATTCGGCCCGGGTGAATGCGGCCGTCCAACTCAAGGGGCAACTCACCCGCACCTACCCCAGTTCGACGGTGGAGTACCAGTGGCGCGTCGACAGCTTCACCCCGCAGCCGCAGCTCAAGAACAGCGCCGTGCAGCAGGGGGAATACGTCGAGCTCACCCCTGCCCAGAACAGCCGCACCGGCCAGATGGAGTACGCCGATTTGGCCCTGAGCGACGACTGGAGCGTGACCGGCGAATTCTGGTCGGGCAGCGGCACCGGCGCCGATGCCTTCTACCTGTACGTGTGGGCCCATGCCACCCCCACCAGCGAGGAGGCGAACCAGGGCAACTACGCCATCGTCTTCGACGAGTACGCGGACGAGATCCAGTTGGTGCGCGACGGCGTTGTGCAGCGCCGCGTGCCCCAGCCCGTTCCCCTGGACAACCGCGAATGGCGGCCCTTCCGGGTCGTCTTCCGCCAGGGCAGGTTCAAGATCTTCCTCGACCATCAGCTTCGGCTGGACTACGACGACGGCACGGCCTACACGGCCAAGCTCGACAGCGCCAGGCAGCACCTCGGCCACCGTCTAGCCGGGGTCGGCGCCCGCACCGGGGGACTGCACAATGCCCATCGGGTGCGCAACCTGGTGTGGACACCCGGCACCCTGGTGGCCACCAATAGCTATGGCGAAGCCAAGTACACCTGGAACACGGAGGGGACCCAGTACGCCGCGCTGACGGCCCGGGTCATCACCCCCTCCGGGCTCATCCTCGAGGACACCGAGGTAGCCGAAGTAGTGGTGGAGGCGGGCAGGCCGACCGCCAGGCCAGGCGGTCCCTACCGGGGGGGCCTGGCCGGCGGCGACTACTCGCCCATCCAGCTCGAGGGGAACCACCCGGACTTCGTCGAAGCGGAAGATGTGGGCAAGATCGAGGACTGGCTCTGGTTCTTCCCGGACGCGAGCAACCGGGCACTCAACCTGGACGGCCAGGATGACCGAGTAGTGGTCGGCCCCCTCGCCGTCGGGGAGGCTCCGCGGGATTCCGTGACCGTGGAGCTCTGGATGAAGAGTAGCGACAAGGATCGCCAGGGTACGGCCATCTCCTACGCCGCCCCCGGGACCGATGGCAGCCCGGACGAACTGGGCATCTACAACTACGGCAACCTGGAATTGCGCGTCGCCGGGGCGGCGAGTCCCACGCCCCAGCTCGCGGTCAACGACGGGTACTGGCATCACCTGGCCATGACCTGGGCCAGCGCCGACGGCATCCTCAGGTTGTACATGGACGGGGTGGAGGTGCACCGGGACACCCTCGCCACCGGAGACGCGATCGCCGCAGATGGCTACTTCGTGGTCGGGCAGGACCAGGACTCCGTCAACGGCGGGTTCGAGGCCGGCCAGGCCTTCGCCGGCTTCATCGACGACGTGACCATCTGGCGCAGCGTGCGCACCGCGGCCCAGATCCAAGGCGACATGGAAGGCGCCCTCACCGGGCAAGAGAGCGGCCTCGTGCTCCACTGGAAGTTCGAGCAGGACGGCGACACCACCGCGGTGGACGCCACGGGCCGCCACCCCGGCGCGCTGCAGGGCACGGGGTCACAGGCGTGGGTAGCCGACGGCCGCCCCGTGGTCAAGCGCGGGGTGTGGAATCCGACCCACAGCTATCCAGCGGCCGGCCGACGCCAGGCCAACCTGAAGGTCCGGGCCGAGTCGGGCAAATGGAGCAGCACAGCAACGGCCGAGGTCAATGTGGTCGAGGGGAAGATCGCCGGGGCGGTGCGCGCCGCTGACCTGCGCACGCCCGTGCGCGAGGTGCGTGCGTACCTGAGTTCGGCGCACGTGGAGCGCGAGGCCCTGGCGCGGGCCGCGGCTGCAGACAGCACTCTGCACACCACGTCCGACGGGGAGCTGTGGGTCCTCACTGACGGAAAGGGCCAGTACCAGTTCCGCAACCTGCCCCTGGGCACCTACCGAGTGCGCGTGGCCAAGGGCGAGGGGGACCAGGCCCACGAGTTCGAGCAGAGCGTGCGCAGCCTCGAGCTAACGCTGAACGGCCCCCAGCAGCTTGCCGTGGACTTCGTCGACCTGAGCGTCTTCCCGGTCGGCGGCCGCGTGGCGTACAGCATCCAGAAAAACGGGCAGGATGTCTACGAGGCGGGAGTCACGCTGACCGCCCAGCCGGTCGGTTCCACCAGCGCCATCGAGAGCCTGCCCAGCACCCGGTCGCTGAGCGCGACCGGCACCACCTACAGCCTGCCCCTGTTCGCCGGCGAGTACCTCATCCTGGCCAAGAAGGAAGGGCGCGACATCCGCATCAAGGAGAGCACGCCGGGGTACCAGGAGAGCACCGGCCTGGTGCGGGTCGAGGGGGCGCGCACGGACGTGGACTTCGTCGACCACACCACCTACACCCTGACCGTGCAGGTGCAGGACCCGGGGGAGAACCCGGTGTCCAAGTACCCCGTTCACTTCAGCAATGCCGGGGCGCCGATCCAGGTGACGGTGAGCGGCGACAACGGCCAAGTGAGCGACGCCCCGGTGTCCGCTGAGGAGGAGGGCATACTCCGGGTGACCCTGAACCCAGGCACCTACACGGTGCGGATCCCCGGGGCCGAACCGGAGGAGAAAGAAGTCGATCTGTCCGGCGGGAACGCCTCGATAACCATGGTGATGCCGGTCAAGCTCGAACTGGCGGTCGGCCCCCGACCGAAGCTGCTCGATGTGGCGGACGAGTTCCTGGCGCAGTTCGGGCTGCGCCCCGAAGACAATCCGAACGGATATATGTACTACTACCCGCCGGAACCGCGCGCGCACACCTATATCCTCCGGGCCACGGCCAACGGACATCCCGTGGACGGTTTCACCTTGTCTGTGAAGGACGAGGTGAGCATGACCTCGGAGGACCCGCCGGAGGAGGTGGAGTTGCAAGCCTCCGCGGACTCGATCGCCTACCGGATGACGGCTGGGCTGCCCAAGAAGACCCTGGACGATCCGCCCCTGGCTGCAGCGAAGCGGATCACCTTCAAGATCCGCAAGGAAGGGTACGAAAAGAGCGATTCGGTCGTCGATTCGGTCATCGTGCTGGGCGACGTGTACTTGGGCGGCGCGCAGCGGCTCGTCAGCATCCCCGTGGTCAACTACACCGTGCTCCACGACCCGCCCGGAGACGGCAGCTACTCCCACCTGAACGACCAGCTCACCATCCGAGGCCTGGTAGCCGGGCTGCAGCTCAAGATCAACGACGTCGAGATCCCGGTGTACCCGTCGCCCTGGCGCACAGAGCGCAGCATCGAGGACTTCGAGTTCCAGGAAAACCCCAGCGATACCACCAAGGCAAGAAACCTGGAGAGCAAGGGCCTGCTGGGGTACCGCGATTCGGATCCCACCCTCGGTCACTTCACCTGGGCGGCCGTTCTGGAAGCCAGCACCGGCGCTGGCATCGTGGCCACCGGAGCCCTGGGCTACGGGCTGCAGCTAGTCAAGTTGGGGGTCAAGGCGGCGGCCATCACCCCGGTAGGCACGGGAGCCGGAGTAGTCCAGTACGAGGTGAGCCCCATCCGCCACCTCGAGACGCCCTCCGGCGGCGATCTTGCCGACCAGCTAGGTCCGGGAAGAGGCGACATCTACTACGGAGAAGGCTGGACCCTGGGCCTGCAGACCAAGCAGCGGCTGGGCCTGCAGAACGCCAACCCCGACACGGCTGGCGCGCCTGTCTGGGAGCTGACCACAGTGGAGATCGAGACGTACGACATCATTAACCGCACCAACCAGTACGTGTATACGACCCGGGACATCGAGGCCGTCATCGAGGATCTGACCAAGACCATCGATGACCCAGAGACGAATTCCACAGAGGCGCAGAAGTTGAGGGACGCCCGGAAGACCTGGCGCGACCTCCTCAACAGCAACCTGGCCTACGTCTGGCAGAACAAGTACGTGGCGGAGGGCCTCAGTTGGAAGAAGTTCCTGGACGGCGAGGACGCCGCGCCGGGAAGCGGGGACGGCGAGATGCTGATCTTCAGCGGGGGGCCCGTCTTCGAGTATGCTCGGTCCATCGCCACGGAGCACTTCGTGGGTTTCAGCACGGAGATCTCCCTGGAGTCCTCCTCGGCGCTGAGTCACGAGTTCGAGGCCTCGACGGGCTTCGAGTTCTGGGGCACCGGCGCCACCATCAAGCTGCAGTCCGGGTCCTCGGCCACCATCGGCAGCTCCACCAGCTTTGGCGCAAGCTATCAGAGCGGGCAGGCCGCCAGCCAGACCGTGGGGTTTGTGCTCCGCGACGACGAGATCGGCGACAGCTTCGCCGTGCGCGTGTACGCAGACCCGGTATGGGGCACGCCCATCTTCTACCAGGACCCCGGCAGCGTCACCTCGGACCCATGGGAGATGGGCACCAACAAGGGCGTAGACGTCACCCTCGAACTCCTGGAAGAGCCGGCCGGTCCCTTCGACTACCGCGACGGCGCGCATTACAAGCTTCGGGTGCGGTACACTGGCCTGCGGGAACTGGATGCAGCCACCGTGGACTTCACCCTGTACGCCAACCCACAGCTCAACCTGGGGAACCTGACCGCACGCTTCAACGGGGATGTGGGTCCCTACAATGTCTACCTGACCAAGCAGCAGCCGTCGGTCGACGTGGTGCTGTCGCTGTACCCGCCGGCCCGCGACCTGGACAACGGTTTTGCGAAGGAGTACTCCGTCGGGATCGAGGTCGACGAGATCGCCGATGCGCCCCAGATCAACCGCGTCCTCACTCTGAAGCCCACCTTCGCGGACCTGCGCGCGCCACGCGCAGCGATCCAGACGCCCTACGACGGCGAACGCATCAGTCCGGTCTGCTTCCCGGCCGACAATCCCTTCGAGGTGGAGGTGGTCACCGAGGACACGGACGTGGCGCGCATCCAGTTGCAGATCCGCGCCAAGCAGCCCAACGGCGTGTGGGAACCGTGGCGCAACGTCTCCGGCATGAGGTGGGTGGCAGGAGAGAGCAACGCCGGCGTCACCGTCTTCGACCGGCTCGACCGGCGGCCGCCGCGAAGGGAGTTCACCTTCCGGTGGGAGGGGAACGACATCCGCGGCCTGGGGGTGGGCGAGTACGCGCTGCGCGCCGTGGCTACGGACAGCGCGACGACTCCCAACACGGACCTGGACCCGCCCTCCGTCGTCTTTCTGGTCGACGAGGCCAAGCCCTCCGTGCTGAACACGATTCCCGACTACCAGGGGCGGGACAGCGAGCGCATCTACCGGGGAGAGCTGAGCGTCACCTTCACGGACGACATGCGGGCCACCGACTTCGACGACCGTGCCTTCCAGGTGACCGATCTGCTCAACCAGAACGCGAAGGTGGCGGGGTACGTCTCCTACAGCCCGGCCCTGCGCAAGGCGGTCTTCGTGCCGGTGGTGCCCTTCCAAGCCAACGGTTTCTACCGGGCGGAGATCAAGACCGACGTGGACAGCGACGGCGATGGCCAGGTGGACGCCCGCGGGGTTCGCGACCTGGCCGGCAACCCCTTGGACAACGGCCTGGTGTGGACCTTCCGCACCACGGATGCGCCGTTCGAGCCGACGTGGGCGATGGTCCTCAGCGTCACCGACGGCCAGACGATGGACGGGAACAACGTGGCCGGGGTGGAGTACGGCGCCCTGGACGGCGAGGAGGAGCGGGACGCGCGCGCCGTCCCGGGCCTGGCCTCGCAACTGCGCCTAAGCTTCCTCGACCGCAATCAGGTGGAGTACGACCGGGATGTCCGGCCCGCGGACGGACGGCTGTCCCATCACTGGTTCTTCGCCGTTCGCAACGCGGCCTCGGGGGCGCAGGTCACCCTGTCCTGGCAACCGTCGGTGGGCCTGACCAAGACCACCAGGGCCTACCAGGTCATCCGGCTGGTGGAGTTCGACGCCGCGGGCAATGTCACCAACAACATCGCCCTCGATCCGACGCAGGCGCGGGTGGACCCCGAGACCGGCCTCATCGATCCGGTGCCCATCTACACCTACACCAGCCAGGGCGAGCGCGCGCGGTACTTCCGGCTGGACGTCCAGAAGGCCAGCCTCGTCGCCACCGCCTGGGAAGCGGGCACCTCGGGCTGGCGGTTCTTCTCGGTCCCGCTCACCCCGCAGCGCGCCGAGCCGTTCGTCAACCTGGGCGACGACATCGACCCGTTCCGGCTGTATCAGTACGACCCCCACACCGGCGGGTACTGGATCTACCCCTTCGACCTCGGCAAAGTCGGGTTGGTCCCGGCGCGCGGGTACTTCACCCGGGTGCAGGAGGATGTGGCGGTGGATGTGGGTGGAGCCGCCAACCACGATGACGCGACCGTCGATCTGGACGACATGGGTTGGCACGCCATCGGCAATCCGTTCCTGCTGCCGGTCGCCGTGGCCGATCTGCGGGTTGATGGCCTGTCTTTTGGTGCCGCGGTGGCCGACGGCCGCGTGGAGGGCACGCTCTACCGCTGGGCGGTGATCGACGACAAGGATGCCTTCCTGAGCGACGTGCCGGTATCGGACCGGTACGAAGCAGTGACCAGCGGTGACAGCCTGCAGCCATGGGAAGGGTACTGGCTGCGGACGAGGCGGGCGGGGGTAGAGTTGACCGTGCCGGCCCCAGAAGGAGTGCTGACCGCGCAACCGCCCGTTCCCGAGTACCTGAAGCCGCCCATCGCCAAGGCCGCCGCTGCGGCGCCCGTCCCGCTCGGTGGCGGCACGGGCGAGTTCGACCTGGTCGTGGGGGTCTACTCGCAGAGCTCCTCCGATGTCACCACCGCCCTCGGCTGCCGGTCGGGGGCGCGGGCGGGCTGGGATCTTCTCGACCAGGGCGAGCCGCCGACCCTCGGCCAGACAGTGGCCGCGTACTTCGACCACCCGGAGTGGGAGGGAAAACACTACAACAGCGATTACCAGCCGCCCCTTGCCCCCGGAGAGCAGCGGACCTGGCACCTGACCGCGTTCAGCGACAGCCCGGAGGGCGACGCCTGGGTGTCCTGGGCGGAATCCGTCGGGCAGCTTCCCGGAGACATCATGCTGCACTTCCGACGAGCGGACGGGAGCGCCTCACCGGCCTCCGATGAGGGCTGGCGCGACATGCGGCAGGTGACCACCCTGGCCCTGGGGGCCGCACTGCGCGCCGCCGATGTCGTGCTGGAGGTGCGCGCGGAGCGGTTCGAGATGTTGCCGCCCGCAGAGGTGGTACTGATCCCGGGCGAGAAGGAGATGACCCTCCGCTGGCGCCCGAATGGCAGCGAGATGGTCGCAGGGTACACGATCCTCAGGTACTCGGATGGCGCGGCAGCGGAAGACTCGGGGGCGGTCGTGCGCTACGAGCTGCCGCAGGCACCCGGCCTGCCGATCTGCGAATTCGTGGACACCGCCGTGGCACAGGAGAAGGCCTACACCTACCAGGTCTCCGTGCGGTTCCGGACTGGCGCGCAGCTTTCCAGCGACCCGGTATCGGCCACCACGCGCGCGGTGATCGAGAGCACGACACTGGGTCAGAGCTATCCCAACCCCGCCAATCCCGAGGCGTGGATCCCCTTCGAGCTGGAGCGCGAGTCCCCGGTGCGGATCGAGGTGTTCGATGCCGCCGGGCAACGGGTGCGCACCCTCGATCTGGGCACGCGGCCCCGCGGCCGCTATGTCTGGCCGGGCGCGGCCGCCTTCTGGGACGGACGCGACGAGGCCGGCCAGCCGGTGGGCAGCGGCGTGTACCTGTACCGGTTGACCGCCGGAACTCACGTCCAGGTGCGGCGGCTGGTGCTGCTGCACTAGTCCGAAATATGTGACCCTCGGCGCGAAAGAGGTGTCGAGATGAGACAATTGCTGACCGGCTTTGCGGTCGTCTTCCTGCTGCACTCGGCAACCACGGCGCAGGTAGCGTGGTTTCGCCTGCCCACTAGCGTGTTTCTCGGCACCGGCGCCGTGGGTGCCTGGGATTCCCGGCATGCGGCCCACCCGGCCGTCCTCTACCGGAATGGCACGTATCATCTCTGGTACGCGGGCGAGGGAGAGGCGGGGCGCGCCATCGGGTACGCCCGCAGCACCGACGGCGTGCTGTGGGAGAGCTACCCGGGGAATCCCGTGCTCGTGGACGGCTCAGGGGACGCCTGGGACGCGGAGTTCGTCAGCCAGCCGACGGTGGTCCACGACGGCACGAGGTACCAGATGTGGTACACCGGGTACGACGGCAACCGGCTCTGCATCGGGTACGCCATCAGCGCCGATGGGGTGGCCTGGCAGAAGCTGCCCGGCGCCGTGCTCTGCCCGGGGATCGCGGGGAGCTGGGATGCCGCCGGCATCAGCAGTCCCTGCGTGGTCCGAACGAGCACAGGGTACGCGATGTGGTACGCAGGGTACGACGGCCAGCGCCTGCGGATCGGCCACGCGAGCAGCAGCGACGGCGTGACCTGGCAGAAGCAGCCGGCCGGCCCTGTCCTCGACCTGGGGGAAGCCGAGGCGTGGGACCGGGCCGGAGTCAGCGATCCGTCGGTGATCTACGACGGTCGCCTGTACCGCATGTGGTACACCGGATTCGACGGGACCACCCGGCGCCTCGGCTATGCCACCAGCGCCGACGGCACGTCCTGGAAGCGATTGGCTGCCAGTCCGGCGTTCAGCGAGGGCGCCGCCGGCACTTGGGACTCGTGGGGGGTCAGCAGCCCGGCCGTGATGCAAGTAGGCAGCAGCTATCGTCTCTGGTACACAGGGAACGACGGCCAGCGCCTGCGGATCGGGTACGCCACCAGCCAGATCCCCGGAGACACCGACAGCGACGGCACGATCTCGGCCATGGACGCCGTGCTGGTGCTCCAGTACGTGGTCCGTATCATCGACGACTTTCCAGTGCAGTTGCTGACCATGCCCAAGGAGGTTCAGCCGCTCCCCGCCTACGAGGTGGCCCTGGGCCAGGTGCAGGCGCGACCGGGCCAGCGAGTGGCGGTCCCCCTGACGGTTACGGACGGGAGAGGACTCTACGCAGGAGGCATGCGCGTGGTCTATGACCCCGCGGTGCTGCGCGCTGTGGACGCGATCCCGCAGCGGCTCCTCAACGGTTCCTACTGGCAGACGAGCATCGAGCGTCCCGGAGAGGTCAGTTGCGCCTTCATCTGTGCGACCCCCCTGGATGCGGGCGGCGAGCTGTTTGCGCTGAGCTTCGAGGTACTGCCCCAGGAAGTTCTCCAGGAGAGCCGCCTCACCCTGGCGGACGCGGCCTGCAACGATGGGGTCGAGGTCGTCCGCCGCGATGGTGCGGTGCGCACCCTGCCGGTTACGCCGCGCCTGCTGGCCGCATACCCGAATCCGTTCAACACGGGAACCACGATCCGCTGCGCGATCCCCCTGGCCGGGCATGTCCAGGTGACAGTGCTCGACGCTGCGGGCCAGGTTGTCCGCCGGCTCCTCGAAGCGGATCTGCCAGCCGGCAACCACCAGATCGCCTGGGACGGCTGCGACGACGGGGGCACGGCCGCAGCCAGCGGGGTGTACGTCTGCCGGCTGGTGGCCGGTCCTGTCAGCGACAGCCGCAAGCTTCTGTTGCTCCGATAGCATCGGGTGACTATGGGAGGGTCCAGCTAACCGTTTCCAGAAGATCTCCGAGGCAGGACTGCACGACGGAGGTGGGACGGGAAGGAGTCCTGCGGCAGGCAGCCCTTGCCGTGGTCCGAAGCGCCGCCGGTCTCCACAGACGCCTCGCCCGCGCCGCGGTGGGTCGTCCCGCGGCTCGACCTGGGCTGCTCAGCCGAGCACCTTGGCCAGCGTGCGGAGGCTCAGCCCGATGACGAGCAGCCCCACGAGCAGCATGAATGGACGATGCGGAATGCGCCTGCACGCGTACGCCCCGATTGGCGCCGCCAACGCGCCGCCAATCGCCAGGCCCAGGATGATCGGCCAGTGAGTCAGCCCTATCGTCACGATGAACGTGGCCGATGCAGCCAGCGTCACGAAGAACTCGGCAGCGTTCACCGACCCCACGGTAAGTCGCGCATGATTGCCGCGGGCGACGAGCGTGGAGGCGACGACAGGCCCCCAGCCTCCCCCTCCGATCGCGTCGATGAAAGCACCCACGAAGCCCAACGGGGTCAGATGGGTCGTGACGCTGAGCGGCGGGACCGTTCTGAACGCCCGCACCACGATCAACACGCCCATGCCGAGCAGGTAGACAGCGATCGCTGGCCGGAACCGTTCGCCGGGAATCCGGCTCAGGATGTAGGCGCCGACGATCGCGCCGATCACCCCGGGAACGACCAGGCGCCAGAACAGCCGCCGGTCGACGTTGCCGAAGTAGCGGTGCGAAGCGGCCGACATCCCGGTCGTGAACACTTCCGCGGCATGGACCGTGGCGCTGACTACGGCCGGAGCGATGCCCCGCGTGAGCAGCAGCGAGGACGCACTCACGCCGTACGCCATACCCAGGGTGCCATCGATCATCTGGGCAACGAAACCGACAATCACGTAGTACAGGATTTCGGCCATCCACCCTCCCTAGCTCGCGCTGTCAGTCTGCCGCTGCGGACCCTGCGCCGCAGCGGCGCCTGGCGATCTGCGCTGCGGGGCCTCCGTGTCGCGTGCCGAGGCGCGGTGCGTTCGCTCAGCACCCTCCGTGGTCCGCGCTCTGGCCCGCTCCGGTGACGCCGATGGGTCGGCCCATCGCTGGGCTCGACAAGCATCGGGGCATCGATCCCGGGGGTCTCTTCCAGGTCGGGGCTGGCCGCCAACGATACCGGACGCCGGTTCGTCGGCCGACCTGGTCCGCATCGACGCGCGCCCCGCGCGACCGCCACTGGTGCTGCGCCGAATGCTGTCGCGACCGATTCCCCGCGCGCCCGCGCTGGGCACCGGGGTCTGCGGCCGTGCAGGAGACCGCGTCCGATCCTGCGACTCGCAGCCGCGCAAGGGGCCACAGGCCGGCGTATCGTATCGTTGGCGCGGTGCGGCGTCAAGCCAGTTCATCGGCGCGGGAGACGAGCCGAGATGGCCAGTGACGCTGGCAGCC
>Ga0067045_1028922_pt1 | contig 25799 bp, 19 predicted proteins | sample TerdegcTABiofilm_FD_59184 | JGI IMG/M metagenome (GOLD analysis project Ga0067045, IMG submission 59184) | Combined Assembly of (Gp0054472, Gp0054536) Wastewater bioreactor microbial communities from Singapore -Terephthalate degrading... | reverse complement strand
GGCGGCCGCCATGAATTCGCCTGGCTCCGCCTTGCGCGGACAGGTCTGCGTGCATTGGCCGCAGTAATAGCACAACCAGAGCTCCTTGCTGTTCAACAGCGGCTTTTTTAGCCCCAGTTGGGCATAGCGGATCAAGCGGCGCGGGAAGGTCTCGCCCGTGGCGGCCAGCGGGCAGATCGCGGTGCAGTTGCCACAGTTGAAGCACGCTTCCACGCTCACCGTGCCGTATTTCTTAAGTTCGGCTAAAAATTGAGGATCCACCCGGGCGCTCATGCTATTGCTCCTTGACCGTCTGGTATAGGGGATAATCGCCGCGCATCCCATTTTCAACCACGAGGTTGTACTTTTTCATGGCCGCCAGATACCACAACGCCTGGGCGGCCGGGATGCCAAGCGCCGCCGCCACCTCGGGCACTGTCCGGGGCTGCTCCCCCAGCAATTGGCTGATTTCCTGCTGGATCCGTTTCTGTTCTCGCAACAATGCCTGTGCGCGCTCCACGGTTTCCGCATGTTGCGCCCGCAGTTGTTTGAGCACTTCTCCGCGCGACAGGCTCTTAACCTGAGTACTCATGCGCCACGCTCCTCTGAAAATAACGCTCTGAGTTTGTAGTGAGGCGCTTTAGCGCCGTCTGCGCCGCGCTGATGAAGTTTGAAAATTAAATTCGGTCATGGGCGAATCGGCTGAGAAGACGTGGGTAGTGACGCCTTTAGGCGTTCTCCCCTTTGGCGGCAGCAAAGAAACGCCTGAAGGCGTTACTACCAGGCCCAAAAGCCCACGGCTCAGATGACTGAATTATTTTCTCAAAGATCATCAGCGCGGCTCAGACAGCGCTAAAGCGCCTGACTACAAACTCAGCGCGTTATTTTCAGAGGAGGTGTTTAACATGATCCAGACACCGGAGTGGGTCAAGGACGCGGTCTTCTACCAGATTTTCCCCGACCGGTTCGCGCGGAGCGAGCGGCTGACCAAGCCGGCGCACCTGGAGCCGTGGGAAGCGCCGCCGACGCGGGCCGGCTTCAAGGGCGGCGACCTGTTGGGGGTCATGGAGCACCTGGACTATTTAGTAGACCTGGGGATCACCGCCATCTACTTCAACCCCATCTTCCAGTCGGCGGCCAACCACCGTTACCACACGCATGACTATTACCAGGTGGATCCGATCCTGGGAGGAAATGCGGCGTTCAGACAATTTTTAGACGCGGCGCACGCGCGCGGCATCCGCGTCGTGCTGGATGGCGTCTTCAACCACGCCAGCCGGGGCTTCCTGCAATTTCACCACATCCTGGAAAACGGAGCCGATTCCCCGTACCGGGATTGGTTCACCTACAAGAAGCTGCCACTGAACGCCTACGAGCCGAAGAAAAAGCCCAACTACGACTGCTGGTACGGGCTGCCAGCACTCCCCAAGTTGAACACCGACAATCCCCAGGTCCGTGACTTCATCTACGACGTGGCGGAATCCTGGCTGCGGCAGGGGATTGACGGCTGGCGGCTGGATGTGCCGCTGGAGATCAAGACGCCGGGCTTCTGGGAGGGTTTCCGCCGCCGCGTGAAGGGGATCAACCCGGAGGCCTACATTCTGGCGGAGATCTGGCACGAGGCCAAACCCTGGTTGCAAGGGGAGCACTTTGACGCGGTGATGAACTATCCGTTCAACCGGGCCGTGGCGGGTTACTTCGGCGGTGAAATGTTGGATACCTCGTTCCGGCCGGGCGGCTTCACCTCCAAGCGGCTGGACGCGCGCGGCTTCGCGCAACAGATTGAGGCACAACTGCGGGCCTACGACTGGGGAATCACCTTAGTACAGTACAACCTGCTCAGCAGCCACGACGAGCCGCGCTTCCTGACCCTGGTCAAGGGCGACAAGCGCCGATTGCAGCTGGCGACGCTCTTCCAGCTGACCTATCCCGGCGCGCCGAGCATCTACTACGGCGACGAGATCGGCCTGGAGGGCGGCGCGGATCCCGATTGCCGGCGGGCCTTCCCCTGGGATGAGCGCCGCTGGGATACAGAACTGCGCGGCGCGTTCCAGCGCTTTATCGCACTGCGCAAGGCGCACCCGGCGTTGCGGCGCGGCTGCTACGCCACGCTCTACGCCAAAGGGCAGGCTTACGCTTTCGCCCGCCAGTTGCCCGAGGAAACGGTGGTCGTCACCTTCAACCTGGGGAAAGAGCCGGCGGTCTTCATGCTGGACTTGAAAGACTTGCTCCCCACCGAGGCCACGTTGGCCGATCCCTGGAGCGGCGAGACGACGCCGGTAGATAAGGGGAAGCTGGTCTTCAGCCTGCCGGCGCTCGCATCGCGGGTGCTGGTCTACACAGCACCGGCGCCGGCGGCGGCGGCGGCGGCGAACGGAGCTCCCTGCGCTCCTGCCAACGGGACCTGAAGCAGCTGCCAGTTTTATCAAGAGAGGGGCGTGTGGCTTTGTAGCATGCCCCTCTCTTGCTGCCTGGTGCAAAATCGCTCCCCAAGGGGGGCAACCTCCCACCCTTATTGGTTGCAAATTGCAACCAATAGCAGTACAATAACAACAGGAGGTCAGCCATGACGATTTTGCACGTGCGCAATATCCCTGAATCACTGCATCAACGCTTGAAGGAACGAGCCGCGGCCCAGCGCCGTTCATTGAGTGCGGAGGTCATCCTGTTACTGGAATGGGCTCTTGCCGATGCCGAACAACGCTCCGCGACAACTCTGGAGGCCATCCGGCGACGGCGCACCTTTAGCCCCGCCGAGGCCAGTGCTCCCGATAGCACAACGCTGCTCCGCGAGGACCGGGAACGATGATGGAGGCGCAATCTCCGTTTGATTGCGTGGTGGATGCCAGTGTAGGGATCAAACTCTTCCTCGTGGAGCCGCTTTCCGATGAGGCGCACGCACTCTTTGCCCACCTCGTTGATGATCCGCCGGCACGCCTGTATGTACCGGAACTATTTTTCATTGAGTGCGCCAATATCTTGTGGAAATATGTGCGCCGCTTCGGTTATCCAGCAGCCGACGCCGTGCAAAACATGGCTGACCTGAAGCACTTACCCTTGCAGCGGGTTCCACTGGCAACCCTGGCTCAAGCGGCCTTGACGGTTGCTTTGCACTACGGCAGCACTGCCTACGATTCCGCCTATGTGGCACTGGCGCAGCAGTTGGAGTTACCGTTCATCACGGCCGACGCAAGCCTGGTGCAGCGTTTTACAGGCACGGGCCTGGATGTACAGATCTTAAAATAAAACCTCCAATTTTGCTTTCTTTTTACTTCCTCTTATGTCTTTCAAATACTTCCCCGTTATACTGGGAGCGTGATAACTGAATCATGACTACAACGTGGAGGTGAAGTATGGCAAAAATTGTCGGGATTGATCTGGGCACGACGAACTCCGTCGTGGCAGTGATGGAAGGCGGTCAGGTGACGGTGATCCCCACCGCCGAAGGCGGGCGACTCTGCCCGTCGGTGGTGGCCTTTACCAAGGGCAGCGAGCGGTTGGTCGGCGTGCCGGCCAAGCGCCAGTCGGTCGTCAACGCCGAGAACACCATCTACTCCGTCAAGCGGCTGATGGGACGGCGCAGCGATGATCCAGAGGTGGAAGTGACCCGCAAGATGGTCTCTTATGCGATCACCGCCGGTCCCCAGGGCGATGCCCGCGTGAGCATCCCCATTAACGGCAAAACGTACACGCCGCAGGAGATCTCGGCGATGATCCTGCAAAAGCTGAAGAGCGACGCCGAGGCCTACCTGGGCGAGCCGGTCACCAAAGCGGTCATCACCGTCCCGGCTTACTTCAACGACAGCCAGCGGCAGGCCACCAAGGACGCTGGCCAGATCGCCGGGCTGGAAGTGGTTCGCATCATCAATGAGCCGACGGCCTCGGCGCTGGCCTACGGGCTGGACAAGAACGTCAACGAGACGATCCTGGTCTTTGACCTGGGCGGCGGCACCTTTGATGTTTCCATTCTGGAAGTGAGCGAGGGGCTGATTGAGGTCAAGGCGACCAACGGCGATACCCATCTGGGCGGTGACGATTGGGACGAGCGGGTGGCTCGCTGGCTGATTGAGGAGTTCCGCAAAGAACAAGGGATTGACCTGAGCGCGGACCGCCAGGCCATGCAACGGTTGCGCGAGGCCGCGGAAAAGGCCAAGATTGAGCTCTCCACGATGTTGGAAACGGAGATCAACCTGCCCTACATCACCGCCGACGCTTCCGGCCCGAAGCACTTGCAGATGCGGTTGACCCGCGCCAAGTTTGAGCAGTTGACGCGCGATCTGGTGGAACGCTGTCGTGTCCCGTTTGAGCGGGCGCTGCGCGACGCCAAGCTGACTCCGGCACAGTTGAACCAGGTGGTGCTCGTCGGCGGCGCGACCCGGATGCCGATGATCCAGAATCTGGTGCGTGAGCTGACCGGCGGCAAGGAGCCGCACAAGGGCGTCAACCCCGACGAGGTGGTGGCGGCCGGCGCGGCCATCCAGGCGGCCGTGTTGGGCGGCGAAAGCGCGGGCATCGTTCTGTTAGACGTCACCCCGCTCTCGTTGGGCGTGGAGACGTTGGGCCAGCGGATGACCGTGTTGATCGCCCGCAATACTACCATCCCGGTCCGCAAGAGCGAGACTTTCACCACCGCTGAGGATGGGCAGACGGCCGTGGACATCAAAGTCTACCAGGGCGAGCGGCCGATGGCCCCGGATAACATGCTGTTGGGCCAGTTCCGGCTGGACGGCATCCCGCCCGCGCCGCGCGGCATCCCGCAGGTGGAGGTCACGTTTGACATTGACGCCAACGGTATCCTGAACGTCTCGGCGAAGGATAAGGCGACCGCGCGCGAGCAGAAGATCACCATCACCGCCAGCACCAACCTGAGCAAGGACGAGGTGGACCGGCTGGTGAACGAAGCGCAGAAGCATGAGGCCGACGACCGCAAGAAGCGCGAGCTGGTAGATGCGCGCAACGAGGCCGACGCCCTGATCTACAACATTGAAAAGACGATGCGCGACCTGGGCGAGAAGGTCCCCGGCGACGTGCGCGGCCGGATTGAGAGCAGCATCAACGCCCTGAAGCAGACGCTCAACAGCAATGACCCCGCGGCGATTCGCCGGGCGATGGACGAGCTGCGGCAGGCGTCGCTCAAGCTGGGCGAGCAGATGTACGGGCAGCAGCCCGGCGGCCCGGCAGCGGGTGGCCCGCAACCGGGTGGCCCGCAGCCCCAGGGTCCTGACGTGGTGGATGGCGATTACCGCGAGGTATAGGACAGGCTCGTCGTAACGCGCTTCAGCGCGGTGATGAACGGCGCTCAAGCGCCTGACTACAAGCCAACGTTTTGACTTTGCACTTGCAATTTGTGACTATCATGAGCAGGGATTCGGCCAGGCGCGCAGCCCCACGGGTCCCTGCTTGATCCATGGAGATAACTTCTGGGAGAGGCGTTCAACGGATCGCCTCTCCTGATGAAATTGACGGAGAACTTATGGCACCATCATCAACCAAACGTCGTATCCCGGTGAAGGGCGCGGACGTTGAACCGCAACCGGCACCGGAACCAGAACCGGTCATGCCGGAGCCGCCGGTCGCCGAGCCGCCGGCCGAACCCCCGGCCCCGGAGCCGCCGCCCCCTACCCCATCGCCGGCCCCGGAGCCAGAACCGGCCGTGGAGGTCATTGACTGGCGCGACATGGCGCTCCGCCTGCAGGCCGAAATGGAAAACTACCGCAAGCGGTTGGAACGTCGCGCCGAAGATCGGATCGCCGACGAGAAATCGCGGCTCTTGCAAGGCTTCCTGGGCGTGGTGGACAACCTGGAGCAGGGGTTGGCCCACCTGCGGCCGGAAGATCCGCTCCACCAGGGCGTCCGGGTCACCTTTGACGGGATGGCCGCTTTGCTGCGGCGCGAGGGCGTGGAGCCGTTAGAGGCTGTTGGACAACCGTTTGACCCGGCCTGGCAGGAAGCCGTGGCGATGATCCCGGCCCCGCCCAATCAGGAGCCGGAACTGCTGGTGATCGCCCAGGAACAGCGTGGCTACAAGCTCGGCGAGCGCCTGCTGCGGCCCGCGCGGGTGGTCGTCGCGAAGAAGGGATGAGACGTGAAGCGTGAAACGTGAAGCGTGAAACGTCAAACGTGAAGCGTGAGACGTGAAGCGTGAGTTTTTTTGACGTTTGGCGTATTGCGTGTTGTACAGGCAAGCTCAGGTAAGCTTATGGAATACAAAGATTATTACAAGATTTTGGGCGTGGAACGCAGCGCCACCGAGAAGGAAATCAAACAAGCCTTCCGCACGCTGGCCCGCAAGTACCATCCCGACGTCAACAAGGGAGATAAGCAGGCCGAGGAGCGCTTCAAGGAGATCAACGAGGCCTACGAGGTGCTCTCCGACCCGGAGAAACGCTCGCGCTACGATCAGCTGGGCGCGGATTGGTCCCGCTGGCAACAGTCGGGCGGCCGCCCGGAGGATTTCAACTGGGCGCAATGGTTCGGTGGGGGTGCGCCTGAGCAGGGAGTCTACGTGCGCTACGGGACGCCCGAAGACCTGCGCGATCTCTTCGGCGGCGGCGGCATGGGGGCCGGCGACAGCATCTTCTCCGATTTCTTTCAGCAGCTCTTCGGCATGGGCGGCGGAGCCGAGACTTACAACACCCGGCGCCCCCGGCCCACCCAACGCCCGACCATGGGGCCGCAACGCGGCCAGGATGTGGAACAGCCTGTGGAGATCACGCTGGAGGAAGCCTACACCGGCACCGAGCGCATCCTCCAGAAAGAGCAGCGGCGGCTGAAGGTGCGCATCCCGGCCGGGGCCGATACCGGCACGCGCGTCCGGCTGGCCGGCGAGGGCGGCCCCGGGCGGGCCAAGGCCGCGCCCGGCGACCTCTATCTGGTGGTGACTGTGCTGCCCGATGCTCGCTTTGAACGCCGGGGAAACGATCTTTACACCCATGTGCCGGTAGATCTCTACACGGCGCTGCTGGGGGGCGAGGTGGCGGTGCCGACGCCAGCCGGCCGGCCGGTAATGTTGCGCGTCCCGCCGGAGACCCCCAACGGCCACACCTTCCGGTTGCGCGAGAAGGGGATGCCCCTCCTGCAGACACCGGAACAGCACGGCGATCTCTACGCCGTGGTAGATGTCCAGCTGCCCACGCAGCTGACCGCTCAAGAGCGCGAGCTGTTTGAACGGCTGCGCGCGCTCCGCAGAACGTACTGAAATATAGTGAGGTTGTCATGCTCAAACGTATCCTGTTCGCTCACAACGGCACCCCGGCGGCGGAGCGGGCATTGCTCTATGTGGAGCACCTGGGCCGGGTAGAAGAGGCCGAGGTGATCGTGCTGCACGTCTACAGCGTGCCGGAACAGTATGCCAGCGCGACCGGCTACCCGGCGCTGGTCGCCAGCCAGGAGGCAGTTGCCAATGAGCTGGTAACCGACGCGGTAGACCAGCTGCGACAGGTCGGCCTCAACGCGCTGGGGATAGCCGTGGCCGGGACGCCGGCCCGCGTCATCCTGGAAACAGCGCGCGATCAGGACGTTTCGCTGATCATCCTCGGCGCGCGGGGGCCCTCCAGCGTGAAAGAGGTGCTGCTGGGCGACGTCAGCATGGAAGTCCTGCGTTACTCGCGTTGCCCGGTGCTGCTGGTCCCCTGAAAGAGAAAGGAGAAATCCAACATGCTCAGAAAATGGCGGATCATCCTGATAGCCAGCCTCATCTTGCTGAGCACCCTGGGCTGTCTGGCAACCGGCACCCTGTCACCGGCCCGGAGCACGCCCACACCGGTCCCCCCGCCCGCCACCACGCTGCCGGTCTTGCCGACCCCCATGGCCGATCTCACCGATCTGCAATCGCAAGTGCAAACGGTCGCGGCGCTGGCTAAACCGGCTGTGGTCAATATCACCGTCAGCAGCACCGTCATGGATATGTTCTTCGGCGCGATCCCCCAGGAAGGGACCGGCTCCGGCTTTGTCTACGATGGTCAGGGGCATATCGTCACCAACTACCACGTGGTGGAAGGGGCCGACAAGGTCGTCGTCACCTTTAGCGACGGCACGGCACTGGATGCGGAGGTCGTAGGCGAAGACTCCACCACCGACCTGGCCGTCATCCGGGTAGACCCCACGCTCCACCCCCTGACCGCCCTGACGGCAGCCGATTCCAAAGCGTTGCAGGTGGGGCAATTTGTGATTGCCATCGGCAGTCCTTTTGGGCTGGAACAGACGGTTACCTTTGGCATCATCAGCAGCCTGGGCCGCATCATTGAAAGCCCCGATGGGCGTTACATCGGCGAAGCCATTCAAACCGACGCCGCCATCAATCCCGGCAACTCCGGCGGGCCCCTCCTGGACCTGCAAGGGCAGCTCATCGGCGTCAATGCGCAAATCGCCAGCACGAGCAACTCCAACGCCGGCATCGGCTTTGCGATCCCGGCCAATACCGTCCAGCGGGTGGTGCCGGAGCTGATCGCCAACGGCTATTACCGTCACCCCTACATGGGCGTCAACTTCCTCTCCACCGGCCTGACCGCCTCGCTGGCCCGTGACCTGGAACAGGCCGGCGCCCCGCCGCTGCCTGACCGGGGGGTGCTGATCCTGCAAGTCCTTTCGGGCACCGCCGCCGATAAGGCCGGACTGCGCGGCGGGAGCCGTTACATCCGGGTCGGCAACAGCCGCCTGCCGGTCGGCGGGGACGTGATTCTGGCGATCAACGGGCAGCCGATGAAAGATTCCCAGACGCTGATGGCTTACATGGAAAGCGAAACGCGGGTCGGCGATACTATCCAGCTCACCCTCTGGCGCGAGGGGCAGGAACTGACGGTCTCGTTGACCCTGCAAGAGCGACCGCCGCAATAAAACCGTCGCTAAGAACTTCCCCCCTGCCGGGCACGCAGAAACTTTGTTTTTTGCGTGCCCGGTATTTTTTGAAAAATGGTTTATAATTTCCCACTACAGGTCCAGGATTGGGTACCATCTCATCCTTCCACCTTCATACTTCATCATTTCATCCTTCATACTTTGTCAAAAGGAGGTGATGACAGCGCAACGATTCAAACAACCTGCCCTGACCATTCTGTTCAGTAAGCCATTTAATTCAAAGGAGTCTATGATGAGGAGAATGAAACTGTTCAGACTGGCAGTTCTGTGGGTGTTGTTAGGAGGGATGTTTATCCCATCTGTCTCCCCGTTTATTCCCGCCGTTGCTGCCCCCCTGGCAGTGCAGCCCCGGCCGGTCGCATCGCTGCTCCGTCCCACCGGGGCCAGCAGCTGGTGTGTGGCCGGCGGCTTTCAGGCTGGCGGCGGCTGGAACAACGGCAGTGATCCCCTGTACGACGATGGCACGCATGGGGACTGGCTGGCCGGCGATGGTATCTACACCCTGGATTACAGCATCGCCCAAGCTGCCGGCACCTACGAGTGGAAAATCTTTGAATGCGGCACCTGGAACGGTTACCCCAACGAAGAAATCGGCAACAAGTGGCTTTACACCACCAGCAATCCGCAAACCGTCAAATTCCTCCTCAACACCAACCCCAATATCTCAGACGATGGGTTCCTGCCCAAATCCTACACGACGATGGTAGTAGATTCGGCAGGGGCGCTGGCTAACAGTTGGACCGCGGTGGGGGATTGGCAATCCTCTATCTGGAACCCTTCCGATCCGGCTTCTCAGCTGAGTGCCCTGGCCCCCGGTCTGTACGCCGTCACCTACACCGTGGCTACGGCTAAAGCGGGCTACATGTACAAAACGACCGAAACCGGCGGTTGGGGGCACCAGTTTGGCCCCGATGGCCGGTCGGTCAACTCCGGCAACTTCTTCTTCACCACCACGCAGGCCAGCCAGGTAGTGGCCTTTTACGCCGATACCGCGCGCGGCCGCATCAAGGCGCAGCCGGCCGGCACACCCGGCGCCGGGTTGTGGTATCTGCGCGGCGAGATGAACGGCTGGTCTGGCACCCAAGATCGCCTTTACGATGACGGTACCCATGGTGACCTGCTCGCCGGTGATGGTATCTACACGCTCCATTACACCTTCGCCACCACCGGCACATTTGAGTTTAAAATCACCGTGGATGACTGGAGCACCAACTTCCCGCCGCAGAATTCCAAAGTCACAGTCACCTCAGCAGGCCAGGTTGTCCGGTTCACGTTAGACACCAATCCTTACAACGACGGCTGGCTGCCCAAAGCCAACATTGTCGCCGCCAGCGACGTCTACCCCACCAGCTGGACGGTGGTCGGCCCCTGGCAGGGCTGGGCCAACGATGCCGTAACCACCACCATGCAGATGGTCGCGCCGGGGCTCTACACGCTGGTCTACACCTTCACCACGCCGGGCGCCTACCAGTTCAAGATCGCCCAGACCGGCAATTGGAATCGCGTGTACGGCACCGGCGGCCGTACCGGCAACACAGATCCCTTTGACTTCCAAACCTACACCCCCGATCAACGGGTCCAGTTCTGGCTGGATGTCGCCCGCGAGCGGGTGGCGGTGAACGTGGTGAAACCCACCAGCCACAGCCCCGACGGTGTCATTGACAAGGACGGCCTCTACCACGACTCCCGCGACCTGCTGTACCGCACGCCATTCGGCGCCGTGCCGGTGGGGACCGCCGTCACGCTGCGGTTGCGCGCCTTTAAGGACGACCTGACCGGCGTGCGCCTGCGCATCACCGACGACGTCTCCGGCACCTTGACCTCGTACCCGATGGTGTTGGGGGGCAGTGACGGGACTTACGATTACTGGGAATACACCCTCCCCACCGACCACGCCACGCTGCTCTGGTATCGCTTTGAGGCCGCCGATGGAACGACGCGCGCTTACTACGAGGACGACGCCAACTGGAGCAATCAACCCTGGGTCAAGGGCGGCGAGGGCAAAGCACTGGATGCGCCCGCCGGGAATAATTACCAGTTGACCGTCTATCTGCCGGACTACACCACGCCGGACTGGTTAGTGAACGGCACGATCTACCAGATCTTCCCCGACCGGTTCCGCAACGGCGACCCGGCCAACGATGTGATCTCTGGCACCTTCTACTACGGCAATGATGAGAAATGGGGCTATCCCCAGATTTACACCGGCACGGTGGCGCACAACATCTGGAACGAGCAGATTTGGGACCCGCGCGTCATCACCAGCCCCTACTACAGCACCTACAGCAACCAGTTCTACGGCGGCGACCTGCAGGGGATCATTGACAAGCTGGATTACCTCAAGAACGCCGGCTTTACGGTCATCTACCTCAACCCCATCTTCCAATCGCCCTCCAACCACAAGTACGATGCCACCTCTTACGAGACGATTGACCCGGCCTTAGGGACCTATGCCACCTTCACGCGCCTGATGACCGAGACCCAGGCCCGGGGGATGCACGTCATTCTGGATGGGGTCTTCAACCACACCTCCTCCGATAGCATTTACATGGATAAATACAGCCGCTACCCCAGCCCCGGCGCGTATGAATCCCAGGCCAGCCCCTACTACGATTGGTACTTCTTTAACCCCTGGCCCACCGGCTACACCTCCTGGTGGGGCTACCAGAGCCTCCCCAAGCTGAACAGCGCCAACCCCATCGTGCGGAGCTACATCTACAGCGGCACCAACCCCATCGCCACCCGCTGGATCATGACCGGGTCACAACCGTTAGCGAGCGGCTGGCGCTTTGACGTGGCCGCTGACGTGGACCCCGGTTACGCCAGCGCGCCGGCCAACGGCTACTGGATCGGCTTCCGCAACGCGGTGCGCGCCGTCTATAGCCAGACGGCTATGATCTCGGAAGAGTGGGGCAATGCCTCGGCTTTCCTGCTGGGCAACCAGATGGATTCCACGATGAACTACCGCTTCCGCAACGCGCTACTGGGTTTTGTGCGCGATACCGGCTGGAGCGACACCAACAGCAACTTCCCGCACCAGACCCCGGCGCAGTTTATGGAGACGCTCCAGAGCCTCCAGGAAGACTATCCCGCCCCCGCCTGGTACGCCATGATGAACCTCGTCGGCTCGCACGACACCAACCGGATCCGCTTTGTCATCCGCGAGAGCGGCGACGTGACGGCGACGGTCAACGCCCGGCAAAAGCTGGTCGCGCTGGCGCAGTACTCGCTGCCCGGCGCGCCCACCGTCTATTACGCCGATGAAGTTGGGGCTTCTGCCGATGGAAAGCCCTGCAGCGCCACCGATCCCAAATTCTGCGGTGATCCGTACAACCGGCTTCCCTACCCGTGGGACGACGCGGCGGGTAGCGCTTACGCCAAAGAGCCGGGCATCCTCCCCTACTACACTGCGCTGGGCCAGGCGCGCCTCGCCAACCCGGCGCTGCGCACCGGCACACTGGATCCGCTGCTGGCCGATGACACCCATGGTCTGCTGGCCTACGGCCGCAAGGCAGGTTCCTATGCGGCCCTCACGCTCTTCAACCGCAACGCCGCCACGCAGACGTTGGCGCTGAATCTCTTCGGCTATCTGCCCCTCGGCACCGTCCTGACAGATGTGACCACCCTCACCCCCTACGTCTACACGGCCAACCCCTTCACGCTGACCCTGGCCGGTAACGGCGGCGCGTTGCTGGTCGCGCAAGACCTGCCGGCGCCCCCGGCCGCCCCCACGCTCTCGCTCACCAGTGAAAACGACACCCGCATCATCATCCACTGGACCGACAGCGGCGCCACGTACAACGTCTACCGCAGTCCGGTCTCCGGCAGCGGCTATACTCGCGTGGCAACCGATACCACCGGCACCGTCTTCACCGACACCGCCGTTATCAACGGCCAGAGATATTACTACGTCGTCACCGCCCTGGATGCCGGCAAGCTGGAGAGCGCCGTTTCCAACGAGATCAGCGCCATCCCGCACGTTCCGGTTGATTCTTACACCATCGTCAATATCACTCCGCTGACCATGACCCACACGCTCAGCATCCAGCCCACAGCCCCGATCAGCGTGGAGATCTATGTCGCCGGAGTGACCACTCCTACCGGACAGGGCGCTGGCCTCCTTATGGAATTGGGATACGGCACTTTCTCTACTCCTAACGACACCTGGCGCTGGACACCGATGACGTACAGCGGTGACGTGGGCGATAACGACCAGTATGTCGCCCGGCTGACACCGGAGAACGCCAACACCTTCTACTACGGCGCGCGCGTCAGCGCCGATGGGGGCCGCGATTGGGCCTACGGACTCTACAGCAGTGGCGTCTTCATCCCCGGTGTCCTGACCGTCACCGCCTCGGCCGACACCACCGCGCCGGCTGCCCCGACCAACCTCCGCCTGACCCATTGGGACATTGACCATCTGACGCTGGCCTGGAACGCACCGGCCGACCCTGATGTCTACGCCTACGACCTCTACCGCAGCGATAGTGGACACGCCGCCGCCGTCATTGGCCGCATCCTCTCTCCGACACTGGCCTATACCGACAGCACCGTGACGACCGGCATCCTCTACACCTACACCGTCCAGGCGTTAGATACCTCGTTCAACCGCTCCCCGCACTCCAACGCCGTCCCGGCCATGGCGCAGCAACGCCTCGTCACGGTCACGTTAAACGTCACCGTGCCCATCTTCACCCCGGCGGGGGCGACCGTCTGCATCCCCGGCGATAGCGCCAAGATCATGGGGAGCACCTGGGATCCCTCCACGCTGCCGATGACCCAGGTGGACGCCACCCACTGGCAGAAAGTGCTGGTCGTGCCCGATGGAACGCGCTTCCAGTACAAATACACCCGTTGCGCCAGTTGGGATGTGGTGGAGTGGTGGCGGCTCAGCGACACCGAACACATTGAGAGCACCGAGAACCGCGCTCTGACCGTGGAATACGGCACCGACGGCAATCAGGTCGTCAACGATACCGTCTGGAACTGGCGGGATCCGCTGGTGGTGGCCTACCGCCCGGCCCATGGCGCAACCGGCGTGGCCGTCAGCGCCGTGGTCACCGCTACCTGGAGCCGCCCGCTGGCCGCCAGCACCGTGACCACCGCCAGCGTCCGCCTGGTTGCGGCCACCGGCGCTGTCGTGGGCACCGTGGCTTACATCAGCCAGACCAACCGCTACGAGACCGTCTTCACGCCGGCGGCTGCCCTCCAGGGCGCCACGCGCTACACTGCCACGCTTACCGCCGACCTCATGGGCGCCAACAACGATTCGGTCAAGTTGCAACAGCCGTTTAGCTGGAGTTTCACCACCGGCAACTGGATTATGTACCTGCCCTTGGTGATGAAGAATCGCTGATTTTTAGCGGGCTCCCTTTGGCGAAAGAGTGAAAAAGGTTGCGGTGAGCAGGCTTTGCCTGCTCACCGCAACCCTCTATTTTACCCTGGCTCACGGCGTAGCCAGCAGCTGCGGGCAGGTCTGGCGGTACGCTTCAGCACCGATATACTGGCGCCACTCCTCCGTCGTCAGGTTGCGCCCCAGGCGCCCGCAGAGCTCGGCGGCCAGGTCGTCCGGCTGCCAGCGCCACAATTGGACATTGCCCCCGGTATCGGTAACCGCAATCCAGCGCGCATCAGCGCTGAAGGCCACCTCACTCAGTTCGCCCTCGTAGTCGGTGCGAAAGAGTTCCAGGCCGGTGGCGGCCTCCCAGACGCGCACCTCCACCCGGCTCACCCCCGCCCAGAAAACCAGGTCCAGGCTGCTGGCCGAGACCACCCAGCGCCCATCAGAGCTAAAGGCCAGTGCGCCGACCCGCCAGAAGTGTTGGATCTGCCCGCGCGGCCGGCCGGTGGCGACGTCCCAGACCGTCACCGTCCGGTCGGTGACGGCGGCGACCTGCTCCCCGGTCGGGGCAAACGCCACCAGCGCGTCACCGGCAGCCGTGAGCACCTGGGCCGCGCCGACCGCCGGCTCCCGCAGGGTGAGCGCGCCCCCGGCAGCGGTCACCTCCCAACGTCCATCGGGGCTGATGGCCTCCGGCGCTAAGCTGGCGCGCGCCCACGTCTCGTCCAACGGTTCCTCGCTTTGCAGCCATACCTGGTGGCCCTCAGCCAGAGCTGTGGCGAGGTCCACCAGCGGAGGTGGCTCGGCCAGATTCCAGATCCAGACGGTAGTCCCCTGCCCGGTGGCGAGCCAGCGCCCGTCGGGGCTGAGCGCGGGCTCGCCAAGCCAATCCGGTCGCACCAGTTGGGCACTTTCGCGCCACTGCCGGGCGTCCCACACCCGCACCGCCCCATTGCAGGCAGCCTCCTGATAAAGATCGGTGGCAATGCAAGTGGTGTTGAGCGCCAGCCAGCGCCCATCCGCACTCACCACCTGGCTCCAATCTGGCGACCATTGGACCATGCTCTCCAGATTAAAGCGGGCGACCGGCTGCCACCCGCCGCTTTCCCAAACCCCCAACGTGGCCGGCCCTGGTGATTCCACCATCCATTGCCAGAACGCTACCAGCCGGTGACCGTCGGGCAAAAAGTCCAGCCAGTAAGTGCCATGGGAGCCTAACCGGGTGACCTCTGACCACCCCCCGACCGAGAAGACCGCCGCTGGGCCCATAGTACCGCCCAGGACCAGCCAGCGCCCGTCGGGGCTGAACTGGAGCTCGTTGGCACGCCCCTCGCGCCAGAGCTCGGCGACCGGCTGGCCCGTCTCGGCGTTCCAGACCTCGCTCCCGGCGGCATACGGATTGCCCCCCAGCCCCTCGCTCCAGGCGAAAACCAGCCAGCGCTCATCGGGGCTGAAGGCCAGGTGGTCTATCATTTCAAATGACACAGTCTCGCCCGGGGGCAGACCGCCGTAGGGGGAGACGGTATACAGCGCGCGGCCAGAAGCGACCTCCCAGACCTGGGCGCTTCTTCCCGTCAGGAAGGCGACGTAACGTCCGCCGGGGCTGAAGACCAGCCCGCCCGCTGAGGCCGGCAGCACGCCACGCGCCCGCGGCCGCCAGGTCCCGGTTTGCCAGAGGCGCGCCTGCGTCGTCCCGCGCGCCGCCAGCCACGTCCCGTCGGGGCTGAACTGCACCGCCGTGGGTGTTTCTCCCAACTCCAGCGTGAGCGAGGTCTGCCGGGTGGACCCCAGGTCCCAGACTGTCACACCGGCCGGCCCGGGCACGGCCAGCCAGAGGCCATCGGGGCTGAACGCACCCTTCCAGGTCGGACCGGTATAAGCGAACGTCAGTGCCGGCGTCCAGTTGCCGTCCACCAGGGCGGCCTGACCAGATTCGTCGGCCACGAGCAGCCAGCGACCATCCGGGCTGAACGCGAGGCGCTCCACGGCCGCCGTGACGGTCAGCTGGATGGCGGGATAGGGCAACCGCGCCAACGCCTGGCGGAGCGCCTGGTTGCCCTCCGCAGTAGGCCGATAACGGACCGACTCAATCGCCAGCAGCGCGCCCGGCGTTACCCCGTGGGCCGAGCGATCCGGCAAGAGCGCCGCGAGCGCGGCCAGCTGGCGGGCCACGGCAATCTGGCGCAGCTGCTCCGCCTCAGTGCGGGCCACTTCGGCCGCCTGCCGCTGCCTCTCTGCCTCCTGCCGCTGAAGCTCGGCTTCGGATTGGGCCGCCTCGGCCTGCTGCTGGCGGAGCTCGGCAGTCGCCTGCGCCTGCTCCGCCTGGACCAGAGCCGTCTGGGCCTGGTTTTGTCCTCGAATGGCAGCTACTGTCAGAATCGCCATGATGACCAGGACCACTGCGGCAGCGATAGCGCTGGCGCGGAGCCAGCGTTGCCGCTGCCGGCGGTCCTGCTCAGCCTGGCGGCTGGCCTGCAGGAACTCAGCCTCGTAGGGCTCCACGTCAGCCGGATGCGCCGCGGCCCAGGCCTCAGCCTCGGCCAGGACAGCGTCCCGGTAAAGGAGCGCGGCGGCCTGGGTCTCCTGCCAATGGCGCGCGGCCGTCCGCAGCGGCGTTTCGCGGGCCGCTTCCCACGCCCGGTTGGATTCCAGGATGGGATCCACCAGACGATCATGGGAGAGCTCGTACCAGCGCGCGCCGGCCCGCAGGTCGGCCCGGATCAAATGGCGATGTTCCAGGATATCTACGGCGGCATTGGGCAGTCCGGCGGTGGCCTCCGGGCCGCGCAACGCCAACCCGCGCGTCCCCAACGGCGTGATCAGCTGGGTGTTGAACCAGCGCCGCACCGTCAGTTCGTCCACACTGCCCACCTGTGTGGCCTCGGCCACCGCATTTTCGTAGAAAGCGGTCAGGGCGCGGTCAATATCGCCGTAGCGCGCGACGTCTTCCCACTGGATAGTGCGGTCGGCCTGGTCGGGCAGATTGTCCCAGAGCTGGCGGCAGACCACCTGAAGCTGCACCGGCTCCACGAACGGGCCCAGCACGGCGGTTTCGGCCGTGGCTGCCAGATCGCGCTGCACTTTAAGCCGCCGCAGATCATCCACCAGCCGCTCGGCGACGCCCGGTGCGAAAGCACAGCCAGCCTGGGCCGCCGGTTTAGCGACGGCCTCCAGGGCCCCCTCCGGGCCTAACGGCTCCAGGCGAAAGCGGGCCCGCAGGCGATGCGGGAACCAGCCCAGGTAGGGATCCAGCTCGGCAACGTGATCCTCGCGCATCACGAAGACCAGCCCCAACTGCGGCAGTGCATCCAGCGCCGCCCGCGCCTGGGCAAAAAAGCCGTCGGCGTCCTGCCAGCGTTCCCGCTGTGTGGTGAAGAGTTCCTCAAACTGGTCAAAGATCAAGATGGGCGGGCGGGAATCGGCCGCGGCCACGGTACTCAGGTAAGCCATGAGCGTCTGGCCGCTCAGTGCCACCGGCGACGATGCTTCGCCGGCCAGCGAGAGGAGCGCGCTGGAGACAAAAACGTTTATCCCCGGCGTCTCGGCGACACCTGCCGGCGGCGGCACGCCCACCCGGGCCACCGGCAGCACGTGAAAGCCCTCCTCCTCCAGCGCCGGGATCACCTGAGCGTTGAACAGCGAGGTCTTCCCAGCGCCGGATTGGGCGTAGCAAAGCACCTCTCGCTCGGCCACGATCAGCGCGCGCAGCTCGCGCGCCTCGCGTCGCCGCCCGAAGAAGGTCAACCGATCGCCACGTTCGTAAGGCCGGGGCCCGACGTAGGGATTCTGTTGCATGAGTTAGCCTCCCAGAACATAAAACGTGATGCGTGATGCGTGATGCGTGATGCGTGTTACGCTTCACGTTTCACGTTTCACGCTTCACGCTTCACGCTTCACGTTTCACGTTTCACGTTTCACATCCTCTGCTCCCGCAGTTCGGCCAGGAATTGCGTGGAGGTACCCCAGAAGACGTTGATGTCGGCCTCCTGGAAATACTGTTGCAGGAACGCCTGGACCGCAGTGGTGTCGGCCGCGCCGGCGGCGTCAAACTCCAGCTGGACGGCCACATGTTTGAATTTACGCCGCCGGTCCAGCCCGGCCACCAGCCCGTGCAGCACGACGCGAAACTCCCAATCGTAGAGGTTGAACCCCACGAAGAGCAACGCGCTGCTGGCAAGCGCTCCCCGGATGAGATTGGGGATCCGGTCGCGCTCGGCGGCGATCCGCACCAGGAAGGCCAGGTAATCGTCCTCGGTCAGCACCAGCGAGCCGGCCTCTTCGTCGCTGCCGAAAAGGTGGTAGACCAGGGGGGCAGCGGGGGTCGGCTCGTAGCCGGTGATCAGGCGCGAGGGTGGCAGATCCAGGTCGGGGTGCCAGCGGCAGTATTCGCGCACCGGCTGCCGGCCCTGCGCGCGCAGCGCTTCCACCATGAAGCTGTCAACGTTAGTCGTAAGGTAAAGCGGCAACCCCAGGCTTGCCAGCACGCGATGCGGCTCATTGGGGTCGGCAGCGCTGAAGGTGGGCCAGCCAACAGCCTGCATGAGCGCGGTCAACGTCTCCGGCGGGCGAGCCGGGCGCAGTTCAGCCGGCAGGCGGGCCAGCAATTCGGTCTGCAGCGCCGCGAGGTACTCGTAGCGGGGGAAATCCTCCCCCTGGTTGGTCGCCAGGTATTGCGCCACCCGCGCCAGCGCGGTGGGATCGGCGAAGGGATAGTCGTGGTCGGCGGCCCAACGCTGCGCGATCTCGGCCGGTTGCGGCAGCCAGCGCCCGTGGACGCGCGGGCCGATGATGGGCGTGCAACGCTGTTCCTGGATCAAGCGCAACAGGCCGCTCCAAAAGATGCGCGGGTTCTTTTCCCCCAAAACGGTGCCGCGCGCGTCGGCAGCGGGATCCCACAGCCGCCCCGACTTGAGCCGCAGGAAGAGCACCGGCACGGCCGCAGCGGGAGCGCCGGCCGTGAGCAGGGCACTGCGGGCCTCGTTCAGCGCGCAATCTACCAAACCGTGCTCGGCCACCCGCTGGTAGAAGACAGCGCTCAATTTTTGGGCGGCGGCCAACGTGACGGCGTCCTGCATCGCCACCACCGCCGGGACACCGGCTGCGACCAGCTGCGGCCCCAGGCCGCGAAAGGCATCCCCGGCGGCCCGGCTCGCGCTCTGGCAGGCGGCCAGGAAGACCAGCCGGGGGCGCACCGCCAGCCGGGTCAGGACGCCGATCAGCGCGTCATCGGTCACGCGGTCGGCCGTCCCGTCGTCACGTTGAAGGTAGAGTGCCGCCTGGTCGCGGCGGGCATCAAAAACGCCGTGGCCCAGGTAGTGGAAGACGTGGTAGCCGGCCCGGAGCGCCTCTTCCAGGCGGGCCAACGTGACCGGCGGCTCCAGAAATTGGACCTGGATGCCGGAGCCGGCAGCCGCCAGCGCGGCCGTGAGCGTGGCCTGTTCCTGAGGCACGTCCAGCGGGGCCAGCCGGTAGGTTGTCTCCAGGTCGCTCGGGTTGGAGATGGCCACCAGGACGCGCAACGGGCGTTCCTCCACCAGGCTCCCCCAGGGCAACGCGACCGGCAGATAGCGAGAAAACGGGGTATTGGCATTGGCAGCCAGGACCGCGGTCTCGTCACGCAACAGTTCCCAGGGCAGCGTGTGGAGCTCCGGCGCGCGGGGATCCAGCCGCAGGCGCAGCCGCCGTTGGGGTGCCGCACCGCGCGCTTCGGCCCAGGCGCTTTGCAGCACGGGGTCGGCCAGGAGCGCTGCCAGGAGTCGCGCGCCGTCGGCCGCCGGATCGCCGGTTGCCGTCCACGGCACGATGTCGGCCGCTAACCACCCGCGCGGAAATTCCCGCTCATCCCCCAGGGTCAACTCCACCGGATAGCCGGCCTCCTCGCGGGGGAACAGGCGGATCTCCAGATCAACGAAGGTCAGATCGGCCATGAATGCCTCCTGCTCTGAAGAGTCAATGAGTCTTTAGCGAATCCAGGTTGTTACCTGTCCGGTTGGTGGTAGCCGCGTTCTCTTTTGACCACTGACCACAGACCGCAAACCACATCGGTAGCCAGTGTAGCGTGAACTTCAGTTCGCAATCTTTGGCGTAGTGACGCCTTCAGGCGTTCTGGGGCTCTCCGGCGGGGCGGCCAGTTCGCGGTAGAGCAGCCAGGAGCCCGCGCGGACGGTGCTGCTCTCCGGCGCGCGGTCGTAGTAGAGGTCAAAAATCTGGCCCGTAGCGACCCGCACGCGGAAGTAAGAGCGCCCCACCCCCCACGAGCCACGGCTGGCCGCCGCAGCCGCATGTGCCGGGCGCATGTTGTGCGCCATCCGGCCGCGCCGCTCGTAATCCTGCCACTCGCTCAACAGCTCCACAATCTCGTAGACGGTGCCGCGCCAGACAAACCGGTTGGGACAGCCCGGCCGTTTGGCGTAGAGCGGCGGCTCGTCAAACTGTGCCTCAATGGCTTCGCCGATGAAATGCAGAGGTTGGTATTCCATCCGAGCAGCTCACTTTCAGGTTCCCTGATCATTTTGCGTATTGCGTGTTACGTATTCCATTGGCTGATGGCTGATGGCTGATGGCTGATGACTGATGGCTGACGGCTGATGGCTATCTCCCCCAGCTCCAGCCAGGCCGGTGGATTGGGCAGCGTGCCGAAGCGAAGCCGTCCCTCCGGCGGGAAGGCCGCGTACTGGTTATCCAGCCAGAGGACCAGCCCCAGGGGACCGCGTGGCGCGACCGGCGTCGTCCAGACTTCGGCGTCATCCACCGCAAAGCGGACGGTATCCGCCTGCCAGGTGAGCGCGCAGGTGTGCCACGCCGTCGGATCAACGGTCAGGGCGGCGGCATCCTCCTGCACGAATGCGCGCGCCAGCCGCCGCAGCCAGCGCGCGGCCGGCGGCCAGGCCAGGAGCGGGAGCAGCGGCGTGCCCGGGGCCAGCGCCAGCGACGGGATACGCGGAGCGGCGAAAGTTGCCGCCAGCCAGCCCTGGGCCGGATGCGTGTCACGCAGCGCCAGATAGTTCGGCGGCGAGGCGTAGAAGAACCAGGCCGCGTTGGGCAACGCGGGCAACCGGCGGGCCATCCCGCCGAGACCCAGGCTCACGCTGAACGGGTCGTTCCAGAAGCCGAAGCCCCAGGTGCCGGGCAGCACTGCCGCCGAGACGCGCGCCCGTACCCGCAGCGTGACCGGTGGCCGCCAGGCAAAAGCGGAGCGCGCCCGGCGGAGGTAATCGTCCAGCTGCGCCCAGCGGTAGGTCCCGCCGGGGCCGGCCGGGACGCTCAGCCGCCAGCCGCCCGTGGGCAGCCGCTCCACCTGCGCGCCCGGCGTGGTCCGGGGCTCCAGGTCGGGAGTGCAAGAGTTTGGTGATGAGTTCATGATACGTGAAACGTGATACGTGAAACGTGATACGTGAGACGTGATACGTGAAACGTGAGACGTGAGACGTGAGACGTGAGACGTGAAATGGCTATGGGGGTGGCAGTTCCAGGATCAGGATGGGTAGCCGAACAGGGCCGGAACCGGCTTCCTCCAGTCTCAGGTGCAGGCCCGCGGCACTGGCGGCCGCCTGGAAGTGAGCCAGCAGCGGCGGGGCTGCCCCATAGATGGGCCGCAACAGCCAGGCCAGCCAGGGCCAATCCACCTGCAGCCAGAGACCGGTGATGACCAGGCGTCCTCCCGGACGCAACAGCCGGGCAGCCTCGCGCAACGTCGCCGGGTCCAGGATATAGTTGGCCGGGAAGGCGGACAACAGAGCGTCAAACGTGCCGGCGGCGAACGGCATCGCCTGGGTCGGTGCGCGGACGCGCGCCACCTGCAGGCCCCGCCGTTGCAGCTTGCGCGCGGTCTGGCGGTGCATCTCCGGCGAGAGGTCCAGCCCGACCACGGTGCGCCCGCTCCCGGCCAGCTCTACCAGCAGCGCGCCGGTGCCAAAGCCGACCTCCAAGACGCGGCCCGGCGGCAGATAGGCCAGCGCCGCGCGGCGCCACGCAGCCCACTGCCCGGCGCTGACCAGCCAGCTGACCAGATCATAGGCCCAGGCCAGCTCATGGTAGAGCCGCTCGGCCAGCCAGCCATAGAGCCGCGCCCATTTCGTCCCAATGCGTCTGCCGGCCATGGAGGTTCTCCACCGTAATTTAACATTGCCGACAGCCATAGTATACACGGATTTTGAAAACCAACAGTTGTTTAGTCTGGCGGTCATTTAGTCAATATAGAGAATTGACAACCGGAGTATATGGTCAACCACTTTGACGACATCTTCCAGGCCGAGACCGCCGCCAAGGTGGACCGGTTGGTGAACCGGGGGTCGCTGGTGCTGGCCGGGGTCTCGCTGCTCTTCCTGGTCTTTACATTGCCCTCGTTCTGGCTGGATACCTGGCAATTTGCCGACGTTTCAGAACTCGCTCCCGCCGAAGTAGTTGGACGTGGCCATCAACCCCTGCTGCGTATTATTTCGTGGTTCGGGAATTCCCTGGCCGCAATCACGGTTCTGGTGGTCGTAGGAATGATTGTAGGGTTAATCATCATACCATTACACAAGCGGCGGCGTGAACAACGGGGAAACCGCCCCGCAGACAGGTCGGGAACGAGAGGCAACACTTATAGCGTGTGAGAGCGATCAGAATATCCCGGTAACAAGTTGCAAATTCCTCCTATATCAGAGGATCCGCGCAACATCAGGCGCGGATCCCCGGTTTTCTCTTGCCAACCCGGCTTAGCGGTTACAATACGTCGCGGTCGGTCACGTCCCAAGCGCCGAAGAGCGCCGCCACCACTCCCCCCAAACAGCCGACGGCGAGGAGACCCCACCACAGCGTTCCCTGCTCGCAATACTGGTAGACCAGCATGGCGGGCATCGTCCAGGGATAGAGTTTGCTCCACTGGTCGGAGCTGCTGACCACGACGCCGCAAACGGTGGCGATGATCCCAACCGTTGACGCGACGACGAAGCTCGGCCAGCGCAACGCCACCCAGGTATGAAATGAGATCAGCAACCAGGAGCTCAGGTAGAGCAGCAGCGCCATGCGCGCAAAGTCGCCCCACGGGATGATCCGGCCCAGCTGTAGCGCCGGCACCAGAGCATCCACTATCAAGCCACTGACGCCCGTGAAGATGTAGAGCAGAACGATGCTCAGCCCGATCAGCAGCATGGCGACCAGCTGCTTGGCAAAATAGATGGCGCTGCGCGGCAACGGTTGGGCGAAGAGCTGCTTCCAGGCGTGCTGGTTGTGCTCTACCTGAGCCAGGAGCGAAGTTTGCAAGGTAATGAAAAGCGGCAGCATCAACAGGCTCCAGAAAATGGTGACCTGCTCGGCGAACCAGAACCACTTATGGTCTACCCCTTTGAGCCACTCAATCCCCCGCTGGTGCAGCATGATGGTCTGCAAAGCCACCACCGCCAGCGGCGCGAGAAAGGTCAACAACAGGGCCAGGGTCCGTTTCGTTTTCAATGTCTCGGCGCTCAGCGCGCGAAATAAAGTCAGCATGGGAATCTCCTTAAACAGAAAAAACAGAAATAGTGATTCATGATTCTTCACGTATCACGCTTCACGTATCACGTATCACGTTTCACGCTTCACGTTTCACACTTTAAATCTCACATCCCCGTCATTTGCAGGAAGAGCTCTTCCAACGTCGGCTGTTCCAGGTTGAGGTGATAGACATTGACGCCACCGCGCACCAGCTGCGCGTTGAGGAGCGCCGCGTCGGATTGGCCATTGGCAGCGACGACGATCCGGTGCGCACCGTTGCTCTTGACCTGCCAGCCGGCCTGCTTGAGCAGCTCTTTGGCCCGCTGCGGTTGGTCCACGCCCAACGCGACCTGCTGCTCCACCTGGGCACGGAGCGCCTCGGGTGTCCCCTGGAAGCGCAGCCGGCCCTCCTGGATGATGCCGATGTGGGTCGCCATCTGCTCCACCTCGTTGAGCAAATGGCTGGAGAGGAAAACGGTGACCCCCAGTTCGCGCGGCAGGCGGCAAATGAAGTCACGCATCTCGTAAATGCCGGCCGGGTCCAGCCCGTTGGTCGGTTCATCCAGGATCAGCAGTTCGGGATCGCCCAAGAGTGCGCACGCCAGCCCCAGGCGCTGGCGCATCCCCAGGGAGTACTCTTTGACGCGGCGGTTGGCGGCCTCCTCCAGCCCCACCAGGTGCAAAACGTAGCTAAGATTGGCCCGGGTGGTGTTGCGCAGCCGGCGGAGTAGCTCCAGGTTTTCACGGCCGGTCAGATGCGGATAAAGGGAAGGTGTCTCCACGAGCGCGCCGACCCGGCGCAGCAGCGCCAGGCGCTGCCGGGCCAGCGGTGTACCGAAGAGTTGCACCGCGCCGGCATCCGGCTCAATCAGCCCCAACAGCAGGCGGATGGTGGTGGTTTTGCCAGCGCCGTTCGGCCCCAGGAAACCATAGATGCTGCCGCGCGGCACGGCCAGTTCCAGGCCGTCCACGGCGGTCAAGTTACCAAACCGGCGGGTCAGGCCGGCAGTAGAGATAATCAAATCGGTCATGAAATGCTCCTTGAATTAGCGAGTCAACAAATCAACAATCAGCCGTCAGCAATCAGCAATGAAGCTGTTTCCTAAATCTCCCTGTTCCCTATCCCTCCTGCTTTTCCGTCTTCCTCCCTCATCCTTCATCCTTCAAGAACGGCGGCGGCCAGCCGGAGGGGGTCTCGCGCCCGGCCTTGTAGCGGAAGTCACAGCGCCGACCGCCCTGCGCGAGTGTCTCAGTACGCTGCAACCCCATCTTGAAAGCGCGGCTCATCGGAAAGTCCAGCTGGCACAGGTAAGGCGTGAACTCGTCGGCACCCTGCGCGTGGTAAAACTTGCAGACGCCACACTCCGTGTAATCCCCCCCCCAATCAAAGGCCACGCCGTCGCCCGCCACGTAAGTGAAGACCCAATCTTCCGGGTACTGTCGTTGCTGCGAGATGACGGCGTCGTGCTTGACCTGCTGCCCGGTCAGCCCTAACGACTGGACCGCCCCCATGAAACCGGAGACCAGACCGGGCGTCGCGGCCATTTGGGCGTCAAAGCCTTCGTAAAGAATCTGGCCGATCTCCGGTAATGGCTTGCCGTGCGTTTTCATCACCTGGTAATAAGCCAGCGCGCCGGCCGATTGGACCAGGTTGCTGGTCAGCTCATTAGCGTCACCACCGATGTAGGGCACGGCGAGCATCAGCGTGCCGGCCAACGGTAACGTCTCCGCAACTACCGTGTCGGCAAAGGCAGGGGTGTAGTGGGCAGCGAGCGCCGTGCGGAGATACTCTAACGTGGCGCTGAACTCCTGCAGGAACTTCTCCTGGCGCGCCCCATAGTAGGTCGCAGCCGTGCCGTCGTCCGGCAACCGTTCCGGTCCCAGGAAGTGGTAGCCGCCAGCAACGGCCGCCGTCACTCCCAACCCGGCGAGAGAAAGTCGTAAAAATTCCCGGCGTGTAATGCGATTCATAGATGCTCCTCTCCTCTAAAAATAACGCTCTGAGTTTGTAGTGAGGCGCTTTAGCGCCGTCCGAGCCGCGCTGATGATCTTTGAGAAAATAATCCGGTCACGTGCGCGCTGGGCGCCCGGCGGTTAACCGCCGGGCTAGCCAGCAACGCCCCGTGAACGGGGCTACGGCAGCCCGGTTTACCGGGCGTAGCTTGGG
>Ga0067045_1003281_pt1 | contig 25802 bp, 17 predicted proteins | sample TerdegcTABiofilm_FD_59184 | JGI IMG/M metagenome (GOLD analysis project Ga0067045, IMG submission 59184) | Combined Assembly of (Gp0054472, Gp0054536) Wastewater bioreactor microbial communities from Singapore -Terephthalate degrading... | reverse complement strand
TCCCGTAAGGAATGGGCTTTTCCAACCTGGCAAAATAACATGGCTACAAATTGATCCCAACAACTGAAACCTTTGGATCCTTTCTCGGCCTTCAACGCTTTAACCTCCCGATAAAATTCATTCCGAGAAAATATTTGTAGAATTTGTCCGAAAACGCTATTTCATTGATTCAAGAGGAAGTCCTTTCTGCATCGGTTTCTTTGTTACAACTTAAATTTATGCAAAAGTGCTTCCTCTTTTAAATTTATTTTGGAAAGATATGTTCTGGAATAGTAAATCAGAAATACAATTACTGGACAAGAAATGAATAGCACTATAATCGAGCATAGTCATTTATCATTTTGGTTGCGCGGTAAGCAAATGAATCCCATTACAGAATTGTCGTTAATAACTTGTAGAATCCAACCTAACTTTTCCTCTGAAAATGTAATAGATGCTAATTGTGTAGGCCAGGACAAACGGAATGCCGATCAGGGCGATAGTGAGCATGATGCCGAGCGTTTTTGGCGATGAGGCCGCATTATAGATAGTCAGGCTGTTCTCCGGGTTGCCGGACGAGAAGACGATATTCGGGTACATGCCGATGCCGAAGAGCGACAGCAGAGCCATCATCGAGGCCACCGACGACAGAAACGCCGCGAACGGGCGGTTATGATGGACTTCCCGCGGAATGTTGGCAATCGCCAGCATATTCAGAATGGCCAGCATGAAAAATACCGGATGCTCTTTGATATTAGTAACCATGTGCGGATAATAAATCAGCGTCGCCATGGTGGTAGAGACATAACCAATCACGAAAAAAATAATTGAATTATTAATCCATCCGCGAATTTGCGACTGGAGGTTGCCTTCGGTTTTCATGTAGGCGTACAGCGCGCCGTGCATCATAAACAAAGCAACGGTGGTGATGCCCACCAGCAGGGCGTATGGATTCAGCATATCCATGAAACCGCCCGTATATTCATGCCCCGCGTCCAGCGGGACGCCGCGGATAATGTTGCCCAGCGCGACGCCCATCAAAAGGGCTATGATGATACTGGACACGCTGAACGCGACGTCCCAGTTCTGCCGCCAGCGGGCGCCCGGCCGTTTGCTCCGGAACTCAATAGCCACTGCGCGAAATATCAGGACGAACAGCAAGAGAATGAAGGCATTGTAAAATCCGGAGAAAACCGTTGCGTACACATGAGGAAATGCCGCAAATAACGCGCCGCCGCCGGTAACCAGCCAGACTTCGTTGCCGTCCCACACCGGTCCGATGGCATTAATCATAATCCGTCGGTCGGTATCGTTTTTTGTCAGCAGGTGCAGGGCACCTACGCCGAGATCGAATCCGTCGAGGATTGCATAGCCCGTGAAAAGTATGCCGATGAGTATAAACCAGACGGTATTTAAGTCAAATTCAAAAAGCATTTTTAAATCGGTATTTTCATTGTTTGCATAATTGTCCCCAGATGCTATATCTTTAAAAAAAACCTGAAATCGATATAAACCTTGGGTGCGTTATTTCTTCCTGTTTTGGCGCTTTCGTAGCGCATGTTACTTTTTAAAAATCTGCTTTTGCTGTGTATATTCCGATTCCATAGATTCCGGATTTTCCGGGCCGTGCTTGATTTTATGATCCAGCAGGTACAGGAATAGTACGAACAGCAAAAGGTAAATCGCCGTGAACAATATGAGCGAAAAAACCACCTGTTCCCCGGCGACGGTTTTGGAAAGTCCGTCTTTTGTGCGAAGGAGATTATAGACAATCCACGGCTGGCGGCCGACTTCGGCGGAAATCCAACCCAATTGATTGGCAATCTGCGGCAAGAGAACCGATAATATGAAAATTTTAAGCAGCCATGGCTTATTAAATAAGCGTTCTTTAGGAAGCAGGGTTAAACCCAGCAGACTCAATCCGATCAGCATGAATCCGATGGCGACCATGATATGATAGGACTGGAATACAATATTTACCGGCGGGCGGTCTTCTGGCGTAAAACTCCCAAGACCTGTTACCGGCTGTTCTGAATTCCCGTGAATCAGATAACTCAGCATACCGGGAATCGCGACGCCGAACCGTACGGTTTCGTCTTTTTCATTGACCCAGCCGAAGAGATACAGATCAGCCGGTTTTGCGCTGTCGTAATGGCCTTCAAAGGCGGCCAGCTTTGCCGGCTGATGTTCACTGACCACCCGCGCGCTGTGGTGGCCCGTGTATAACTGGAACAGGGACGCAAAGGCCGCCAGTCCGAGCGCGATGATGAAGGATTTTTTAGCGAACTCGACATAGCGTTTTTTAAGGATATAATAGGCGCTGACGCTGATAACCATGAACGCGCCCGCCTGCCAGCAGCCGGCCAGCACATGCGAAAGACGCTCCATAGACGAGGGATTAAAAACCATTTCCCAGAAATCGGTGATTTCGGCACGTATAAAGAGCCCGCTTCCTGCCAGATGATATCCTGCGGGCGTTTGCTGCCATGAGTTGGCGACCACGATCCATACGGCGCTTAACATGGAACCCAAAGAGACCATAACCGTGGAAAAGAAATGCATCTTCGGGCCGACCTTGTTCCAACCAAACACCAGCACCGCGAGAAAACCGGACTCAAGGAAAAACGCGAAGATACCCTCCGCCGCAAGCGCGCTGCCGAATACGTCGCCGACAAAACGGGAATAGGCCGCCCAGTTCGTGCCGAATTCAAATTCCATTACAATGCCTGTTGCTACGCCCATTGCGAACGTCAGCGCAAAAATCTTTACCCAGAAACGCGCCATGTTTTCATAAAGCCGGTTGCGGGTTTTCAGGTACAGGCCTTCCATAATGACGAGAATAACCCCGAGCCCGATACTGAGAGGAGGGTAAATATAATGAAACGCTATGGTGACAGCGAACTGAATACGCGACAGAATTTCAACATCCATGAGCGGTCTTAAAACAGATAATGCAATGAAGTTTCCCCAGGCAAGCGCCCGGAAATTTTTTATAACTAACCGTTGGCTTTTAGCTTCTCAACTATTTCCTTCAGCTTGGCGTCCGCTTCAGCTTCAGGGAACTGGCAGGTGCCCGCGCCTTTGTGGCCGCCGCCGCCGTAGGATGCCATTAACGCGCCGACGTCGGTTTTGCACGTTCGGTTGAATATGCTGTGGCCGACCGCGCACACCATGACGCCGGGTTCGCGGCCTTTAAAAAGACGCACCGAAATGTTCGCTTCCGGAAACAATGTATATATGAGGAATCGATTGCCAGCGGGCATTTTATCCACGTTGCGTGGATCGGTGATAATCACGTTGCCGTCCTGGCGTGAATATTTGAGCAAGGCTTCTTTAAAAGCGTCCTGATCCGCGAGGTACTTGTCCACTTTCGATTTAACTTCGGGCAATTGAAGAATCTCATTCACGGGTAATGTTTGAATCCACCCGATCATACGCTGGAAATAATCTTCGAATTCAGCCAGCCCCGAGCGCGGATCGAGCGTATAAGAAAGCAGCACCCAACCCTTCGGATTCAGCACGTCATCGATGGTGAGATTCGCACTGTCCACGCGGTCGGTTTCTTTGAGTAATTCCTCAAATTTTTTCAGTTCCTCCGGCTGCTGGTAGAAATCGTATATAACCCGGGCACAACTGGGCGCTACGGCGAACCGGCCCCGGTAATCATGTGTGGATTGATGTTCCTGACTGGTGTGATGGTCAAACCATAACGCGCAATTTGGATGATAGGGAAGATTGGCAATAATGTCATGGTCGGTTACCGTCACTTTGCCATCCTGCATGGCTTTGGCTTCCGCAAAGACGACCTCATCGATTTTTTCCATGATCGTAACAAATACCGCGCAGGTGAGCCCGTCCAAATCCGTTCGTGTGATTAATCTCATGGATGCCCTTATTCTTTAATTTTTATTAAATACGGTGGAATTAAATGAAAAAAACTAATCTATTCAATAAAAAAATTTCAGACTCTATTTTCAAGTTTTCTGAAACTGAAAGTTTATGGATTTGATGGCTATCCTCGGATTACCGTTGCGCAGTAACATTGTCAAAAAAAATTTTAAAAAACATTTGCTTTATGCACTTTTTTTTACTATTATTATGCCTGCAAAAGTTGTTTGAAAAAAGCAAGAATAAAAGAGGGCCTGATTCCGTTATGGTTTCAGAAGATAAATTAAGTTTTTTCTACTCCTCTCCTCCTCATTAGAAAACCCCGCGGTTCCCCCATAATCCGCGGGGTTTTCTTATTAAAACGCTTGTTTTTACAATGGTTAGTTTATGCCATGCTTTTGAGCAATCAGGTGATTGGCACGATATAACGATTCAAAGGTACCGGCATCGGTCCACCATCCCTTCATAAACTCATATTTCATTGCGTTTTTGTTTACGTAATGATTGTTTACGTCTGTTATTTCCAATTCGCCACGACCGGAGGGTTTGAGGGTTTTGATAACTTTAAATACTTCTGTATCATACATATAAATTCCAGTAACCGCGTAATTGGATTTGGGCTGTTTGGGCTTTTCCTCAATGCCGACGACTTTGTCTCCACGGAGTTCGGCCACGCCGAAACGCTGGGGATCAGGAACTTCCTTAAGAAATATGCGCGCGCCCTGCTTGGTTTTATCAAATTCTTTGACGGCTTCAGTTATACTGTCCTCAAATATGTTATCGCCGAGAATGACCACAATACTGTCGCCGGAGGCGTAGTGCTCGCAGAGTCCCAGCGCCTCGGCAATGCCGCCTTCTCCTTTCTGATAGACGTAATTGATATGCGACAGCTTAAAATCATGTCCGTTACCGAGAAGGCGCAGGAAATCGCCGGCAAAGTTGCCGCCGGTTACTAAAATGATATCGGTAATGCCGGCCTCGACCATTTTTTCAATAGGATAGAAAATCATCGGTTTATTGTATATGGGCAGCAGATGCTTGTTGGTGACAAGGGTTAGCGGCTGAAGCCGTGTACCCAGGCCGCCGGCTAGAATGATGCCTTTCATGATGCGTTCTCCTGTTTGGTATTATGTTTTTTTCGTCTGATTGTATGCCTTTTTCTTTTCCTGCATTTTTCTGATGAAACTCTCGTCGGTGATTAACGAGTACGCTTTGACCGGCTCGAAATTGTCGCGGATAATGGTTTCCACTTTATTTTTCAGTTCATCGCGCTGCGCGGCAGTTAATCCGGCGGTCGGCACGGGCTTATCAAAAGTCAGAAAAATCTCTTTGCGGAAACCCATATCGAAAACCGAGCGGTATTTGTGCATAATCTGAATCGTGCCGCTGATGGTCACGGGAATGATGGGTACCTGGGCGTCGATGGCCAGTAGAAATGCGCCTTTTTTGAATGGTGATATCTGACCGTCCAGACTGCGCGTGCCTTCTGCGTAGATCACGATATTGATACCATCATGGATTTTTTTGGCCGCTTTTTTCAGCGATTGGATGGCTTTTTCCCGGTTGCCGCGGTCAATCGAAATGAACCGCATGATCATCAGCGTGACGCCAAGAAATGGAGCCCAGAGCAGTTCTTTCTTGTATATCATTCTCAATTGCCGTGGGGTATACTTCATCATCAATGGAATATCGTACAGACTCTGATGATTGCTGACGAAAATGTAATGTCGGCCTGGTTCGATATTTTCCAGGCCCTTCACATGGACGCGCGCCCTGGCCAGTCGCAGCAGTCCGCCGGACCAGAATTTTTCTGTCCAGTACATCGCCCGGCCGAAGGGAAAGAAAATTGAAGTCGGGAAAGCGATAAAAATGCTCAATAAGGTATGCAGCAGGGACAGGGCAACAATGATTGCGGATAGCGCTTGGTGCACCATAAGTGGTTATGCCTTGAATAGTTCGGAAATGATGGTTGCGATAAGGCCGGAAAGTTCCACTTCCGTGGCCGTTGTCCGGCTTATTGGTTGGAAGCGGCACGTCGGGCTGTCGGCGCCGGTTCGGTTGAATGTATATTTGCAGCACGAGTCACCGACGCAGTTGTCCATGCAGGAAACGCATTTCAGATGATGATCCTCTGCGGTGCCGTATATCGTTCGAAGTGCATTCAGGCTGTCTACAGCCGGTTTATCCAGGATTTTCGCTCCGCCGAGGCATTGGCTGATGAATACTATTTGCGCGTAATGTTCAATGCGCTCCAGCTTATAATAAGCGTTCCAGACGGAGTCGCCGGCCGTGACCACGCCGTGACTGGCCAGAAGCGCCGCGTCGGTCTTGTTAAAAACCGGCGCGACGGCCGCCGCCAGTTCGTCGGTGGATGGAAGCGCGAACGGAATCAATGGCACGGCGCCGATGGTGGTGATGATTTCAGGTGAGATGCAGGCGTCCAATGAAACGCCAGCCGTGGCGAAAGCCGTGGCATAAGCCGGGTGCGCATGAACAACGGATTGGACATCCGGTCGGGCGCTGGATATTGCTAGATGCATTTTCATTTCCGTAGTTGGTTTCCGCAACCCCTCCATGACGGTGCCGTGCCGGTCCACTTTAAGGATATCCGTCATACGCAAATCGCCCTTGCATAGGCCGGACGGCGTAATGAGAAAGAAACCAGAATCAAGGCGCGCGCTGATATTGCCGTCGTTAGCGGCAACAAAACCTTTATCATACAGCCGTCGTCCGCACTGGACAATTTCATGTTTGATTTCCGCCTCGCTTTTCATGCCTGACCTAACGCCGTATGCAGTTGTTTCTGGATGACGCTCAGGTTATCGGCATTCACCGGTTCGTCCCTGATGATTTTTCCTTCCGCCATCAGCAGGCATCGGTTAGCGATGGGAAGAATGGCCTCCGGATCGTGCGAAGAAATGATAATTGTGCCCTTCCCGCTACGGTAGGATTGGATGATCGCATCCAGGTAGGCCGCCGCGGCAAGGTCGAGCCCTGTGTAAGGTTCGTCCAACAGTAACAGATTAGGCTCATGAATTATGGCTCGGGCAAGCGCCAGTCGCTGCTGCTGACCGCGAGACAAATGACGCACTTTCTCATGGCGGCACGTATATAAACCGTATTGTTTCAGTAATGCTTTGACGCGTTTATCGGGTTGTTCCAGTTGATATCCGGCAGCGAAAAATAACAGGTTTTCTTCTGCAGATAAATCGCCATATAGACCGACAGCGTGTCCGAGATATCCGGTCCGGCTCTGATATACCAATCGGTTCTTTTTTATCGGCTGACCCTCGAAAAACAAATCGCCGGCAGAAGGCTTCATCAGCAGCGCCAGTATTTTAATCAGCGTGGTTTTACCCGCTCCGTTCTTTCCGTATATGGCGACGGATTCGTTCGGGCCAAACGATAGAGAAATTTGGTTCAAAGCGGTTTTCCAGCCGTATTGTTTGCTGACAGCTCTTAATTCTAGGGTTGTATGCAGCATAGGGTTTCAATTCCGTTCTGCAGGAAAATTTTTAGCATACCAGCCAATATAAATTAAAAAAACCGAAATAAGAAATAAAATAATCCACCAGGCATATTTCTGTACCATGTTTTCAGCGCTTCGGATCTGCAGCGCTTCTTCCCCGGGCCGGTCGCTGCCTCCGTTCAAAGTGATTGTTATCCAGTTTCCTGCGGGAAGATAATTTAACTGATAAGAAGAAAAATTGCTATTCAAAAGATTATCGTCTTTTATCGGCGTAAAATTTTCTGCTACTGTTTGGATATCGGAAGGCGTTATAAACACATAAATATTCCTCAAATCATACGGCCATGTCTGCTTGTAGGTGTAGGAAGCGGTTTCATACGAGGCAATATATCTGACCTGCACCGTGCTGGTACCCAGCCGTATCGGGAAGCGGATACCGATGGCGCCTCCTTGATACATTGTATCCGCCGGAAGGGGCATGTTTTCCTGAAATTGCGTTTTTACGGACGTCAATGACGCGCCCTGCAACGAATTAAAAGTAAAGGTGGGGCGGTCCCCGGCAGTCAGATAGGTTAATTTACTTTCGTTGTGTAATTCATATAACTCCTCGATGTATAATTTTCCCCGGCTTTTGGAAAAGACGAGCTGCGGAAGCGTAATTTTAAAATCCGGACGGATTGATGAAGTGTCAAAAACTTTGATACTATGGGTGTAGCTCCGGGCCGAGTCCACTTTAATGTATGCACTGTACGTTACGGATTGATAGTTAGCCCGCAAAATATAAGAATGTTCTTTATCAGGAATCAGATTTTTGAATTCATAATGATCGGTCCGGAAAATTTCACCGGCCGTTTCCATACCATTGCCGGGCCGGTGGAGACGAACCCAGTCGCACGAAACAGGCTTGCCGGTGGTCCCATTAATGACTTGACCCGTTAAAACAGCTGTGGATGTTGTATGTGTCTGAGAAAACAGACCGCATAGCCCGGACAAGGCGAGATAAAAAATTATAAGATATTTAATCATGATGCAGACTCAGCTGATGGGTTCGTACATTTTATTGGTGATCGCAGAGCCATAATGCCGCCGGTTATCAGGATGATTGCTCCTATCCATATCCATTTTACAAGAGGATTGATAAAGACATGCAACATCAGAGACTGATCTTCCGGATGGTATTCAGATAAAACGACATAAATGTCCTTGCTCAAATTGCTGAACCAGTCGATTTCGGATGAGTATTGCTGACTGGAAGAATAAAAACGGCTTTCCGGGATTAGTTGGGCAATGAAGCGGTTATGCTCGTACAGACTGAGCATGACTTTCAGGCTTTCATACTGCCGGGTCTGGTCGAAGGTTACCGAATTGATTTCCAGCTCATAACCGCTAAAGTGTAAGCGCTCTCCGGCTTTCCCCTGTAAGGTCGCTTGTTCGTTAAAATAACCGCCTGAAATGCCTATAAAAATCAGCATGAGTCCTAAGTGACTTAAATGGCTGCCCAGTTTGGTGCGTTCACGGGACAAAATCTTTAAAAGTGATTGAAAAGAGCGGTTCGAAGATTTAAAGAAAATGCCAAAAGTAGCATAAACCTCCTGACCAATAATGACAAACATGAAAGCCGAGAGCGCATAGAGTCCATGGATGATGAAGCCTGTTCGGATGACCAGCAATGTCATCAGGCCGGTTACCAAACCTGCAAGGAGTGGGAAACGAAATTTTTTCAGTATATCTTTGACCGGATTTATTTCCCAAGAAAGCCGTATGCCGCAGCCAATAAGGAACAGTAGCAATAAGGCCAGCGGAATGGATACGCTGAGGAAATATTCTTTGCCAAGCGTCATCACTCTGCCGGTGAATAGTTCATAGAGCGTTGGGAACAGCGTGCCGTAGGCGATAGCGATCGTTAGAAATACCAGGACAAGATTATTGAAAAGAAAAGCGCTTTCCCTGGAAATCAGAGGTATCGGTGACTCACGATGCGACAAATGTTTTTTACGACTCAGTATGACGGCGATAATGAAAACAGTGGTTAGCGAAATAAACACCAGGAAGTAATACCCAAGCGGGTTTTCTGCGAAGGCATGGACGCTGGAAACAACGCCGGAACGGGTGATATAAGTGGCCAGAAGACAAAGCAGATAGGTCAGGACAGTGAGAACGATATTCCAGATTCGGAACCGATTACGCTGGGTCTGAACGATAGCCGAATGCAAAAACGCGGTAGCCGTCAGCCAGGGAAGCAGCGAAGCATTTTCCACTGGATCCCATGCCCAATAACCGCCCCATCCCAATTCGGCATAGGCCCACCAGGCGCCCAGCATGATTCCGGCGCTTAAGAATAACCATGCCAGCAACGACCAGATGCGGGCCGGATAAAGCCATTTTCCGTTATAATCGCCGCTAAGTAGAGAAGCTACGGCCAGTCCGGCCGGAATAAGAAATCCTGAATAGCCGGCAAATAGAAGCGGCGGATGTATGACCATTGCAGGATGCTGAAGCAGGGGATTCAAGCCTTTGCCGTCAGCCGGAAAAAACGGTAAAACCGTTCCATCCGGATAGACCTGTTCCAGCAAGGCGAAGGGGTTGGCGGCCCAGATGTTCAGCGTCAGAAAAAATAACTGAGCGAAAGCCGTGATAACAATATAATGGGGCAGGCCGCTATACCGGCTTTTGTACAGCCAGCGGACGGAGATTACGATCATGAGTGTCAGCAGTAACGACCAGAGCAGAAGCGAACCGCTCTGTCCGGCCCAGAAAGCGGAGAGCTTGAAATACTCCGGTAAATCCCGGCTTGAATGGGATGCGACGTACTCTACATGGAAGTCATCGGCCAGAAGTAGGTACCACAAAGCGGCCGAAGCCAGAACCACGCCGCCAAAAGTAAACCGGATTAATGTGAGTGAAAGCGTAACGCCAGCGGCCTTTTTCCTGATGATAGCATTCAGGGCAACAAGGATGGTCAGAAGGTTTGTTACAAAAGCCGAAAGCAACGCCAGAGTACCTATCAGATACATACGCTGCCTTTTATTTCGGTTTTATCAACGATAAAATTCGCTTTCTGTAATAGGTGTGAGTAAGCATGGGATAAGCCTTGTGGGCGTCGCTGAATTTTGCAGCCTCCGCTACGGGCATTAGTTGGAATTTTTGGCTTTGTTTTTAGCCAGCACTTTTTCGATGGTATCTTTTAATTCCGTAACATCGGAAGATTTCACGACATAGGCTTCGGCGGCCCAGCTCATAAAATCGTTTTTATAATGTGAAAAAGCCGAATTGATAATAACCGGCACGGACAGGTGGTAGTCCAGCATTCGCGTGATAAATTCCAGCCCGTCCCCTTCGGCCATCTGGATATCCAGCACGATCAGGTCGGGTTTTACTTCTTCCAGGCATTTTAACGCCGCACGGCCGTTTCCGGCGCAGACCACTTCATGACCCATGCTTTCAATCTCTACCCGGTAGAGAAGCTGCAAATTGGGTTCATCTTCGATTAAAAAGATTTTTGCCATGATACCGTATCTTTCATATAATCGATAAATTATAAAACAACTTGTTTTTAATATTTACCTGTCATACCTTATTGCCAGATTGTTTGGCGGATACACAACACAACCAAACGTCTCAGACAAAAAAATATAATCAGTAAATTTTCATAATGCAATGATAAAATCCTTTCTGAATCACGGCGCTTTTTTGAGGGGTTTGTTAACAGTGGCCGGGGTCACAGGCCTAATCCTTGGCTATAGGCCCGCTTGTGCCCAGCAGTTCCTGTTTGATCACCTGACGCTGGAAAACGGCTTATCGCAAAGCTCGGTATTATGCCTTTTTCAGGATCAAAGCGGATTTATCTGGGCCGGGACTCAGGACGGACTGAATATGTTTAACGGATATAATTTCACAATATACCGCAACGACCGGCAGGACAGTCTCTCATTATCGGATAACTGGATTACGGATATTGTTCAGGATAGCCGGAAACAGCTATGGATCGGCACTCAAAACGGTGGTTTAAATAAGCTGGAAGTTAATGAAAATCGCCAGGTCGTCTTTAAACGGTTGAATACCGATTCCCGTCCTTCGTTGCCGCATAATTACATCGGTGCTTTGGCGGCAGATCCTCGCGGTTATTTGTGGATAGGTCTTCGTGGAGGCGGCTTATGCCGGCTGGACTTGCAAACGGAAGAAATTATTTCTTACAAACCGGGCGGCGAAAAGGACCGCTTTATTGCGGGCGGTGAATCACAAACCCTTCCGGATGAACGTATCCAGACCCTGTTTGTAGATAAAAACGGCTGGGTATGGATGGGCACTGTCGGGGGTGGCCTGATACGGTATGACCCTGAGCGAAACAGATTCCGGCAATATATTAACGATCCCGCTGATGGCTTGTCGATCAGCCATAATGACGTTAAAACCATCGCAGAAGACGCTGAAGGCCGATTGTGGGTAGGCACTCTGGGCGGCGGTCTTAACATTATGAACGCGGATGAAACCTTTACCCACATTCGCGCAGGAACCGGCGGTGATCGTACCATCACAGATGATTTCATTTGGCGTCTGTATAAGGATCGGTCAGGAAGAATGTGGGTAGGCTATTTTCACCGTGGCTTCAGCATACATCATCCCGTAACTAAAAAATTCACGCACGTGGAACATGAGCCGAATCAAAGTCGAGGCCTGAACGATAATTATGTAATGTCCGTGCTGGAAGACCAGGGCGGTACGTTCTGGATCGGCACCGGCGGCGGCGGCATCAATAAATTTCATCCGCATACCGTTAAATTTAAACATTATAAGAAAGACGCCCGTTCAACCGGCAGCCTGAGCGATGATTTTATATGGTCCATCTGTGAGGATAAAAGCGGCGTTGTCTGGATTGGCACCAAACGCGGTGGATTGAACCGCTGGGAACGCACTACCGGTGCGTTTACCGTTTACCGCCAGCGTTCCGGAGATCCAAACAGTATCTGCAGCGATCAGATATGGTCTATTCTGGAAGACCGCCGCGGCCGTTTATGGATTGGTTCTGCCGGAGGCGGCATCAGCATCATGGATAAAACACGCACACGGTTTGTGACGATGAAATCGGACGCGGATCGGTACGCGCGAACGGGTCAAAGCGTGTACCGTAATGAAACGCTGCTGAGCGATAATTATATCTGGTGTTTTTTAGAAGACCGCGACGGTTACTTATGGATTGGCACGGGGCGTGGCGGATTAAACAGATTTGATGAAAGCTCACGGACATTTACCTGTTATCGTTATAATCCCAATGATTCGACCAGTATTTCCGACGATTACGTCCAGGCGCTGTTTCAGGATTCCCGCGGAGAATTATGGGTTGGTACCAAACGGGGAGGATTAAATCATTTTAACCGTTCTACCGAAACCTTTGAAAGATTCCAGCAGTCTGATAATCCGAGTTCCATCAGCCATAATGATGTACACGCTATCGTTGAGGATGAACGTGGCAATCTCTGGATCGGCACCAGCGCCGGGCTGAATTATTTTTCCTACGCCACAAAAACCTTCAAGGCGTACGGTGTAAAAGATGGGCTGCCCGATGCTTGCATATACGGGATTCTGCAGGATGATCAGGGCTGTCTATGGCTGAGCACCAACCGCGGACTGTCCAGGTTTAATGTACGCGATCTCGATTCGGTAAACCATCCGCGGGAACTGATGGCCCGATTTAGGAATTATGACGTCCGGGACGGTCTCCAGAATATGGAATTTAACACCGGAGCGTTTTATAAAAGCCGTGCAGGGGAAATGTTTTTTGGCGGTATTAATGGATTCAATGTATTTGATCCCCGCGGACTCAGGGATAATCTGCATTTACCGCCGGTGGTGCTAACCACTTTCCGAAAACCAGACGCCACCTGGACCGCTCCGGCGCTTCAGAATTTAACGGAAATAGAACTTCATGTACGGGATAACCTGATTGCGTTTGAATTTGCCGCACTGGATTATGCCGTGCCGTCCAAAAACCGGTATGCTTACCAATTGGAGGGTTTCGACCCTGACTGGGTATATTCCGGATCGCGCCGGTTTGTAAATTACACCAATCTTTCTCAGGGCGAGTATACTTTCCGCGTTAAAGGGTCCAACAATGACGGGTACTGGAATGAAGACGGGCTTTCGGTGAAAATCCGTATCCGGCCTCCGTGGTGGATGACATGGTGGTTTCAGGGGATTTTCGGGTTTGGAATTATCGCAGGCGTGTATGCTTTCTACCGTTTACGGATGAAAGCCGTAGAAAAAAGAAACATGGAACTCAGGAAAACCATATCCGAACGTACGTCGGAACTCACCGAATATGCGCAGCGGCTGGAAATGACCAATGCGGCCCTTCAGAACGCCAATAAGCAGATTACTGAATCAAACGAAGCTCTGATAACCGCCAACCGCCAGATTACCATCGCTAATCAGATGAAATCCAAATTCCTGGCCACAATGAGTCACGAACTCCGGACGCCGCTAAATGCGATCATCGGTTTTTCTGATCTGCTGCTCCGGAATTCGCTGGGCGAACTTAATCCGGAGCAGGCTGACGCCCAGAAGGCCATCCTGGAAAGCGGGCAGAATCTCTTGCGCCTGATTAATGACATTCTCGATCTCTCAAAAATCGAAGCCGGCAAAATGGAATTGCACCTGTCGGACATCAGCCTGAACGAAATCATTCTCGCAGTTTGCAATGTAATTACGCCATTGCTTAAAAAGAAAAAGCAGCAGATCGAAGTGCTGATTTCCGAACGCGTGCCGGATATTTATGTGGATGAAACGAAAATCAAGCAGGTGCTGCTGAACCTGCTCAGCAACGCCAATAAATTTACCGATGAAGGCGGAAAGATTGTGATTGCCGCGGACGTGGTGCTGCGGGAAGATGCCGATTTTGACGAAGTGGACATCCGGGTTATCGACAACGGCAAAGGCATACCGCCGGACGAACTAGAGGCCATTTTCGAGGAATTCCGGCAATCGTCGCTGACTATCGGCGGCAATTATCCCAAAGGCACCGGCCTCGGATTGACGCTGTCCCGAAAAATCGTTCAGCTGCACCACGGCAAAATCTGGGCGGAAAGTGACGGTCTCAATGGCAGTACTTTTATAATCCGGTTGCCGTTGAAGCACAAGCTGGTCCGTGAATACAAACCCAAAATTACAGAAGAAGGCGGGCGTAAAAAACCGAAAATTCTTATTATTGAAGACGATCTCAACGCTCTCAAGTTGCTCCAATTTTATTTGGAAAACCAGGGATACGACCTGATTAAGGCGCTCAACGGCGCGGAAGGAATTCGGCTGGCCAAAGAATACCGGCCGAACGTGATCACGCTGGACATCATGCTTCCCGACAAAAGCGGGTGGGAAGTCCTTGAAGCGCTGAAAGCCATGCCGGAGACCGAAAAAATTCCCGTGATTCTGATTACAGCGTTTGAAGACCGCGATCTGGGATACCGGCTGAACGCCACACGGTATTTTGTAAAACCCGTTGACCGGCAGGAATTGCTCCAGGCCGTAAATCAGCTATCCTCCGATAAAAGCGTCTTGAAACCGATGCAAAAAGAGGAATTTCTGGACGAAATAAAAAAAATATCTGAAATCAAAAACGAGCAAGCGTAAAGGCGATGTTTATGAGAATGCGTTTGACGTTCTGGCTGATATTTTTTATGGCTGGTGCCGCGTGGGCTGGAGAAGGACAGAATCTGATTTACCGGATGACCATCGACGGTGTGATTAATCCTGCCTCAGCCGAGTTTGTACAGAAAGGGATTGCAAAGGCCACCGAAGACAGCGCCAGGTGTCTTGTGATTGAAATGGATACCCCGGGCGGGCTTATGAAATCCATGAATATTATAGTAAAGAGCATCCTGACATCCGAAGTGCCGGTGGTGGTGTATGTATCGCCCGGCGGTTCTCATTGCGCGTCGGCGGGCGTGTTTATCATGATGGCGGCTCACGTAGCGGCCATGAGCCCGGGAACGAACATCGGGGCGGCCCATCCGGTTACGATTGGCGGCGGCGCGGATTCGGCGTCTTCGGCCATGATGGAAAAAGTAACCAATGACGCGGTGGCCTTCATTCGCAGTATCGCGCAAAAAAACGGACGCAATGCCGACTGGGCGGAAGATGCCGTACGAAAAAGCGTTTCGGTTACCGAAACCGAAGCGCTGGAAAAAAAAGTCATTGATCTGATCGCCCCGAGTTTTGACAGTCTCCTTATAAAGATTCATCGCCGCGAAGTGGAAACCGTGCTGGGCAAACGGGTCATCCTGACGGGTAATCCCCAGATTGTAAAGATAGAACGCTCATGGCGGTTTGCATTACTTGACATACTCACCGATCCAAACATCGCCTATATCCTTATGATGCTCGGAATCTACGGGCTGTTCTTTGAACTCTATAATCCCGGGTCAATTGTGCCCGGTGTTGTCGGCGGCATTTGTCTGATTCTGGCGTTCTACTCCTTTCAAACCATTCCAATCAATTTTGCCGGACTGGCTCTCATTATCTTTGCGGTGATTCTGTTTCTTCTGGAAATTAAAGTAACCAGTTACGGCGTGCTGACCATCGGCGGCGTCGTATCGCTGCTTCTGGGCTCGCTGATGCTAATTGATTCTCCGGACGATATGATTCGCCTGTCTTATTCGGTTATCATTCCGATTGTGGTCATTACCGCGGTGTTTTTCCTGGTAATAATCGGTTACGGCATCAAAGCGCAGACCCGGAAAGTATCCACCGGTTCGGAATCCATGGCAGGTATGATAGGGGAGGTTATTGAAAAAATCGAACCCGGGAAAACCGGAAAAATATCCGTACACGGCGAAATCTGGAAAGCGGTCAGCGATTCGCCGCTGGAAATCCACGATCGGGTCAGGGTCATTCGTATGAATCAGTTGTTGCTTACTGTCGAAAAAATATAACCACCATCCCAAGGAGGCTTTATGATGGAATATAATCTGATTCTGCCGTTCATTGTCTTTTTAGGTATTTTCTTTTTAAGCAGCGCCATTAAGGTACTGCGGGAATACGAGCGGGGCGTGGTATTCCGGCTCGGTCGATTGATAGAAGTCAAAGGCCCGGGACTCATCATCATTATCCCGATCGTAGATAAACTGCTTAAAGTGAGTCTCCGTACGGTCGTGATGGATGTACCGCCGCAGGACATCATCACCAGAGACAATGTTTCCGCGCAGGTTAATGCCGTGGTTTATTTTCGTGTGATCCAACCGGACAAAGCCATTACCGAAGTGGAAAATTATATCGCTGCGACTTCCCAGCTATCCCAGACGACCCTTCGCAGCATCATCGGACAGTTTGAACTGGACGACCTGCTGGCCGACCGCGAAAAGATTAACAAACAACTGCAGGAAATTATCGACAACCAGACCGAGCCGTGGGGTATTAAGGTATCAGCCGTCGAAGTAAAGCATATTGACCTGCCGCAAGAAATGAAGCGCGCCATGGCCAAGCAGGCCGAGGCCGAACGCGAACGCCGTTCCAAAGTCATCGCGGCAGACGGCGAATACCAGGCCGCACAAAAACTATTTGAGGCATCGGATATCATCAGCCGATCGCCGGCGGCCCTGCAGCTTCGTTATCTCCAGACGCTGGCTGAAATCGCCACCGAAAACAACTCCACAACGATCTTCCCGATTCCCATTGACTTCCTGAAAGCGTTTATGCCCAAAGAACCGCCCCGTTCGTAGCTAACGGCAAAGTCCTAAAAAAAAAGCGGGCCGAAATTACATCCGGTCCGCTTTTTCCCAATATGGGTTGATTATTTATGGATTACCGATTGAACCAGTGAACGGAATTTCTGTGTGTCAAAGGGTTTGCTGACGTACATGTCGCAACCGGCGTCGATGATTTTTTCCTCGTCGCCTTTCATCGCATGGGCGGTTAGGGCAATAATGGGTATGTGTTTGAGCTTGTCATCGTTCTTTATTCTACGGGCTACTTCATAACCGTCAATTTTTGGGATCTGAATGTCAAGCACAATCAGGTCCGGTACAACCTCGGCGGCCAGGGTTAGTGCTTCTTCGCCGTTTGTGGCTTCTGTAAATTCGTATCCGTCCGTTTTGAGTGTGAGTCGTATCAGTCGCATATTTACGGGGTTGTCTTCAACCAGAAGGATTTTTTTCATGCGTACACCTTTATCTTGTTCGGTCAACTGATGATTCTTCGTATTTCATTAGCCAGATCGTCCGGATGATAGGATGTTTTTTCAATGAGTCCGCGTATTTTCCCCTTGAGCGCTTGGTTTTGCTGCCGGGAAACATCCGCCGCGGTTAATATGATAATCGGCAGATCTTTGGTATCCGGATTTTTCTTGATTTCTTCGAGGACCTCCAGTCCGCTCATTCCAGGCATGAGAAGGTCCAATAACACCACGTCCGGTTTAATCGTTTTCAGCATTTCAATGGCCTCAGGTCCATTGGAAGCCTTATGAACTTTCAGGCCCTCCCGTTCCAGCAGAGTGCCCGTTACCAGCAGGAATCCCTTATCATCATCCACGATCAGGACATTCCGGATGCTTGTTTTTAATTGGGAAAGTTCCGTCAGTTGCCGGATGCGGGCCAGCAGTTGATCTTTTTCAAGCGGTTTTACAAAGTAATCGTGGGCGTGGAGATGATAGGCTTTTTGCGGGTCTTCGGTTGCGGAGACGATTACCACCGGAATCTGAGACGTATCCGGATCGGATTTAAGCTGCTGTAACACCTGCCATCCGTTCATTCCGGGCAGCATGATATCCAGCGTAATGACCAGAGGATTCAGGCGTTTGGCCTCGCTGATGGCTTCTTCGCCCAGCTGGGTTACGTAAACTTCGTAGCCCTCGGTTTCCAGAAATCGTTTCAATAAGCTTGCGGATAGCGCGTCGTCCTCCACTACCAGAACCCGCCGATGGCTGTGGGTGCGTACGGCAAGATCGCCCTCTTCGGCATTTTCATTTAAATTATAACCATCCTGAGGAATGCGGAATGTAAACTGGCTGCCCTTGCCCACTTCGCTGGTGACCGAAATATGACCGCCATGAATCTCTACCATGTGCTTACACAACGCCAGTCCCAAACCGGTGCCGGAATCTTCGCGGGTATGGCTGCCGTCCACCTGCCGGAATTCATCAAATATAATTTTAATATGTTCCGGGCTGATGCCTTTGCCGTAGTCCACCACACGAACCTCCAGCATACGGCCTCGTTCTTCTTGGACGATTTCAGCGTATAAATCAATCGTCTTGCCGATGGAAGAATATTTAATGGCGTTGTTGATCAGATTATTGAGAACCTGTTTAATTTTTTTAATATCACCGCGTATCGGCGGAAAGTCCGGCGGAATATGAACCACCAGCGTTTGTTCCTTGCTCTGAAGGTGCGGCAGCAGATTGCGTTCCACAGACCGTACGGCATCCTGTAATATGAAATCCTCGATGAACAGTTCCATCTTACCGGCCTGGATTTTTGACAGGTCCAGGATATCGTTGATGATATTCAGCAGGTGCTTTCCGCTGGTGTGAATATCATCAAGGCACTCCCGCTGGTCTGGATTAACTTCTCCCAGTACATTGTCCAGAAGTAATTCGGAGAAACCAATAACGGCGTTTAGCGGCGTACGCAGTTCATGGCTGATGTTGGCGATAAATTGGGATTTCAGCCGGTCGGCCTCGAGGATCTTTTGATTCATCTCCATGAGTTTCTGCGTGCGTTCACGGACTTTTTTCTCAAGATTGGCGTAAAAATCAATATTACCCACCGCCAGCGCGGCCTGGGCGGCAAAGGAATTAAATAAAGCCAGGTCTGCTTCTTGAAAAGCGTGCGGATATTCCGGGTTTTCTGCCACCAGGGCGCCCATGATTTCCTCGTCATTACGGATGAGCGTTACCATGGCTGAAGCCACCGGCATATTCAGTTGATCGAAATACGACTGATATTCGGTTTGCTTTTCAGTGTCCGTAGATGTATAGATAATATTGGTCCCGGTGTTGATGGCTTCCCCCCCATAGCCCAGATGATAGATGTTTGATAAAAGGATAGACGTGTTCAGGTCATAGCCGTCACGGGCAACCAGTTCGTAAGACTGATGCTCCATCCGATACACGATATAGCAACGATGAATTTGCGGCAGGGCTTTCCTTACCGCGTGCAGGGTAACTTCAAACAGTTCATTGAGCTTACGTAAATTAATGATCCGGCTGCTGTATTGGTTCAGATATTCCATTTCATTGGAGCGTTTCTTCACGTCATGGAACAGTCGGTGGTGCTCGATGATGATGGCGGCCAGAGAAGCATAAGAGGATAAAATATTCATATCTTCATCGGTAAAGGCGTTTTTACGATGAAAATTTTCCATTGAAATGGTACCGATACACCGGTCCTGATACTGCAGCACCACCGTGATGGCCGATCGTATAGGCTCGTTAAATCCATTCTCAACAGGAACATGATACTTGCTTCCTTCCGTTCCCTGCATATCGTTGATGATCAGGTTTTTCCTTTCCAGGAAAGCCGCGCCGGAATAGCCCTGACCCACCGGCAGCCGGAAACCCGTCAGGTCTTTCTGATCGTATCCGTGCTGGGCGATCACTTCCAGACAGTCCATGGTAGGGTTATAAAGAAGCAGCGAACCCTTTTCGGCTTCGGGTACGGTATCCACGGCCGCATCAATAACTGTCTGTAAAATATTGCCGGTGTCCATGGAACGGATCAATTGGTTGCTGATATGGTAGAGTTTACTCAGTTCCCGGTGCCGGCGCTCGATCTGACCGATCAGGTCGAGGTTGAATAATTCGGAGGTTATATACTCGGCAATGGTTAAGGCTATGGATGTCTGATGATCCGAAAAACCTGCAGGGTCGCCGGTAATCAAAATAAGGAATCCGTAACGGTTGGCTTCTCTTTTCAATGGCAGAGCCAGTAAACAGCCGGGATCTAAGGAATGCGCGCCCAATCTCAGCGAAACGCCTTTCAACCGTTCGTCGCTGGCCGGGTTAACCGACAGGAAGGTATCGGAACAATTCAATAAAAAATTTATCAGATCTTTTTCGCCTTCGATCGCGATTATCTCATCCTGCTCGCGGTTATGGATAGTGCCGTTTAAGCGACAGGTTTTCTTTTTATGGTCGAAAAAAAGCAGAAAGCAACTATCAATGGCAAGATACGGCCGGTATGTCTGAAGAAAACTCGTGTAGTTCTGCATAAGGCATCCTGTAGCAGGATGGGATCCTTTTTATCTGTGTGGTTAATTTTATAAATAAAATGAATTTATTTCAAGGGTAATCTTTCGAATTTAAAAAATGACCTCGAGAAAATATTGGAAGTTGCAACTCAGAACTGGCTTTAAATGCAATGAAAAGAAGTCGAATGGAGCGGTTGCTGCATGCCGATACGAAAAAAAACAATTTTTACTGTGGGATATTCTTTTAAAAGGAATAGGATTTACCGGTATTTCGATGGATAGCGGTTATAGAAACGGCTGTTTTAACCGCTCGTCTGAATGCCTATCGCTTATCGATTAGTCTGAAGATATTTTCTTAAACAAAACATTCAAGATTTTTGGTCGATGGCCTGAAACAGGCGTAAGGTGATGAACGATAAACCCAACGAGCGGTATGTTTCAGATAAATTCTGATACGATAGGTGATTGAAAAATCAGGCTATTAATTTTTTCTAACACTAGTCTTTTCACTGTATTTTTTTGAGTGATGATTTATCGCTGTTAAATGTCTGTCGATATCAACAGCTTCTTTCATTAAATGTAAAGTAAATTTGGATAATACAAGTAAGGTGTTTATTTTAAACAGGATTCTGAAAATAAATTATGAAAAGATGATTTATTTTAGCAACAGGCCAGAAATTGGGAATATTAAAGGATGTCAATTTTTTAGGTTAATCCATGAAAAAACATATGTATTCTTATTTCATATTTTATTTTTGATTTATGTATACCATTTCTTATATTACGAGAGTAGAAATTTGTACTTATTTATCTTACAAACATGAGTAAAACGATAAAATCCATAATTGTTTTTAAATGTTTTAAATTGGGCATAATAATTGCAAGATTTCAATATCCAGCTTGAGTACAACTATAATGAGTTCTAATAGTACATTGAAAAATATAGATTCATCATTAAATTATAAATTTTTAGTACACAATAATATTGTATCAATATAAAACATTAAAAGTAAAAAAAAGAACTTTCCAATACAATCAGATGAATTTTAATAAATACATAAACTTAATAATAAAGGAGGGAACTATGTTTCAATCAGTCAGAAATGCAATTATTATTATAGCAATACTGCTGACAAACGGTTCAGTGTTCGGGCAATTATTGAGTGATAATCCCAACAGTAGTTTTTATGTAACCGATGGCGAAGTCTTTTCCGTGGCGCAGTCTGAAGGGGTGACATATATTGGCGGGAGTTTTACTAATCTTAAGCCCTATTACGGCCGAAGCGCGCTTATTGATACTATCACTGGAACCAATGATACAGCAAATCTGAAGATCAACGGTACGGTCTATACTGTTATTTCGGACGGCTCTGGCGGATGGTATATAGGCGGAGATTTTAGCTACATCGGCAGTACAGCCAGGAATCGGGTAGCGCATATTCTTTCGGATAAATCTCTGGACGCCTCGTTTGCTCCTACGGTCAACGGTACCGTGCGAACCATGGTGTTGCATAACGGAAGCCTGTATATAGGCGGAGATTTCACTGCGGTGGGGGATTCGGTCAGGAACCGTCTGGCCGCGATAAGGATAGCGGATGGTTCCATAAAATCCTGGAATCCGAATGCCAACAACAACGTCTATTCTCTGCTGGCCTCCAACGGAACGATTTATGTCGGCGGTACATTTACAAAAATCAATACCGATTCTACCCGCAATCGAATTGCGGCTGTAGATACTTTTGGAACTGTAAAACTATGGAATCCGAGCGCCACCGGCGGGAGCGGGACCATTGTCCGTGCCTTAGCCCAGTACGGCACTACGATATACGTGGGCGGGATATTTACATCAATCGGCGGTGCCAGCCGTACGAATCTGGCGGCGATTTCGGCGACAAGCGGTGCGGCAACTGCGTTTACGAGAAACGCCAACGCAGAAGTGTATGCGTTCAGTTTAGACGGCAATTATTTATATGTGGCGGGAAAATTTACAAGTTTAAATAGTACGTCAAGAAATAAAATAGCCAAAATTAATATCAGTATTGATAGTCTGCAGTCCTGGGGTTCATCCTTCGGATCGGGTTACATATACTCGGTTTATGCCACGCCTAGCAAAGTATACATTGGCGGAACATTTACTGTGGTTCGAACCTCTTCCCGTAATTTTATTGCCGCAATTCGAGCTGATGTATCGGGAACAAGTTTGGATCCTACAGCATGGGATCCAAATATGAATGGCACGGTATGGTCGATTGCGCAATGGGGAAGCAATGTTTACGCGGGCGGAGATTTTACTAGTTCGGGAGTCGGATATGCGCGCACCTACCTTGCAGCCATAAACTCCTCTACGGGGATTCCGACTTCCTGGAATCCGGGCCCGAATGCAAATGTCCGCAGTATTCTTGTAAAAGATACCGCCATAATCATTGGTGGAGACTTTACCGTCGTCAATTCAGTAACACGGAACCGCCTGGCCGCCATTGGAAAAGCTTCCGGAACGGTTACCGCTTGGTCGCCGACGGTCAACAACAATAGTGTTTATACCATGGTGGCCAATGATTCGATATTATTTATCGGCGGTAATTTTACTCAGGTCAACAGTACCACGCGCAATCGTCTGGCTGCCGTACGCCTCAGCGATGCTTCGTTAGTCACCGGCTGGAATCCGAATATCGGAACCGGTACAGGAATTAATCGTGTAAATTCCATGTGTCTGTTGGACACCACACTGTATTTTGCCGGCGACTTTGTTTCGGTGGGCGGCACAACCAGAAATCATATTGCGGCGTATGGAATAAAATACGGGGGACTGACTGCGTGGAATCCCAATTCGAGCAGCACCGTTTATTCGATATCTCTGGATGAATCCAATTCAATTATGTACGCCGGAGGCGCTTTTTCTACTATTGGCGGCGCGAGCCGGAGCCGAATTGCCGCATTGAATCTAACGAGCGGATCGGCAACCGCCTGGAACCCTTCTGCCGATGCTTCTTCAACAATTAAGACTGTAGTCCACCGCGCCGGAGAGGTCTTCGCTGGTGGTAATTTCGTTACGATAGGAGACTCCAGCCGTACCAGTATTGCAAGTCTGCTAAAAAGTACCGGCAAAGCAACGTCATGGAAACCGGCGGCTACCGGAGATGTGTCGGCCATCAGTTCTACGGAAACGCTGATCGGTGTCGGCGGCTCGTTTACAGCCATGGGTAATGAACGTCGGAATAATTTTGTCGTCTTTACTGCGCCGGCGGCGCCGGTAGTGGTTAATCCGTTGCCGGATACGTCCTTTGTACGGAGCTCGGGCACACACACCGCCGTGGCTAATTTATATAATATATTCCATGATGCCGATACTCCGACGCTGAATTTTACAACGGAACTGATGAACGGCGGCGGCATCGTCCCGGCTATTGTCGGTAACTCTCTGCAGATTACCGTAATCAACGACTCACTCGGAACATATAATGTCAAGGTAACGGCAAAAGATGAATATGATCAGGCCGCATCAGACATTATGGCCGTTACGGTGTACCGGCCGAATGAAGCCCCGTATGTGAACGCGCCGATCAGCGATATGACGTTGCCTGAAGATTTTGGAGAGGCATACGCCGCCACGCTGAATCAGGTTTTTAAAGATGATTTCGGCGGCAATCCGCTAACTTTTAATGCTAATGGGCTTACTTCCGGCGTGACAACAGTAATCGCTAATGATACATTATACGTTCGAAGTCAGCAAAATTTTAACGGCCAGGCCGAAATTNNGNTANGCGCCACGGACGGTGAATTTACCGCGCGCGATACGTTCTTAGTTAACGTGACGCCGGTGAATGATTCGCCGGTACGCGTCAATCCCATCAGCGATGTTGTCAAAACAGAGGATTTCGGCGTGGACACGGTGGCGTACCTGAACAACGTTTTTGCCGATCCCGATAATCCGACGCTGACGTTCGGTGTTACGGCTTCCGGTGCGGGTGTGACCGCTGGTATTGACGGCGACCGGCTCTATATCACCAGTACGTCCGGTTTCAACGGACAGGTTGAGTTTTATGTTACGGCCACGGACGGTGAATTTACCGCGCGCGATACGTTCTTAGTTAACGTGACGCCGGTGAATGATTCGCCGGTACGCGTCAATCCCATCAGCGATGTTGTCAAAACAGAGGATTTCGGCGTGGACACGGTGGCGTACCTGAACAACGTTTTTGCCGATCCCGATAATCCGACGCTGACGTTCGGNGTTACGGCTTCCGGTGCGGGTGTGACCGCTGGTATTGACGGCGACCGGCTCTATATCACCAGTACGCCGGATTTCAACGGACAGGTTGAGTTATATGTTACGGCCACGGACGGTGAATTTACCGCGCGCGATACATTCTTAGTTGACGTCACGCCGGTGAATGACCTCCCTGCGGTTTTCACACTTTTAGAGCCGCTGAACGGGGATACGGCAAGAAATATAATGGCCGGCATTAATTTCTCTTGGCAGGCATCCGGAGATGTTGATGGTGACATTCTGAGTTATACCCTGTTCATTGATGGGCCTGGATTTGACACGTCCATATCCTGCTCCGCGGATACATTTTACTTATTTAATATTGTAGAACGTTTGACTGAAAACGCGTGGTATAACTGGTATGTTCTGGTCAGCGACGGTTCAGAAACGGTTTCATGCGCCGATACCTTCCGTTTCTATGTTCCGACTTTAATTGGAATCATCAATGATGGCGGAAAGCCCACGGCATATGAACTCAGCCAGAATTATCCGAATCCGTTTAATCCAACGACAACAATCCGCTTTGCTATCAAAGATGCCGGAAGGGTTTCGTTGAAAGTATATAATCTCCTGGGGCAGGAAGTACGGACGCTGTTTAGCGGCAATTTACCTGCAGGGTTCAAACAAGTTATCTGGGACGGAAAAGACAATGCCGGCAGGATTGTATCCACCGGTATATATTTCTACCGCCTCGAAACAGAGAAGTTTGTAAAGACGCGGAAAATGACGCTCATCAAGTAAGATTAAATAAACAAGTATTTTAACAGAAGCCCCGTATCGCGTTGATGCGGGGCTTCTGTCCTTTCGACCATACCCTGCTGTCCTTCCAAACAACCTTCTCCGCCGTCCTTTCGACCGACCGTTCCCACCGCTGTCATTTCGACCTCCCGAAGGGAGGAGAAATCTTGTATTTCAATTATTTCTAATTTATATTCTCATTATGCGATCTCATAATTACTATGTATACATTACCACAAATCCGGATAAAACGGTTCTTTATCTTGGCATGACCAATAACCTGAAAAC